>JACKQG010002093.1_pt1 | contig 26568 bp, 25 predicted proteins | sample 8237621 | NCBI WGS metagenome assembly JACKQG01 (sample SAMN15677084, study PRJNA649215) | marine metagenome | biome: marine; feature: Black Sea; material: saline water; isolation source: suspended particulate matter (SPM) from the Black Sea western gyre | collected 2013-06-09/2013-06-10 | depth... | reverse complement strand
CGCTAAGAGCAGCAGGGAGATAGGGCAGGTGCTCCTGGTGACTCACCATGGTCATGGTGAGGAGGAGGGGGTCAACATCATCCGCGTCAGGAAAGAGGGCGGCGAGTCCCGGACCACCCAGGGCCTCGCGACCGGCTGAAGCTACTTCGGCGCACGCCTCTTCCACAAGTAGAACGCGGCCCCCGATGCGACTGTGAGCAGCGCTATCAGCTGGGCGGCGCTCACCCCCTCGAGGACGTAAATATAGTATCTAGTGAAGAACAGCATCGGCTCGGCCCCCTCGACGAGGGCCGCGTAGAACCCCACCAGCTGCCACGAGAGCCACCCGCTGAACAGCCCCAGGGCGGCGCCGACAAGCCCAATGGGGATCGGCTGCCTCCAGACGGTGCCCCCCTCCAGCCAGGCCCCCCACCTCACCGCCTTCCGGGCCAGAGCCAGGTTCAGGACGGTGAGGAGCCCCCACCCCACGATCACAGTGAGGTTGAACTCCACGCCCAGCACCGGGAACCTCACCACGGCGTTCTCCCCCACCACCAGGTAGTCCCACCACCCCATCGCCACTGAGAGGGGCTCTATCACCAGGGCGGCGAGGACCCCGCTCATGTAGGCCGAGACCCCGAAGGCCAACCCGTCCCAACGGCCCAAAACCCGGCTCAGGAGCGCCTCGAGCCTCCCCGCGACGAGGCTGCAGGCCACCATCCACCAGGACCAGCTCAGCAGGAGCGCCAGGGGGATGTCCATGAACGCGTAGAGCCTGTACCCCGGGTAGCTCCAGACCAGCCCCGTCCCCTGGGGCTCCCACCCCACCCCGAAGAAGAGCCCCACCAGCAGCACCGACACGAGCGCCTCCCCGCGATTCCTGTCCCTCCTCCAGACCCGCCACACGCCCAGAGCCGTGACTAGGAACACCGTGAAGCAGATCAGCTCATAAGAGGCCCCGGAGCCCATGGCGAAACCGTTCTTCGCACATAGCCCCCGGGGGTAATAAACGGTTGCGACAGGCGCCTAGTCTTGGTTGACCTCGGAACAGCTAAAATATCCCGAGCCGAAGCCTTCAGGGATGACGAGGAGAGTCGTGAAGACCGCCTGCCCCAGGGACTGCTACGACACCTGCAGCCTCCTGGTCACCGTCGAGAACGGGAGACTGGTCAATGTCCAGGGGGACCCGGACCACCCCGTCACCCGGGGATTCACATGCCCCAGGGGCGCCGCCGACATCAGACGGGCCTACAGCGGAGAACGAGTCCTCTACCCCCACATCAGGACTCCGAACGGAGGCTTCACCCGGGTCACATGGGGCGAGGCCCTCGACGCCGTCGCCTCCAAGCTTAAGGCGGTCCTCGAGGAGCACGGCCCGGACAGGGTCCTCCAGCTCGACTACTCGGGGAACATGGGGCTCCTCACCGAGCCCTGGGCTCAGAGGCTCTGGAACGCCCTCGCCGCCGCCGTCCACGACTCCCATCTGCAGCGCCTCAGGCCACGCCGGCCTCGCCCTCCACCACGGCCTCACATACGGCGTCGAGCCCGACGAGCTCCAGGACAAGAGGCTCATCGTCTTCTGGGGATTCAACGCCAAGGTGAGCGCCCCCCACACCTGGGCCCTCGCCGTCAAGGCCAGGAACGAGAACGGGACGATCATCGTCGTCGTCGACCCCCGGAAGAGCGACACCGCCGAGGCCGCCGACCTCTGGCTCGCCCCCAGGCCCGGGAGCGACATCGCCCTCGTCTACGGGGTCGCCCGGAGCCTCATCGAGAGGGGCCTCGTCGACCGGGCGTTCATCGATGAGTGGACCCACGGCTACGATCTGTTCCAGGAGGAAGCCCTCAGGTGGACCGGGGAAAGGGTCGAAGAGGTCACGGGGCTCAGCCCCGACCAGGTCAGGAGCCTCGCCGACGCCTACGCTAAGAACAACCCCTCCGCCACCATGATCGGCATAGGACTCCAGAAGAGCGTCTACGGCGCCGACCACGTCAGGGCCGTTTCCCTCATACCCTTCCTCTTGGGACTCCACAGGGGATTCTATTACAGCAGCGGCCAAGGAAGATACATCGACCAGGGGCGCATCTCCGGGAGCAGCCTCACCGCGAAGAAGAGGAGGGTGCTCAGCCAGGTCGGCCTCAGTCGGACCATCGAGGGGGGCGAGATAAAGCTCCTCTACGTCAACAACATGAACCCCGCCGTCACCCTCCCCGACCAGGGAGCCCTCCACAGGGGCCTCGGACGGGAGGACCTCTTCACCGTGGTCCACGAGACCCACTGGACCGAGACCGCCGGGCACGCCGACGTCGTCCTCCCCGCCCCGACCTACCTCGAGAAGGACGACCTCGTCCTGGGTTATTCCCACTCCTACGCCACCAAATCCAATAAGGCCGTGGAGCCCCTCGGGGAGAGCCGAAGCGAGGCTTGGGTCACCGTCGAGCTCGCCAGGAGACTGGGGCTCGAGGAGGAGTGGCTCTACGAGGGCCCCTGGGCTGTTCTCGAGGAAGTCCTCGGGGAGCAGTTCGTCGACGGGACCTTCGAGGACTTGATGGGAGGCGCGACCCTGAATCTGAGGACCCGGAGCAGGGCCGAGTACCAGACCCCCACGGGGAGGATGGAGTTCGCCTCGAAGAAGGCTGCCGAGTCCGGCTTCGATCCCCTCCCGCTGCAGCATCCCCTGCCCGGCGAGGAGGAAGGATTCGCTCTCTTGACCACGGGGCTCTCGAAATACACCCACACCCAGTTCCAGGACGTCTACGGCCCCATACCGCCCATCGTCTGGATAAATCCCCGGGATGCAGCACATCTGAACGTAGAGGACGGGGACTCCGTGTCCCTGAGCAACGAGTGGGGCGCCATCAGGGTCGAGGCTGTGGTGACCGACCGAGTGCCCCGGGGAGTCCTCTGGTCCCCGAGGCTGCTGAAGGGGCTCGACGGGGAGCCCCAGAACCTGTTGATGCCGGGAGAGGCTCAGGCGATCGGCGGGGGGCCCGTCTTCAACTCCACCCTCGTGAAAGTCAGCCCCTGAAAACTGGGAAGCCCATAAAAGAAATCGTGACCCATGGCCCGGGCTAGATGCCCTTGGGCTTGTATTTCTTCTCCTTGTACTTGCTCACGATCCGGACGTGGGTGCCCTTCCGGGTGACAGCGGCGTCGATCCCGTCAGCCATCTCTTGGCACTCCCGGCTCCACTCGCAGACCTCGCAGTCATCCTCCGCGCCGATCATGCCGATGCAGACCGGGCGCTTTCCCCTGCTCATACCAGATTCAACCCCACTGCTGCACGCTAAAAACCTTGCGAATAGACGGCCCCCGAGGCTCAAACTATAAACGGTTAGCCCGCCAATACCCCCTGAGGATTCTCAATGCGTGACGCATCGACACTCATCGAGGAGAGGTGGGAGGACTACCTCGAGGAGGTCAGGGGCTTCCTCAGGATGCCCAGCATCTCCCCCACCGGGGAGGGCATCCAGGAGACAGCCGGCTTCCTCAAGGCCTTCCTCCGGGAGCGCCTGGACGCCGACGCCGAGCTCCTGGACTACGGCGGCCACCCCGTCGTCTACGGCCGCATGGACAACGGCTCCGACAAGACCCTGATACTCTACAGCATGTACGATGTCCTCCCCGTCGAACCCCTCGAAGAGTGGGTATCGCCCCCCTTCGCCGCTGAGATCACCGGGGACAGGATCATCGCCCGAGGGGCGGTCAACACCAAGGCCCCCCTCATGGCGACGCTCCTCGGCGTGGAGGCCATACGAGACGCCGGAGGCCTCCCCGTCAACCTCGTCTTCGTCCTGGAGGGGGAGGAGGAGATCGGGAGCCCCAGCTTCGCGAGGCTCGTCGAGGACAAGAAGGAGGAGCTCTCCCTCGCCCAGTCGGGATTCTTCATGATGCCTACGGAGGGGAAGAAGGGGAAGCCCCAGATCATACTGGGGAAGAGAGGGGTGATCTACCTGGAGCTCGCCATAAAGGCAAGCCGATACAGCGCCCACAGCAGCTACGCGATGATGCACTACAACCCGGCGGAGATCGCCGCCAACCTGATCTCGACCCTGAAGGACGCCGAGGGGAACATCGTCGCCGACTGGCTGTTCGAGGACGTGGTCACCCCCCTGGAGGACGACCTCAGGTACCTCCCCGACCTCAAGGAGGCCTTCGGCCTCGAGGAGCTCGTGGTTCACTATGGCATAAGGAAGACCCGGGGGCCGATCGGGGATCTCTACGTCGACGTCTTCTTCAAGCCCAGCGTCAACGTCGACGGAATCATAGGCGGATACGTGGGCGAGGGGGCGAAGACGGTCACCCCCAGGGAGGTCACGTTCAAGATGGATTTCAGGCTCGTACCGAACATGACCCCCCAAAGGACGCTTGCGCGCTTCGATAAGCACCTGGAGGAGCACGGCTTCAAGGAGTGGGTCGACTACAGGCTCTACCACAACTACGACTGGAGCAGGACCGGCCCCGACGAGCCTATCGTGAGAGCGGCGAGGCGGGCCTTCGCGGACCTGGGTATGAGGCCCTACATCATCACCACGGCCGCCGGATCCGCCCCCGAGTACCTCTTCACCAAGACCCTGGGGATGCCCATCATCACCGCCGGCCCCGGATACGGGGGGAGAATCCACGCCCCCAACGAGTTCATCGAGGTCGAAGGCGTCCGCAAGATGATCGAGTTCATGCCCCCCCTCATCGAGCACTGGGCCAGGGAGGCGAGGTGAACCCCACGAATCATCTGAATACGTTCCGGATCAACCCCTTATTCTGATCTGTTTATATCAACTGAACGTCAAACAATGATCGTATGTCCACAGTAATCGATCTGCTCGAAAAACAGAGGGACCTGGAACTGGAACACGTGGAGCGGCTCCGGCCCTCCGTCGAGAAGGCGGGCCACCGCCTCGTCTCCGCCCTCCTGGAGACCATCCTCCACGACAGCAGGAAGCACGCGGCCCTCTGCCAGGCCCTCATCGACGTCGAGGCGGGAGCCGCTCCCGTAACCCTAGACGTGGACATGGGCACTGCAGTGGCGCTCCACCAGGACATCCGGGCCCACGTCCGGGCCGAGGAGAGGATGATCATCCGCCTCGAGTCCATCAGGGAGGGGGTCGAGGAGCCCCGGGTCAGGGAGATCGTGGACCATCTCATCGCCGACGAGAGGCGCCACCACAGCCTCCTCCAGCGCCTCAGCAACATCATCGACAGTGATACAGTCGCCTATAACGAGTACCTGGGGCTCATCCAGAAGTACATGGTCTCGCCCCCCTGAGCGCAGACCCCTATTTTTCTTATGCTCCGCCTCGATTCTAGAGCCTGACGGGCTTCCCGATCCTCGCGGACTCGAGGGCCGCCTCGCAGATCCTGAGGGCCTTGAGCCCGTCCTCCCCCGATACCGCCGGCGGCTTGTCCTCGAGGATAGCCTCCACGAAGCTCTCCAGCTCCAATGTGAGGGGCTCCCGGGGCTCCAGGAAGGGCTGGTAGCGCCCCTCGTCGTCCTCCACGGTGACCTCCTGGGTGATGAACTCCACGGTGATGAGCCCCTCGGAGCCGGTGAGGATGAGCCTCCGGATCTTGTGGGGGGTGAGCCAGTTGGTCTCGATGAAGGCGCTCCTGTTCCCCGGGAACCTCAGCACGATGTTCGCATAGTCCTCGAACGAATGCATGATGTTCCCAGCAGTGGCGTAAACCGTCTCGGGCTCTTCCCCGAACAGCTGCCTCATGATATCAGCGTCATGGATCGCGAGGTCCTTCACAACCCCCACGTCGCTGATCCTGAGAGGGTACCTGCTCACCCTGTGAGCCCGGGCGAGGATGACATCACCGATCTTCCCCTCTCGGACGAGCCTGAGGGCTTCTATCACCCCGGGATTGAACCTCTCCACGAACCCCACTGTCAGCTTCACCCCGGCCTTCTCCGAGGCCGCGATGAGGCTCTCCGCCTCCGCCACGGTGCTCGTCATGGGCTTCTCCACCAGGACATGCTTCCCCGCCTCCATGGCCTCCAATGCGATTTTCGCGTGGGTCACCGTCGGCGTGCAGATGGAGACCATCTCCACGTCCCCCCTCTCGAGGAGCGCCCCGACGTCACAGTAATGGTCTACCCCGTACCTCTCCCCGAGGCCACAGGCGGACTGCTCGTTTAGATCCGAGACGGCGACGAGCTCTGCGGCGTCGAGGTCGTTGTAGATCCTGGCGTGGTTCTTTCCCCAGAAGCCGCAGCCGATGACGCCCACATTCACATGTTTCAAACTGATCTCTCCGGATATCCCAGGGCTTACAAGTTAGTCTCAGGACTTGTCTTTAAAATTCTATTCATGAAATCCCAGAGACTACAATGGCATGATGAATATGCCGCTATCCCTTTGTGCCTAGGCTTTCAGAGAGCTCTGTCCCGGTCACGATTTCCAAGTTTTCCTCCGACGCCAGGTATTCGACGACTTCAGAGTATCTCCTACCAAATTTCATCTTCAGGGAGCAGTTGTGCCATATCACCGTGAGCACCCTCTTCGATGGGAGGCCTCGACACATGGAGACCGCCTCCTTCACCTTCTCCAGCACCTGCTCCTCCTTGACGAGGCCCCTGAACATTAGCGCGTCCATCAAGCCTATGGGAAACACTGACACCTCCCCCCTCGCAAAGTGTCCGAGGTCCCTCTCCGTCAGCCGATCCCGATTGTATTTAATAGACGAGTCGTATCCGAAGTCGAGGGTCGCCAGATTTGCCAGCAACTGCTCATGGCTCTCCTCCTCTATGGTGTAATGGGTCCTGTTGCCGATCACCCTCGTCCCTGAGATATCCTCCAGGGCCAGCTTTTCCTCTTTGAGCCTCTCCAGGTTTAATGCGGACATGGGATCGGAGTGGAGCCCCACCTCCCAGCCCCTCGATATCATCCCTCTGATGTCGGAGCGGTACTCATGGATGTCATATGCTGGTGGGGGGTGCTTCGAGTCCATTCTGGTCCTGAAGAAGAACGAGGACCTGAGGCCGTGCCCCTCCTCGATCTCCAGCATCTCACCGATGTTCTGGTAGGGGTTCTCCTCCTCCAGATTCTCTAGAACCGCCGCATCGAACCGACTCCGCCTCGCGAGGACGTGCGGGATGGGGGCGCCGGCTTTCCCCCAGTCGACGTCGTGGCTCAGAAAGACTCGGATTGGCTCCTCGGGGGTCACAATACAATCCTAGCCCGCCTGCGATAAAAAAGCGTCTCGTCGATGGGGGCTTTGGTTTCCTCGTCTTCAGCGGGAGAGGGGGTGCTTGAGCATTGTCTTGTACCTGGTCAGCCGCTCGACGCCCTCAGTGAACTGTAATATGTGGGGCTTCACGTCGTCGAGGTGGAGATCCGTCAATCTCCTCTTGCTGGAGTCCTTCAGCGCTGCTGTGACCCTCTTCCTCTCCTTGATGAACGCGAAAAGCAGCTGGGGGAAGTGCGCAGATGTCCACCATATCTGGAGCCCCTTCTCGTAACGGAAACAAGGCTCCACGTCACCGTCCTCAGCGATCTTGTAGAGAAGGCGCGGGAAATCGACCCCGGACGCTATGGAGAGCTCCAGGGTCCCCCAGAACTTGGAGTTGACCTCCATGAGGCGGGGGGTGCCCTCGCGATCCATCTTGAACTCCACCTGGGCCACCCCGTGCCAGCCCATCGACTCGAGGAGACGCAGGGCCGTCTCGATGAGCTCCGGGTCCTCGATGGTCTCGTTCACGATGCCCACGCCGCCCCCCGGGGGGAACGTGACGACCCTCCGCTGGGCCATCGCCGCCCTCGGCTCTCCCTGGTTGAAGAGGACGCAGACGTCCCTGATCTCCCCCGGGATGTACTCCTGGATCATTGGTGACTCGAAGTCGAGGATCACGTTGGAGCTCTTACCCCGGAACTCCAGGAGCGCCCTTTCAATCTCTTCTTTGCTCGTAGCGTAACGGGTCCCCGTGCCTGCAGCCCCCTTTCTGGCCTTCACCACGACTGGGAAAGGCCCGGAGTAATCGATGCCGCCATCCCTCAGAGACACCGTCTCCGGGACTGGTACTCCGACTCTCTTTGCGATCTCGATGGACTTCAGCTTGTCGTGCGCCAGCTCCAGCACATCGTAGTCTGCGACAGGAATCTGAGCATATGGCTCTAGGTCTTCTTTGTGAAACGAGAGGGGAATCGTAGTGTCGACCCCAATGGGCATGATGATGTCCATCTCTTCTTGGACGGCGATCTCCTTGATATCTTCGATGAACTTATCGATGGATACGCTGGGGGGCGTGTAGATCCTCCAACCTGAACAATACTTGGAGACCGCCGCCACCCTTCTCCTCGGGTCCCTGCCCCCCACGACGACGTCGGCCCCCGCCCTCCCCAGGGACCTTACTGCCGCGAGGGCGTTCTTGTAGCTGAAGTTGGTGACGAGAACGCGGGTGGGCAAACCAATCATGTATGGTTAAAGATCTCCGTATATATTTCTTTGATAGAGGGTGCCCTGCCGAGTCTCATACTCAGAGAGTCTCATTATGGGTGATTGCTTATTCAGCTATGCAAATCAAACGGCGATTATCTAGGCCCGTCTCTCGATCTCGTCCGCAATAACCTTCACGGGGTCCTCGAAGTCTTTGACGAGGAGCCTCGCCCTCTCCTCCTGAGCCTTCCTCTGGGACTTCGGATCGATCAGAAGCTCCGAAGCCTTTTCCACAAGGGATTCGAGGGTCGTCTCCCTCTCGTTGAGGCCTCGCTCGATGAGGAAGAGCTCCACGAGGGTGGGATTCCCCGGATAGCACGAGATAGTCGGGACCCCGAGGATCGCCGCCTCGGCGTTCATGGTCCCCCCGGCGCCGATGAAGAGGTCTGAGAAATGGAGCAGGCTCGGGCCGTCCACAGCCTTTTCCGGCACGATGACATCCCCCTCATAGGCGTCCCTCAGGGCTGAGGCTTGTTCCAGATATCTGGGGATGACAACGATCTGGACTTCCTGATCCAGCTCAACGAGACCCTGAATGAGGCTCTTGATCGCCGATTCTCCTCGTTGGGTCTTCAAAAGATACGCGGCGAAGATCTCAGCCGACCTGATCGTGATCACAGGCTTCCCCGGATCAATACCAAGCTCCTCTAGGATCCCCCTGTCGGGCTCAAAGTCCTTCAGCCACGCCCACGGATCGAGAGCGTTGTATCGCACAATGGATTCCGGCATGATACCATAACCCGTCCACGCCTCCTTGGGAATCATCCAGGGGGTCATGAGAGTCTCAGAAAGAGGAATCGTGAGCTTCATGACCGCCTCCGCATGGGGGGAGTCGCTGATGCATAGATGAGGGATCCCAAGCCCGAACGAGGCCCTCGCGGCCTCAGGGGACGAGAAGGAAATCACGAGATCCGGATTGAACTCCTCATATACCGGGACCAGGCCAGCGATCCTGTTCACGCTCTCGAGGAGTTTCCTCTTCAAGCTCTTTCCACCGTGCCTCCCGATGGCGGTCGCCTCGATCCCTCGCCTCTCGATGATCTCGTCGACTTCCCGGTAACGTCTCGTGGTCATGAGAACCTGATGTCCTCTCTCCTGAAGCTCAGCGTGGAGCAGCTGGAACATCATGCACTGCTTGGGCGTGAGTATATCGATGATGATTTTCAACTGGACCCCTTCCGACCCCTGGCTCGACGAGAGCCACCCGTGTCCCGTCTCATTCGTTGTGCCCAATTAGTCTATAAATTTACGGTCTCCGATGGCCCGCCAGAACATCCACGTGGCCAGCTTCTTCCAGAGGAGCAGCCACAACAAGACGAGGATGGTGCTGATCACCACCTGCACGATGTTGACGATGTACGCCTGCTCGATTCCCGGGATCTTCAGGGGGATGATCCAGTAGTCGATGAGCCAGAGCCCCCCGATCGAGCAGATCCACACGAAGAGGAGTATGATCACGAAATCGAGGACCCTGCGGATCATGTGAACACCAACATCATGTAGGCGGTGACCAACGCGAGGCACCCCGATATGACGGAGAGGACCATGAATACGAGAGCTGCCTCACTTTCTTTCAACGGTCCACGCGCCAGAATGAACCGGGCGAGGGTGATGGGCGCCTTCGGGTCCGCCCTGGCCCTCATCCGCCCGTCCTCCATGAGCCTCGTCGGCCGGGCCACCTCCCTCCTCTCATACAGTCGCCCGATGGTGGATAGGCCGTAGAAGGCGTTCATGATCTGGGGCATGAAGGCCACCACGGCCACCACCTCGAGGCGCCCGAGGACCGCTATCGCCCCGAGGGCGGCACCCACGCTGAGGCTCCCCACATCCCCCGAGAACACTCTCGATGGATACCTGTTGTAGTAGAAGAAGGCCAGGAGGACACCCAGCAGCGCCGCACTGAGGATAACGCCCTCGCTCTTCCCCAGGATCAGCGCCGCGACGAGGAGCGTCAGCGTGATTATAGAGCTGGATCCCGCCATCACCCCGTTGAAGGGGTCCATCATATTCACTGCGTTCGATGTCACCGCCATGACGATGGGGAGGAGGAGGGGATAGACCCTTGTGAGGCGGGTCCCCCCGATGAACGGGAAGACTATGCTCGGCGTGTACGTACTCATCAGTAATATCGGTAACCCGGCGAAGGCCGTAAGTATGGGCTTCACCCTCGCGTTGAGGGGCTTCAGATCGTCGTATGCTCCTATAAGCCCTGCAATTACCACTGTACCCAAGAAACTCATCAACAACCAAGTTTTTTCGGGCTTCATGAGAATCCCCCCTATTATGCTCACTACAAGACCCACAATGATGACGATTCCCCCCATCTCCGGTACAAGGGGACGACTGAGTTTGTGTACGTCGGTTCCTACAATACCTCTTTTTTTCAACTCTTTCAGGGCCGGAGGCATGCCCAAGAGGACTGTGAGAAACCCCAGAGAGAATATGGCAAGGTCCACAAAAACCAGGGATATTTCACGCCCTTAGATATTCTTTAAACGAGGGTTTCCATCATTATATAACCTTATAGAAGCTAAAAAAAATTAGTACTCCATTTTTTGGTCTCGAGTTGTTAAACTGGATGTTGTTTATTACGGAACTAGAATGTCTTTACTCTGAACATTTAGATTAAAACACGTTTATTACCTTAATCTCCTTGTTCAAGGATACCTATTATTTTTTTAGCAGCTTTTCCGTCGCCATATGGATTACTGTCGAAGATGCTCCTACAGGGACTTTCACTTAGAATCTTATTCACTTTATTTATTATCAAAGTTCTGTCGGCACTCACCAATGTGTTTGCACCAACTTTTATTGTCTCAACCCATTCCGTGGTATCCCGCAGAGTGATGCATATAGTACTCAACCATAAGGCTTCTTTCTGCATCCCCCCCGAGTCGGTCAAGAGGATTTTTGCGTCCTTTACTAGTTTGAGCATATCATGATAGCCCAGAGGCGAAAGCAATCGTACATGCTCCGCCCCCTCGAGTTTTGATATTAAACCGGTCTGCACCAGCGCCCTCCTCGTTCTCGGATGAAGGGGGAAGATAAATTCTATGTCATCCAAAGTGATAAGGGCCTCAACGATTTCACCAAGATTCTTCTCATTATCGACGTTTTCCTTTCTGTGTGTGGTGATTACTGCGTACTCCCTACCTTCTAGATTCATATCATCAAGGATCTTACTGGCATTGATTTTGGGCAGTTGGTTCAACAAAACATCATACATCGTGTCCCCCACAAGAAAAATACGCTCTTCTGAGATGCCCTCTTTCAATAGATTCGCCTCGCAATTTTTAGTCACCGTGAAAAGCGTGTCGGAGCAGTGGTCCGTAAGCCTCCGGTTGACCTCCTCGGGCATCCTCATGTCATAGCTTCTGGCCCCCGACTCCACGTGGGCTAGTTTGATATCTAATTTTACTGCGGCCAACGCCCCCGCCAGCGTCGAGTTTGTGTCTCCAGGCACTAGAACCCAATCTGGTTTTTCATGGGACATCACTTCTTCTAATCTGATTAACATATTTCCCGTCTGCCATCCATGGGATCCAGATCCCACGTTTAAATTATGGGAAAACTCGGGTACGTCTAGCTCCTTAAAGAATATTTTACTCATCTCATAATCGTAATGTTGGCCAGTGTGAACAACCCTGAGCTCAATATCCGATTTCTTCAAAGCGTTGTTGATTATTGGCGCAGATTTTATTATCTGGGGCCTTGTCCCTAAAACGAGAAGAAGTTTCACCTTTTATCGCATCCCATCTGCCTCTATCGCGATTTTATAAGCGTTGAAGATGTTGTTTTCGTATCTATCCCAGATTAATTTTGCTCTAGCAAAATCTACGATTTCCTTGCTCATATCCTCTAATTGATTTTTTTTCTTATATACTTCTTTTAAAATAAAAGGTAGCTCCGCCGGCTCTTTGATCACAATGCAGTATTTTCCGAGAATTTCTACTGCCGATTCCAAGGAACTCGAGAGTACTGTTACAAGTCCGGCATGGGCATAATCTGCAACCTTGTTTGGTAGGCAATATTTATGATAAGGAAGAGGTGTCCAAGTTAATAGCCCCAAGTGATAACCAGATAGCTTATCCAACATTTCGTTGTATGGGAGAAATCCCAAGGATCGGATCTTGGCGTTTGATTCTAATCTTCTATCTCCAACAACCGCAAGGTTTCCTGTTTCGGGATCTGAGAAAACCGTGGGCAAATATGCTATGTTTCGATGTTTTGCAGGCACTGTTAGGTCGTTACCTATGTATGCACACCAGAACTCGTTTTCTTTTTCTTGAAATCGGATTTTTTCTACTATAGATTTAAATGGAAAATTTGGGAGTAAAAACACATTTCTTCCAATAGTTTTTAAACTATTTACAGCTCCGTGACTCACTGTTAAAGTCGGAGTCTCGGATACAATCTCTTTTTGCCAATTAGCCCATTGATTCAAACCAAATGATCTGGCTATGACTCTTTTCACGGAGAGAACCTGCAGTCCGCGCCTGACCAGTTTTAGTGGCATGTCTTTGCTCCAAAACTCATGACTATCGTATACAAATGGAGAGCCTATCTCTTTGCATATTTTTCCTGCGAAAACGTCATGAGCGTGAATCAAATGAGGGTCAACCTCATCAATTACTTCTTTTACTTCCGATTTTATTTGATCCCAGAAAGGTGGCAGGTGTAATTTTCCTTGAGGGCTCCAGGAGATATCAAATATTTCCCTGAACAACTGACGGTCAAAAATCGTTGGGTTAGGATCGAGCCCGGCAAAATAACACGTATGATTTCTATTAGTGGCGCTTAGAGCAGAGCGCTCCACTCTTCTGTCTGGCAGAGAACTATCAGATAAATGAAGTATCCTCACTTGAAATCCTTGAAACATAATTTTCGCTAAGTTATAAAGTAGTTAGGGTCGCTCCGTTCAAAATACTAAACTTGATACATGGTAAACATGGATTTTTATTTCGAGCTAATCATCCCTTTTATTAAATTCGTTCCTGTATTTAACAAAGTATGAAGATTCTCCATATATGGAACACTGCTGGTGTGGGGAGCATCATCGCCAAATACATGGATAGAATTCATGGCACCAACAGCTGGCTTGTGCACAGACGCGACTTCGACAAACACGGATTTACCACGTTCGGAGAGCTTTGGGCGTCGGGAGCCAAGATCTTCACATTGAAATGTCTGATAGAGGCGAGGAAATACGATATCATCCATATTCACTCCTTCGATAGAATCGTCCCTCTTCTGAAGATGATCTACTCTAGGAAAATCGTCGTCCTTCACTATCACGGCAGCGAGATCCGTGACCAATGGATTATAAAGAGGAAATATTGGGAAAAGGCTGATTTTGTGTTCTATTCCACACCAGACCTTTGGAACCCAGAAACCCCCGAATCTGCGTTCTACATCCCGAATCCTGTAGATCTGGATATCTTCACCACCTGTAAAAGTGAGGGCGCCAAGGGAACTGCAACCCACTTTTCGTATCGTGCAGACGATCTTGCTAGAGAGTATGCAGATAAGTACGGTCTCAAGCTTGAGATTTACGATAAGAACAAGCACGGTAGCATGCCACATGCGAATGTTCCCGAGTTTCTCAAGAGATTCGAGTATTACATAGATGTTAAACGGGACCCAGATGGCGACCTGTTCACGATCCCCCTCAGTAAGACCGCGCTCGAAGCTCTTGCATGTGGCTTGAAGGTTATAAACTGGGAGGGAAAAGAAATCGAAGGGTTTCCAATTGAGAACAACCCTGAGAACGTCGTAAAAATAATATTCGAGAAATACGTTCATCAACTCGCTGGGGCATGAAATGCTAAACGAGGAAGATTTAGAAATTCTCTGTTTGCGGCCCTCTAATCCTCCTTGGTAAAACTTTTAGCGGACGTAGTTTTGGTGAACCACACATAAAAATACCTCACATACGCACTTTCCCCACGATTATAACCTGATTGTGCGATAGCTTATGGCCTAATCCCGATTCGTGGATACTGGCGAAAGAGCGGCCATTTCTTGCACATTATTTCAGGGGCACTGAGAGCGGCTGCTCTTGAATTTAACCTATCTCAATCCACTTTGCGCGAATATGTTAATAGGGAATCGTATCATAGAATCTTCGATGCTAATTGGTAGATGTAGTCACCGTTATGTTTGAAAATGACTATGGGAAAAAGGAATTAGGAATATCTTATGAAAGAATGGCTTTTTACCCCGCACTCCTAAAACTTGTAGATAATATACACCCTTTTTGGATTGATGATTATCTAAACAATATAGATAAACTACAAAAAGATATTAAAAAACATGTTGATAATGTCAATCCTGATATAGTTTTTTTCTCATTATATACTAATCAATTTTCATATGAAACTCTAGATTATTTGAAAAAGAAATATACCACCGTAAATTGGTTTGGTGATGATCAATGGAGGTTTGATAACTTTACTAAATATTATGCTCCGCATCTATCTTATTCTATAACCACGGATAAATTCGCATTAAAAAAATATGAGGCCATTGGATATGACAATGTCATTCATAGCCAATGGGCATCATTTGACTTAAACGAAAATATTAATTTTAATGATATTGAATATACCCATGACGTATCCTTCATAGGAAAACATAGTGCCGTTAGAGAATGGGTTATTCGAGAACTGCATAAAAAAAACATACGTGTAAATTGTATGGGTGCCGGCTGGCCTTCTGGGCGAGTTGATCTCAAAGTAATGAAACAAATGTATAAAAACTCAAAAATTAATCTAAATCTATCGAATAGTAAAAACTATGACATAAGATGCATATTTTCCTCCCCCAAGGCATTAAGACAATTTACCAAACAATCTAAAAATCGTGAACAAATTAAAGCTAGGCATTTTGAAATTCCTGCGTTCGGGGGATTTCAGTTGTCCAATTATGTACCCTTTCTAGAAGACTACTTAGATATTGGAAAAGAAATTGCGGTCTATAACACCATTGATGATCTAGAACGGATGATTAAATATTATCTGGGAAATGAGAGCGAAAGAAAGAAAATAATGATAAATGGCTACAAGAAGACGTGTAAGGCTGATACGTACTACCATAGACTAAACGAAATAATAAATATAATACTGTGATTCAAGTTTCGCGCGCACGATTGCACGATGCAGACTAGAGCGCATATCTCTCCATGTTTAAGAGGGCTTACCTAACTGTTTGGAATAAACAACATGTAACCGATTCCTATACAATATGACTGGTTTTAATATACTCTGAAATCCAGTTTTTAAAAAACAAAGCATCATCAACCCATACATGTATTTAAAAATATCTTTAAAATTAGATTTATATTTGAGTATGTTTTTAAGTGTTGTTTTATTGAATGTAGTTTTTAATACTAGTTTTGATTCCGAATATTTACTATGCATCACATAGCTTTCCACTCTTCTTATATCATCATGCATTTTACTAACTTCATATTTAATTAATGCTATTTTTTGTATCTTTATTTTGTTAGTTTTATATTTATTAAGATAGGCGTCCATTATTTGGAAATGGCATGAGCTTTTCGTGGAGAATAACCCTCTACGATCAACCAATTTCTTAATTTTTGTATGGATACTTCCTGTTTTATATAATAATAATTTTTTATTAATAACCATTATTGGATATTTTTTTAATATTCTAAACCACATATCAGTATCAAGACACGATCCATATTCATCGGTAAATATTCCAATATTTTCGTAAACTTCTTTTTTAACCATTGCACTTGGACATACTAAATAATTACCACGTGACAGAATATCATTAAATAATCTATCAAAATTGTATTTTATTTGTTTTACATTTTTATCCGGTAAATTTATTTCTCCTATTATTGCTTGTTTATCATCCATTATATAACTTGTTGTGAATATTGCTGCTGTATCGTGGTTTTCATCAAATGCTTTGACCTGAATTTCAATTATATGTGGGGAATAAATATCATCAGCATGAAATATGCAGACATATTTTCCTGTCGCATATTCGATGCATTTATTCCAATTTCCAACTACACCAATATTTTCATCATTTTTATATATTTTAATATTTTTATCTAAATATTTTTGCATTACATTAAACGTATTATCGGTTGAACAATTATCGATTAAAATAATTTCTATATTTTCATATGTTTGGTTTAATATACTATCAATAGTATAAGATATAGATTTTTCATTATTAAATGATGGTATGCAAATACTTACTAGTGGATACTCATTCACTTTTTTTATGCTAATTTCCAAAGCGATCTGAGTAATCTCAAGCCATTATAAGAGATTTTTCCTCGTAAATTAAATTAGATGATTTTTAGCTTCACCATATTTCTGCGTCCATGTCTAATTCAGATAACCCCTCGCAAGTCGTTGCGGGACGTCCTAGTCTACAGCACAAGACCGGTGGTCGTAATAATGTTGGCAATGTGAACAATAAAATAAGGAGTCATTCATAGTAACACGGGGTAATAGATGAAGACAATCCTATTATGTGGTGGATTGGGGACGAGATTACGGGAAGAAACTGAACACCGCCCTAAACCAATGGTGGAAATTGGTGAACGCCCAATTTTATGGCATATTATGAAAATTTACTCTTATTATGGTTACAATCATTTTTGTTTATGTTTGGGATACAAAGGAGAAATCATTAAGGATTTCTTTTTAAATTATCGCTCCATGAACACAGATTTTGAAATATCTGTAGGGCCTAATCAAAATATTGATTATTTAGAGTCTAATACTGATGATGATTTTAAAGTAATACTCGCTGAAACTGGTCAATATACCATGACCGGAGGGCGAATCAAACGAGTGCAAAAATACGTAGGTGACGAAGTTTTCCTAGCTACATATGGGGACGGACTGGCGGATATAAACATAAAAAACATCGTTGATTTTCATCATTCGCACGGGCGAATAGCCACACTCAGCGTAGTTCATCCGATATCGCGATTTGGCGTAGTAAATCTCGATGGAGACAGAGTCGAAAAATTTACTGAAAAACCATTGTTATCAGGATGGATAAACGCCGGTTTCTATGTTTTTAATAAAAAGATATTTGACTATCTTGATGGCGATGAAAGCGTTTTAGAAAAAGAACCATTGGAACGATTAGCTGCAGACGGGGAATTATGTGCATATAAACATCACGGGTTTTTTTATCCCATGGATACCTATCGCGATTATCAGTACTTGAATACCCTGTGGAATGAAGGGAATGCCCCATGGAAAATATGGTGAACTCGGAGAACTTTTGGCAAGATAGACCTGTCTTTGTAACAGGTGCAACCGGATTATTAGGGTCTTCATTAATCCTGGAATTAATCAAAAGGAGGGCCGAAGTAACCTGTTTAGTACGGGATTGGATTCCAAATAATGATTTAATAAAAAACGATACGATAGCTAGTGTAAATACCGTTAGAGGCGAAATTCAAAATCAGAAATTAATTGAACGAATACTGAACGAGTACGAGATAGAAACGGTATTTCACTTGGCTGCTCAAACAATTGTAAGCACTGCAAACCGGAATCCTGTATCGACTTTCGATTCAAATATCAAAGGAACCTGGGTATTGCTTGAATCTTGTAGAAGGAGTCCCACTGTATCCCAGGTGATAACCGCGTCATCTGACAAGGCATATGGAATACAAAAGATACTGCCCTACACAGAAGACGCGCCGCTTCAAGGTAAATATCCATATGATGTAAGCAAGTCCTGTGCGGATCTCATCTCACAGTCATATTATCATACATACGGTTTACCGGTTTGTATAACCCGATGTGGAAATTTGTATGGTGGGGGCGATTTGAATTTTAATCGAATAATTCCTGGTACTATACGATCTATTGTCAGAAATCAAAATCCCATAATACGATCTGATGGAAAAAGTATTCGAGATTATTTTTACATTGAAGACGCAAGCAATGCTTATCTTCAATTATCTGAAAGAATGGGTGAAAATGACGATATTTTTGGTGAAGCATTTAATTTTTCAAATGAATCTCCAATATCGGTAATAGATTTAGTTAATCTAATTATACCTCTTATGAAATCAACATTAAAACCAATAATATTGAATGAATCAAAAAACGAAATCCCTCAACAGTATTTGAAGGCATTAAAAGCGAAAAATATGCTAAAATGGAAGCCACTATACAATCTTACTGAAGGGCTAAAAAAAACTATTTCTTGGTACACGGAGTTTTTCTCAAGAAATGACTAACGCAGAGATTATTAGGAAATCAATACATGATCTAGTTACTCAATATTATCAAACAGGTATTTACGATGAACCCTTCATACCGGGACAAACACAAGTTCGCTACGGTGGACGCGTATTCGATCAGAACGAATTAGTATCATTAACCGATGCATTACTGGATTTTTGGCTAACCTCAGGACCTTTTGCTAAAAAATTCGAAAAGTCATTCTCACAATTTATTGGCTCAAAAAATGCCCTCCTGGTAAATTCTGGCTCTTCAGCTAACCTATTAGCTGTTTCGTGTCTTACCTCTAAACAATTAGGCGTAAAGAGATTGAAGCCTGGAGACGAAGTTATCACTGTTGCGGCTGGATTTCCCACAACAATAAATCCAATAATTCAAAATAATCTTGTTCCCGTCTTCGCGGATGTTTGCATTCCTACCTATAACATTAACGTCAATCAACTAGAATCTGCCTTAAGTGAAAAAACGCGTGCAATCTTTCTTGCACATACTTTAGGGAACCCCTTCGACGTTGATTCCGTTTTAAAATTTGCACAGGAAAACGAATTATGGGTGATCGAGGATTGTTGTGACGCAGTCGGTTCCGAATATAAGGGGACTAAAGTAGGTACTTTCGGTGATATCTCGACTTTTAGTTTCTACCCCTCTCATCACATTACTATGGGTGAGGGGGGGTGTGTGATGACAGACAGCCCGTTATTGACAAAAATCCTGAAATCTTATCGCGATTGGGGGCGAGATTGCTACTGTGAACCGGGGGTGGACAATACCTGTCAACAAAGATATGATTTGAAATCAGGCAGTCTACCTTACGGATACGATCACAAATACGTTTATTCTCATATCGGATACAACCTTAAAATCACTGATTTACAGGCTGCTATAGGACTCGCGCAACTAGATAAATTACCAGATTTCATAAAAAAACGTAGAGATAATTTTGATTATTATAATAACATGCTGGAAAAAATGAGCGATCGTTTCATATTGCCTCAGGAAACACCGGGTAGTACACCAAGTTGGTTTGGTTTTCCCATATGTGTAAAAGACGAATCTCCTTTTTCCCGAAACGACATTGTTCAATATCTTGAAACAAAAAAAATATCGACTCGTTTATTATTTGGAGGTAATATGACAAAGCAGCCGGCATATTCTGATATACAATATAGAGTGGTGGGTGATTTGAAAAATTCTGATCGGGTTATGAATAATTTGTTTTGGATTGGCGTATATCCCGGATTGACAAATGAAATGAGGAGCTATGTAATAGATACATTCCATGCTTTCTTTGAGGATTTTTAATTGAACATTTTTGTGACTGGGGCAACGGGGTTTATCGGTTCACATTTAATTAAAAAATTAATAAACGAAAAACATGACGTTACAATATTAGTAAGGAAATCTAGCGATTTATGGCGGATTTCACCCTATCTGGATGACGTGGTTGTTGAATATGGAAGCATTCACAACTATGGTCAAGTAAAAAAATCGATGATGCAATCAAGTCCCGAGGTCATATATCACCTGGCTTGGCAAGGTATCCTGAGAAACGATCGTGATAATATATCCCAGCTAGATAATTTATGTTCAAGTATAAATATTCTAAAAACAGCGATTGAATTAAATAACAACCCTGCTTTCATAGGGGTTGGATCACAAGCTGAAAAAGGGATTAATGATTATTTAACCAATGATGAATTAGCGTTACACAGTACATATGGGGTCTCAAAATATTGTTTCAGTATTTTAGGTAAAAAACTCTGTCATATGAATAATATTCGATTTATCTGGTTCAGATTATTTGCTACATACGGATCAAAGGATAATCCGCAATGGTTGATCCCCTATGTAATATTATCCTTATTGGAGGGAAAAAAACCATTATTAACTTCAGGTTTTCAGAAAAGGGATTATTTATATGTCTCAGATGTTGTTGACGCTTTATTCTTATCGGCAGTCAATGAAAAAATTTCTGGGTCTTTTGAGTTAGGATCCGGAATATCCGTGGATATTAGAACGATAGCTGAATCAATTAGAAATATTATAGACCCCAATCTGCCTTTGGGGTTTAGTGAATTAAAATCTTCGGCACTTGAACAAAAAAATTTAGTAGCAAATATTGCGGAGTATCAAAAAGTTTCAGGCTGGGCCCCCAAAGTCTCCCTAGATGAAGGATTGAGAAAAACAATTTGTTGGTACAAAGAAAATATGACCCGATATCCGCTTTAATTCAATATTTGACAAATAATCTTATCTTCCATTTTTTCCTATATTATCTGGAGAATTAATGGAATCCAGAAAGTTAGTTCACCTCTTCTTTGAGATGCTTCGGATTAGGATGATTGAAGAAGCCATTGTTTCATTATATTCCGAGCGCGAAATCAGATGCCCTGTTCATATTTGTATAGGTCATGAAGCAATAGCTGTTGGTGTCTGTTCAAATTTAAACCAAACCGATTTGATATATAGCAATCATCGTTCTCAGGCTCATTATTTGGCGAAGGGCGGTGACATAAATGCCCTGTTTGCAGAATTATATGGAAAAAAAACCGGGTGTTCAAATGGTATAGGCGGATCGATGCATTTAATCGACGAATCAGTTGGTTTCTTAGGCGCTACTTCTATTGTAGGCGGCACAATTCCCGTTGCTGTGGGGACAGCTTTCGCTTTAAAATTCAAGGAAAAAAACGCGGTGACTGTTGCCTTTTTTGGTGATGGTGCCAGTGAAGAGGGGGTACTACATGAAAGTTTAAATTTTTCAAAACTACATAATCTCCCAATAATATTTGTTTGTGAGAATAATCTGTATTCTGTGATGACTCACATCTCTTTACGTCAACCAAAAATTAGAAACATTGCAGATGTTGCGGCAGGTCATGGCGTGGAAAGTCATATTGCTGATGGCAACGATGTTGAGAAAATTGCCCATTTAACAAAAAACGCGATCTCTAAAGCTAGAAATGGAGAGGGCCCTAGCTTCTTTGAATATAAAACATATCGATGGTTTGAACACTGTGGACCAAATTATGATTATAATGTTGGGTATAGATCAGAAGAGGAGCTCAACAAATGGAAAGAACGTTGTCCAGTTAGCTCATCAGAAAAATATCTTGTTTCAAAAGGATATTTGACCAACTTAGAAATAACTAATGTTAGGGAACAGATCGATCAAGAAATAAATAACGCTGTAGATTTTGCGAAAAAAAGTGAGTACCCCAAAAGGGAAGATCTATTAAAAAATATTTATGCTTAGGAAGCTGTGCTGGGATGAAGAGAACTCTAACCTTTTCACAGGCAATTAATGAGGCACTTGATGTTTGCATGGAAAAAGATCCATTTGTATATATTATTGGTCAAGGAGCGTCTGATCCCAAAGGAGTGTTTGGGACTACAATCGGGTTATCCGAAAAACATGGAAAAAATCGTGTATTTGATTCTCCTTTGTCTGAGAATGCCGTTACAGGCATAGCAATTGGAAGCGCTATTTGTGGCTTAAGGCCGGTCTTAGTGCACTTACGCATTGATTTCTCATTGTTAGCCTTTGACCAAGTAGTAAATAATGCCGCAAAATGGTATTACATGTTTGGAGGAAAACGAAGCATCCCAATTGTGATTAGAATGATAATCGGACGAGGGTGGGGGCAAGGCCCTCAACATTCACAAAATTTACAGGGACTATATACTCACATTCCTGGACTAAAGGTCGTAATGCCTACGACTCCATATGACGCAAAAGGTTTATTGATATCTAGTATTGCTGACAACAATCCTGTAATATTCATTGAACACCGGTGGTTATACAACGTCAAAGACCATGTCCCTGATGGTTATTATGAAGTGCCTCTAGGAGAGCCGAAAATAATTAGGCGCGGGAACGACGTTACTATTGTAAGTACATCCTACATGACAGTTGAATCGATAAAAGCCGCACAAATATTAGAAAAACAAGGGATAGATGTGGAAATTATTGATGTTAGGACATTAAAACCCTTGAATTATGAGAAGATACATAAATCAATAGAAAAAACCGGAAAACTAGTGGTAGCAGATTCGGGATGGAGAACTCTGGGGTTTAGTTCAGAAATAATAACAAGTGTAGTCGAAAAAAATATTGGCGCGTTAAGTACATCCCCAATAAGAATAACTTTACCCGATTGCCCAACTCCAACTAGTAGAGCACTCACAAAATATTATTATCCTCGATCAATTACGATAGTAAATTCAATACGAAAAATTTTTGGCTTGAACGAAATCATTGAAAGAGAGAATGACATTTTGCCTCATGACGTACCAGATGATACATTCTCTGGACCATTCTAAGATAACAGTATACGCGAGTTTATCGCAGTTATTCCTTTCCATCTTTCCTGCTTTATTGGGAAGGAAGGTTTGAGAGAGCACAAGGACTCATCATCGCGTCGTGACCAATAAGCCCAGCCAAAGACAATTGATAAACACTAAAAATGTATTATTAAATTCCTCTAATGAAAATATTTATTTAATAAATTCTCAATACCTGATGTCACATGAAAAATATTCCGGCAACCTTGTTCACCAGTAATTTTTATCAAAAAAACCGGATATTTGATATGGATGACGAAGTTTCAAACAGAGATAATTGTTTATATGGTTATTACTTGATGAAAGAGATTTTTTCTGAGAATGGAATCAATCTTTCGACACAAGACATAAATCCGCCACAAAAATCAAGATTTACCATATTTTTAGAAATGCCAACGAAGGTTCCTGATCTTAGAAATAATAATTATCTTATTTTGTTAGAATCGGAAGTAACAAGACCATATAATTGGAAATTATCCCACCATAAAAACTATAAAAAAATATTTACGTGGAATGATGATATAATAGACGACAATAAATACATAAAAATATGTTTTCCGAATAGAATTCCTAGAAAAATAGTTTTTCCAACGATGCATAAAAAATTACTGACAATGATCGTAGGAAATAAGTCCAGTCCACATCCATACGAATTGTATTCTGAGCGTTTAAAAATAATAAATTGGTTTGAGAAAAATCATCCTGATGTTCTTGATTTATACGGTTTTAATTGGAACGAATATAAATTTCATGGTAAATTCGCAACATTGAATCGTTTTAAGTTATTAACTACAATATTCAAATCAATATCTCCTCCAATTCATTCATCATATAAAGGACAAATAAACAATAAAAAAGACATGCTTATGAAATATAATTATGCAATCTGCTTTGAAAATGCAAAAAATATTAATGGATATATAACAGAAAAAATATTTGATTGCTTTTTTTCAGGATGCATACCTATTTATTTGGGGGCTCCAAATATTGATGATTATATACCAGATAAAACTTTTATCAATATGAATGATTTTCAAGATTATCGGATATTGTTTAATTATCTTATAAATGTCAGTGAATCTGAGTATGATTCTTATATAAAAGAAATTAAAAAATATTTAAAAAGCGATAAAATAAATCAATTCAGCGATGTATCTTTTTCTGATATAATAACAAATACAATAATAAGTGATCTAAATTTATGATTAATTGAATAATGATAAATCATGAATATAAAAACATACAAGAGTTAGTATACTAATGAATATTTTAACCTGAGTACGCAGTCAACGAAACAACTTAATTCTGAAATAGTCCGCCTTCAAGCACAATTTGAGCTTAAACGAGGATTGAATTTAACGCATGGATGACGAAATCCAGGTCGCTTTCTTTAAGATATTGATGACACCCCAGATAGAATCCTTTTTCGCCTAGGCATTCCGAGTTTGGCAACTTTTCTTTGTACTCCGTTTTATATTCGCTGTAGGCTGGTTGTTGTAGTGGAATGCAACTGAACAGTGGTCGTGTTTCTACCCCTTTCTCCTCTAGTTGCTGCATTATTTTTTCTCTCGAAACGTTTTGGTTTTTAATCACCAAAGGATAGGCAAGGTAGCTTACATCTTTCGACAAGGTAGGCAACCGTATTTTATCTTCCAGTTGTTCTAATCCTTCGTTTAAATATTTGACATTCACATACCTTTTTTTCATTATTTCGTCTGCTTTCTCAAGTTGTACTATGCCTATTGCAGCCATGAGATCAGTTGTTTTAAAGTTATATCCTATGTAGATGTGATGGAACCTTGGGTCCAATGATTCTTCGATGGAACGATTTTGGGGACATATGCCCATTGATCTAGTGCAGACCTTGCAGATACACATCCGACCATTTGCCTTGAATCTTCGTGCGAAATCTGCTATATTATCGTCATTCGTAGATAACGCTCCCATTTCTCCGACTTGGATGTTGTGCGCGACGTAAAAAGAAAAGGCAGACGCTAAGGACATTGATCCACATTTTTTCCCTTTATAGGTTGTTCCATGGGCTTGAGCTGAATCTTCGAACACCGTTAAATCGTATTTTTTCGCAATACTATTAATCTCAGTCATGTCTGCTGGGTAACCCATAAGATGGACTGGCAGAATGATTGAGTATTCTGACAGATCGTCCACTCGTTCAAGGTGTGCTTTGATAGCGTCAGGCGCGATATTGAACGTCTCTATATCCACATCTACAAACTTTGGTTTAAAACCAGCCAATACAGCGGCATTGATTGTAGCATTATAGGTCAAAGGGGTCGTGATGATGCTTGAGCCCCGTTCTATGTTAGGTCTGGTGTACTGTAATGCATTTAATCCAGTTATGAGGGCGGATGTCCCTGAGTTTACGAGTACGGTGTTCTTTACATCGAGATATCGTGAGAACAAGTTTTCAAACTGTGCGACTTTGGTTCCCTCTGTTATTCGATTGGAATCTAAAACTTCCATTACTGCTTTTTTTTCTTCAGTGGATACCTGAATATCGCCCACTCGTACTCTCAAGTTAGTCACCGGGCCTTTGGTCAAAGTACCATCTGATTGTTTCTTCGAGACCCTCTTCAAAACTGATTGTCGGGTTGAAACCGAATAAATTCTTGGCCTTTGAAATGTCAAAAAGCCTTCTTGGTTGGCCATCTGGTTTTGTAGTATCCCAGAGAATATTTCCCGTGAATCCTACCTTTTTTTGAATTATCTCTGAGAGTTTTTCAATTGAGATCTCCTTACCGCTAGCGAGGTTTATTGGGCCTGGTTCATCATATCTTTCAGTAGCGAGAAGGATGCCTTCAGCCGCCTCTTTTACGTATAAAAAATCACGTGTCGCTTTTCCAGTTCCCCAGAGTGTAACATCCCGGTTCTTGTTTTTTGCTTCTGACATCTTGTGTATCAACGCTGGGATTACATGGGATTCTCTTGGGTCGAAATTATCTCCTGGGCCATAGAGGTTGGCGAGAGAGAGGTATATGGAATTGAACTTATATTGCTCTCGATAAGCTTGAGACTGGACCAGTAGCATTTTTTTAGCTAGTCCATAGGCGGCGTTGGATTCCTCAGGATAGCCAGTCCAAAGGTATTCTTCCTTGGTGGGTATTGGGACCTGTTTAGGATAGGCACAGACGCTTCCTATTCCCACGAATTTTTGCACATCCTCAAGCCTTGCCGCTTCCATCATGTTCAGTCCCATCGTAGCATTATCATAGAATAGACTCCCCGGGTGGGCTCGATTATACTCGATTCCACCTACTCTGGCTGCTAGATGGATTACTATATCAATATCTTTGACCACTTTTTCGCAATTTTGATAAACCTTTAGATCGCAATGCGAGCTACGAGGGATTCTGATGTTTCCATTTTTTACATGCCTCTCTTTAGATAATTTTCGTACAACGTGAGAGCCAAGGAATCCAGCTCCCCCTGTTACTAGGACTTGTTTATCCTCCCAAAAAGCCATTAAGGAGCGCCCCACCATTTCTCAGGGTATTTTCGGTTTAATATTTCGTTGCCTTTGCCTGGGGGCTC
>JACKQG010001432.1_pt1 | contig 26579 bp, 25 predicted proteins | sample 8237621 | NCBI WGS metagenome assembly JACKQG01 (sample SAMN15677084, study PRJNA649215) | marine metagenome | biome: marine; feature: Black Sea; material: saline water; isolation source: suspended particulate matter (SPM) from the Black Sea western gyre | collected 2013-06-09/2013-06-10 | depth... | reverse complement strand
ACCCAGGTGCGTTGGCCCAAAGCGGAAAGAATGAATTCTACAGCCAGGAGCGCAGTCTGATTTTGGAAATCCAGAATGGAATTGATCTCAACCACATCCATACCGACCAGATTATTGGTTTCAGCGACCAGTTCGCAGATCAGGTGCGCCTCGCGGTATGTCAAGCCGCCGGTCACAGGTGTCCCGACTCCCGGTGCATGCCGGGGATCCATCGCATCCATATCAAAGGAGAGATAGATCCCATCTGTATCATGGCTGATCCTTTCTATGGCCTTTTCCATACTTCTCATTAATCCAAGGCGATCGATCTGCTCCATGCTCATCACCATTGCTCCGGCTTGGCGTAAATTTTTTTTTTCGCCCTCGTCGATATCACGGGCTCCGATAATCGCTACATTGGCCGGATCGATGACTGGTGTGGGTTCGTCCCAAAGTTGGACCAATTCAGGCGCACCAAGGCCGCACAGCGCTGCCAGCGGCATCCCGTGGATATTACCAGATGGCGTGGTTTCGGCGGTATTAAAATCAGCGTGGGCATCCACCCATAGTACGCCGATCTTTTTTCCTTTGGCCGCCCCGCGAATGGATCCGAGTGAGAGCGAATGGTCACCCCCCAGTACCAGCGGCAGATTTCCGCTTTTTACACTGGTGGCAACTGCCCCCGCCACGCGTCGTGCCATCGGGACAATGCAATCCAAATACTTGAGATTGGGATCGTTGATCACACATGTTTCAGAAATGGGTACTTCCACATTGCCTTTGTCATCAACAATATGGCCAAGTTTTTCCAAACGGTCTTTTAGCAACGCATACCGAATGGCGCTGGGGCCCATATCTACGCCGCGCCGATCCGCGCCCATGTCGACGGGAACCCCAATGATGTCAATATTCATAATATCCTGTAGAGATGTTAAGTCCCCTCTCCCTGAGGGAGAGGGCGGAGGGTGAGGGCAGTTTAGTAATCTACTAATAAAACAGAATACTTAATCTGGACTTTGCCCATTAAATGGTTTGGGCGAGCCTTTTGTCGCTCTATTGTATGAAAATAACTCGGAAATAGGTAAGGTCGTCCTAAAACTATGACCTGTACCTAATTCATTACCGATTATTCTAGATAGAGAAGCCTACGTCAGCAAAAAGGCCAAAGTCCAGTTAATATCGTATGAATAGATAATTAATCCTCACAGGCACATTCAATCCCGCGTGCTTTTTCGAAAGCCTCTTTTCCTTCGTTAATTGAATAATAGATCAGGACAGCCGCGCCGAGGCTATCTACAAAGCCAAATCCAGTCAGCTCGTAGACCGCGCTGGAAACGAGCAGCGCCACCGACATATACAGGCAAACCAGCGTACAATTTGCATCTGCCAGGATTGGCGCAGAATTAAGTTTGCCTCCCACATCCCGCTTGGCTCGGATCAGCAGCCACATCGTCGCAATCGAGATGATCGCAATGATCAGACCTGCAAGCGTTGTTTCAGGTTTATGTCCCGTAATCAGATTGATGATCACCGTCGCGCCCAATCCCACGGTAAGGATGTAGAAACTGACGCCTGTGATACGCAGCGCAGTGATCTCGAATTGACTGCGTTCGGTATTGGGATTACTACGAATGCGCAGCACCATCGCGATGATGCCCGCGCCAGAGAGGACCTCGATGAAAGAGTCCACGCCGAAGCCAAAGAGGGCCAGGGTTTCATCGGAGACGCCATAATAGATCGCCACTAACCCTTCCAGTAAATTATAGCCAACCGTGATGATCGCCAGCCACAAGGCTCGTTGGTAGAGCTTTTCAGTATTTTCCATTTGCCTATTGTACTGGATTTCTGTATCAGATAACATTACTCCTATTTAGGTGATATACATCACTGGACAAATCAGGTCTGCGCGGTAAAATTTGGCCTGATGAAAACGCGTTACTTTACACCAGAGACGTTATTTGAAAAAGGGCAAGCCATGAAAGACGACCTGGCGCCCTTGTTGCGTGACCAGGGAACCTTTATTCCTGCGAAATCAGCTCTGCTAATTTTGGATATGCAGCGTTATTTTCTGGAGGAGGATTCGCATGCTTATATCCCCAGCGCAGAGGCGATCCTGCCTCGGGTGGATGCGCTGCGCGCGGCATACGTGGACGCTGGCTTGCCCGTCGTGTGGACGCGTCATCTCAACACATCCGCTGACGCGGGGAGCATGTCCCGTTGGTGGCGGGATTTGATCGATGCAAAAAATCCACTTAGCGAGATTCACTCCGCGCTGGACACATCCTCGGGGCTGGTGATTGAGAAGACCCAATATGATGCTTTTTATCAAACCAATCTCGCCGAATATCTGCGTGATCAAAATGTCGAGCAAGTTGTTATTTCAGGCGTAATGACCCATCTCTGCTGCGAGACAACGGCTCGTTCTGCATTTATGCAGGGTTTTGAGGTCTTCTTCTTGATCGACGGAACCGCTACCTATACTGAAGAACATCATCGGGCGACCTTGCTCAATCTGGCCCATGGCTTTGCAAGGCCTGTTTTGTGTGAGGAGATAATTAACACCACAAAGACACAAAATGCACAAAGAAAAACAAATGAATCTTAGTGTTCTTAGTGTCCTTCGTGTTTAGCATTTATGCATAAAATTCGTGTGATTATCATTGGCGCAGGCCCGGCAGGATTAACGACCGCCTTGCAACTAAAACGTTTTGGGATACCCGCTCTCGTATTGGAGGGAAGAGAGATCGGCGGACTTTTACATAATGCCAATCTGGTCGAGAATTACCCTGGCTTTCCACAGGGCGTGACCGGCCCGAAATTGGTGAACTTGCTTAAGAAACAAGTCGAAAGAATTGGCGTGGAAATTCTTCCTGAAAAAGCGCAGAATGTAGAGTATGATAGTGGAAGTTTTGTGGCAAAAACTGATCAGGATGAATACCGCGCTGAGATCGCCGTAATTGCCAGCGGAACAAAAGCTCGTCAGTTTGACAATGGCTTTATTCCTGCGAATGCAAAAAGCCGGGTTTTTTATGAGGTTCGCGACCTGCTTGAGATAACTGATAAAGAAATCATCATCGTGGGCGCAGGTGATGCAGCTTTTGATTACGCGCTGAATCTTGGACAACGGAATCAGGTGAAAATTCTCAATCGCGGAAGAGGAATCAAGGCATTAGGATTATTAGTGGAACGTTCGCAGCAAAATGAAAATATTGCCTATCTTGAAGATGCGCAGCTAAAAGAAGTGACTGTTTCTGAAAACGAGTGTTTAACGGTAAAAGTAGTTCACCGAGAAAAACTTGAGATACTGGAAGCAGATTATCTCATTGGCGCACTTGGCCGTGAACCCAATCTGGATTTTCTCGGAGAATGCATCCAGAAAACAGAAAGAAAACTCGTAGATAGTGGCATCCTGTATTTTATTGGTGATGTGCGTAACGGAATTTACCGTCAAACAGCGATTGCAGCAGGCGATGGTTTGCGCGCAGCAATGCAGATCGATCAACGTTTTAAGGAGAACCGATGAAAGTTATCGCAAAAACCGGCAAAGATGAAATGGCATTTGTTTATATAATTGAGTATGAAAACGGGAAGATGCTCGAATGCGTGGAATCCCTCCAGCCGCCTTTTACACGTGATGAAAAATGGATCTTATTGGTATCGACAATGCACGGCTGCCCGGTGGGATGCAAGATGTGTGACGCCGGTGGCTATTTTCATGGGAAGCCCACCGCTGAAGAAATACTTGACCAGATTGACTATATGATTCGCAATCGATATCCTGACGGACATGTCCCCTCGAAACAATTCAAGATCCAGTTTGCGCGGATGGGCGAACCTGCCTTGAATAATGCTGTTCTGGATGTTTTGGAGGAACTGCCGAAACGCTACGATGCCCCGGGCTTGATGCCCTCGATATCATCTGTTGCGCCAAATGGGACCGATCCGTTTTTTGAGCGCCTGCTTGAGATCAAGAACCGTTTATATCCGGATGGACAATTCCAATTCCAATTTTCGATCCATACAACCGATCAGGAATTACGCGATCAGCTTGTCCCCGTCAAAAAATGGGATTTTGCGAAAATGGCCGCATTTGGCGAACGTTTTTATACGGAAGGTGAGCGCAAGATCACCCTCAACTTTGCGCTTGCGCAAGGGCAACCGCTAGACCCTGAGGTCCTGAAAGAATATTTCTCCCCCGATATTTTCCTGATCAAGATCACGCCCCTCAACCCAACCTATAGAGCGGTTGAAAATCAATTGGAGACCTATATTAATCCTAACGCCGATCTCGGCCAGGATGAGATCGTCTCAGCCCTGGAAGAGGCAGGCTATCAGGTCATCGTCAGCATCGGCGAAGTGGAAGAGAACCTGATCGGCAGCAATTGTGGTCAATATCTGCGTCGTCATATTGAAGCGGAAAATGCGCTCCAAAATGGCTATACCTTTGATCTGGTGGAAAACGAAATCGAGGCTGAGGCTTCAGCCGCAGATTAGAGCGTTTGGATTTTTAACGATTAAGTGGCTGTCATTTTCGAAATGACAGCCACTTTTTATATGATCAATTTTATTGGTTATTTTACCGGGGTAATACTATCCACGGAAATTTCAAGTGGTTCAATCCCTGAATCACCGAGACAGCTACAGGTACTGTCACCAGAATCCAGCGGAGGCATGCTGCTTCCGGAATACCCATTTTGTACACAAAAATCAATGCAAATCTCTCCATCTGATTTTGGCCCTACGTTGCCAACACTCATCTGCTGGAGAAGAATAAATAAGGCAAATAAAAGAGTCGTGCCTGCTGAAATGAAAACATGCTGTTTATTGAGCCCTGGCTCTTCTTCAAGGCCTTTCCCAACCTTAAAGCCGATGGTTATCGAGGCTATCCATACTACCAGGAAAAGAAGGATGAAAATCAGGGAAAGGATATATTCAACTGAGGCAGGCCAGGGTTTATCACCGAAAATCAAGATCCACAAGACTCCGGCCGCGAATCCAAAAAATATAAAGGAAATTATCAATGAAATGATAAATCCCGGTATGCCAAATAAAATCGCGTATACTACCCTTTTTTTCATTCTTGGGGTATTCTATTTATCCTTTCAGTTTTAAAGCAACTCTTGCATCGCCGCCAAGAGCAAGGTGATATTCTCCCTGCGGCTGGAATAGCCCATCAGGCCGATCCGCCAGACCTTATCTGCCAGCGCGCCAAATCCACCTGCGATCTCGATGTTATATTCGTTGAGCAATTTTGCGCGTAAGACGTGCGGCTCTACGCCATCCGGTACAACAGCGGTCGTCAAGGGCGGGAGGCGATATTCAGCAGGAATAAAGGGCGGTGCCCCGATCTCCTCCAGGCCTGCCCAAAGCAATTCTGCGTTTTGTCGATGTCTCGCATAGCGAGCATCCATTCCCTCTTCGTAGGCGATCCGCAGGGCCTCTCTGAAGGCATAATGCATACTGGCCGAGGCGGTATGATGATAGCCGTGATTCATCCAATAATTGGCATATAAATTCAAATCCAGATAAAAACTGGACACAGGTCTCTTGCGATTCTGAATGATCTTTTGCGCGCGCGGGCTGACGGTGATCGGAGCAAGACCAGAGGGCGCAGATAAGCTTTTCTGACTGGCCGAGTAGGTGATATCAATATCCCATTCATCCACAAGAACGGGGATACTTCCCAGCGATGTGACCGTATCCATCACAACCAGCGCACCCTGCTCATGGGCTGCTTTGACGATCTCCCCGACATGAAGCTGCTCGGCGCCGGTCGAAGTCTCGGCGTGGACAAAGCCGAAGACTTTATAGGATTTTGCCTTCAGCGCAGTCTCAATTTCCTCGACGGTAAAAATTTCTCCCAGTGGGCGTTCGATCTTGTCCACTTCCGCGCCCAGGCGGGAGGCGATTTCTGCCAGCCGAGTTCCGAAATACCCGATCACTGCGACCAGAACCGCATCACCTGGCTCGACCAGATTTGCCATCGCGGCTTCCATGGCGGAGGTCCCGGTGCCAGAGAGGGCAAAGGTCCACTCGTTTTTCGTGTTGAAAACATAACGCAGCAATTCCTGTTCTTCAGCGTATATCTTCAGCAGCGCGGGGTCAAGATGTCCAACGGGCGGGGTCGCCATTGTGCGGATCACGCGCGGTGCGGCCATGCTCGGGCCAGGCCCTAATAATACGCGTTCGGTCGGGTTGAGATCAGTGTATATTTTTGTCATTAAAGGTTCCTTGTGAAAAATAGATTATAGAATAACCATAGTTTACATCATTTTTATTTATCCTTCACGGATTACTTGGGGTTGGCTAAAATCGTGAGGTACGCCGTATCCCTCATTGCCTGTACTGAGCCGCAGGCACACGTGCGAGGAGAGTTTCACCCGACGACACATGCGCCGCACTGCGTGCTTTGGAGTGCAGGTGAGCAGTCTCCCCGGCGAACAAGAGGATTGCCACGCTCGCTCCGCTCGTTCGCAATGACAAATACTCATCAAATTAGACCCTCGCGATTAATCATGTATTTTATAAAGAGAAATTTTTGGACTATAATGGTCTGGATAAACAACAAAAACCAATAGAGAGTTTTATGATCCAGAAAAAAGAAAAAATTGACCTTCCCTTGCCTCAGACAAGGATTATTGAAGACTATCGCCTGGCTTATAAAAGCCGGCAGGCCAGTGTGATTGGCCGGCGTGAAGTATTAAGCGGAAAGGCTAAATTTGGAATTTTTGGGTCCGGGAAGGAAGTCGCTCAGCTCGCGATCGCTCATGCATTTAAAAAAGGGGATTGGCGCTCAGGTTATTACCGTGACCAGACCTGGATGCTGGGATTGGGCACGCTGACACTGGAGCAATTCTTTGCTCAGCTTTACGCGCATACAGACCTCGACTTTGAGCCTGCCACCGGCGGTCGAACAATGAATGCCCATTTTGCATCTCGTTATCTCAACCCGGATGGCTCCTGGAAGGATCAGACCGAGCTCTATAATATCTCTGCGGATGTCTCCCCGACAGGTTCGCAGATGCCCCGTCTGGTGGGGTTGGCTTTTGCCTCAAGACTATATCGTGAAGCGGAATTCCTAAAGGGAATGACTACTTTTTCGCAAAATGGCAACGAAGTTGCCTGGGGCACGATTGGCAACGCCTCCACCGCTGAAGGGATGTTCTGGGAATCGATCAATGCGATCGGTGTTTTGAAAGCCCCGGCTGTGATCACGATTTACGATGACGGCTATGGCATTTCAGTTCCCAATAAATTTCAGATGGTTAAGGAAAATATCGGCGATATTCTCAGCGGTTTTCAGCGGGTCGTTGATCCAACCCTGAAACGTGACCGCGGCTTTGATATTTACACCGTCCAGGCCTGGGATTACCCCGCGTTGCTGGATACCTATTGGGCGGCAGCAAACACTGCGCGTGAGTTCCACATCCCTGCCCTGGTGCATGTCACCGAAGTTACCCAACCACAGGGACATTCCACTTCGGGAAGCCATGAGCGCTATAAAACCAAAGAACGCCTTGATTGGGAGGCGGAATTTGATTGCAACATTAAAATGCGCGAATGGCTTCTGGCAAATAAGCTTGCCACCGAAGATGAATTGAAAGCAATGGAAAAGGTGGATCGCAAAGAAGTAGAAGATTCCCGTAAACGGGCCTGGGAAGCTTTCCAGACACCGATCATTGGGGAGCGCGACGACTTGATAAAGTTGCTTTCTGATTTGGAAAAAGAAACCTCTGCGAACGAAGAGATCCAATCAATTCAGACCAGATTGCTGGGAAAGGCGACCGCGCATCGGAGGGATCAGTATGCCGCCCTCCATGCTGCTTTACGCGCCACGCGGCAGGAATCCTCTCCGGTCCGAGATAAACTGATTGCGTGGAAGCAAGCCCAGGATCCGCGTAATGAAGACCGGATCAGCTCCCATTTGTACAGCCAGACGGCTGAATCCATGCTGAATGTTCACGCAGTGGCACCCGTCTACTCGGACAATTCCCCCACGATCCAGGCCTTTGAATTACTTAATCATGGTTTTGATGCGATCTTTGCCCGCGACCCACGCGCGATCGCCTTTGGCGAGGATGTAGGTATGTTGGGCGATGTCAACCAGGGTTTTCATGATTTGCAGAAAAAATATGGCACCTTGCGGGTGATGGATACCGGGATTCGCGAGGTAACTATATTGGGGCAGGCAATTGGGATGGCGATGCGCGGCCTGCGTCCGATCGCGGAAATTCAATATCTAGATTATCTGCTTTACACCCTGCAATTGATGTCAGACGATCTGGCGATGCTGCTTTGGAGAACGAAGGGCGGACAAAAGGCGCCCGTGATCGTCCGAACGCGTGGGCATCGCCTCGAAGGGATCTGGCATTCTGGCTCGCCAATGGCGGCAATTATCCATCTCGTGCGTGGGATGGCTGTCCTCGTGCCAAGGAACGCAGTACAAGCGGCGGGATTTTACAATACGCTCCTGAAATCGGATGAACCTGGCATTATCGTTGAAGTTTTGAATGGATATCGTTTGAAGGAAAAGATGCCTGATAATCTTGGCGAGGTGACCGTACCTGTTGGCGCACCAGAGACTTTGCGTGTAGGCAGCGATATCACCCTGGTCACCTATGGCGCGATGTGCCGGATTGTCCTTGAATCCGCTGAAGAGCTTGCAAAGGCGGGCATCAGCGTGGAGGTGATCGACGTCCAATCGCTGCTTCCTTTTGATTTGCATGGACATATTCTTGAATCGCTCAAGAAGACCAGCCGGATCATTTTTGTGGATGAGGATGTGCCTGGCGGGGCAACCGCCTTTATGATGCAGGAAGTCATCGAGAAGCAAGGTGGTTATTCCTGGCTAGATTCTCCCGCTGCCACGCTTTCTGCGAAAGCACATCGCCCAGCCTATGGTTCTGACGGCGATTATTGGTCGAAGCCTAATGCTGAAACAGTTTACGATGCGATCTATGCGATCATGTCTGAGGTTGACCCAAAGAAATATCCGCCATTTTATGCTTAATAAACAGCCCTCATCCCCAACCCTTCTCCCAAAGGGAGAAGGGAGCAAGTCCCCTCTCCCCTTAGGAGAGGGCGAAGGGTGAGGGCAGGATGTGAGGAAAGATGCCAACTAAAGTTCTTGTACCCATGCTCGGGGAAGCTGTTGAAGAAGTGACTATCGTCTCCTGGCTCAAAGCCGAAGGGGATTCTGTGGAAGAGTATGAAGGCCTGCTCGAAGTTGAGACCGATAAGGTTGTCACTGAAATTCCCAGTCCAGCCGAAGGTGTGGTGTTGAAGATTTTTGAATCTGAGGAGGGAAAAATTCTCAGCGTCGGGACATTGCTTGCCTGGATTGGCGCAGAAGGGGAAAAAATCCCTGATGGGGATGAAGCACCCGCTTCGCACGCGGATAAAAAACCTGCTCCCGTTAAAAATGAAGAAAAACTGATCTCAAGTGTGGCTCCGCCAAAGGCTGCCCCGGTACGAGACTCCGCGCTGGGATTTATCTCTCCGGTTGTGGCCAAGATCGCCGCCGAAAAACAGATTGATCTTCAGCAGGTTACCGGAACGGGGAGCGGTGGCCGGATCACAAAAAAAGATATTTTAGCCTATCTTGATTCTCCAAAATCTGCTTCTCCAGCTGTAAAAATATCCACTCAAAAAGGGGGCAGCCTGCTCCCAATCACCTCTGTCCGGCGGGCAATCGCCAAACATATGGTCGACAGCCGCCGTATATCCCCGCATGTGACCACTGTCATGGAAGTGGATTTCAGCGCCGTCATCGCGCATCGTAAAGCAAATAAAGCGGCCTTTGCGGCTGATGGGGTCAAGCTGACCTATACATCTTATTTTGTCGCCGCGACAGCAGCTGCGCTCAGAGCCTGGCCGATCGTCAATTCCTCCTGGACCGATGAAGGGATCTTGCTCCACAAGGATATTAATATCGGCATGGCCACCTCCCTCGGCGATGATGGGTTGATCGTACCGGTGATCAGGAACCCGGAACGGCTGTCGCTGTTGGGCCTGGCAGAAATTGTCAACGACCTGGCTAACAGAGCCCGCAACAAGAGGCTTAGGCCTGAAGAAGTCAGGGATGGCACATTTTCGATAACAAATCATGGTGTCAGCGGTTCACTTTTTGCGATGCCGATCATCAACCAGCCCCAGGTCGCGATCCTGGGTGTGGGAGCCATTCAGAAACGCGTTGTGGTCATCACCGATGACTCAGGTGCAGATATGATCGCCATCCGCCCGATGGTTTACCTGACCCTGACCATCGATCATCGCATTTTGGATGGTGCAATTGCAGATCACTTCCTGGCAGAAATTGTCACAGAGCTGGGGAAGTGGTAGAGGAGAATAGTCGATTGGAGTGGCTAAACAGGTGTGGATTAAAGTGATTTTGCTGGGCTCTGCGGGGATTTAGTATCCTCGCTTTTACCGGTGAATCGCTGGATTACAAATCCAGCGAGAGCATATCATTATTTTAATTACACGTGAAAATAGCCACTCCCTTCTCATCTGAGCGTGAATTGGTATAATCACCCGATGGTGAAACCCCTCGTAGCAATTCTCGGTCGTTGGCAGCCCTGCCATTTGGGACATCGGGCTGCAATCCATGCGCTTTGCGATCGATTTGACCATGTGCTGATCGGGATTGGTAGTTCCAATATCATCAATTATAGAAATCCTTTTAGTTTAGAAGAAACAATTGAAATGCTCCAGCTTGGGTTAGAGGGCTACGATAATTTTAGATTGGTGCCAATCCCGGACTCCCGTGACGAGATAAAATGGTGCAGTTATGTGGAGGAGGTCTTTGGCGATCTGGATCTCCTCATCACTGCGAATCCTTATGTCAGAAGCCTGCTTGATCATCGTTATCAAATTTCGCACCCGGCAAAATTTATTCCAAGAGAGAATCAAATTCCTGTCAGCGGGACCATCGTGCGAAGAAAAATGGCCCAGGGAAATGGATGGGAGGAATTACTTCCAGCTGAGATTTCAAAATATTTGATCGAGAATCAATTAGATCAGCGTTTTCGCAGAGAGTTTGGTTTGAGTAATCTGGCTTTAGATACCATTGTTGTTGAATAAGGAGAAATTATGTATTCATGGAATGAAGATACAACCTCTTGGTACGGCGAAAAGAAATATGAATACGGTGAAAAAGGGGCGGGTAAGCGAGAAAAATCCGCTCGACGAGCTGCATCTCATGGGCCACGCACCTATGAGAAAAAATCCCGTCCTAATGAAAAGATCATTGATCCCCATAAAAGTATCAAATCAACCTCCAAAAACCCTTTGATCATTGCGGTTGATGTAACTGGCTCAATGTCTTCCTGGCCCTATGAGATCTTTGATCGCCTCCCTTTGCTCTATAATACCCTTTCTCAATACAGGGAAGATTTGGAAATATCATTTGTCGCCATTGGGGATGCCGCTGTGGATACGTGGCCCCTTCAGGTAACGGATTTTGCAAACGGATTTGATCTGGAACAATTATTAGGCTCGCTTTATGGAGAAGGTGGCGGCGGTGATGCCCCTGAGAGTTATGGGTTATTTGCTCATTGGGTAAATACGCATGTTGAAATTCCTAATGCAGAAGAGCCTCCCTTCCTGATTGTCTTCGGGGATATCCATATGCATGAAAAAGTGTCGAAAAAATTTGTCCATCAATATTTGGGAGACCGGGTCCAGACGGATGTGGATTCCTTTAAAGCCTGGGAAAAAGTGACCCAAAACTGGAATACCTGGTTCCTGCGTCGACCCACTGGCAGGCGCGGAGATCAGGTTGACCAACAATGGGCAAAAGCGATTGGCGAAAAGAAGATTTTCCACATCGAAGATGAGCAACGGGCTGTAGATTATGCAATGGGTTTGGTTGCCCGCGCATGGGGAGAGTTCTCTGATTTTCAATCGAACATGCTGGCCAGACAAGATCAAAAGAAAGTAGATAAGCTCAGTAAGCCCATCGAAATGATTTGCCCGCGTTGTGGTGGTCCTATTCCTGTGAAGGCCGAGGGCATGTTTACCTGTTCATTTTGCGGGATAACACTAAAAATTTAACCGCTATGTCACTGCAGGTTATTGTCACCACGCCCCCTTACGCTGATTATCTGGAGGAAATTGTTGCTCATCCTTTGGTAAGCGGATTCCGGTTGAACACGATCATGCCCACAAAGGATGGGCCCGGTGAGGCGATTGATCGTCTGCGTACATATGGACAGCCACTTTGGGTTGATCTCAAGGGGCGGCAATTAAGAATAGTTGGTTCTGCCTCACCGCCCTTTACCGAAATCCGCATTTCTCACCCAATTAAAGTGGATACTCCGGTCACCGCGTTTTTCTCCGATGGCACGGAACAAGCCCGCATCGTAGCCGTCGACGGAAATCGACTGATATTGGAGAGCGGCCCCCGCCGCGTTGTGGGATTGGGAGAATCGATCAATATCATTCATCCCTCTTTGCAGATATTAGGAACGCTGACAGAAAATGATATTGCCTATTTGCAGGCCATGAAAGAGAGGGGGATGAAGAAGGTCATGCTTTCTTATGTGGAAAAACTCTCTGATATCGAAGAAGTAAAATCGGTTTTACCAGATGCAGAAATCATCCTGAAGATCGAGACGCAGGCGGGGTTGAAATTTGCCGAAAAATACGGTCACAAATATGGTCGTCTGGCAGCAGCGCGTGGCGATCTTTTTATTGAGGTTCCTCAACCACATAAAATAATTTCTGCCCTGAAAAAGATAATCCATGCTGACCCAAATGCAATCGTTGCCAGTCGATTTTTAGACTCCCTGGCTTATCATCCTGTTCCCTCGAGTGCGGATATTAGCGATGTCGCTTTTCTGCTGACCGAAGGATACAAAACTTTTATGCTGGGGGATATAATTTGTCTGGAGCGAGACACTTTGGTTGAGGCTTTGAATTTATTGGACGCAATTTCTACACAAATCTAATATTATCTGAATGATCCTATCCCTTCCCAAAACCCCCCCTCTCTGATAAACTACATCCCGCTCTCGAATGCTGAACCCATCGGCCTCAACTGCCGGGGTTTTTTTTTGCATCGAGTAAAGTATATGAAATATCCACTTTTTATCTATCGAGCTCCTTATGAAAACTGAACGAACAGATCTCCGTAATATCGCCATTATCGCCCATGTTGATCATGGTAAAACCACCCTTGTCGACGGGCTCCTCCGTCAGGCGAATACTTTCCGTGTAAATCAACAAGTTGCCGAGCGGGTCATGGACTCCAATGACCTTGAACGCGAGCGCGGTATCACCATTCTTTCCAAGAATACTGCCATAACCATTCTCGATCCCCACACAAATCAGGAAGTAAAGATCAATATTGTCGATACTCCCGGTCATGCCGATTTTGGCGGCGAGGTTGAGCGTGTCCTCAATATGGTCGATGGTGTCTTGCTGCTCGTCGACGCTGCCGAAGGTCCGATGCCCCAAACCCGTTTTGTGCTCAAGAAAGCGCTCTTGCTTGGTCACAAGGCTGTTGTAGTGATCAACAAAGTTGATCGTAAAGATGCCGATGTGGAACGCGTACTGAACGAAACCTTTGATCTTTTTATTGATCTGGGTGCGACGGATGAACAGGCTGATTTCCCCGTCGTTTATGCCAAGGCGACCTCCGCCCAGGCGGGATTTTCGGTCGATCTTGGCCCGGACTTGCAACCGCTATTTGAAACCATTCTGCGCCAGGTACCTGCTCCCATTGTGGACGCATCTGCACCTCTGCAGATGCTTGTTACCACGCTTGGTTATGACGAATATCGCGGTGTGACAGCCGTCGGTCGCATCTTTGCCGGGAAAATTTTCGCGAACCAGGCGCTGGCTCGATTGACGACTAAGGGTGAAAATTTGCCTGAGAAGGCCCGTTATTTATACGTTCATCAGGGCCTGGATAAAGTTGAAGTACCGGAAGCAAGTGCGGGTGAGATCGTCGCGTTGGCGGGGCTGGAAGGAATCTCGATTGGTGAAACCCTGGCCGATCCAGAGAATCCGGTCGCATTACCCACCATCAAAGTCGAAAAACCAACAGTTCGGATGACCTTTGGCGTAAACACTTCGCCATTTACCGGCCGAGAAGGCAGATGGGGATCGTCCCGGAGAATTCGTGAACGTCTTTTTGAGGAACTACGCACTAATGTATCACTTCGCGTAAATGAAACTGACAGTGCTGAGAATTTTGTTGTCTCTGGGCGAGGCGAATTGCACCTGGCTATTTTGATCGAAACCATGCGCCGGGAAGGGTTCGAGTTTCAGGTTTCGCGCCCCGAAGTCATTTTTCGTGAGAAAGATGATGGAACAAAAGAAGAACCTTATGAAAAGGTATTCATCGAGAGCAGCCCAGACACGATTGGCTCAGTGATCGAAATGCTTGGTAAGCGACGGGGGCGAATGCTTGAAATGCAGGATGGCGGCGATGGGAATACCCGGTTGGTCTATATTGTCCCCACTCGAGGCCTGCTTGGCTTTCGCTATCATTTTTTGACGGCTACTCATGGCACGGGGATTATGAATACGAACTTTCATGGCTATGAAAAGATGGCTGGCCCAATGGAAACCCGTCAAAATGGCTCGCTCGTTGCCTGGGAACCTGGCACAACAACTGCATATGCCCTGAAGAACGGCGAAGACCGCGGCTTCTTTTTCTATGGTCCCGGCGTCGAGGTTTACGAAGGGATGGTTGTCGGAGAGCGGGTTAAAAATGAGGATTTGGGGCTAAATGTCTGCAAGAAAAAGCACCTGACAAATATGCGTTCATCTGGTGCGGATATGGAAATCCGGCTGACACCGGCACGCAATATGAGCCTCGATGAATGCATCGAATATCTCTCTGACGACGAGCTGCTCGAGGTGACCCCGGAATCGATCCGGATCCGCAAACGTGTATTGGATAGTACCAAGCGCGGGCGGGACGAGAAACGCGCCAGGGAAGCACTGAAAGACTAATTCATTGTAGTAGGGATTTATGATTAATGATGGAGACCCTCAAGGTTTTAGCTTGAGGGTCTATTTTTTTTGGAAACATGCCTCTGCGAATCTTTATTGACAGGTTGCAGAAAGGGTTGCTCTTGGTGACCCTCCAGCAGCATTATAGGCTTCGATCCCGTATGTGACAGTTACACCGCTGTTCACAGCTAAAGAATCAACATAGGTAGTTGTATTCTCGCTTAACTCGATGAGCCGAGTCCCGTTGCGATAGATCCGATAGCCGCTTTCGTCATTGGCATTGTCACTCCACTTGATGGTGATGCTCAAATCGGTGTTGGTTCCGTTCCAGGCGCAAAAGAAATCGTAGTTTTGGAGACTTGGCTTGGCAGGCAAACTCGGCTTCTCTGTTGGGGTGGGTGAAATGGTTGGTGTAGGTGAGATTGTGGGTGTGGGAGTGATCGTTGGCGGGAGCATGGTCGGTGAAGCCGCAGGGACGCGGGTCTTGGTGGGGCGCTGAGTTATGCTTGCTTCAACTGTTTGAGCCGCCAGAGTGCCGGCCTGTTCCTCGACGGATAGGCCGGATGCTGTTGGTTCAGGCAAATTACAGGATGCCAAAATCGCTAAAAGCAATATTCCAATGCTAATAAGTTTATTTCTTTGATCAAATATCATCATGATTTATTCCTATGGGCAGATCACTGATTCTGTTTTTCGGGCGGAGGAACCTGCGGCATTATACGCCTCAACTCCGTATTCCATGGGTACTCCCGCGGCAACAGGGAATGAAAGGGCAACTTGCGTCGTATCTGCTCCCAGGGTTTGGAGCAGCACTCCGTTCTGATAAATGTAAAACCCATCTTCATTATCTGAGTTATCCACCCAGCTGAGAATTGCTGTTAGTTGAAATTGTGGCAGCACAAGTGGTACACAAGCTTTTGAAATATTGAAATTTTTTGGATTCTTAGGCAGTGCTGGTGTAGGTGTTGGTGGAACAGCAATTTCCGGAAGGTTACTGGTATTGCCCTCTACAGTTGCGTAGAATCCCCATAACCAGCAATTTCCGCTGGCATCCGGGTTTTTTATGATCCAGTAATTGCTTGTGGTGTTCTTCCCGACGATTTCTGCTTTTTCTCCAACTAGCAAGGCGCCGAGGTAGTCGTAAATTTTACCGGGTCCCGTACGACAATTTGTATCCAAACTGACGCTGACCATTGGGATGGCCGGAGTTGGAGTCAGTGTGACCGTAGGTGTGAATACCGCTGTGGGCGGGGGCAATGTGGCCTCGGGAAGCGGGGATGGTAAAGGTGCTGGTGGCGGTTGAAATTGCCCGCTCGCCCGTAAAGTCATCTCCACAGCGGTGGCAATCACATCATTTGTGGGCAATGCTGGAGGGGCAAGATTGCTTCCTCCCTCTAAAATGCAAGCCAAAGTGGTGGCGAGAATAAGGCTGAAAACGAAAAGGATTTGTTTTTTTGAAATCATAGCTGCCTCCTCTTTAGAAACGTGATAACAGTCTCGCGTATTTTGGCATGACTGGATTACCTCCAGAAATCGAACCAGATAAATGAATTTGTTAGGGTGCCGAAGGAATGGTAACTTCCTGAAGTTGACTCGTGTCGCCTTTGATCGTCGCATAATTTCCCCACAGCCAACAAGATCCGGCTGCATCCGGGTTTTTGATGATCCAATAGTTATTGGATGTATTTTTGCCAATTACTTCTGCACTTTCTCCAACTCTTAATTCTCCAATATAAGTATAAATTTTACCTGGCCCGGTGCGACAATTTGTTCCTACACTGACGCTGACAGTTGGCGGAGTAGTTGATGTGTCTGTTGGCGTAGGTGTGGGCGGAACAGTATATTCCTGGAGGTTGCTCGTATCGCCGACCACCGTTGCATATTCTCCCCACAACCAGCAATTTCCTGCGGTGTCAGGGTTCTTGATAATCCAATAGTTATAAGATGTTTTTTTGCCGACTACTTCCGCACTTTCTCCAACCCTTAACTCTCCAGTAACGTCATACACTATGCCGGGACCAGATCGACAATTTGTGCCAACGCTAACACTGATAACTGGCGAGGGCGATGTTTGTCCTGTGGAGGTAGATGTGGGTGTAGGAAGTACAGAATATTCCTGGAGATTGCTTGTATCTCCGACTACGGTTGCATAATATCCCCAAAGCCAACAATTTCCACTGGCATCAGGGTTCTTGATGATCCAATAGTTATACGATGTTTTTTTGCCAACCACTTCTGCTTTTTCCCCAACTTTTAATTCTCCAATCCGATCATAAACCTTACCGGGCCCCGTGCGGCAATTTGTTCCAACGCTGACGCTGACCGTTACTGGCGAAGAAGTTGGCGTGATTGTAGGCGTTGGGGAGAGACTGGGAATGGATGATGAAGATGTCCCGATCGTAGGTGTGATTGTTGGGGTTATAGTTGGTGTGGCTGTTATTTCTGGTGTTGCTTCTTCTTGTGCTTCTGAAGTTAAGGCAGCGGAAGTGGCAGTCATATTGCTTGCCTCAAGCGTAGATGCCACCGAGGTAGCAACCAAATTTTCATTTGCTCCAAAGGTAGCTGCCATGGAGGTTGCCACGAAACTATCGTTTGCTCCAAAAGTGGAGGCTGCAGAAGTGGCCATTACTCTGTCGTTTGCTTCGAATGTCAATGCAGCAAAAGTCGCCACGGTATCACTACTTTGGACTTCAGTCTGCGGCGCGGAGAATCCAAGAGCACTACAGGCGGGGCCGATCAGCATTATCGTGCCAAGAATGAGTAAAAATTTTATATTTTTCATGATTTATTATTCCAATTATCAAGGATGTAAAATATTTGAGTATGTTTCGTCGTGGTTATTATGACACTTCTTGAAAATAAGTTCAATAGATAAATTCTCCAAAAAGTAAAACTCTGCCAAAATATGCGAGCTAATTGGAAATCTCATGTTCAACAGATCAAGCCTTTAGGCATGTGAAAGGGTTATGCTTTGTTTTTATAAAATTGTTTTGCAGTTGTCCAAATTTAGAATTATGCATTTGGCATAAGGTCTGCACTTATTTTTTTGAAGCCCATCCAAATCAATGGGATGTTTAGAAGTAAAAAGAGGGATCGAGCTACAAAACTGATCGTAACGAGGTCCCATTCACCTTTTGTCGCTGTCCATTCAGGAAGCGAGGTCATATTGAGATCATGATCTTCTAAAACATCGCTGCTTACATAATCATTCCTGATGTCGTGTAATGCAAGAAAGTCACCAAAAGTCAGCGCCAATACCAGGATATTAAAAATCAGCATTCCTTTGAGAAGGGTGGAATATTTTTTATTCAGCGGCATCCTCATCGATCTTTTCAACCACAATCGTGCCTTTGGTAACCAGGGCAGCGATTGCTCCCAGCGCAGCTAACTGCGGCGCTACCAGGGTTCCAAGAATACCTACGGTAAGCGGGATATCGACGAGTACCCGTCCGTCCTCGCTTTTGAGGATGATCCGGCGGATATTTCCTTTATGGATGAGCTCCTTGATTTGGGCAATCAGCTTATCGCCGCTAAATTCAAATTCCTCAGTGCGAGTTTTTTTCTCGGTCATTATTTTTTCCTTTATTTTTCTCTCCCCTAAATTCCGTATTTAGAATTTGGGGGAGATGTCCGTAGGACAGAGGGGGGAAAGTCATACCTCAAAAGCCCAATCTCCATCACGCATTATTGGGCTTTTAGTTCCGTCTTTTGTAACACCATGAATCGCTACTTCCTCAGAACCGATCATAAAGTCAACGTGAATTAAACTCTCATTTACACCAGCACCAGCTAATTCTTCAGATGACATCTCAACCCCGCCCTGGATATTTCCCTTATAGGCACTCCCCAGGGCGAGATGGCAGGCGGCGTTTTCGTCATACAGGGTGTTGTAGAAAATCAATCCTGATTCAGAAATCGGTGAATGATGGGGGACGAGAGCGACCTCGCCAAGCTGCTTGGCGCCCTTATCTGATTCGAGCATTTTCCGAAGGGTCTCTTCCCCCTTTTTTGCCTTGATATCCACAACGCGTCCTTTAGAAAATGTCAGGCTGAAATCCTCGATCAAATTGCCAAAATAATTCAAGGGCTTTGTCGAGCGGACGGTTCCCTCAACTTTATCTTTATGAGGCAGGGAATATATTTCTTCAGTGGGCAAATTGGGCGTGAAATCTATGCCGCCATTTGTTTTACTTCCTCCTCCTGACCAGATATGATTTTCAGGCATCCCAACCATTAAATCTGTGCCGGGTCCCCGAAATTGGAGGTTTACAAATTGTTTATCGGACATATATTTGCTGCGCTTTTTCAATCCGCTTAAATGGCTTTTCCAAACTCCGATAGGATCATCATTATTAAGACGGCAAAGCTTGAACATTACCTCCCAAAGATTTTCCTCTGCTTCAATGATTGGATATTCGGGGAAAATTTTCGCTGCCCATTTAGGCGTTGGCGGGCAAATTACAGTCCATTGCACACCGCCAGAGGTAATGAATTTACTGGCAGGCTTGAAATGACTGGCCCGCGCCTTAAGTTCCTTCGCGATCAGTTCGGGGTCATAGCCCTCAAGCAGGTCTGGATCAGTACCCGTGATCGAAAGATATGCATCCCCCCGTTGAACGACTTCAAGAATGCCTCTGGTGACCCAATCGGGGTACTCGTGAAAGGAATTTCTAGGTGCATATTCGTGTCTGATCTTTTTTAACTCCTCGTCATCCCAGATGACGGTTACAAGTGGGCAGCCATTTTGGTAAGCCTTTGCAGCTACATTCCGTACCAGGGGGGCTGTGTTCATCTCGCTAGCGATGAACAATCTTTGACCAGATTGTAAATTTAAGCCAACCTTCACGATCATTTCAGCATATCTTGATAGCATATTTTCAAAATTTTCTTTTGGCATACTTCTCTCTTTTACAAAATTTTTAAGTGGTTTTCCTGAGATATTAAGACCTCAGAGCGCGATTTCGAAAATATTTATGGACAGTATGAAACAGGTACTCCAAGCAGATTTCCATCCGGAGCGGCGGTGGTGTTGCTGTTGTTATCAGTGGCATAGACCTGATATTCAAGCACTCCACCGCTTTTTCCAAGATCTTGCGCGGCTTCTGAGCCAACGTCGATCATAAAGCCATATTGACCTCCCATCGCTTGATCGTGGGTTGGTGCAGTACGCCAATTACCGGGGCCATTATTTCCACTATAGCGATAGCGCACGTAGGCATCGGCTATGCCCGAATCATCACTGATGCGAGCGCCTATGCTGGCCTCTGTGGGACCACAGGAATTCCTGACATAATAAACCATTGCCTCCAGAGCGCGAATATTTGTGATGGTGGGCGGGATTGAATCTGGCAGAGGAATGGGGGTGAGAAATGGAATGATCGCATATTCGCCAAAGAATTGACCGGTGATGGATGACACCCAGCAATTAGTGTTTCTCCAGGAGACATAAAGCCATGAATTATCGTTATTGCGACCAATTACGGGAACTATTTCTCCTACCGGGATGGCCGTAATGTCTGTGTAAGCTTTATTGGGACCTTTGCGGCAAAAAGCATTATTATCAAACTTAAACGAGGATGGCTCAGGGGTTGGAGCCACATAGGCTGGCAGGAATTGGTAATCCCAGCCAAAGTCGAGATCAATAACTGCATCACCACTTGCTATGAGTCTGCTGTGAGTGGCAGGATTTAGACCAGGAAGCGGCGCTGTCCATCCTCCGGGGATAAGGACGCTGTCATTCGGAGCTGCTAAAGCATCTACTGAGAGACAGTGATCACCGAATGCCAGTATGCCATCAAAAGAGTATGCGCCGTTGGCATCCGTCAGGAGGCTGGCCACAACTGGGTCAGCGCATAGGCCAAGATGCAAATCTACCTGTACGCCTGCGATGCCAGGTTCACCTGCTTCGCGGATGCCGTTCGCGCCGATTCCACCACCGCCCGTGTCTATACAGCCCTCGGGCAGTGGATCAGGGAGCGGCCCGAGTTCAGGGATTGCACAAAGATCATGCCAAACGATCCCAGAGAGTGAGGCCGAATCTGGTGGAGAGACAGGACTACCACCACAAGCGCCGGTTGTATCGGCGGTAAAGCTGCGTGACAGCGATGGAGGGCCAAGCGTTGTTCCGTTAATGGGGGCAACGCGCCAATAATAGACAACGCACTCGGCCAGGGGGCTTCCTGGGCCCCATCTTGTAGATGGGTTCCCGGTCCCACCGCTCAGGCTTGTGTCGGCAAAGGTCGGGTCAATGGATAAATCAACACGGTAGCCTTCGGGAATACAGTTTTCAGGGTAATCCCAGATCAGACCATCGTCGTATAAATAATTGAATGTGCCACCATCAGCTGGTTCAAGCAGGTTGGGAGCAACGAGAGCGGCAGTTTCACAGATCGGGCCAGTGAAAAAATAATTTCTTCCCGCAATTGGTCCGAGAGTTGTTCCATTGATCGGAGAAACATTCCAGGCATATTCTTTTCCTGGTTCCAATGGACTCCCCGGCGCCCAGGATGTGGACGGATCTCCAGTTCCACCCCCGAGAGAATCTGTGAAAAAAGGTCCGGTCATTAATTGGATCGCATACCCCTCTGGATTACAGGATGTGACGGGGTAGGTCCAACTGAGTGTGGGTGTCAACGAGCCAACAATACCCCACATGGGTGGATCGGTCAGCGTGACCGCCAGCAAGGATTCTGTGGCACAAGTTGGCGTTGGGAGAGTACAGCTAAGCAAAAACAAGCCAAAGATTAATGCTAAACCTGCGAATGATATATAGTTTTTCTTCATGGAACTCTCCTTGTTCTTGAAATTATTGAATAAAGAAGACCCTTTGGAACCTGGCAAAAAGTATTGGTTATGATGAGAGAGGAATGACTTTTCCTCCGGTCATCTTCGGCAGTTCGCTTGCCTGCATTTTGAATACAGCCTTCGGCGTTCCGGCGGCAGCCCAAATCTCCTCGTAGCGAAGCAGGTCCTCGTCCACGTATGTTTCGATGGGATTGAGATGTCCAAGCGGAGGGATCCCACCGATGGCGAATCCGGTACACTCCCGAACGAATTCCGGGTCGGCGCGCCTGATCTTCTCGTTGGCGTAAGCTTTGATCCGATTAACATCCACCCGATTGGCACCACTCGTTAAAATCAGGATTGCCTTACCACTGCTTTTCCCCTGAAAGATCAGCGATTTGACTATTTGCCCTACTTCGCACCCAACTCTTGCGGCCGCTTCTTCGGCAGTCCGCGTGCTTTCCTCAGCCTCGATCACTGTATAATCGTAGCCAAGTTCGTTTAGTACATCTTGAATTCTTTGGGCTGATGAGCTGAGGGGCATAATTTCTCCGTAAGATTTTGGCGGAAAAAACCTTCTTGTAAGTATAGTTGAAAATATCAGGAGCCGTAATGAAAATTAATAGTGAACTAATGGAAGTTGTCCATAATCAGGCTGCCCAACGCTTTGAGCTCCAGATCGGCGAATTTACGCCCGTCCTGGATTATCGTTTACAAGACAAAACGATTGCCTTTACGCATACCGGCGTCCCCACCGCTTTGGAGGGGAACGGGATTGGCAGCTTTATCGTCCGGGCAGGATTGGATTATGCCCGTGAACAAGGTTATCAGGTTATACCGCTCTGTTCTTTTGTGGCCGCATATATTCGACGCCATCCGGAGTATGAAGATTTATTGAATAAACCTCTTGCAAAAGTCTCTTTTTGACACTGCTCTAGCCGCCGTCCTTCGCGCAGAATCCTTTAGGGCGGCGGCGGGGACGCCGCCGGGAGCACATATGCAAGAGGTCTAATAATTAATTCTCTACCGTACATCTTTTGAATAAGGATCACGAAAGGAAAAAGCCAACCACAGATGAACAGGGATGAACGCAGATTTATTGCTTTTTCTTTTGGATTTCCTTTAGAAATGGGCTACGCAGTCAGTTCAAGATGAGGTTTTTTGCATAAAAAAGTGAGCAAGCCTTTTCCAAGCATTATCTTTACCAGATTTTCATCAAAAATCCTTGTTCATCTACGTTTATCTCTGGTGAATTCTAAATGTACGGTAGAAAAATAATTAATAAAATGTTGCTGACAAGCCAATCCTTGATCTGAGTTATTGCTCCAGAAGTTGAGGACATAGATAGCTGGACTACCGAACAGGTAAAATCAACGAAAGTTGATGGCGCAAAGTTATGGGTCTAAAGCCGTTTTATTAAAGTGGCCAGGACTGCCAAACTACCGAGGAGTGTTCACCCTTGAAAGTAAATTCCCGACAAATACTTGTTTGGAATTTTTCTTTTAAAGCAATAAAATTAGATCCTGTTTTGCTGCTCTTCTGATTTTTTGACAAAAACACCGCCCAGGGTTAGCCCTAATCCAAAAATCGTGATCACTAGGGAAGATAAAGCAATATTTCCCACAAAGCGGCTTGTTATCGTTGATAAGAGGTCGTGGCTTAATTGGAGGGTGATTCCAGAAACTCCCATCGCGGCCCTTTCGAGGAGAGCACTACTGATGCGTGATTGCAGGATTGGGCCAGCCACTAAACTGACTATCAGCCCCAACCCGCCAGCCGAAAGCAGAGGAATACCCCACCAACGCAACCAGGATAGAAGGGAGCGGACAACCAGAAGTGTCAACAAAAACAGGAGTGCCACTGGAATAATTGGGCTTAACCTTATCAAAACGCGCAGGGATTGGAACTCTGAAAATTCGCTGCCCAGATCTTTTTTTCGCAAAAATATATTTTCATCAGGTATTTTTTCAGAGGCGAATCTGAGTTGTGATCGCAGGAATGGCTCCAGAAAATTCATCGCTCTTTCAGGTGGATTGCAAAAGACCATTTCTTTCGAATTTGCATAATTTTCAAGCGCCAGGAGATCTTCCTCGGTGCAGGGATCTTGCGCCTCTAAAAAAGTCAAAAAGGCGTCTGCACCTCTGTCGCTGGCTAGTCTTTCTTTGAATCCGCGCAAGGAAATTCTGGCTACATCAGAATCCCCATTCAAAAAAGCAAAGGTCTCGTCAATGGTTTCCTCACTGAGTTTTTGTAATTCCTCGGGGGAGATCAGCGCTGTGATCAAATATTCCCAATCTTCGGCTTTTAGATATTTCGAAAAATTAAATTGCTTATTTTCATCCTCTCCCATTGTTGTGACCAGTTGATCCCCGATGACGCCGGGTAAACGACCATAGAAATCTTCGTTTTCCAGCGCTTCTTTATACGTACCCGCATCGAAGGCTGTTTTCTCAAGGCTATATAAAAAGAGTGTAAGGACCAGGGAGATAACAAATAGAATTGCAACAATAACCGCAATAAATTTTGCCAGCCCATTTAATAGTTTCTTCATATGACCTGCCTCCTCCTACGTAGAATATTGCGAATTTTCCTAGATAAGCTCAATATAGTCTTTGGTGATGGTTACTTTTTCCTCCACATTAAGAAGAGCCAGCAACTCCGAAGTCATCTTTGCCTTGAGCTCGGCATCCCTGCGACTCCAGGTGCGCGTTTTTATTTCAAGGAAATCGCCCAAATCTGGCTTGTCAAATCGGTCATAATTGATAAAGAACTCCGTATCTTTAAAATTGATCAGCCAGCGCAAGCGCTCTTTTTGGATGACTTGTTCTGACTGGGGCTTGAAATATTCGCGATAAAAGCGCAAGGAGTTGGTTGCCGGTGCCAGATATCGACTGCGAGAGAGGAGGACGTCATTTTTGAATTCCTCCTTACTTGCCTGTCCAATCAGGGTCAAGCGAGCGCGGACGCCTTCGACATTGCCTTTTTTGTCGATAAATTCGTCCTCCCGATAACGCAAACGTCCCTGTGTGGGATCGTCAAAGGAGAAATAAACATCATATTCCTTATAGCGGCGGGTGCGGATGATTTCCAGATTGGAAGCCGCCAGCGCAGCCTCGACGTCAACCTGCTCTGCCAACTTGACCTTTGTCTGCACCTCAAAGGATTCCTCCTCCATTGAGCCGCCCAGCGCGACCAGTTTCGAGAAGAGTGATTGCTCCCTCTCTCTCAGGAAGTCGTCGATTTTCTCAGCATATACCTGAGCCTGGACCATCAGATCGGCTTCATCAAGGGTGAGCAGATCGTGGTTGCGCATCACAAAGGCACCGTTGATCATCACGTCGGTGACATCGGTTGCTTTGGCTGCGTAGACAAGCTGAACGTAGGCGTTGTTTGGGTCACGCCGGAAATGGGGTGCATTATGCGCCTGGAAGATATCCACCAATATCAAATCGGCACGTTTGCCCGGTTCCAGCGAGCCTGTCAAATCCCCGAGGTGTAACGCTTTAGCCCCTGTGCGAGTCGCCATTGTAAGAGCAGTTGAAGCGGGGACGGAGGTTGGGTCCCCGCTGAATCCCTTCGCAATAAATGCTGCCAGACGAATTTCCTCGAACATATCGAGATCATTATTTGAGGCCGGTCCATCCGTTCCGATCCCCACATTGATGCCGTGATCAAGCATTTTCTGGACCGGGGCAACGCCCGAGGCTAACTTCATATTTGAAGATGGATTGTGTGCGACTCCCGCGCCGGCTTGTTCCAGGGTGCGAATTTCTCCTGTGTCGATATGGACGCAGTGCGCAGCAAGAACCTTTGCCTTGAATAGTCCATGTTTTTTGACATAAGGAATGACGGGGATGCCTTCGGCATCGCGCATATTTTCCACTTCGAAGGCGGTTTCTGAAAGATGGATATGGAGGGGAACGTCAAATTCTGCAGCCAATTCGGCGCAGGCATTCAGGATCTCTGGCGTGCAGGTGTAGGGAGCGTGGGGGCCGACACCCGGGACGATCAGGGGATGATATTTCCAGCGTTCTATAAAACCGCGGGTATAGTCAAGAGAATCTTCGTAAGAGGCAGAATCGGGGGAGGGGAATTTCATGACCGATTGAGCACATAGGGCGCGCATGCCAGCTTTTGCGGTAGCTTTGGCGACTTCTTCTTCAAAATAATACATATCGGCAAAGGTGGTGACACCGCTGCGGATCAGTTCGGCACAGGCCAACTTTGTTCCCAACTGGACAAATTCGGGGGTGACAAACTCGCGCTCGACGGGCATCATATAGCCCATCAGCCAGACATCCAGCCGCAGATCGTCGGCGAGACCGCGCAGCAAGGTCATCGGGACGTGGGTGTGCGCGTTGACCAATCCGGGCATCAGGATCTTGCCGCCGCAATCAATCACTTCGCTTGCTTCGTAGGTATTTAACATTTCTTTTTCAAACCCAACGGCAACGATGCTGTCATCTTTCACTGCCACGGCGCCGGGATCATATTGGTTGAGTTCTTCGTCCATGGTCAGGACGATGGCATTATTAAATAAATAATCAACTTTAATCATTGGAAACCTCCATTTGGTATTTGGGGGTAGGGAAGTCTAGAATTTTACCATGAGGGGTAAACTGGCTATGGTAAAAGCTTTAACACGAAGGGCACACCGTTCGTGCCGCGAATACCGGCGGCATGCCGGTGCGAGACGGCCAAGTACACGAAGGAAAGTCTTATGGAATAAAAGCTTTAACACGAAGGGCACTAAGTACACGAAGGAAAGTCTTATGGAATAAAGGCTTTAAACACGAAGGTCCACACCGTTCGTGCCGCGAATACCGGCGGCATGCCGGTGCGAGACGGCCAAG
>JACKQG010002092.1_pt1 | contig 26582 bp, 20 predicted proteins | sample 8237621 | NCBI WGS metagenome assembly JACKQG01 (sample SAMN15677084, study PRJNA649215) | marine metagenome | biome: marine; feature: Black Sea; material: saline water; isolation source: suspended particulate matter (SPM) from the Black Sea western gyre | collected 2013-06-09/2013-06-10 | depth... | reverse complement strand
TGGCTTTTTTCCATCTGTTGCTTGACCCGGCCGCGGATACGTTTCTCGATATGCAAACTGATCCAAATAATCCCGGACTGAAAGAATCTGATGCTTATCCTGCCCTGGCTGAGGACGGATATGGATGGGAGAAATTGTTCAGTGAACGTATGTGCCGTCATTTCCGCGAGGATTTTGGATTGATAACCCGGGTGGCCCGGTTCCATAATGTTTATGGTCCCTATGGAACGTATGACGGCGGCCGTGAGAAGGCTCCAGCTGCTATGTGCCGCAAGGTAATCGAGGCTGAATTGTATGATAAAAAGGATATTGTAATCTGGGGCAATGGAGAACAGACCCGCAGTTTCATGTATATTGATGATTGCATCAAGGGTATCTTCGATATCATGTACAGTGATATCGAAGAGCCAATCAACCTAGGTAGCAACGAAATGATTTCAATTAACCAGCTGGTGGATATTGTGGAGGATATTGCCGGAATTGAACTCCAGCGGAAATACGATCTGGATGCACCTATAGGTGTCCGGGGTCGGAATAGCGACAACACCCTGATTAAGAAATACCTGGATTGGGAGCCTTCCATCCCGTCGAGGGAAGGTATGCAGAAGACCTATGACTGGATTAGGGAACAGATGACCAAATCTTAATCAGCAGCTGAGGAATAACCTGCAATGAGTAATAAAAAAGTGTTAGTCAGTGGCTGTTATGATTTACTCCACGGCGGTCATATTGCCTTCTTTAAGGAAGCTGCCCGTTACGGCGACCTTTATGTCTCTGTGGGCTCAGATGATAATATCCGATCACTGAAGAACCACGGAGCATATTTCTCCGAACAGGAACGGGTTTATATAATCAATGCGGTCAAATATGTGAAGGAGGCCTTTGTAGCCACTGGATCGGGAATGCTGGATTATGAGCCAGAGATGGAGCGAATCAAACCGGATTATTTTGTAGTTAATCATGATGGCTACCGGGATGATAAAAAGGAATTGTGTGCAAAACACGGTGTGGAGCTGGTGGTTCTAAATCGGATTCCAGAAGAAGGATTGCCGCCTCGTTCAAGCTCGGAAACCAAACGCGAGCTCCGCTTCCCGACCCGCGTCTGCCTGGCAGGTGGTTGGCTCGATCAGCCCTGGGTATCAGAAATTCATTCCGGGCCGGTAGTAGTAGTAGCCTTGTGGCCAACGGTTGATTTCGAAGATCGTTGTGGGATGGCATCCAGTTCGCGAAAGGTGGCTAAGAAAATTTGGGGTGACCAGCTCCCGGATGGTGATCCTGAAGAAAACGCTCGCATTCTCTTTGGGGCCGAAAATCCTCCCGGTTCGCCATATGTCTCCGGATCCCAGGATCAGTTGGGCTTGTTTATGCCCGGTGTAAACAAGCTTTGCTACGACGGTAAATTCTGGCCATTTCAGATTAACTCAGCCGTTGATAAGGAAACCTGTGACTGGTTGTCCAGTGTTCTGCATATGGTGTATTTTCGGAAAAGACCAGATGGATATAATCCGCTATTGGAACAGAATGTGACCAAGTCCGGTGTAGAAAAACTGGCCGCATCCGGTGAATTATGCTGGCAAAGTATTCTAAAGCGTGATGTGAAAGGCTTGGGTGCTTCCCTGACTCAGACCTTGAAGGCATGGCACGAAATACTTCCTCTGACTGTGCCGGATTATGCTTGGGAAGAAATCAGAAAATATGATCATTTCCCGGGTGCCACATTTTCCGGTTCTGGCGGGGGCTATGTGATCGTGGCGTCTGAAGAGCCGGTTGATGGCGCCTTTAAAGTCATAGTACGTTACTGATTTCTACTCCCAATAAATATGGGCTTTGGAATTTCTCCAAAGCTCATATTAGTTTCAGGACATGAGCCCGTGGTTTTCTTCTCTGATATGGGTAATAAATACTAGTTCAGCTGATATAATTAATGCAGAGACTTTATAACGGTGATGATTTTCGGGTGTAAAGATGATACTGATCGTCAATGGTGAACGAATAACTTCGCAGCAGGTCCAGGATGAAATTAAGCGCTTGGAACCTCATTACAAGTCAATGTTTCCAGATCAGAATCCAGAAGAACAGACCGGTCAGCTGGCTGAATGGGCACGAGAAAATCTAATCGAAAGCGTTTTACTGAAACAGGCTGCGATAAATGATTCCTGGGAAATACCAGTTGAGCAGGTCGATACCGCATTTGAAAAATTGAAAGCTGATCATGGTGGTGATGAGCAGTTCTATCAGGCTTCCGGCTTAACCAGCCGTGATGACAAATATATTAAGGATGACCTGGCGCAGCAACAGCGATTGGAGCGACTGATCGCCGAGCTTCAGGCTCAGGCTTCCCGACCCACCGAAGTGGAGACACTGGCATATTACCAGGCCAATCCTGATCAGTTTATGCTCCCTGAGATGGTCCAGGCTGCACATATCGTAAAGCATATCGAAGGTTTTCGCACCCGGGTGGAAGCTGAAAATGAAATCCTTGAATTGTGGTCAAAAATGCAGGAAGATCACAGTTTCGAGGAACTGGCTGGAATTGATTCTGATTGCGCCGATAATAGTGGTGATTTAGGGCTATTCCCGAGGGGACAGATGGTGGAGGAGTTCGATCAAGTGGTTTTTAATCTGGAGCCCGGTACCACCAGTGACGTGTTTGAGACGGCCTTCGGTTTCCATATTGTCAAGGTCTACGAGCACCATCCTCCCCAATCGGTCGATTATTCCGATGTGCAGTCGCAAATTAGTGAAAAACTGTATGAAGACCGTAAAACCGAGCAAATTGAATCCTACGTTGATAGCCTGAAACAGAACGCCCGCATAACCTATCGTCCATATAATGGAAAACCCGTCAAATTCCTGACCTCGATTCTGATCAAACCCTCCGGTCCTGATTGCAATCTCGACTGCGACTATTGTTTCTATCTGGAAAAGGTCGATCTGTACCAGGAATCGAAAAAGCACCGTATGGACGAGGAAACGCTGGAAATATTGATACGGCAGGCAATTCAGCAGTCTGAAGGACCCCTGTCGTTTGGTTGGCAGGGAGGAGAACCTACCCTGATGGGCCTGCCTTTCTTTCAGAAGGCCGTGGAGTTCCAGGGAAAATACGGGTTTGGGCGCAAAATTGGCAATGGCTTACAGACAAATGGAATTCTGATCGACCGGGAATGGATTGGTTTTTTGAAGGAATATAATTTTCTAGTTGGTTTGTCCATTGATGGTGCCGAACATGTCCACGATAAGTACCGAAAATTCCGTGAAGGTGGAAAAAGCTGGCGGAAAGTAGTGGATAAAGCCGAATTGATGCTGAGGTCCGAAGTATCGATTAATGCCCTATCAGTGGTTAACGATTATTCGGTGCATTACCCAGAAGAAACCTATAATTTTCTCAAATCGCTGGGTTTTCAGTACATGCAGTTTATTCCGGTGGTGGAAACCGACCTAAATCATCCTGAATCAGCTGCTCCCTTTTCAGTCAATCCCACTGATTTTGGAAATTTTCTATGTCGAATATTTGATCTCTGGCGAGCAGATTTCAGAGATGGAGTGGCCACAACCTCGGTCCGACATTTTGATTCAGTATTCCATACTTATGTTGGGTTGGATGCCCCCGAATGTACGCTGTTGAAACAATGCGGTAATTATGTTGTTGTGGAGCATAATGGTGATGTGTATGCCTGCGATTTTTTTTTTGAACAGGATTGGCGACTGGGAAATCTCCATGACGATGATTTGCTGGTTATGTTAAACAGTGATAATCAGAATAAATTTGGTAATCTAAAGGCCGATATGCACCCGGATTGCCAGAAATGCGCATGGCGGTGGCACTGTTATGGCGGCTGTACCAAAGATCGGTTGCGTGATCCCCGCGATAATGGATTAAGTCATTTTTGCAGCGCCTATAAAAAGTTTTTTAATCACGCTAATCAGCAATTAAAACAACTTGCGAAAGAATGGGAGCAAGCGCAAACGAGGACAGGTGAGCCGGTTGACACCAATAAAAATACCAGTTCAGTCAAAATAAAAAATGGTCGTAATGATCCCTGTTAGTGTGGTAGTGGTAAAAAATATAAAACATGCTGTAGGGCCGAATGATCATTTTGCCGGGTACAATTTTATAGCAGGTGATATTTTCCATAATTTTGAAATTCAGGCAGTTAAATATAATTCCTTTTGTTTTATTTGGATTATATGTTATATTTAGTATGTTAGGTATAGACCGATATGGTTGATGCAAGATTAATTTAGAAATAAGGAGAGAATATTTTGGGTATTAATCAACACGATCCAAAACCGTTTTATAAGCAGGTTTCCGAAGATATCATCAGTCAGATAAGAGCTGGTCAACTTAAAGTTGGTGATAAATTGGAAACCCAGCATGAGCTTGCCAGTAAATACGATGTCAGCCTTATTACGATTAAAAAAGCCTTATCCGATCTAATCGCGGGAGGAATCTTGTATGCCAGAGTCGGAAAAGGTACTTATATTGCCCGCCGTCCCTCCAGGATTGATTATTCAAAGCACCAGACGATCGCCTATGTGCTGAAAGATCTTGATAACCCCTTTTACCAAAGTATCGTTTCAAGCGTTGAGAGGAATTTGTCCAAGAATAGCTGCAATTTGATACTGTATTCTTCCGATAACCGCCGCGAGTATGAGGAACGTAAGATCCGCTATTTTGTGGAAATGGGCGTCAGCGGCCTGATTCTCGGTTCAATGTCCCATAGCCACCTTACTAGTTCGCTAATCAAGCAGCTTCAGGATGAGAATTTTCCCTTCATAATGGTTTCCTACACCGATGATCCTTCCATCTGTTTTATTGGGACAGACCAGAAATATGGTGGTTTTATTGCCACTGAGCACCTGATAAAAACCGGGTACAGCAGTATTGGCTATGTAAACGGTGAGGAAGGCAACTTGGTAGGCGAGGCTCGTAAAGAAGGATATCTGCAGGCTTTGGAGGAAAATAACATCACGCTGAATGAGAAATATATCTACCGTATCGTCGTCAGCGGTAAACGTGATGACTTCAAATCCGGGTATGATGTCGGCATGGAATTTTGTACGGCCGTCGAACGTCCGCGGGCTATGTTTGTTTATAATGATCTCTCGGCCTTGGGTTTCATTGATGCTCTGAACAAATTTGGTCTGTCGGTACCTGATGATGTGGCCATTGTAGGATTCGATGATATTGCCATTGGTCACTCATCGGCCATACCGCTGACGACGGTTCACCAGCCAACCGACAAAATTGGTAAGCTGGTAGTGGAACAATTACTACGGCGCATCAGTGGCAGCACCACCACCACAGCCTGCGAGAAACTGAAACCGGAACTGATAGTACGAAAATCCTGTGGTGTCAATTAGATTCGGTCACTCATGAAATTCATTTGGCAGTAAATTAGATAATCCATTCTGATATAGATATAGGGGCTACTTGGTTCAAGGACTATTTTTACATTATTTGTTTGGTTTTTGTTTAATATAATAGTATACTAAATATACTAATAATGTCTTATTAGCTGGCAACAATCAAGAGGATATAAATGGATCAGTGCAATTTTCTAATAACGGAAGAAATTGGAACTACTACCTTGGCACTATTGGGATCGATTTTCGGGTTGACCATAAACTGGAGATCCCGGCTAAACCTACACAATATTTTATTTTTAATGGATGATAATTATGGTGCCGATCTGATCGGAGTGAACCATGAAAGTTTTAAGTCAGCATCAACAGGTTATTAATATTCTAAACTGATATTCCGGCCGGAGTGGAATGAACAGACGTCAATTTCTTAAATACAGCGCGGCAGTGAATAAGGCTCAACTCAGGAATGTCGGTTTCTACATCCTGGAAGCCGATGCGGACGTTACCTACGCCTTTGATTTCATGCGCTGGCCGCCGGAGGCGATGTGGCAGATCAACAACAAACCCAAATGGGAACTATGGTGAGGTATTACCAGGAATTAGTCAAAGCTAGCCTTTCAATTCTTTTATTTGTGATCGTTAGCCAGAACATAGCTGTTAGTCGTGGGACCGAGTATTTTGTGGCGCTGGATGGGGGCAGTTCAGTAAAAGTAATTAAGAATAAGGGGAACGCCACCACACTACGTTTACCAGAATTTGCTCCTGACAGTGTGGTGTCAATCATCGCTGTGGAAGTCTCTGGCAACCTTCCGTGATCATATAAACGTAGATTTGAAAGAAATAATATAAAGCAGAAAATTATGAAAAGAAAACTATTGACTTATTTACTGATGTTACTTAGCCCATATTTTATTTTGGCTCAGAATAAAACAAAGGTGTATTTCGTAGAATTTAAGGGGGAGCGGGAAATAACAGCAAACCCTATAAAACAGTATGAGGGCAAATCAAACAACGAAAAGCCAATCACAATTCGGATATATTCTGAGATATCTTTCCAAACAATGGAAGGAATTGGAGGAGCATTTAATGAAATCGGGGGTGAGGCATTAATGTCACTGCCAGAAGATCAAAGGAACGAAGTAATGAAAAATCTATTTTCCGAGGATGGTGCTGGCTTTACGTTTTGTCGTACGGCTGTTGGTGCCAGCGATTTTGGTATTGATGCCTATAGTTACAGCGAAGTAGAAGGAGATTATAAAATGAAAAAGTTTTCTATCAAAAGGGAGAAAACTACTCTACTCCCCTATATCCAAATGGCCTATAAATATAACCCTACATTGAAGTTGTTTGCGTCTCCATGGAGCCCTCCAGGATGGATGAAAGAATCGGGTTTTATGGATGGAAAAGGTGATAAAAGCAAGCTAATAGATAAACCAGAAATATATCAGGCTTATGCGCTCTATTTCTCTAAATACATTCAGGCCTATGCCAAAGAGGGGATTCAGATTAACCGTTTGATGATACAAAATGAACAGGATGCAACCACTAAATACCCCTCTAATTATATGCCTCCTTCCGAAATGGGGAATTTTGTAATTGATTATTTGCGTCCTCAATTTAATCAAGACAAAATTTCAACAGAAATCTGGGCTGGCACCTTTCGAACGGCTAAAAAATTAGGAGTGCTTGAATTTGTAACAAATACCAAATGGAGAGAGAGTGTTAAAGGAATAGGGATTCAATATACGACTTCTGATCAGATAATGAACATTAAGACACTATATCCAGAAGTGCAGTTATTTCATACCGAGGGACATTGTCATGGTGGAGAGAACAGTATTAAACACGCATTTGATCGATTCGATGAAATTGCATCATACGTAAATTATGGAGTCTCCAATTTCTGCTATTGGAATATGATTTTAAATGAAACCTGTAAAAGTGGATGGGGTTGGAAACAAAATTCACTGATAAATATCAACCGTGAAAATAAAAAAGTTTCGTACAACCCAGATTATGCTGCACTGGCTCTTTTTAGCAAGTTTATTCGTCCGGGTATGCAGCGAATTGCCTCCACTTTCCAGTATCATAGGGGTAAGAACACCATGACCTTTATTGATCTGGAAAAGGATATTACAGTTTTTTTAAAGAATGAAAGTGATAAGCCAGTCATGTATAATTTAAAAATTGACGATAAACAATCTAACTTAGTTGATATTCCTGCAAATTCAATGGCTGCTGTTCAAATTAGAAGAAAGTAAATGATATGATAAATACAAATTCAGAATTTGTAGTTGAAATGCAAGGAATCACCAAGCGTTTCCCTGGCGTTTTAGCTCTGGATAAAGTTGATTTTCAACTGAAACCAGGTGAAGTACATGTATTGTTGGGAGAAAACGGCGCAGGGAAAAGTACTTTGATCAAGGTACTTAGTGGTGCCCATCTTGCTGATGAGGGTAGAATTCAAATTGAGGGGCAAGCAGTAGATATCAGCTCTCCTCATTCGATGTTAGAAAAGGGATTGCGTTTTATTTATCAGGAGCTGAATCTAGTCCAGGAGATTGATATTGCACGAAACATGTTTCTGGGGATGGAACCAATTAAATCGCGTTTCCTGGGTATTATTGATCAGAAAACCTTGTATAAACGGGCTGAATATTATCTTGAGAAATTCCATGTAAATCTTGATCCTTATAGTCTGGTGAGTGATCTGAGTGTCACGCAGCAGAAAATGGTAGAGATCGCACGCGCTCTGGTTACCGATGCCAAGGCCCTGATTCTGGATGAACCTACAGACGTGCTGGAAGACAGCTCACGTAATGACTTATTTGATGTTATCCGCAAATTAAAGACCGAACAGAATGTGGGTTTTATTTACATCTCCCACCGCTATCAGGAAGTGTTTGAGCTTGGTGACAGGGTAACAATCTTACGTGATGGCCAGAATGCAGGTACTTACCTGCTCAAGGATTTAACGCTTGATGATATGGTGGAAAAAATGATTGGAGGACAGATCAATCGCAAATTTCCCAATCTTCCGGAGTCTATGAAAGCTGAAGCGCTGAAAGTGAAAAATCTGGTTTCCGGAGATCTGCTGTCTCATATCAGCCTTACAGTGAGAAAGGGAGAAATTCTTGGCATCACTGGTTTAATGGGTGCCGGCAAAACTGAATTGGGCCGCGCTCTGGGAGGAATCGATACGGTTGATAATGGAGAAATATACATTCATGGGCAATCGGTTCCCATCAGCGATCCCGCTACTATGATTCAGTCTGGGATTGCCTACTTAACTGAGGATAGAAAGAGTGAGGGGGTCATTTTAGATCAATCAATCTGCGACAATTATGGTTTACCGAACATAGACCGGTTAAGCTCAAAAGGTATTGTACAATATAAGGGAATTAACAGGGAGATTGATGACCTCATGGAGAAATTGGCGATAAAAGCTCCCGGCCGTCATACTCTGGTTGGGCAGTTATCCGGGGGTAATCAGCAAAAAGTAGTCTTGGCGAAATGGCTTGGAGCCCAGTGTAAAATCCTCATTTTTGATGAGCCAACTCGTGGAATTGATATTCGGGGGCGTCTGGAGGTGTATCGGATAATGAAGGAATTACTTGAACAGGGAGTGGCAATCCTAATGTTGACTTCCGATTATTCCGAAGCTTTATCTATGAGTCACCGGGTTGCTGTATTGCACCATGGATCGATTAGAAAAATCTTTAAACGTGGAGAGGCAATGGAGGATGATATTCTGCGGGTAGCTATTGGAGCGACTGCTTAACATATATTATGGTAGAATTTTAAATGAAAAATTTGATAAAAAATAACCAGGCATTTATTCAGCAAACCAGGAAAAGTTTACAGGCAGTAGCTGGGCTAGTGCTGATAACAATAATCTTCATGTTATTGGTTCCCAGTTACCGTAGTGTTGGTAATTTTACCGATATCCTAGCTCAATCTGCTGTTCTGGCAATTATGGCACTGGGGACGACCGTAGTTCTGATTTCCGGGGGGCTGGATCTGTCGGTAGGTTCGATCCTGGCGCTCTGTGCTTGCATGGCGGGTACTGTATTGGCGGCTGGCTTACCCATTTGGATGGCAATCAGTCTGGCGTTAATCACCGGTTTGGCAGTGGGGTTAATAAATGGGCTTACGGTAGTTTTAACCGGTGTGCCACCTTTTATTGCCACTATGGGGATGATGATGATCGTCCGTGGTTTTGCGGAAATGTTAGGTAAGGGCAGAGATATGTCATATTTCCCAGCAGGCTTTAAAATCTTAGGGGCTGGGTGGGTGACTCCCAGTATCATTGCTGGTGGTGCTCTGGTGATAACAATGTTTATTATGAGCAAAACAAAGCTGGGATTCAATGCTTATGCTATTGGAGGGAATTCGGAAGTGGCCCGTTTATCCGGTATTCCGGTAAATCGTAACAGGATTATTTATTACAGTATTGGTGGAATCCTGGCGGGACTAGCAGGTGTTGTGGAGGCAGCGCGGCTGAATTATGTTGAACCTAATTACGGGCTGGGCTGGGAATTGCAGGCCATTGCCGGTGCTGTAATCGGTGGCACCAGTCTGTTTGGAGGAATGGGAGGAGTCGGCCGGACAATTATCGGTGTGCTGATTATCAGATCGCTATATGCCGGCCTGATTCAAATTGGGGTGGATTCTTACTGGCAACAGGTTGCTATTGGAACGGTAATTATTATTGCCGTTTGGATCGATACGGTACAACGAAAACGAAGTTTATAAATAAATTATAAGGAATCATACAATGAAAAGAAATATTTTGAATAATTATTTTATCACTTTTGTGCTGATAATGTTATCAGTGATAACTGGTGGGTGTCAGAAAAAACAGAAGGATTCTGCCTCAAAATCAGAGTTAGGTCTAGGTCAAAAAACTTTTACGATTGCCTATGTAGGATACTCTTCCACGAATCCATTCTGGAATGCCTTGGCAGCCAGTGCCCGTAAATCAGCCAATAACCTGAGTATAAATTTTCTGGATCTGACGGCTTCTGCAGCTGATATGGCGCAACAAAAGACAGCGGTGGATAATGCTATTATCCGTGGGGTTGATGGTTTGTTAGTCGGTGCTGTGGACTCGCGTGGACTGGGTGATTCTTTTGATAAGGCCCAGGCGGCCGGAATTCAGGTTGTGACGGTTGATACGCGGGTGAATCATCCAGCGGTGCGGAGCCATATTGCTACTGATAATATTGCTGCAGCTAACCTGGCAGGTGAATACATCGCTGAACGACTGAACAATAAGGGAAAAGTCCTGATCTTAGGTGGAGCCACCGGTTCACAGACTGCTGATGACCGCCAAAAGGGGGTTGAGGATATTTTGCATAGACACACTGGCATTGAGACAATTTTCAGGGTGGCCAACTGGGATGCGAAACAGGCCAATGAGATTACCAATAATGTATTGAGTTCCAATCCTGACTTGAGAGCAATTTTTGCTGCATGTGACCCCATGATTTTTACCGCTATGCAGGCGGTAAAAGCCAAAGGAAAATTGGATGATGTAGTACTGGTAGGTTTTGATGCCATTCCAGCGGTTTTAAAAGGTATCAAGGCCGGTGATGTGGACGCCACAGTCCGGCAAGATCCGGAAAGGATGGGTAAGGAAGGAATGGAATTATTGGTTCGCCACTTACAAGGAGAAGAAATACCCGCCCATGTTCAGATTTCGGCGGAAATTATTGATAAGACAAATGTTATTCCATTCATAACCAAATAATAGAGTAAGGATTAATTCAACTAAGAGAAAATAAATGCGCAAAATAAAACGACGAGATTTCTTGAAAACTATGGGCCTGGGCGGTGCGGCAATTGCTTTGTCTGGGTTTGGTTTATCAGTTGGAAAATTACAAAAACACCAAAAGCCGAATATACTCTTTATCATGGCGGATGATCTGGGAAAGGAATGGATAAGCTGTTACGGTGCCGAAGGAATTGAAACACCCAATATCGATAAGCTTGCAGCAGGTGGAATGCGATTTGAGAATGTTTACTGTATGCCCCAATGTACACCAACAAGGGCAACACTTTTAACAGGACAATATCCTTACAACAATGGCTGGGTAAATCATTGGGATGTGCCGCGCTGGGGTGCTGGTTGTCATTTCGACTGGAATCATAATACAACATTTGCCAAGGTAATGAAAACAGCCGGATATAAAACAGCAGCAGCCGGTAAATGGCAGATCAATGATTTCCGCGTTACACCTGATGCCATGGAAAAACATGGATTTGATGACTGGTGTATGTGGACGGGATATGAAACAGGTGTAGAGGCTAGTGCTGAAAGATACTGGGATGCATATTTAAACACCCGAGAAGGTAGCAAAACCTATGAAGGCCAGTTTGGTGAAGATGTATTCACAGATTTCCTTATTGATTTTATGAAAAAGAATAAGGATGAACCGATGATGATGTACTATCCAATGGTTTTACCCCATCCACCATTGACTACCACTCCTGATGAGCCGGATGTGGAAGGTAAAAAAGAAACAATGGCTGCCATGGTTCGCTATGTAGACACTCTGGCTGGGAAACTTGTTTCAGCGATTGATGAATTGGGTATACGGGAAAATACTATCATCATCTGGTCAACTGATAATGGTACTACCAAGAATTTCAGGAATAAAATGGATGGACGGGAAATTCGCGGTGGTAAGGCTACTACCTGGGAATCAGGTGTGAATGTACCGTTCATCGTCAATGCGCCTGGAATTGTTCCTGCAGATATCGTAAGTGATGCATTATCAGATTTTACAGATTTACTGCCAACATTCGCAGAACTCGGTGGTGCTGAATTACCTGAAAACTGGCAGTTGGATGGTAAATCTATTGCATCTCACCTGATTGGTAAGTCAAATAATTCTGAGAGGGAATGGATAATGGCCATGGGAGGGGACCCTGCGAAGCTGACAGAAAAAGGAGTTGAGCCTATGTTCGAATACAGGGACCGTGTGATCAGGGATAAACAGTATAAATTGTTTGTTGGCAAAGACCGTCAGCCGGAGAAACTGATTGATTTACATGCTGATCCTGGTGAAAAAATTGACCTGCTGTCAAGTGCGGATGTAAACGTGATAGCTGCAAAAGATAAATTGATGGCCGTAGCAGCGTCATTCCCGGAAAAGGATGCCAGTCCCAAATATGACCCGACACCGGCTCAGCCATGGGATAAAACACCAAAAAGCATGAACGATTTCATTAAAGCTTATAATAATAGACGGACTGAAAATAAATTTTAGGATTAGTGATAATTTGAAATATAAAATGCATAATTCACCTGTTGGTAATTCCTGATTGCCTAATCAATCCGGAAGTATTAAAGATTTAGCCCTTTAGAAAGGGAAATTAATATGAAATTAAAAAATATTGTAATAATGATGCTACTATCGATAATGATTAGCAGCTGTATGATAAAAGGATACAAGAATAGTCTTGATAAGGAGGGGTATTCCCCCAGTGTTGTCCAATACACCGATGAATGGGAATCATTACAGCAGCACCCGGATCCGGAGTGGTTTCGGGATGCGAAATTTGGTATTTATACACACTGGGGTCCCTATTCTGTTCCTGCATGGGGAAATGAGTGGTACGCCCGCAGGATGTATTGGAACAAGAAGACGAAACATGGAAACTTTTATGTATTTCACAATGAACGATATGGTGATCCTGCTGATTTCGGCTACAAAGACCTGATTCCCCTTTTTACTGCTGATAATTTTGATGCTGATGAGTGGGCAGATTTATTTGTTAATTCGGGTGCCAAGTTTGCCGGACCTGTTGCAGAACATCATGATGGGTTTGCCATGTGGGACAGTGACCTGACTAAATGGGATGCGATGGATATGGGCCCACGCAGAGATATTGTCGGTGAGTTGGGCAAGGCCCTAAAAGGACGCGGAATGAAATTTGTAACATCTTTTCATCATGCCAGAAAATGGTGGTGGTATGAGGTTTCCTACACCGAAGATAAACGCCATGATACGGAAGATCCAAAATATGCCGGGGTATATAAGATTTATCCCCCAGTACACACTGTAGAAGATCCACCTTCTCGGGAATACATGCAGGCTTGGAAAGAAAAGGTCATCGAAGTGATTGATAAATATGAACCCGATCTACTGTGGTTTGATAGCGGCTTGCAAAGAGAAAAATTCTGGCGTTCGTCACAACAAGAATTTAATGGGTATAAACGCAGTTTCCTCAGCTATTACTATAATAAAGGATTGGAGTGGGGCAAGGAGGTTGGGGTTACCTATAAGCATGAGGATCTGCCCAAAGGTGCAGGTATATTGGATTTCGAACGCGGCAGGAATGATGCGCTCAGCAAATTTATCTGGCTGACTGACACATCAATTGATGAAAAATCCTGGAGTTATGTGGAAAATCCACAGTATAAACCAGTCAATGAACTGGTTGATATCCTGGTAGATATTGTCAGTAAAAATGGCTGTCTGTTACTGAATGTTGGTCCACGGGCTGATGGCACGTTCCCGGATGAAGTAAAAAAGCGATTGTTAGGATTAGGAGATTGGCTGAAAATTAACGGTGAGGCTATCTATGGTACCAGGCCCTGGGTGAAATATGGTGAAGGTCCTACCAGACAGCGTGGCGGCGCTTTCAGTGAGAAGAAGAATAAGGTGAGCTACACTGCCAAAGATATCCGTTTTACCACTAGGGGAGATACCCTCTATGCCATAGTGCTGGACCATCCAGGGAACGAAGAAACCGTGATAACCTCACTGTCAAACCATAATCAAATTGGATTTGGGAGTGTAGAATCAGTGAGCCTGTTGGGTTCCGAAGAACAAATACAATGGGAACAAACCAACGATGGTTTGATGATTACAGTCCCGAGAGATTATAATGGAAGCTATGCCTTGGCTTTCAAGATTATTCCTAAGGAAAAGAAGTAACAGTTATGGACAAAATAATTTTAATACTAACTCTTGCTAATTTTATTACATCTGGATACAGCGGAGAGTATTTTGTTTCTCCAGATGGTAATGATAAGAACTCCGGCACATTGAAAAAACCGTTCCGCACAATTCAAAAGGCGGTTAAATCGGTTAAGTCCGGTGATATTTGTTATATCCGTGGTGGTCGGTATGAGGAATCAATTAAAATAAATAATCTTAAGGGAAAAAAACAGAAACCGATCATATTTACTGCCTATAAGGATGAGAAAGTCATTTTAGATGGGACCAGATCTATCACCAGTAAGTGGAAGGATAATAAAAAGGGAGTTTTTTCTACCCAATTGGATTTTGATGTATGGCAGCTATTTTACGAAGATAGTATGATGACTGCCGCCCGCTGGCCAAACGCCCATATGACTGACGAAAATTTCTGGAGGTTAAAGGAAACTTATCGCCATGGTTCAAAGAAAAGTGTGCCTGGAACCATATACGATGAGCGTCCATTTGATTCAAAACGTGAACGTCAGAAAGAACAAGATGGTTATTATCATCAGAATATAAAAGACGGCTTTAACACAGAGTCTCTGGCAGAAACCGGAGTAGCCTTTACCGGTGCCATTGCTATAATGAATATTGCGTCCTGGATGTCATTTGCCAGTGTAGTGACCGACCATGAGTCTGGGAAGGAATATTTTAATTATGACACTACATTTGCTAATAGCGGTTCGCTTCAGAAGTCTGCCAGAAAGTGGTGTAACCCAAATGATTTCCGTCCTGATTTTTGGGAGAAGAAAAATCAGAAAAACGGACAATCTTATTACTATTTTGAAGGTCCCATGTGCCTGGATGTACCACGGGAATGGTGGTTCGATCCAGCCACCAAAACAGTTTATTTTATTCCTCCCGATAAAAAAAATCCTGATGGGAAAAATGTTCGTGGAAAAGTGATATCTTATGCATTAATAATTGATAAATCCCGTTATCTGCATTTTCGTGGAATCGATTTCTTTGGAGCCACATTTAAAATAACGTCATCTGAAAATATAACAATTGAAAACTCACAACAATTTTATCCTGCTTACTCAAAAAGAGTACTTGGGAATTTGGATGTACCTGAATCGCCATTAATAAAAAACAAAGGGAATAAAGCTGAATCCAATAACCGTATTATTAATTGTCGGTTTGAATACACTGATGGCATGGCGTTGAAGATTAAAGGGGGTAACGACATTATTGAAAACTGCCTTTTTCATGACATTGATTATAGCTGCATGGGTGCCGCCCATTCAGTTCAGGTCAGTCGTCAAACTACCATCAGGCGCTGTACGGTGTACAATGCCGGTGCTTCTGGGGGATTCCGTAATGGTAGTCTTATTGAGTATAATCATATCTTTAACAATGGCAGCTTGCAGCATGATGGGTCTGGATTTCAGATGGGTGGTTTCACCGTTAATAATCCTCCCATTGTTCGCCGTAACTGGGCTCATTCCACACTTAAGGTTGGCATCCGGTTTGACGCGGGACTGAACCCGAAGACGGTTAATGTCGGAGGGCAGGTTTTAGGTAATGTAACTTGGAACAGTAGTGGTATTATATTGAAAGGCGACAAGCACTTGGCAGCAAACAACTTATGTTTCAATAGCCCATTAGGACTTATCCCGATGATTGCGCCAAAATGGAAAAGCACCAACAAGAATTCGATTTTAGCAAATAATTTGTCAAATCGCATTAGTGCAAATGGTCGCAGGGATGTTCAACCATTTTGCAAACAGGTAACAAATCTTGTTGATGCGGCTGAATTATATCTGCGCGATCCAAAAAACCTGGATTTTCGCCCCCGGGCTAATTCTGCGATTATTGATGCTGGAACCATCCTCACTAATACTGAATTTTCAGAATTAAATCAATCGTCTTATCTTGGAAAAGCACCCGATATCGGTCCCTATGAATTCGGAGATAAAAATTATTGGATTCCCGGTTTTCAGTATCCCAATGCTTCCATGCCCATACCCCCGGATCGAGCAACAGATGTGAAGCTTGACGCAGATCTTATGTGGTTAAATGGTTATGAGTCAAATATCCACGCGGTTTATTTTGGTGGCGACAGAGAAGCCGTGCGAAATGCCGATCCTAAATCAAAATTATATTTTGGTAAGCAGGATAACAACATATTTACACCACCGGAGTTAGAACCCGGGGAAACCTATTTTTGGCGTATCGATGCCTACAATTCTGAAAAAATAGAAAGTGGATACGTTTGGCAGTTCACTGTTAGCAACCAATGATAACAAATTATTAAAAAATAGAAAAAAAGGATTAAAATGAGCAAGACATACAATATCAAACGTTTTGGAAATGTAATTGAACTAAAAGCTGATAAGTTGGAGGAGTATAAAACCCTCCATTCAGATTCTCATCTCGGAGTTCGGCATTTGCTTACCAAACATAATATCAAGAATTATTCTATTTTTCTGCACCAGTTTGATGATGGTAAATATTTTCTGTTCAGCTATTTTGAATATGTTGGGTCTGATTTTGACCGTGATATGGAACAACTTAAAACTGATCCGGAGAATAAAAGATGGTGGGAACTTACAGATCCCTGCCAGATACCTTTGAAAAACCGGCAGCCGGATGAGCAGTGGTCACAAATGGAAGAAATTTATCACAATGATTGATAATTTACCCGGAGATCAAATTTAATCTCTTAGTCAACTGTAAACTGTGGAACAATAGCATTCGTTTTGTAGCGTATGATAACTAAAATATCATTTGGTATATTAAGCATACCAATACTAAATTCGAGTGACTTTAAAGAAGCTTTTAACTTACTGAACTCATTGAGAAACTCAACGAACAAATTAAAAAATTTACGTTCCTCGATTTTCGGGACAGAGGAAATTTGATCATAGCGCTGCAATTAACTGCTTTTCCTGCTTTAATCAAGGAATATTTATCTTTTTTTTCTTCACCCATGGGATATGTCAAAGGATTCTTACTAAAATGAATGCTTATTAAAAATAGTAATGAAAAAATCTATTAAAAATAGTAATGAAAAAATCATTGATTGCAAAACGATTAAAACTGCTTAAGTATTTTACAGTAAGTGTTTTAGTGAGTCAATTTCTTGCCGCCGGGACAACTGGTAAAATAGCTGGTTTGATAAAGGAAGGTGGTTCTCAAACTCCGCTTGTGGGAGCCAATATTATTATTACATCGGAGTGGGTAAACGATGAACTAGTTGACCTTTCAATCCCCTTGGGTGCCACTACAAGTCTAACAGGTGAATACTTCATTTTAAATCTGCAACCGGGATTCTATGATATACAGGCACAGATGATAGGCTACCGGAATGAAAAACGATCCAAAGTACGTGTTGATGTGGATAAAACCACCTGGGTCAATTTTACATTGGATATTGAAACCCTAGCTGGTGAAGAAATACTGGTGACTGCACAGCGAAAGGATCGTATAGAAATTGATCAGACCATGACCAAGCAGGTGTATATGGTCGATGAGATCAGAGAAATAACTTTTATTACCGATATAGATGATATAATGGATCTGCAGGCAGACGTTGTCGATAACAATATCCGTGGCGGACGTGCTGGTGAATCGTTATACCTAATCAATGGTGCGACCATTGTTAACCCTCTCAGCAATCAACGGGCCTATACACCAATGATTGAAGGAATGCAGCAAGTAGAGGTTATCACCAGTGGTTTCAGTGCTGAATATGGCAATACGCAATCTGGTGTTATCAATATGGTACAAAAGGAGGGTAGCAGTAAGTGGATTATTCGTGGTGAGTTTAGTGGTACACTGCCACACGCTAGAAATTGGGGTGGTAATTACTATGAAATGGAAGACAATTCTCCGTTTGATATTTTTTATAGTGGCCCAGAGGCATGGATGAGTCCGGACCCGAACGACCCTTCCCGGGTTTTTTTCACAAATTCTACGCCAAACTGGACTAAGTATATGCCGGAAGAAATGACACTTGAAGACAGTCTCAAGTTTGCCGAGTTAGCCTATAAACAATTTTTAGGATTTGCACGTGAACTTGGAATTGATAATGAGAGTAAAACAGATTACCGTGTCAGCCTATCCTTGGGAGGGCCTATATCTTCCAGATCCCGAATATTTATTGCCGGATCACAACAAATTGAGCATGAAAAATTGCCTACAGTCTGGCCAAAACGTAAACGCCAAGTTATGGCAAACTTAACCAATGACATAGGTTCTTTAGATAAATTGCACCTATCACTTAATTATTATAATGGATTTGATAATACGATTACGCCGGGTATTGGCGTTCCCTATTTGTTTGAACTGGAACATAAAAATATTTATCATGAAACAAATGTATTAGAATCAGGACTCAGATATACACATGTTTTTTCACAGGCGGCACTGTTAGAACTGAATGCTCGGTATCTATATACGGATGAACAAGACCATATTGCGACGCGTGAACCTGGTGTATATCTCATTAAAAATGCGAATAGCTATATAACTAAATATTCAGCTCCCGGGGGATTGAGTAATAATATTTTTGCAAAGAATCGTGGAGGAAGTACCACCAAAACATTCAACCTGTCTGGTTTTTACACCCACCAAATAAATAATGGTATTCTGTCAAAGTTAGGCTGGCAGTACAACCTGTATGATTTAAATGTTAATAGGGAACAGGGTATTGATAACCCCGGCAGTGTATCCATATTTAAATTTAACGGGAATCCGTTCGAAGGTGCGCTATACGCTCAGAATAAACTGGAGTTTCAGGGAATGATCGCAAACCTGGGGCTACGATACGATATTTACGATTTTGACAATGATTATTATTCTGATATATTTTCTCCTCTTCGTAATCCCGAATATAATCCTGACCCATCAATACCATACAATGAGCGAGAGCCATACTATGATATGGATAAAGCATTGCAAACAAAATCAAAAACTTTTACAAGCTTACAGCCGCGTATTGGTTTGGCATACCCTGTATCTGAAAAAACGGTTGTACATGTCAATTATGGGACCTTTACCCAGCGGCCAGACTTTACAAAAATATTTGATAATTACATTACAACAAGTCTCGGCGATGAAACTGAATCCTTTACGGTAAGTCGATTAGGGAACCCAAGACTACGTCCGGAAAAAACAACAGCCTATGATCTTGGTTTTGTACGAAATATTACAAGGCTTAGCTCAGTCCTGGAAGTCAGTGCCTATTACAAGGATGTAAAAGATCTTGTGCAACATGTTTACTACGAGGATGAAAAAGGGAATCTCTACGAAACGTTTGCCAATCGTGAGTATGCCGATATTAAAGGGTTCCATACAAACTTTGAAAAGCGGCATGGGGATTTCACGGTAATTATGCGCTATAATTTTCAAGTTGCCACAGGTAAGAGTGCCACCCCTTTTGATGCAGATATCAAATTTATAGAAAAACCTGATGAAGGTGAGCTTCCGGTTGAGTTACCAGATCCAGAAGATGAATACCTCAATTTTGATCGAACCCATCGATTTGTATCCAATTTCAGCTATAGAACAGGAAGAGACAGTGGCCCCATAATTTTTAAGGATTTTCGGCCCTTGTCTGATTGGGCACTTAGTTTGAGATATTCTTTACAAAGTGGGCGTCCATACACATATGATGATGGCGGTCTAGGTGTCAAGTTCAACAAGCGTACACCTGTTTTTCATAATGTTAAACTTAGAATGCAAAAAACGCTGCGGCTAAAACAAACGAGATTGTCAGTTTATGTGGAAGTTTATAACCTATTAAACCAGAGGGATTATGCCTATACATTGTTTAATAATGCAAACGCTGTGGCACGGTGGGAGACATATTATGACGATGACCAAACAAATGATGTTGGAGATCCGATGCTTTTCGATGACTGGGACCCATTACTATATCGACAAGAACTAATCTTTTTAAAAAATACACCACGATACTTCAGGCTCGGCCTGATAATAAACTGATGATAAGACTTCAAGAAGCAATGGCTGCCTGTTTACACAATGTGTTTGAGAGCGCGTTAGTAATTGCTTTGTTGATTTCAGCACTGATTTGGAGTAGTTGCGAGGATGAATTAATTGAACACAATGAAGGCGACCTGGCCGTTTTGCAGGACATTATTGACCTGAACAACCTGCAGTCAAGGGAGCCTATGCTGGTTGATTTGAACGGTAATGATGAGATGGATGGGTCTGAGCCATTTGATGACTTAAACGGGAATGGCATTTGGGACTCTGCTGAGTCATTTGACGACTTAAATAATAATGGTATTCGTGATGAGGGGGAGAGCTTTTTTGATCTTAACGGAGATGGTGTGTATAATGAGGGAGAACCATATTCTGATGATAATAACAATGGTGTCTGGGACGATGTGGAGCCATTTGATGATCTTAATGGGAATGGCATCTGGGATATGGGTGAAGATTATTATGATTGGGGGCTGGATGGTGTTAGCTCGACAGGTGACTATGGGGAAGGCAATGGTATCTGGGACCAGGAAACCTATATTGATTATGATGCTGATGGAGTTAGAAATATTCCATTAGTGATCGAACCTCTGGGCCTGGGCATTCAGCACTGGCGTGATAGCCGCCTGGTATATCTCTGGCTGTCTAATCCTCGTGTATCAAAGCTTCCGGGATCCATTGATGCGTTAACAGAGCTTGAAGAATTACACGTTATAAATACATACTTGGATTTGCTTCCATCAGAGATCGGGAATCTGTTTAAATTAAGTGAGCTTCAGCTAGAGTATACCAGGCTTGCACAATTGCCCGAATCGATTGGCAATCTTACAGGGCTTCAAGTTCTTCGAGTTCAGTACAGTATTTTAGATCAGATTCCATCTTTTATTAACGAGCTTGTTGGGCTCAAAGAATTAAGGTTAAAAGGGAATACTATTACAGGCATTGATAATCTTAACTGTGCCCTGATTGAACAATTGGACGTGTTCTCTATTCAAGGAAATTCAATTTGTCCTATGCCTGAAAGCTTGTCTGATGCAAATGGAAATGGGACCTGGGATCCGGCAGAGGAGAGCATTCAGGATGCAAATAATGATATGGACTCGGTTGATGTTTTATTTGAGTTTTTTGATGCCGACACAAATGGGGTCTGGAGTGAAGCCTTAGATTCATTGCTGATTGATTATAATGGCGATGGCGATTCGTTGGATGTTATTTTTGAATTTATTGATTCCAACAATAATGGGGTTTGGGACCCTGCTGAGGAATTTTCAGATTTTGGATTGGATGGAATCGCAGACACCGGTGATGAAGGTGAAGGTAATAATGTGTGGGATTTCTGGGATTATCCGGAGTGTCTTGCCGTGTTCATTACAAATCAGGAATGCCCACAATGATAAACACAAAGAATTTAGTTAAAATCATGTTCATGATCCTGATGATCAGCCAATCGCTACTGGCTCAGCGCGAATATATTATCCATGATCGTGGTATGCTCCACGAATCAGTGTTCAATAATGGTATTTTGTCCCAGCCCCTGAAAAATAACGGAATAGAATGGTCGGCTCAACCGATGTTTGAATGGCCGGGCCGGTCAAGTACGATTGTGGAAGGCATTGAATATGATGGTCAGCATAATTCCCTTGGTGGCGGTATTCATATTGCCGTCAATTATCCCGGTAGTCTAGGATATAACAATAAAAAGTTCGCCTTCTGTGGTATGATTGGCGACGGAGGACCCGAGACCAGTGTTGGGGTTTGGACCTTTCCAATCAGTTTTTATGAAGTGCAGAACTATCCACTACTGGATGATGGCAATCTGAATCCTGATTTTGATCCGAATGATGCTGAACAGATCATTTACGCCGAATGGGCAACCAGTGTTGGTATCAATGTTCGACGTGTCACACGATCTTATAGTTATCCTGATTTTGATGATATTGTTCTCCATGAATATGAATTTGAATTCACCGGAAATACCGATATGGATCCATCCACGATTGAGATGGACACGGTGGATACACTGGTCGATGTACTCATTTATTTTGCACAGAGTTTTGCTCCGTCTATGTATGGTTATCAGCGTCACTATAATCAATGGAAATGGAAGCCTGGTATATTCCAGGGGGATAACTGGGCATCATTTGACCCTGATTATTGGCTGGCTTTCAATATGGACTGTGAGACGGGAGGTAATTTTGACCTGGCCGGGAAGCCGGAACCGATTCCGGAATTATTTCAGGAGTTCGCCTCCAGCGGAGTAAATTGCGGTGGCTTCAGCAGTCCGGCCGCGGTTGGCTATACCATGCTGTATTATGATCAAAACCATCTGACTGTGTTTGATGGACCTGATTCAACCTCCAATGACAGTGAATATGAGCCAACTGAAAATGAACTGGATGATCAGCTCCGCATCAAACAGCCGTATCACACCTTTCTGACTCATGGATGGTTTTCATCTGCAGTAATTAAGGCTGGGGGTAGGCCGCATTTGAGGCTGGACCAGCGTGCAAACGGATTTTTCAATGATACTGAAATCGAACAGTGGAGTCTGAATATATCCTGGACTGGTCGTGGACAGTTTAATCATGGTAATTCCGATTATCCTGGTCGCAGTTTTGCATTTGGCCCTTATACTTTATCGAAGGGAGATAAACTGGAATATTCCTTTGCCCAGGTAGCAGGCTATGGCGCAGATGCTACCAAGCAATACTGGGGAGGTCATCAAAAAGATGATTTGTGGGGCACTGTTCCATCCATGAATCGCAGGGTCGTTATTAATGGTCAGGTGATGACCGAAAACTACATTGATGATTATGGATACCCCGACTATGTAAACTCTGATGTCATTACGGTGAATGATGTGGCTCGGAAAGCCTGGGAAGCCTACACCGGACAGGTGATACCTCATGATTCTACCTGGGCTGATGGGGAATTAGTTTGCTGGCCGGAGAATAATGCTAAGGATGGCAATTATGCGGTACCGATACCCTATCCGGCACCAGACATAACGGTTGCAACTCTTGATGATGCTTCAGTCCGGTTACGTTGGGGGCGTGCCGTTGAATCTTTTACGCACGCTGCTGGTAATCTTATGCAATTTAATGTCTATCGCAGTATTCATCCGATTGGTCCGTGGAAGCTGTTGCAGGAATTGCCGCTGGGCTCAGTGAATACTGAACTGGATCTGTACGAGATGATTGATGATGATATAGATTTCAAGGTTGGTGACTTTGCCTTTTATGCGGTCACATCCATAAATGATCAGAATATGGAAAGTGGCAAGACCAATATTACCCGTTTTCAAAAAAACATTGGCGCTGTTGCCGAAATGGATAAGGTATATGTTGTTCCAAATCCTTTTGTTTTAAACTCTGGTTTTTCTGGCACAGGTACTGAGGATCAAATTGGATTTTATGGTTTGCCGGAGACCTGTACTATCAGGATTTATTCATTTGCCGGGCAGTTGATTGATGTAATTAATCATGATGTACCAACCTTTTCGGAGCCCTTTTATCAGGTAACCCTTAACCACCAGGTTATGGCGCCGGGCATGTATTTCTTTGTTATTTCCACACCTGAAGGGGATGAAACTGGTGGAAAATTTGTAATCATTAAATGATGTAATCAATGAAAAATGCCTGAAATAAGTAGATATATAAAACAATTATTGATGATCCTGACTGTCTTCCTGTTCTCGGTTTTTAACCCGCTTTCAGGGCAGAATAAAGTCGGTACAACTATTTTCCAGTTTCTGAAGGTGATGCCTGATGCACAGTCTACTGGGATGGGAGATGCTGTAACTTCCACAATCAATAATGCCAATGCAGTCTTTTATAATCCTGCAGGCCTATCTGAGGTAAAAAAGCGTGACCTATCGCTGTCCTTTTATGAATACTTTTTTGATGTTAAAACAACTGCCCTTTCTCTGGCTTACAATATTGGTACTGGCGGAACCCTTGGACTTCACGCAATCTTTACTGATGTTGGATCGATTGATGTAACAACAACAGAGCAACTGGTGTTTATGGAGGACGGGACCTATAATCCGGGTCTCACGGGAGAGACAATTAGCCCCAATCAGATGGTGGCTGGTCTCTCTTTGGCTAAGTCACTTACAGATAAATTTTCATTTGGGGTTTCATCAAAATATGTTCGTGAAGATCTTGTCATGGCTTCCGCGGATGGTTTTGTTTTTGACTTTGGCCTGGTTTATAAAACCGGTTATAGGTCGATTCAAACATCAGCAGTGATCAGGAATTTCGGACCGGAGATTTCGTTTAGTGATGATGAGATCACAACCAATAACAGTGATTTTGAGTCCTATCCACCGCCGCAAACTCTTGTGATAGGAGTATCAGGATTTATTATATCCTCAGCAAGCCCTATGTTCTTTCGATCTGAAGAACAGAGCCTGCGCGTGGCATTTGAAATTGTCGGACCTCGTGACTATGGTCAGCAATATAATACGGGGCTGGAGTGGGGGTATCAGGATCTGCTGTTTATTCGAACAGGCTACAAGTTTAACTATGATACTCAGGGTATAAATTTTGGCATGGGTGTTCGAATTAATAATTTTCGCGGAGATTATTCCTACGCTAGCTATGGAAAGTATCTTTTAAATATCCATCGAATAAGTGCTGGAATAGAGTTTTGAGAATGATTAGAAATACAAATCATACAATTTTTTCTTTTACATTGAAATTGCTCAGTCATCTTAGGTTTAGTTTTCTTTTATTGGGTGTGCTGTATTTCTTACCTACGGTTTCATTGTCTCAAGGAAATGGAGATCCGCTGGGGTTTCAGGGGCTTTCAACATTAAATGTGGTCAGTGCTCAAGCCTTAGCTCAAGGGTACACCACTATAGCGCAAACAGGAGAAGTTAATACCTTGTTTAATAATCCAGCCGGTCTGGGTGATATAAATCGGCTGCAGATCAGTATAACAGGTAAATCCAGTCAGTGGAAGCAGCATGAGAACCAGTATTGGACTGAAAGTAGACTACATCCACTTCTACCGGCTATTCTGGATGGTCGCTATGTGCCTGACCCGCGTCATAATGGTTTGCTTGATACCGCATTGGTGCAATTGATGTCACCAGATGATTATGCCATTCCTCTACTCGGCTTCGACCAGTACAGTCCGGAGGTAGCAGATTGGAAGGATAGTTATATATCACAATCGCCCGTGAACAATATCTCTCTGGCAATTCCTTTAAAAATTATGGGTAAGAGCCTGGTTTTGGCTGCTGGGTTGGCCCGGCGTTATGATATGTATGAATATGATCGTAATGATACCTATCTCAATCCTCATTTTGGTGATCGGACCAATCCTGTAATTATAGCAACTCCTGACTCAATGGTTATGAACTGGTTTAAATACGAGCGAATGAGGGTTGGAGGCATTAATGATTTGACTGCTGGTTTAGCACTTAAATTAAGTGATCATCTGCAATTAGGATTATCAATACAGAATTTGAGCGGTGAGAGTGACGATCATCTTGAAATGGATAAAGTGGGCTATTTCTTATTTCCGACAAATGATGAGTTTGCATTCACGTACGATACAATGACAGTTGTACAGTCCGGTAATTCTACCTATAGTGGCTTTTCCTCAAAATTCGGGATTTTATTCAACAATAAGCAATTTGACCTGGGGTTTTGTGTAACCAGTCCTTATACAATAACCCGAGACTGGGATTACACAATTGAATTTTTTGAGAATGATACGATAAGTACTACAAACATAAATGGGCAAGACCAGATGGACTTACCCATTACAATAGCACTTGGTGCAAAGATCGAACCAAAGAATCGACTAAGCATATCTTTTGATATTGGGTTCAACCCTTACAGCCAGACAAATTTTTCATATACTGACACCAGTTTTAATCATACTATTTTTCAACTGGATACAATACGATTGAATTGGGTGGATCAAACAACTTTAGGCATTGGAGTCAAATACGGAATAACTCCCGGTATATCAGTCATGACCGGCTACCGTAGTGTTCCTGAGGTATTCATCCCGAATAGGGCAGCCTTCCGTCATAAGGGGCCTGAAATGGAAAGTGTAAGTGCGGGAATCAGCGTGGCTTTCCCGATTGGCAGGTTTGATATAGCTTATGAGTATAGATTTCTGAAATATTACGATTCCTGGGAAACAAACCTTAATTATGTTCTCAAGACTGAAAACCACATGGTTGCGTCTTTCACTTATGGAATACAATAAAAAAAATTGCCAAAGGTTGCGATAATCTCCTAGATGGATTAC
>JACKQG010002090.1_pt1 | contig 26591 bp, 29 predicted proteins | sample 8237621 | NCBI WGS metagenome assembly JACKQG01 (sample SAMN15677084, study PRJNA649215) | marine metagenome | biome: marine; feature: Black Sea; material: saline water; isolation source: suspended particulate matter (SPM) from the Black Sea western gyre | collected 2013-06-09/2013-06-10 | depth... | reverse complement strand
CCACCCTCCTAAACCTTTAATTAACAAAGTCATTTATTTATTTTGCGACAAACTCGATTTTCGCTAAACCTTTTTAAAAAACCTTTCCTTCAACTTTTCTATGATAGTTAGAAACTAGCTTTCTAACCCCATAATTTTACGGAGGAAAATTATGATAAAGCTTGATGGCTCTTTTGGAGAAGGTGGCGGTGCAATTCTAAGACAAGCGCTCGCATTAAGCACACTAACAAACAAGCCCTTCGAGATAAACAACATTCGTAAGGGAAGGCCGAAGCCAGGCTTGAAAGCCCAGCATATGCATTCCATCATTGCTTTGGAAAAAATATCTGATTGTTCTGTAACTAACTGTGAAGTCGGCTCTGAAAAACTAACATTCATACCTGGAGAAATAAAAAACAAAAGCATAAATGTGGATGTAGGTACTGCAGGCTCGATAACACTACTACTTCAATCACTAGTTCTTCCATGCATTTTTTCAGAAAAAATAGTGACTATCAACATCACAGGAGGCACAGATGTCAAGTGGTCACAGCCAATAGACTACTTCGCTAATGTCTTAGTTCCAAGGCTGAAAAAATACGCAGACATCGAAGTAAGGACAATGCTTCGCGGATATTATCCTAAAGGCGGTGGAAAGGTTTCTATCAAGATAAAAAGCAAGACAGGAATAGAGGATTTAAAATCAATAAACCTTGTGGAGAGAGAAGAACTACTCCGGGTAAGAGGAGTTTCACATGCATCATCAGACTTAACAAATGCAGAGGTTGCTGACAGACAAGCAGCCAGTGCAGAAGTCTTACTATCAGACCTCAGAGTTCCAATAAGCATAGTAAGACAATACAGCAATACCTTCAGCACTGGCAGCGGGATAACTCTATGGGCTCTTTTTAGCCAGGACGGAGAAGATATATCGGTACCGATAGTCTTGGGCGGAGACTCGTTAGGAGAACGCGGAAAAAGAGCAGAAGATGTTGGAAAAGAAGCAGCTCTCAACTTAAAAAAAGAGATAAACTCAGGAGCGCCTATTGACAAATACCTAGCAGACCAACTAATACCACTACTAGCAATCACAAAAGGAGCGATAAAAACCTCAGAGATAACAAAACATACAAAGTCGAATATCTATGTGACTGAAAAGTTTCTGGATGTAAAGTTTGAAATAAAAGAAAACTTAATTAAAGTGTTACAAATCTAAGACTATGATATCACAGCCAAATATATATCATCATACAACTCCCTGATTGAGTTGTACAGAATTTCCTTGTTTCTCGGATTGAGATCTGTGCGTGAGAACTTTGCCTTTATATCGTTGTATAGTCTCTTTGCATCGTTGAGCTGGTGGTTCTTCACCATGTTCCTGCAGTTCTCTATCATTATGTAGAACTCTTCAACCATTTTGTTAACTTCAGGCTCTTCCTCAGACATATCTGTTAGTTTTGCATGCAGGTATTTTCTAAAATCTAAATCCTCTATCTTCTTCCTGTCTTCTAACAAGTGTTTCTCTTCCATCTCTACTATATCATGCTCTATCTTCTTAACTTCTTTAAGTTTCTCCTTAGCTTCCTTCTCTCTGAACATTAGGCTCTCCTTTATCTCATGCAAATCCTCTCTCTCAACCACAACATGGTCCTCTATCTCCTTGACTTCATGCTCTCTCAATTCAAACTCTTTCTTCCTTGTCTCAAAGTCTCTGATTTCAAGTTTCAACTCTTTTTCTTTTTGCAATAGTCCCTCGTTCTTGGCTTCCAATTTCTTAACATCCGCAGCTAGTTTCTTGTCTTTAGAAAGAAGATATTTGTCTCTAGCTTCAAGTTCTTCTGTTTGTTTTTTAAGCTCCTTATCCTTGGCTTTCAACTCTTCAATATCCTTTCTGAGCTTAGCATCTTTTCTTTCAAGATATTCTTTCTTTCGCTTTAGAGCTTCTCCCTGTTCAAGAAGCTCTTTGGCTTCATTCATTCTCTTGTTGAAATTCAATCTTTCATTCTTAAGCTGCTCTGATTTAGAATTATATTCCGCTACCAGATTCCTAGCTCTTGTCTCTGCTCTCTTCATAGCAATACTTTCCTTCTTCAATCGTTTGTCAATGACTTTCTTTATACCCTCTTCAATAAGATTGTTTAACTCCTTCTCATTCTGCTTTAACCGTGCCTCAAATTTTTTCAAGCGAAGCTCAAATTGCTCGGCTTTCTTGGTTCTCTTGTCTGCATCTTTCTTCTCTGCATCAAGCTCATATTTCTTGTCAATTATATCCTTGTTTATACCATTACCATACTCCTTTAACAACTCTTTTACCTTCTGCTTTAATATCTGGTTCCTCTGTTGCTCTGCTTTTTTCTCCTTCTCCAATATACCCTTAACCCAGTTGTAGAAAGCCTTCTTGTTAGCTTGAACTCTGGTCTCGAATTTTTCATCATCAATATTTTTTATAGCAGCCATTAACTCCTTCATTGAATTTATAAGCTTCTCATTGTGATGTATGATATACTCTGTTGGCCCTTTTTTCAAAGCTTTTTTCGGGTGGACAACTATCTCATCAAGCTCTTTCTGGATTAGCTGCTGTTCTCTCTCAACTGATTTGAAATACTTCTCAACAACCTTGTCTATCTTGCTTTTCTTTAGTTTTGCTTTCTTGACAACTTGCTTCTTTACTACCACAGGCTTTTTCGGCTTGACAACCTTCTTAGGAGCTACTTTCTTGATAGGCTTCTTAACAGCAACTTTCTTAACTGGTTTTCTAACAGCTACTTTCTTCTTTGGTTTTTTAGGAGCAGAAACTTTTGGTTTTGAAGGTTCTTTTAAATGGTCTGGCTCTTCAACATCCCATCTGGGACCTTTCTCTTTAGGCTTGTGAAACTCATCGATTATATCGCCGTGGTCCCATCCTTTAGGCTTTTCTTTTTTAGTTGGTTTCTCAGGAGGAACTTCTTTCTTCTCTTCCTTCGCAGGTATGCCGAAATCAGATCTTATCTTCTCCAGGTCAAACTCCTCTTCAGGTTTTGGAACCTCTTTCTTGCTAATTTTAGATATCTCTTTCTTGGCAAACAGCTTCTTCAGAAAACCTTTTTTCTTGGGAGCATCTTCATGAACTTTCTGTTTTTCTTCAACAGACGGCAATGGCTCTTCTTTTTTCTTTTTCTCTTTAAAGAATTTCGGTGGTGGTGGTGGCGCTATATCAAGATCGACCATAATCTCCCCTCTTTCTAGTCTTTATAATTAGTCGCTAATATAAATACCTTTCGATTTTAAAGACTTTTTAATAAATTATTTAAACACCTTAAAACACTCAGATATTAATGGCTGCGAAGAAAAAAGAGGATTTTTCTGAACTAATAACTTATATGAACAAGTTATCATCAAGAATATCAGAGGTTGAAAATCAGTCGAAGATTATCCTTAATGAGATAGCCAAACGAGATAATCGTCTTGAACACTCGATATCAAGCGTTAAGACAGATATTGATTATCTGAAAAAGAGCATTGCTGCAGCAAAAGAGATAACTGAGAGACAGAAAAACATCATAAAAGTGTTTGTCAAAGAGTTCAAAGGTATTACAAAAGAAGAAAGCTTCAAGCGATTGAAAGATAAGATTGACGAATGGGGTCCTGAAAGGTTCATAACAAGGAAAGAACTAAAAAAGAAAATAAGAACATAAAACGAATAAAAAAAAGAGTTGAAAAAAAGATAGTTGAATGTTTTTTTTCGCTTGTCCTGTAGTTTATCAAGAAACATTCCGGAAATCTTCTGCTTCTGGAACCGAAAAACTTAAATAAGATTATGTCTTACTTGAGCTTACTATGGAATCGATAACAATAAAAGTCGAAAATGATCTTGCAAATGAGATAAATAAGATCATAAAGCCATACTACAGCACCAAGACAGAATTTATCAGGGAAGCTATCAGGCACAGGATAAAAGATATAAAAGAAGAAAATGCAAGGTTAGACCTTCTAAGCAAGTTTGGAAAAGCAAAAACAAAAACACCGTTAAGTGAAGACAGGAAGATTAGGGAAAAGGTCGGAAAAGAGTATTTTAAGAAATATGGTTTTAAATTAGATTAAATCTTCTGGCTTTTTAACATCAACGATATCCAAGAGCTCAAGAAAGTGATTATCTCTTGATACAAGTATAGCCTTATTATCTCTGGCTAAAACAGCATGTAATGCGTCTGATGCGTGTACTTTTCTTTTTTGTGATAATTTTATAGCTTCAAATCTTTGCTGTTGAAGAGTTGGAATAAATAAAATAGTAACACCATTAATTTCAAAAAGGTCTTTTATTCTTCCTTTTGAATATTCAGTGCCAAGCTCTTTGATAACAAGCTCTGAAACAAGAATCTCGTCCTTATTTTTTATTATTAAATTAAGTAATTCTAATGCCCATTCTCCTAAAGGTCTAAATTTGTCACTTCTGTTTTCATAATAGTCTCTCCAGATACATGTATCCAAATAATATTTTTGCTTCACTAATACATCTTCGTCTCATATTTTTATATGTTTTTCTGAAGAAAAACCGAAGGATTTTTGGTTGTCTTATGGTTTTTTTACGGTTTTAGTTTCTGCTCTCAAAGCTGACTCCAATGATTTTATTGCGACTTCTATCTGACCATCACTAGGATTCTTAGTGGTTATCTTCTGCAGCAGCATTCCAGGAGCAGATATTATCTTGAATATTGCTTTGCTGTAATACAGACCAGATACTTTAAGGATTTCATAGGAGACACCTGCAATAATCGGTAATAACAGGATTCTAAACACATATTTAATCCAGAAGTTCGTTCCAAATGGTATGAACATATAGAACATGATACTAATAACCAACACCAACAACAGAAATTCTGTTCCACACCTAGGATGCATTGTCTGGTATTTCCTGACATTCTTCACAGTCAACTCCTTCTTTGCTTCGTAACAATGCACTGCCATGTGCTCAGCACCATGGTACTCGAACATCCTCTGGACATCCTTCATCAAAGATATCAACCAGAGGTAACCTACGAATATAGCTATCTTTATCACACCATCTACAAGATTAAACCAGAAATTATTCAAACCAAAACCTTTAGTGAAGAGATTGGCCAAAAGCAAGGGTATGAATTTGAATATTAGAAGCGCGGCTAATATAGATATTAACAATGTAAAGGCGAGCTCTCTCTTTGTCAACTGCTCCTCTTTCTCACCGATTGACTCGTTTGCTGAGTGTGTTAGTGCCTTGGTGCCAATAGCTACTGTCTCAATTAAAACCACAACACCTCTAATGAAAGGCAAACCAAAGAACTTATTCCTCTTGGTGTAGGAGACATATTTCCTAGTTTTGACAGAGATTCTCTTATTCGGTTTCCTGACAGCGATAGCATAATTATTAGGTGCCCTCATCAAAACTCCTTCAATGACTGCCTGGCCACCAATAAGAACTTTTTTCATTAGAAAACGGATAAATAATTAGTATAAAAAGTTAGTGATTATCCTCAAGATTTATAAATAATTCTCACTTCCTCACCGCCTCGATGAGGGAAAACAAAGAATTATCAAGACTGGAAAAAATAGCTTGGGGAGCTGTAGGCCCAGTGCTAGGAATACTTCCTGAAAGAGTACAAATGAAAATAACCAAAGGCAATCAGCATGCAGCATTTACTATGAGTGCTTCTTCAAGAGTTGTTAATGGCGTTTGGGCTGCGTATAGTACAGCATCACTAATAAGCAAAGCATTTGGAGTGGATATTGATCCTTCGCCAGGAAATATAGTGACTTATGCAGGGATTCCTTTGATACCTGACACAGTAGCAAGAGAAGTTTCATTTGCATTTTACTATGTTCTTAGCCACCCATTCGGACATTATCACAAACCATGGGGGGAACCAATTCTGACAGTAATGGACAACAGAAAGCATCCTCAGTGGTATGCAACACATTAAGAAAAATTCATTTAGATTTTTTGTTTCTTACAAACTCTGCTGATTTAAACAAGGATTCAAATGTTCCTGCATCTGACCAGAAACCTCTCAATATCCTTGCATCCATCTTTCCTTTTTCTATATAGGCGTTGTTAACATCTGTTATCTCTAATTCCCCTCTCCTGGATGGCTTTAATGTCTTGATAATATCAAAGACTTCGCTGTCGTAAACATAAAGGCCGGTAACTGCAAGGTTAGATTTTAGTTTTTCTGGTTTTTCCTCAATACCTATAACTTTATTCTGCTTATCAACTTCTGCAACTCCGAACCTGTTTGCATTCTCAACATCTTTTAGAAAAATCCTGGCACCCCTGTTAAATCCACTTAAATCAATGTCATCCTCAAAAACGTTGTCACCAAGGATTGCACAAACATTATCCTTATCAACGAAATCCTCTGCCAAACCTAAAGCCTGAGCAATACCCCCTGCTTCATCCTGTATCTCATAAGAAAGCCTAACGCCAAATTCTTTTCCTGAGCCTAGCAGGTTGACAAAATGCCCTGAATGTCCTGAACCACTAATAATCAGGATGTCCTTTATGCCTGCTTTTATCAATTTTTTTAGAGGGTAATAAATCATAGGCTCATTGTAGACTGCCAGCAAGTGTTTATTAGTTACTTTGGTCAAAGGCAACAACCTGCTTCCTGTTCCGCCTGCCAATATAACGCCTTTCATTTTTTCTTTTTTTCTTCAAATTCAACATGTTTCTTTACACATTCTTTTAAAGCTCTCTTTGTTTCTGTTAAATGAATTCCCAAACTCTCCAACTTTTTAGTGGAAAGAACACAGTTAGACCTTCTTGCTAGAGTAATATTTTTTAGTTCTTTCTCAGGAATCAATTCGAATTTCTTTTTTACAGGAGAATACTCGTTGTAAATGTCTAATAATTCCTTGTGAGTTTCTGGACCCTGATTAACAACATTGAAAATCCCTGTTACGCTTTTATCCATAAGTTTCTTGGCCGCTATTAAAAAATCGTCAATAATAGTGACTGAGTTAGGTATGTTTATGATTTTGTCGAACTTCAGTATTTTTGTTATCAGATTTCTCTTGTTTGGGATAGAGTCAACAGGCATTCTCAACCTTATCTGTAAAACATTGAACTCCTTTAATATTTTCTCTGCCATCTGTTTACTTCGGCTGTAAAAACTGCCATCAAAATTAGGTTCGTCTTCCTCGCTAAATCCTTTGCTATTATTGTCTCCACTATAAATACATCCAGTGCCTAGATGCACCATCTTCTTGTTCAATTCCTGACAGGCTTCTACCATAAGCGCAGGTACAATCACATTGGCAAACAATGTCTCTGATTTGTGTGTTTCACACCAGTCAACATTTGGTTTGCCAACTTTTCCAATACTGTTTATAACGAACTCAGGATTATACTTTATGATTTCTTTTTTCACATCATCAACACTTTTGATGTGCACCTTAGAAATTATAGAGTGGTCTAGAAAATCATTAAGCTTGTTGCCAAGATATCCATCGCCAAAAATCAAATATTTTATTTTTTTAATCTTTTCCACCAATCCTTATTCTTAACATACCATTTAACAGTTTCCTTTAAACCTTTATCAAAGTTTACCTTTGGCTTCCAACCTAATTTTCTTAACTTCTCACAGTTCAACGCATACCTTCTATCATGACCCTTCCTGTCTTCCACGAATTCAATGAAAGACTCGCTTTTGTCAAATTCTCCCAATAAAAACTTAGCTACCTCAATATTCTCTTTCTCAGTTCCACCACCAATGTTGTAAATCTCTCCAATCTTACCGTTGTGGAATATAAAATCAATCGCTTCACAATTATCCTGTACATGAATCCAATCTCTAACATTTTTTCCATCACCGTACAAAGGTATCTTCTTACCTTCCAACAGATTCGTTATGAACAAAGGAATTATCTTTTCAGGATACTGGCAAGGGCCGTAATTGTTAGAACTACGACTGATTATCGCTGGAAAACGATGAGTCACAACATACGACATTACCAACAATTCAGCAGAAGCCTTGGAAGCAGAGTATGGTGAACTAGGCTTGACTAAAGAATCCTCACTAAAAGAGCCTTTATCAATGCTCCCATAAACCTCGTCAGTGGATATCTGTAGAAACTTTTTTATCTTATTCACTCGGGCGAATTCTAAAAGGTTCAGAGTTCCTAAAACATTAGTCTGGATGAACTCTCTTGAACTCCTTATAGAATTATCAACATGCGACTCTGCTGCGAAGTTTATTATTGCATCGACTTTAAGAACAATCTTACCCACAATTTTGGAGTCGCATATATCTCCTCTTATAAATTCATAGTTTTTATTATTCTCAACATCTCTCAAGTTGTCAGGATTTCCTGCATAAGTCAGTTTATCCAGGTTTATAATCTCATAATCAGGATACTTTCTAAGCATATGCCTGATGAAATTAGAACCTATAAACCCACATCCCCCAGTCACCAGAATTCTCATCCTGTAATGTCAAATAAAACTTTATTTATAAGCTTTATTGATAATTGCAGAAAAAATTAAGAAGTTGTATTTGAGCTTTCAATTATCCTCTTTGCTTCCAACCATGTATCCCTTGTTCCAAAGTCAAAAGGCTCTGATTTTATCTCAATAGCATAAAGAGGTTCTTCTCTTCCAAAAAGATACTGTATAAAGTAACCAGGAGCATCAGGTCTCTTTCCTTTTGCAGCTTCCTCTTCAAGAAAATTCTTTATCAAAGCATAGTCTTCCTTTTTCAATATGTAAGGTCCTGGACAGGTAAATGTCTCTGTAGGATTTGGGGATTTTTCTTCAAACATAACCACCTTTCCCTGAGAATCAAACCTCAACTGGGATTTGCCCTCCATTATCTTCAAATCACCAGTATCATACACACCTATAACACAAGTATCATTCTTCTCCATAAGCTCAACAAAATCCTCCAAATTCAAATCATTTGAAAGCCATCTGTCACCTAACAGAACAATACAGTCATCATTGAACTCATCTAACTTGGAAACGTTATCCATCTTAAAATATACAGAAGCAGCTTTACTTGGTCTTAATCCCAAAGCCGAGCACATATCAACAACAGCACCTTTATTTCTACCATAAATCGTTGAGCCATTATATAGCATATTAATACCGAAAGGATAATTATTGTTATTATGATTATACCAATTATCAAATTGTTCCATGTAATAATTATTAGAAACAATTCTGACCTCATCAACATTCACTCCAGTTAGTTTATCAAGAAGATGATTGATAAGAGGCCTGCCACTAATCTCAAGCAAAGGCTTTGGAGTTCTCCGTATGTAATCCTCCTCAGGAGTGTCAATGGAAGTATTCAAGAGCCTAGTACCATAACCTGCTGCTAAGATAACTGCTTTCATAGAGGCCGGGAATAACAAGTTGGTTTTAAGTCTTTTGATTTCGCTTCTGTTGTGTAGAACACTACAGCGCGGACTTAAATATAATTCTAGCATTTTAAAGAGTGGTGATGCAAATGGGATTAAGTCTTAACAAGTGGGGTTGGGCATTGCTTGCAAAAGCAGGTGTGTTGACAGCGGTCTTTGTGACGTATTCATACCATGCAGACATAAAGAAGGTCGATTATAACCTGTTTGAGAAAAAAGCGCTAGTGGCTGAGAACTTCTACAATAATCCGCCAATACTGGAAGTGGAATGGAAAGCAAACGACGAAGGATTGATTGAAACCTACTTAGTTAACAAAGAGACTGGTAAAAAAGTGGAAGTGATGTACGACATGATACCAAAGAACAAAACAATTGTTGAAGCGATGAAGAAAAGAGTTGAAAACAACTATGAAGAGTTTGACATTTCCCCTTCGGATTTATTCCAGATATTCAGAACTGTTTACGAGACACAAAATCCTATAATGTCAAAAAAAGTAAGAAATTGTATGACCACATTAGAAGATGAAGTATTCAAGTATGAACTCCTCGAGAATTATTAGCAAACCAAAACAAAGAACCTGCCAACTTGCTAGAGGAAATGCTTGAATACTTCAGATAGGTGATTAATAATGACTAACTCAATATTAGAAGAAAGAGTTTCAAAAAAAACCCTCCTAAACGCTTCAGACATAGCAAATATGAGCGATCATCAACTAGATGAGATAATCGAAGGACAAAACCAGAAAACAACCAGTGAACAGTTAAGAGAGGCAAGGATAAGAGTGAACGATGCAACTGCGAGAGCAAAAACAGAATACTTGCAAGAGAAGACAGGTCTTTGGGGGAATGTAAATAGTCTCCTTTACGATTTGAACCTGCGTTCTCCTGAAAAAGAGCTTCAGAGAAAAAATGATGCTTTAGTGAGAATAAGAACAGGATTGGATAGTGACATAAAGACTGTGAAAACAGTTATTTGGAATGGTTACACAGATATAATCAACTCAGAGAAAAGAAAATTAGCCATTGATGTAAAGATAAGCCGGAAGGAAAAAGCATTGGAAGAAGAAAAGATAGAGTATGAAGAAACAGCTAGGAGCTTATTAGATGAGGACATTGATGAAGTTACACATAGCCAGTTGGAGTGTGACTTGCAGGAAGCATATCTAAACAGTTTCACAATTGAGAATGAGATATCGTTGTTGAAAGCAGAGTATGTCTTGACACATAAGAGAACTGAGAAGTTAAGAAGTGTACTCTCGAGTCAGGAATTAGATCTTCAAAGATTGATGCAAACAAACTACGATCTTGAAGGCCAGGTTCAGGAGATAGCTATACTGATGAGAAGAGGTGTCAGCCCTGCAAAGATACTATCATCGATGGAGAAAGTCTACTCCTATATTGAGGAATGCGAGAGAATAAAGAATGGTATATTGAGAAACTCTTATGATGTGAGTGAAGCGATATCAGAGGTAAGGATAGTCACAGGAAAGGCTGCTGAAGAGAATCAAGAGCTGTACAAGCAAAACGGAAATCTTGCCAGAAAAATCAATGACTGCTTTGAAGTAGAGTATGCTAGCATAAAAGAGAATCTGAGAAGAACATAATATCTTTCTTAGAAGATGATTGAAGTAATTTGTCTAGAGGAAGAACTGTTAGAAGATAACGCACGCCATATTAGACGTGAATTAGCGAGACCTTACTATAATCTTTTCTCTGCTCTAAAATCCAAAGACTCTAGAAAAGATGTTAACAGCAGAGAAATTAGCATTGTTTGCGATTCGATAGAGAGGCTATTCAGCACTCAGAAGTCAGTTTACGAAACCCTCTTGAAATCTAACCACTTTAAAGACAATGGTTCTTTGGAAGCAAAAGATTTCCTTCAAATATATTCATGTCTGTTATCTGCAGAAAAAGCACTTAATAACCTAAAGAATGAAAGAGCGTCAAATAGGGTTTTTGACAAAAGTATAAAAATAGACTTCGAGACCGGGCATAATACTTTAATCAAAAGTCTGGTAGATACTTACAAGGAAAATCTCTCAAGAACCTGCGATGATGAACTTGATGTTGTCGCCATAACAAAAGGATTTTTTGAATGGATAAAAGATAATTGCCTGCAATACTATAAATCTGAGAAGTACTCTGACTATGCAGCTTTAACAAACAATCTGCACATAAAAGTCGATGGAGTCTCAATCTCAGGAAATGGAAAACTGAATGGTCAAATAGGAGATGTAGTCATATCCTCAGATGCGAGAAAGGATCAAGTTGTAGGAAACAAAGAATTAATAAGGCAAATAGAAACAGGCTTGAAACTGCTATTTCTCTACGATTTGAAAAATAAAATACACCCACACATTCTAAGGTATGGTAGCTACGTGCAAAGAATCCTGGCAATAGGACGACCTGGTTGCGGAAAGTCTTTCACACTCGAAGCAATGGTCAATGAGGTGCGACAGCTTTCAGAGCTATATAGAAAGCCAATACACACAAAAGACATTTCCAACGATTTAAAGAGCAAGTACTACAGCGAAAGCTCCCACAACATAAAGAGAGTCTTTCAAGAAGTGGACAAAGGAGAGAGCTTATACATAATAATAGCAGATGACCTTGACACAGTTATCTTTGGAAGGAAAGAAAACGAGGAATCAGAGAACATATCAGTATTCGGAGAATTCATAAGAAACCTGGAAAGTATAAAATCCCAAAACAAAGGGAACTACCTTCTTCTAGCAACCACGAATAAACCTGAGAATATGGATCCAGCTCTTCTCAGAAGATTCCAAAAAAAGATTATTGTCAAAGGCCCTGAGAGCATTGATGATTATATCAGTCTTCTAAGAATTAAACTGGCTGGTTATGTTGATGATGAACTAGTCCAAATATCTGAATGGGAAAAAGTAGGAGCGGTTCTTTACGAAAACAAAGTGCCTGGAAGTCTTGTAGCAGATATTGCTTCTTCATTATCAGACAGGATAAGTGATGTTGACTTACCAAATAATATCTACAAGCTCGATTGTTATAAGACAGCCGAGATGTTCCCTCATATCTACAACTCAATAACAGAAAGAGAAGTTCTTGATGAAATAAACCTGAAAATAAACGAATACAGGTGTCTAGCTTGACTTGGATAGAAGAAAGAAAAAACATCGCAGAGCTAATAAGAGAAACTAACTATAGAAAAAATAGCTTTAATGAAAACAAAAAACTTCTAGAAATATACAAATCATTTCTATTCAAATGGGATGAAGATTCAGAAGTTGATATTATAAAAAGAACAAAGAAAGCATATCAAAATCTTGAGGAATTCCTAGAAACACAAATTGATATAAATAAAATTCCTGAGTTTGAATCTAGAGAAAATTTCTCGCTCACAACGTATCTAAACACAACACCTTCTCCTAAAAACACTAATCATGCAAGACTCAGAAATATTCTGCTTGGAGGCTATGATGAAAATTGCTGGGATGCATTGCAGAAGTTCTCTTATGAAATAAACATATTAGATCCACCTGAAACTCCTGAAGAACTAGAACATATACAATTAATATTCACAGGGCTTGAGTTAGCACTTAACAAAGGATTTCTTGGAAGAGAGTTGAGAAGAAATAATAAATACAAAGTAGTTTCATCAGTGACGAAATCTATGAATGAATATCTTAACCAGAGTATGAAAAGCTAAATCATTAAGCCGACTGTTTCTGCCTACTTATCTTCACTATCGCAAATATCATAACAATAGCTGCAATCCATTGTACTGGTGAGAGAACACTCTTATTAAAAACATAGTCAAATATTATGACTCCTATTGGGAAACAAAGCTCGCAAATCGTGGCTACAGATGCTTTGACTCTTTTCAATCCAAAATAGTATAAGAAAGCAATACTTGATCCGGTTGTGACTGCTATTATTAAGAATATCATCCAATTAAAAGGAGTTACCTCAGCGAATTGCATCTTGTTCGTTAAGAGCACATAGATCAACATTATCAGAGCTGTTAACCCAAACCTGTAGAAAGTCGCTGTCTTGAAATCATACCTCATCACGACTTTTCTTCCGAAAACAGTTGCACTACCGAAAGAGAATGCTGCTAATAATGCAAACAATGCAGCGTATGTTGTGTTTGCGCCTGTAGCTAGATTTGGTAGATTAAAACCAAATGTCAGAAAATATCCGGCTACTATAGCAATCGCAGCCCATAATATGAACCTTGGCTTAAGTTTTTCCTTCAATAGTATAGCTGCCAGCGTTATCGCAAATAGTGGTTGGAGTTTCTGAAGCAACACAACTATTGATAATTGCTGGAAATTCACAAGGAAGAGCGCCTTGACAATAGAAAGTGTTCCTACAACACCACCAGACAAAGCCACTAATCCTACGAATAGAAAATCAGATTTTGAAAACTTGAGCAAGTATTTGTACTGCCTAAACAGGAAAGTGTTCATCAGAATGAAAGGTAGCAAGTGAAAAACAAAGACCACAAAAGCCACATCCAAATTATACAATCTAGGCGTAAGCACAACACCATCGAACCCCCACCAGACAGCTGCTATGCATATTGCAATCACGCCTATGATAGTTGCATTAGCTAAGTTCTTTTTCATCCTCTCTCACTTATAATTACCTTATCTCCATCTTTCAGATTATAACGTTTTCGCAAACTAACAGGCGCAATCAACTCAACCATGTCACTAGAGTGCCTGGCTCTTACAGGAACTATGAGCGCACCATCTACTTCATTATTAATATTGGCTTCATAGCAATGAACACCGCCGAAAGTTCTTGAGTCATCGCTGAATCCATCCACGAACCTATCCACAGAATTTAGTATGAACTCTTTGCTCTTAGTAGGATTTACCTTTAGATTAAGTGTTCCCAGAAAAGGCTTAAATCCAAGTTTATCCTTGAACTTGTTGGAGTATATTTTGACATAATAAGCTCCTTCACCAAAACTTTTCTTAACTTGTCCAGAAAAAGAAATCCTCTTCTCAAACACTCTCCTCAAAAAAGAATACCTATCTTTCAGGATAGAAACTCCTCTCTGCTTCAGTCTAATAACAACACCAAGCGGGGAAACCTCTCGTTCTATGACTTCTTCATCCTCCAATTCCCTCAACTTCCTTGAAATCGTCTGTTGTGAAACATCAAGCTCCTTTGAAATCTCATTAGTAGATGTTCTTAATCTTCCGAAAAGACCAACTTTTTTCACGATATAATACAATAATTCTTCAGTGTTCATAAAACAAGAAGAATATAACTTACTTATAAATTTTATGTCTAACAAAAACGAGTAAGCATATATTTTAAAGGGAAAAAACTTTAAAAGTTCTCATTTTGCAATATCTTTTTAAATTTGTCTATGTTTGTAGCTCGTTATGAGATACATCTCAGACCTTCACACACACTCAAGGTTTAGTCGTGCCTGTTCCACTGCCCTTAACATAAGCACAATGGAGAAATGGGCTAAGATAAAAGGAGTCAATATGTTAGGCACAAGCGACTTCACACATCCTGAATGGATAAAGGAATTGAAAGATCATCTTGTGGAGGATGACTCAGGAATATTAAAGACAAGTTCTGGCTTCCCATTCGTTCTGCAAACAGAGATATCCCTAATATACACCCAAGCAAATAAAGGGAGAAGAATACACAACGTAGTTCTTGCACCAAGCTTTGAAATTGTTGATCAAATAACAGAATTTCTAAAAAAACACGGACGAGTGGATTATGATGGAAGGCCTATCTTCAAGATACCTTGTAATGACTTTGTGTATGAGCTCAGAAGGATATCATATGATATAGAAGTAATACCTGCACACATCTGGACTCCATGGTTCAGCCTCTTCGGCTCAAAATCAGGATTTGATTCACTACATGAATGCTTCAAAGATCAGGATCAATACATACACGCAATAGAAACAGGACTTTCAAGTGACCCTTCAATGAACTGGAGATTAAGCCAACTTGACAGGCTAAACATTGTCTCGTTCTCAGACCTACACAGCTTCTGGCCGTGGCGTCTCGGAAGGGAAGCAACGATTTTCGAGTTGAAAGAACTAACTTATGAAAACCTCTTAAGAGCATTACGCTCAGGTGAAGGTTTGCAGGGCACCATCGAGGTTGACCCATCATATGGAAAGTATCACTTTGACGGTCACAGAAACTGTAATGTTGTGATGACTCCAAAAGAAGCTTTGGAACACAACAACATGTGCCCAAAATGCAAAAACGAACTAACACTCGGAGTTGCCCACAGAGTTGAAGAGCTTGCTGACAGAAAAGAAGGTTTCAAAAGACAAAATGCAAAACCATTCCACACTATGTTGCCATTATCAGAGATTCTATCAACCATGCTCGACAAGACAATCTCTGCAAAGATTGTGTGGAAGGAATATAACAAACTCCTAAGAAGATTCGGTTCAGAATACAATATACTGACAGACGCACCAGAAGACAAATTAAAAGAAGAAGTACACGAAAAGATCGCTGGCGCTATAATCAAGAACAGAGTAGGAGAATTAAAAGTAGAGCCAGGCTATGACGGAGTCTATGGAGAACTAGTAATAGAAGGCATCAATGAAAAGGAGATAGAGGAAGAAAAGAAAAAACCAAAGCCACAACAAAAGGGGTTGAGTGAGTTTTTCTAACAAACAAGATGGCTAAGAAAATTGATATGAAAAAGATTGATTGGGAACACCTTGTCACTAGAAGATTAGCTGTCCAAGTCGCGATTGCCTGGAACTACGGCTTTGGTAAGCTGTTCAACAAAAGATACAGAACAGGCATAAAGGATACCTTGGTGTATTTTGATGGTAAAAAAACTGATTATTTTGTATCAAAAAATGAACACAAACAATACAACAAAGACTTGGACAAATCACTTCATGACTCTGATTTTGTTAAAACTCTCATTCCTGAAGCAAAAGAGTTCGTAGAAAAAACTTATGACTACATAAGAAATTTGATTACAAATTCTGAAGATTTGAAAGACAAGGAATTGGCCAAGCTGTACTCTGAATTCTCATACTACCACGCGAATTACTATACAAGAATGTGGATGGCTTTCAGGATTTGCGAGAGAATAGTTATGAGGATAGAAACACTGTTAAAAAAAACAATGAAGGATGAGAAGGAACTAAAAGAAACATCTAGGATACTCTCAATTCCATTAAAACCAAATGATGTAACTAATGAAAGAATTGTTCTACTGAAAATCGCGATAAAAAAAGACGAGTTAAGCGATGAAGAGCTTCAAAAACTCCTAAATGAACACACTACCAAATACAAGCACATTCCAATGTTCGATTTTGACCATTTGCCATACAAATATGAGCATTTTGCTGAAGAGCTGAAAGCAATAAAAAAACCGAAGGAAGAATTGGAAAAAATAGAGAAAACTTTCAAAGAGCGAAAACAGGACTTTGACAAACTGGTTGAAGAAATAAATCTTGATGAAGAACTTTCAAATCTCATAACAATGATTAAGGACGCAGTCTTTGTAAGAGACTACAGAGACATGGTAAGGCAAAAATTGAATTTAGAGATTAGAAAATTCTACAAGGAGATTGGAAAAAGAATTGGATTGGATGTAAAAGAAGTTGCATTGCTGACAAACAAAGAGATAGAAGAGCATCTTGCCAAATCAAAAGAATTCGACAAGAAAGAACTAGCTAAGAGAAAAAAATCATACTTATTGTTCCAATCAAATGATCATATAGAGATTCTTTCTGGAAAAGAAGCGAATGAAAAAACAAAAGAGCTGAAATTATATTCTGAAAAAGAAGATGTGAAGGAATTCAAAGGCATTATTGGTTCACAAGGAATCAAAAAAGGGGTTGCAAAAATAGTTAATACCAACCTAGACTTTGGTAAGGTAAAGAAAGGAGATATCATGGTGGCAGCGATGACAAGGCAGGATTTCGTTTCTGTTATGAGAAAAGCATCTGCCATAGTTACAAACGAAGGCGGCGTTACATGCCACGCAGCAATAATTGCCCGTGAACTAGGATTGCCATGCATTGTTGGGACAGAGATAGCCACAGAAGTGTTGAAAGACGGCGATTTAATAGAAGTGGATGCGAACAAAGGCGTTGTTAGAAAACTCTAATGCTTGTAGAAAACCCCTTCCTTATAATTATCTAAAACTTTCTTGCTCGGAAAGTAAATCGGTGATGGCAAGTTGTTCAAGTCAAACCACCGCCATTCTGTGATTTCATCAGGCTCCATGACTTTTGGCTCGCCTTTGAAATCATCTGAGAACAAACCGATTGTTACAAAATGAGCATGCTCATTCATATCATTATTAACGCAAATAACCTTTAAACTTTTCAGCTTTATACCTGTTTCTTCCATTAATTCTCTGATAGCTCCTTCTTCAAATGATTCTCCATATTCCAGTTTTCCGCCTGGCATTGTCCAGGTTCCTTCTCCATGAAGTTCAGAGTCTGCCTTTTCAGGGTCATCATGGCGCTTGCCAAGAAGTACTTTACCATCTTTCAGAATCATAACTCTAAATCCTACACCAACTCTCTTATCCTCCATAATAGAAAAAGTTATTATTTTATTAATAAAGTTATCGGGTTACCCTAAATAGCTCATATACTTCTTATCGCTTTCATCCATAGTCTTCGATGTCTGTTTCATCAAAGTCTTCAATTTCTGTTCAAAGTCTTCTGCCTGTTTCAACAGTGGTTTGTAATCCACATTCAGGCTAAGATACTTATCCAAGACTTCTATGACCTTTGCTGCTGCTTTGCTATCTGGTAATGCAGAATGAGTCTCTGCAAATATACATACAGAGTCATCACGTCTCAGCATGATGCTTGAAGTCACTCCTACAACAATGCTCTCATCTATTTGTCGCAAACCTAGCTTCTTCAATTTATCATCTCCGTAGTAGAAGAGCTTTGTTTCCTCCTTAGCCATCAAAGCATGTGAAGCAACACCTTCAACACTGATAATCTTACTGGCATGGACTTTATCTGCCATTTCAAGTATAGCTTCAGCTATATCCCATTCCTTTCCTTTGGGATTCAATATTGTCTGTAGTATGATTACATTATGCTTCTTCGAATAATGAACCGCCATTGGCTTGACAAGCTTCCCTTTATGGATGGCCACCATCGCAGGCAGATCATCATACAAGAATTCGCCTATGAGCTCGCATTTCATATGCTCTATCAAGAACTCAGTTACTATTGTCCCGATAAGTCCGAAACCAGGAAACCCTTCCAGGATTACCGGATTCACAGGCTTCTTTTTCAATAGAATTTTCAATCACGACACCTCTTTCAATAATCCTAGAAGAACATTGTTTATAAATTTTTTGATACAATTGTTATGTTCCTTGTTGCCTCATTATTTCATCACATTGCTTAAAAGAGGCTACAAGTATTTTTTTAGCGTTGATTGCAGCGCCAACAGCAGTCTCAAAATCTTCTCCGACCAGAGACTTCTTTGCCATAGATAATAACTGCTCACTCTCAATTATCGCTTCTTGCAAGGTATCTACCACTTCATCAGAACCTTCAGGTTTTTGACGAATAATGTTCTGAATAACTCCTTGAGTGTCTGACATCAGCCTATTCACATAATTGATTAACTTCTGGGTGATTTCTTTATCATACTTCTTTGCTTCTTTCAACGCATCGACAGGGTCTTCAGAATTAATCAACTTCTTGACATCTGCCAGCACATCTTTTTCCTTTGAAACATCTATCCCTGCTCTTTCAGCAACTCCCATGTCTTTCTCTAATTTTTTCTCCTGCTTCTCTGCTTTACCAAACTTATTGAAGAGAAGTCTTCCTATAAAGACAGCTGGGAAGAAATTGAAAAAAATCTCTAAGCCCTCACCAACTATTGGAATTAGGCTAAATGGTATGAAATTAGTCGCTTCCCAAGCAACAAGACCTGCCAAAAAACCGTTTGTTATTTTCCTCTCCTTTATGAAAATCAACACTGCTGCAATCCAATCTCCTATATCCAAGCCTATCAAGCCAGCGCCAAGTAACAAATTATCTGCAAATGAAAGACCACAATCAACAACGTAGTCATATATCAAAGCAGTCAAATACCTCTTAAAGAAGATTGCAAGAATAACGAAAAGCCCGAGTCCTATCAAAGCAATCTGGGTCCAATCCATAATTAAATATTGGAATAACAGTTATTTAAATCCATCGAAAAACAAAAGTTTTCTGATAAAATAAATATTTATAAAACAACAATCTATCCTAACACTATGAGTTTTGAAATACCTAAAGTCGAGAATCCATCAGTTTATCTGGATGTAGCTTTCAAAAAAGCGAGAAACAAGGCCTCGCAGAAGCGCACAAGCCTAAAAGCTGACAGATTGAGGAAGTCCAAAGTGCTTGAATTTATCAAGATAGACACTGTTAACGACACCTTGAACAGTAAGTTAGTAAAGATAATCTCTTCATTTCCAAACTTTGATAATTTGACTGAGTTCTACACAGAGCTGGTAAAGACGTTGATCGATTACAAAGAACTAAAAAAGTCTTTGGGAGCAATGAACTGGGCCAAGAACAAAATAGCAGATTTCTCAAAACAGTATAGAACAAAAATCAGGAAATGCAACGAATTATTAGTTATTAGACGGTATGGAAAAGAGTACTACGGCAGGATTTCATCAGTCATCAAACAGATATCAAAAAACCTATACTTCCTGGAAGAAACCAGGAAGATAATGAGGGAATTCCCATCTGTCAAAGACGGTCTGTTTACTGTAGCGATATTCGGCTTCCCAAACATAGGGAAGACAACTTTGCTAAGCAAGCTAACAACCTCAAAACCAGAAATAAAGCCGTACGCTTTCACAACAAAGAAGCTGAACATAGGTTATTTGCAGCACAAACATCGCAAGATACAGTTCATAGACACACCAGGATCACTTAACAGACTTGACAAGATGAACAGCATAGAAAAAACAGCATATCTAGCGGTGAAATACTGCGCACACACAATAGTCTACATCTATGACTTAACAGAGTCCTATCCTTTGAAAGACCAGAAAAAACTGTTGAAAAAACTAAAAGAGTTCGACAAACCGATAATTATATATTTGAGTAAAACAGATATAATAGATAAAGAAAAAACTAGTGCTTTCAAACACAGTAACAAGGGGGTAGTGGTTCAGATTAGCACTCTTAAAAATAAGATAATTGAGGAATTCAATAATTACCATGATGAAGAAACATCTTAAGAATCATGGTCTTATAATCCTTCTAATAGTTATCTTTCTAATAATAGTATTAACGCCAAGCGGTGAGAAGATTCTATCAGAAGATGAGATTTCAGAAGAAAGCATTGAGGAAGATAAATACACACATCTGAGAGAACAAATGGTTGAAACACAGCTAAAAACCAGAGACATTAATGATAAAGCGGTTCTGGATGCCATGAAAAACGTTCCAAGGCATGAGTTTGTGCCTGAAAACATGAGAAAACAGGCTTATGAAGACCATCCTATACCGATTGGATATGGCCAGACAATATCCCAGCCATACATCGTTGCACTGATGACCCAAACCTTAGATGTAGATGAGAATGATAATATTTTAGAGATTGGAACCGGTTCAGGATACCAGGCAGCTGTGCTAGGAGAACTCGTAGAAAAAGTTTACACCATAGAGATAATAGAAGAACTGGCAACCTCTGCCAGAGAGCGATTAAACAGGTTAGGCTATGAAAACATCAGAGTAAAACATGCTGATGGCTACTTTGGATGGGAGGAACATGCTCCTTTCGACACGATAATCGTGACTGCAGCAGCCAATCATATACCGCCGCCCCTGCTTCAGCAATTAAAGGATGGCGGAAAGCTAATAATCCCGCTAGGCAGCACATTAAGGTTCCAGACATTGACTCTGATAACAAAGGTTGGAAACGAGACAGAAACAGAGTTCATAACCGGAGTCAGATTCGTCCCATTGACCGGAGAGGCACAAAAAAAATAATATGGAATCTTTAAATGAGGCTTTACCAAACTACTTAGAAACAGTTGAGCATCAAAGAAAACCAAAGTTCAAGACAGACAAAGACTTACTTGACAGAAAAGCAGAGAAAGGCTTTAGGATACTGGAAGAATGCGAGTTATGCGAAAGGAAGTGCAGGGTTAACAGACTACAAGACGAGAAAGGTTGGTGTAAAGTCGGTAACGATATTAGGATAAGCTCTTTCTTTGCTCATCATGGTGAGGAACACTTTTTCGTTCCTTCCTTCACCATATTTTTCATCTCATGCAACTTCTCATGCCAGTACTGCCAGAACTGGACAATCTCCCAAAGAATGGAGAGTGGTATGAAGATGACTGAGAAAGAACTGGCAAAGATAATTGATGGCTATAGTTATTGCAAGAACGTGAATTTCGTTGGTGGCGAGCCAACTCCTAACCTTCCCTTTATCCTCAAAACATTAAGCCTTGTCAAATCAGATATTGCAGTTGTCTGGAATTCCAATTTCTACATGTCAGAGAAAAGCATGGAGCTGCTAAAAGGAATGGTTGATGTGTATTTATCTGACTGGAAATACGGGAACAACAAGTGTGCAAAAAGGTTGAGCAAGGTTAAAAACTACTTCGATGTTATATCCAGGAATCACATAATGGCCTTTGGAGACTCTGAGATGGTCATAAGACACCTGGTGCTTCCGAATCACTTTGAGTGCTGCACAAAACCAATCCTTGACTTCATTGCAGAGCATTTCAAGAAGAAAGTAATCGTCAACATCATGGACCAATACAAACCCAACTTCAAAGCATTTCAGTATAAAGATATAAGCGGAAGAGCAAGTAAAGAGGAGTTGGAAAGAATTATAAGATATGCAGAGGAACTAGGATTGAATTTCATAACATAACCATAAATAACAAAAAGGGATAAGCCAAATAAAATAAAAAAAATAATTAAGTTCCGTAATTCTTCCGGTTTTTCTTCCCAAATCCTTATTAATAACTAATTAAATAATTCCTCTCATGGAAACACTACTTTACTGTGATACAAACTTTTACATTGATTATCTTGAAAACAGGCATGACAGATTGAGACCTTTAGGTAGTTTTGCTTTTGAATTACTAAGGAGAACAATTGAATGTGAGTTTAAGATTATTATATCTGATTTTGTGATAACTGAATTAGAAAGGTACGTGAAGGAAGAAAAAATAAAGGATGTATTACACTCTTTGAAAAAAACTAAAAAACTTGTAAGAATTTTTAAGTCAAAGAAAGATATAAAAAAAGCAAGGATGTTATCAAAAAACAAAGCAGATGCATTGCATGCTATTTTGGCAAAAAAAGCAGGTGCAGAATATATCATCACAAGAAATCTCAGGGACTTCGCTGAATTCTCTCACTTAGTCAAGCCCATACTTCCAGAAAGCATCTAAAGTATCTCTTTTGGCAAACTCTTCAAAGAATTTGTTTCTTTCCTGTTTTGTCATTCTTCTAATCTTTTTTTCAGAGCCTTTCAACAGTTCAAGTTTTTTTATAATCATCTCTTTCTCATAATTCTCAATTGATTTCCTCAATGAATCCCTGAAGAATTCTTGAGTAGTTGAAAAGCCGAATATCTCAGAGAGTTTCTTTGCTTTTCCATAAAGATTTTCCGGTATTCTCATGTGTACAAGCTTATTTGTTGTCATGATACATTTATGATACTCTTATGATATATAAACTTTTTGGTTTTGTAATCGTAAATCCTTTGAAAAAATCTTGAGAAATACCTATCTCCCCATCAAAAAAATACTTCCTAAAACATAAACAATCCCTGCCAGGAACAAAACGAAATTATAACCAAGGAACAAAGCAATAATCACTGCTAATATCGGACTTAAAACTGAAGCAGAGCCGTTAACAGCCCAAGCCCAGGGTACTAATTCTTTCTTTATTATTCTTATACCTGTAGGGAATGGAATACCCATAAAAAAGCTTAAAGGAGCAACAAATAAAACCACTAATACTATCTTATAAATTAAGCTTAAAGAAATAAAATAATTAATAATAAAACTAGTTAGGAATATATAAAGAACCACTAAAATAAAAATTATGAATATTATTCTATTCAAATTCTTAACTTTTTGAGAATACAGAGCTCCTAAGCTAGAGAACAACAACATTGAGAATATTATTGTAGAAGAAGAGAAAACTATGTGACCAAGGAACAAAACAAACTTCTGTATCAACACAATCTCTATGAACAAGTAGCTCAAGCCAATGGCAAAGAAGAAAACCAATGAACTCTTATTTATTTTCGTCTTCTTAAAGAATCTTATAGGCAGCAAAACAAACACTAATGCTAAGACAAGTGCTTGAACCAAAACAAAGAACAGCAAGAAGCCAGAGTCAAAGAAAGGATTCCAATTCTGAGCAAGACTGTACAACTCCTTAATCTTTGAAATCCTGAAGAAGTTAAAATAGAAAGGCTTATCATCAGTTACTGAACTCACATCGAAAACATATTCTTTGTAGAATTCATCTTTGTCTTTCAACAAGTTTTGCACTGCATTGTGGTAGTATGGCTCTTCAAACCTCATATTCTTGTTAGGAACAAAGTCATATGGCAGATAAACAATGTCGAAATTGTTTTTCTCAGTGAAATCGATTATTTCTTCAATAGTCTCCTCACCCAAATCCCTCTTCGACAAAACCAAAGTGACTGTGGTCCAAGAGCGGAACATAACAATCTTTTTTGCCTCCTCATCAACCTCCAATGCCAAGGAAAACAATCTCAAACTCTCCCTCGGAGGGAACAAGAGCCACCTGGTGACTACAAGGAAGCCGTCTTCACCCAAAGAGTTGTAGTAATCCTCAAAAGCCTCTCTTGTCAACAGATAATTCTCGCTCAAACCAGAGATTCCTGAAGAGCTGCTCAAAACACCACCTGCCAGAGAAAGAACAATGATGTCAAACCTCTCCTTGTTTTTCACCAGGAAACTCCTGCCTTCCCCAAACACAACATCTGCTCTGTTGTAGATGTCCCCAGAGTAATCCGCATACTCATCTTTTAACAAACCAATAACAACAGGATTAGTCTCCAAAGCAGTTACACTAGCATTGTTCTTCAACGCAGCCAAGACATCCAAGCCAGCACCAGAGTTTACTATCAGAGTGTTCTTATTATCAGTCAAAAAATACGGAATTGAAGAAGGGAGATTATCAACAAAACCAAGATTCTCATGCTTGGTGATTGAATTCATGCTACCAGCGTCTATCATCACACCAATCTGCTCTGGCAAAATTCCAGAGAAAGACGGGCTCAGACCAGGGGCATACCTTGTGAAAGAGCTCTCAACAATATCAACTCTTGAAAAAGAATTATAGATAGTATCTATCAACCTGGAGTTAGGAACATTCAAGGCCTGACTCAGCTCTTTGTATTTAGAAATGTTTATATCTAAAGGAGCGAAGAACAATAACAGATTAATAACAATCAATAAAGAGACAAGTATCAATTTTTTATTTTTTTGAATAAAAAACAATGAAGAAACCAATCCTATCAATGAAATTATTAGTATTGTCTTTACATCAAGATATGAAATAAAAAATAACGAAGATACAGCCCCGATTGCCGAGCCTGACATATTCCAGAAATAGATTCTCCCTGCTTTTTTCTGAAAGTTTGAAAAAACATAAGCAATTATAACCCCAAAGAAAAAGAACGGCAAACCAAGAAAAATGTAATAAAGCAACAAGACAAATACATGGTTAAAATCCAGAATAGCTTTGAAAGGATCAAAGGAAATGTTGTTTATTATGAAAAAACCAATCAAAACAGAGATAGAAAACAGTATTGAGGAAGAAAAAAGAGGATTCTTCAGTTTCTTTATCGTCAAAAAAGTGCCTGAGGCAGCAATCCCGAACAACGCAATGCTCACAACCATAAAGGCAAAGTGGTACCATTGGGATATTGAGAAGAACCTTATTAAGCTAATCTCCAAAGCAAGAGCTGCGATTGAAATTAAGAATATCCCTATGTAGACCTTGTTTTTCATCATTTTATATTCTTCTCGAAAAAATTAAAAATCCTCTCTTCATATTCCTTTGGGTAAAGGTTAAGTGCATAGCCGTGGTCTGCATCAGGGACTATCCATAACTCCGTATTTTTCTTGTTCGACCCCTCGTATAGCTTCTTAGTGTTTTCAACCGGGATCTGCGAATCCTTGTCTCCGTGAATCAGCAAGACAGGTGCTTTAATCTTTGAAATCTCGTTTAAAGGCGAAACTTCCTTTGTGCTCAACCCAAACAACATACGTGCATACAACTTGGTTAGCCAGACAAAAGGCAGCTTTGTGATGCCTGGAAATATAAAATAAGTTCTTTTAATCATCATATCTATGTTTGCATATGAAGAGTCAGAAACTATTGCCTTGACATCATCTGAATTAGCCATGAGGATTGTGGCAGCTCCAAGAGAAAAGCCCATAGCACCTGTCTTTGTAAGGTTCCTTTTTTTAAGCCAGTCTATTGCAGCCAAGAAATCTTTTTTTTCATTATATCCAACTGTTGTATACCATCCAGCACTCTCTCCGAAGTATCTGAAATCGAATAAGAGAAGATTATACTTCTCTGCCAAGAAATATGTTGCTCCAAGAATGTTATTCTTGTCAAAAGGATATCCATGAGCCACTATCACGCTCTTGTCAGTTTTCTTTTTGGCAGGGATAAACCATCCCTTGATTGTTATGCCATCCTCTGTCTTAAAGCTGATGTTCTCATACTCTAAGCCCAGCTGGCCAGGAGTAACGCCTGTCTTGAACTTAACCGGACGCACTGCTAGATAAAAATTCAAAAAAGAAAAAATCACAACCCCCACGAAGACAAACAACAAAACCCTGAGATAAGCATACATAATAAACAAATCAAAGCTTAAGTTTATTATAAACTTTGTGAAAATAAAAAGAAAAAAAAATAATAATTAGAAATAAGTCATAATAAGAATATCTAGTAGATATTATATTGAAAAAACAAAGAAAATCAGAACAAAAACAAGACTTAATTTCACAATAGACAAAACACTAGCCTCAAAGTTCAAAAAATTCTGCAGAGAGAAAAGATACAATATGAGCGCAAAGATAGAGAAAGCAATGAAAAATGTGATAAATAACTAGTTTTCAGATTATCAAACAACTATTGCTTCAATAATTAGTATTTCGAGGCATAAAACAACCTATTTCTCCAACAAGTATCAATAACAAAAGAAATAATAACGCTTATACTTTACTAACTTCCAAACTG
>JACKQG010002089.1_pt1 | contig 26596 bp, 26 predicted proteins | sample 8237621 | NCBI WGS metagenome assembly JACKQG01 (sample SAMN15677084, study PRJNA649215) | marine metagenome | biome: marine; feature: Black Sea; material: saline water; isolation source: suspended particulate matter (SPM) from the Black Sea western gyre | collected 2013-06-09/2013-06-10 | depth... | reverse complement strand
GGTTTAGCACCAGGCAGAGATTTATCAGAAAAACTTGATAATCTCGCGGAATATGGCTATGAAGGCATCGAATTTTGGGGTAGTGGTATTCAAGACCATCAAGATGAAATAATTAAAGCAACACAGAACCATCAAGTCAAACCCAGTACCATCTGCGCGGGATACGGCGGTTGTCTGGTGGATGGCAACAAATCAGAACGTGATACGGCAATGGCGGACATTAAGAGTTTGCTTACCGTAGCAGCCAATATCGGTGCTGTCGGTTTAATCATGGTTCCCGTTTTTGGCGACCTACGTATCAATGACCTATCGCCCTATAAAAGCGCGCGTCAACTGACGGAAGAGTTATTAGTCACTTTGCTCAAAGAGTTAGGTGACCACGCTAAAGAAGTCGGTTCGATTGTCCTTGTTGAACCGTTGAATCGCTATGAAACGCGTTTCATAAATCGTCTGGAGCAAGGCGTCGACATCTGCAAAAGAGTGGATAATCCGAAGGTGCAAATAATGGCTGATTTTTTCCACATGAGCATCGAAGAAGCCAATATCGCCGAAAGCATCAAAGCAGCCAGCAGTTACATCAAACACGTCCATCTTGCCGATAGCACTCGTTTATTGCCTGGCTACGGACATACTGATTTCAAATCAGGCTTTGCCGCGCTGAAAGAAATCGGTTTTGAAGGTTACATGGCTCTCGAATGCGGCGTACCAGGTCCTGCTGAAGTCGAATTGCCTAAATCTGCGAAATATATGAAACAGTGGCTTTAGTGCTCTGTCAATTAAGAAACCCGTTTTCTTTGAGAAAACGGGTTTCTGGCGAAGGAAGAATCAACATGAACAGCCGTGAGAGAGTTATCAGGTCTATTAAGTTTGAAAATCCAGATCGAATACCTATCATGCACTCGACGTTGATAGGCGCGTTCTTGAAGTATGGCGACGCGCTTCGTCGGTTATACGAAGAATATCCCAGCGATGTTTTAGTTATCGGATATTCCAGTCCACTGGAATATGGCGATTTTGCCGGTGAGGGCAGTGAAGACAGTTGGGGCGCAGTGTGGCTTAGATTGGGAGATGATTACAAAGGGCAAGTGGTCCGACGTCCGCTGGATGATTGGAAAAAGCTGAAAGATTATAAATTTCCGCCTCTTTTCGCTGAAGGTGAATTTGAAACGGTTGAGAAAACCATTCGAGAAAATAATAAACAGCGATACACTTTGGTTGATGCAGGTTGTCTCTTTCAGCGTATGTTCTATCTTCGCGGTTTTGAAAACCTGCTCATTGACCTGGCTGAACAACGCGAGGAAATTTATCGAATTCGTGATAGGATTGTGGATTACATACTGAAGCGAATCAAAAAGTGGCGTATACTTGATATTGACGGATTCATCTTTCGAGATGATTGGGGAACGCAAGAACGATTGATAATCAGTCCAACGCTGTGGCGAGAATTTTTCAAACCCGCTTATAAACAAATCTGCGATGCTGTCCATCGCAATGGCGCATTCTTTCATTTTCACAGCGATGGATACATCCGGCAGATTATCCCCGATATGCTTGAAATCGGTGTCGATGTTCTCAATCCGCAGTTGGTGACGATGGATATTGACGAATTAGGGCGGACATTTGGTGGGAAGGTTTGCTTCCGTGGAGGCTTAGACCGCCAGCATATCCTTCCTCATGGCAGTGCTGAAGATGTCAGGCGTCATGTGCAACGGACAATTGAGGCATTTTGTCGGTTCAACGGTGGATACATCGGCTGTGGTCAAGTCGGACCTGATGTACCGCTTAGGAATGCGGAAGCAATGTTGGAGTGTTTCACTAATAGTCGCTAGAAACCCGTTTTCTCCAAGAAAGCGGGTTTCTTATAAACCGGAGGTAAAATTTGAAAGCTGCTCAAATAGTTGCTCCTAGAAAATTTGAAATCGTAGAAATTGAAAAACCTGATATTTCCCAAGCTCCACCGGGAAGTATCCTCGTGAAAGTTGATAAAACAGCTATCTGCGGGAGTGATATGCCCGAATTTTTGTATGAAGCATCGAATTATCCGTTAGAGCCCGGGGTTTCCGTGCATGAGTGCGTGGGTGTGGTTGCTGAAACAAAGTCAAACCAGTACAAGGAGGGAGATGAAGTCCTTTCCTTGCCCGATGGCAGACGTGGACTGGCAGAATATTTCACATCCAATGTAGATAGAACTTTTCCTCTGCCGAAATTCGACAGAAAAGAAATCATCCTGATGTCGCAGCCATTAGGTACTGTGATTTGGGCATTCCGCAAATTGGGCAATTTAATTGACCTGGATACCGTTGTGATGGGCCAGGGACCGATGGGATTGCTGATTACGCACCTGTTGAGTAATTGCGGCGCTAAAACGATAGTGGCGATAGATAAACTGGATTACCGATTGGAAGCCGCAAAGAAAATGCACGCTACGCACAATATCAATGTGGATGCGGGAGATGCAATAGCGGCAGTTCACGATATTACGAATGGCAGGATGGCGGATTTGGTTTTTGAGGTAGTCGGACATCAAACGGAGACAGTAAACCTCTGTCTTGATCTTGTCAAACGCGACGGAACGATATTGACTTTTGGCGTTCCAGACGATGACATCTATCCATTTCAATTCAGAAAAATGTTCGGCAAAAATATCAAGTTAATCGGCTCAGTTGGACCAAATGTCCAAAGGGATTTTCCCTTAGCGATTGATATGATTGCGCAGGGGAGAATAAATGTTGAACCGATGATTAGCCACATCATCCCGCTGACTGAAGTTCAACGAGGATTCGATATGGCGTATCATAAAACGGATAACGCGATTAAAATCGTGTTCAATCATGATGGTATGTAGGAATAAGTAAAACGTAAAACGTGAAACGTGATTTGAGTAAGTAAACTCTCTTTCGCGTTTCACACATTAAGGAGGTCGAAACATAATGTTTAATAAATGTTTGACGACAATTTTGCTTTTGGCGTTCACGGTGGCGTTTGCCTGGTATTTCAATCCAGCAGCGCAAGCTCAAGCCACTGATAAGGGTTTAATTGCTTATTGGTCTTTTGATAAGGGTACGATAAAAGGTGAGACGGTCAAAGATGTTTGGGGAGGAAGTGACGGAACCATTAAAGGCGACCCGAAAGAAGTTGATGGTAAAGTAGAAGAATGTCTTGAATTCGATGGAGATGTCGATTATGTGTTTGTTGAATCGGATGAAATCAACATTGATTATTCAGAGATAACTATGGAATGTTGGGTTAACGTGGCAAGTTTGGATGATAGCTGGAACAGAATCATTTCGTTAGACGATACAGCCGCTGGTAATAATAATGTTGCGTCATTATATTACGATGATGACGATAACCAACACGGATTTTGGATAACAGCGAATGGTACAGCCTGTGATGCTGCTTCTGATATGATTCAAGAAGATATTCCTCTTAATGAATGGATTCACCTCGCCGGCGTTTTTGATGGTAAAAAAGCCAAATATTATAAGAATGGAAAGTTGGCAAAGGAATATGGATTATCCGGAACATTAAAAGGCGGCAATTTGCTACTGGGTATAGGTGACCGTTCAGACGCTTGCAACTGCGATACCGTCCCCGGCATGATAGACGAAGTCCGGCTTTATGCTCGCGCGTTAAGCGATAGAGAAGTCGAAGTAAATTCTAAAGCCGAAGGACTTGCTGTGTCACCTTCGGGTAAACTCAGCCTCATTTGGGGAGGAATAAAGGCTTCAGCCATATTCTAAACTTACGGTAACATCTATCATGACAAATAGACACCGTATGTCGAATATTCCGAGAATTGGAGATGTGTTTCGATATGGAGGCGAATAATGCGCAGATGCATGCGCGTCGTTCGCCTTTTTATTTTTCTGCTTGATAGAAAGGAATTATTTTGATATGATTATTGATACTCACGTCCACGTATTCCGTCCCACGGATTCCAAAGGACAGCCACAGAAGTATTCACCCAATCCGACCAGTGGCGAGGATTATGTGGCTACAATGGATGCGGCTGGGATAGACCGAGCTTTTTTAATCAGCTTTAGTCCCGATGACATCCTGGCTGACCTTGAGGCGAAGAAACTCACGGTCGAAGATGTGAAGGATGTGATGAACCGCGAGTATGCTATCGAGGTGATTAGACGTTATCCAGATAGGTTCTACTGGTTCCCATGTCACTTGAATCCCATGAATGCCGATTACCTTGAGAGAACCCAAAGAAATCTTGATTTAGGGGCTGCGGGTCTGAAAATCTTGCCTTCGTTTTTCGGGCTTCTGCCGGACGATGATAGACTACTTCCGTTGTATGAGTTGGCTCAGAAGTATAATGTCTCTGTAATCCTCGACCTGTCGTTTTGGTATCTGACCAAAGGCACAACCCGGGCGGGTTTCCGCGATGTTGCGCCTTTAGTCAAAGATTACGCCGACCTGCTTTCTCATGTCGAACCTGTGGTGGAGGAATTTTCCGACGTGAACTTTCAGCTTGCCCACGCTGGCACAGGTGATTTGCAGGAAACCGGGAAATTTATGTCGAGATACACGAACGTATTTGCGGACATCTCAGCGCGCTTCCCAGGAGGAGAGGATTATCCTTTCCCAAAAGGGCTTTCTGCCTTAGAATCACTCATAACTTTAGCGGGCGTTGAACGTGTCATGTTTGGCACGGATTGGCCCCACTTTTGGCAAGGCGGCAAGATGAAAGAGATTGTTCGGTGTTTGGCGGAGGCAGCTACTTTTATGACACCTGACGAACGTGCTCTGGTGCTGGGAGGTAATGCGCTGAGATTTGTAGGACAAGTTCAGCCGGGGCTGCGATAGTATACGGTGCGTGTATCAGTTTGGTGAATTTGGAGTGCGCTAGTCTCTCCTGAGCCTGCGAAGGATCTCGCAGAGCGCAGAAGCAGAGACTTCTGGCGGTTTACGAAGTAAACTGCTGAGCGTAGCGAACACTCCAAACTCAATAGCGGGCAGTATAAATTTAAGTTTAAAAAGGAGCGATATACGTGCTTAGAAATGCTACTATAATAGCTGGTCCAAATGGAGTTGGTAAAACTACGTTCGCTAAAAGATATCTTGATATTCGGAGTTCTGAATACATAAGTGCAGATGCGATAGCTTTGGAGCTCAATCCTGATGATGTCAAAAAAGTTAGAGTTCAGGCAGGTAAATTGTTCTTTCGAAATATCAAAACTGCTGTTGATAAAGGTCAGGATCTACTTATTGAGGTAACCTTGGCCGGACTTAGCTTTCAGCGCATTTTGGATTTTCTAAAACAAGCACATTACACGATTCATATTGTATTTATATTTCTTGAATCAGAAGACCTCTGTGTTGCTCGCGTTCGTGAACGGGTTATGAGCGGTGGTCATGATATTCCAGAGGAAGATATTGTTCGCCGATTTCATCGAAGCATAACGAACTTCTGGCAGATATACAAAAATATGGCGGATATGTGGAATATCTATTCTAATTCCGGAGGTCATTTCTATGAAGTTGCCCTGGGAGAAAAAGAACAAGTTGCTATTTATGATAATGAACTATTTGAATCATTTATGAATAATGTAAGGGGGATAGACAATGGGTAAAGGACTTAAACTTGAAACTTACGAACTCGCTGCTGAATTTAAGCGCATTGGTAATGAAGCCGTGAAAAAAGCTCAAGAGGAAAATCGCCAAAAGGGTATTCCTAATGCGTATTTCTTTAATGGGAGCATCATATATGAACTGCCAGACGGAACAATTACGAAGGAAAATCCATTCACATTACATCGGCAGCAGCATTAATGGAGGAAGCGTATGAGTAAATCCAAGCAGTTGAGCGAGAAAGAAGAGAGACGAGCCATCTCACTCCACGAACAGTCAATTGTTATCCTGATGCACGACCATATTCCCATCGCTGGTGATATTCCTAAAATGCGAACCGGAGGAGTAACCGCCAAAGTTTACAACCTTATTTGCGATGTCGAAATTTCAGGCAACTTCCGCACCACAGCCAACCAGTATGACGGATGGGCAAAACGCGCTTTGGCTGAAATTGACCAGGCGATTACCGAGATAGAAGCGGATGACAAAGTGTTGCTTGCTTTGACGGCGGAAGATATCGAAAAAGCGAAACGTGAAGGAAAGATTGCCATTCTCTTCGGCAGTGAGGGCGGAAAGCTGTTGGAAGGGGAGCTAAACATGCTGCGAAATTTTTATCGCCTTGGCTTGAGGGAACTCCAACTTACATGGGCGTTTGAAAATCAGATTGCCAATTCAAATGGGCTGACTGATTTTGGCAAAGACGTAGTTGAAGAGATGAACAGGCTGGGAATCATAATTGACCTTACGCATATTCCCAAGAGAGCTTTCGATGATGTTCTGGCATTGACGAAACATCCCGTTATTATTTCCCACTGCGGCGCTAAAGCTGTAAGCGCAGACCTTTCGGATGAGCAAATCAAGGCTATCGCCCAAAATGGCGGCGTTTTGGGGCTTCATTTCTACTCAACTTATATGGCGAAACGTTTTGCGAATGGTACAATCGCTCAAGACATTAGTGTTTCTGATCTGGTTGACCATATCGATTACATCGCTAACCTTGTGGGAATTGACCACGTAGGACTTGGCGCTGATTTTTTTCCAACATACGACGAGTGGGCGGAATTTCAGAAAGCACAGGGAACGTATAACATCAGATGGGTCATCGAAGATAAAAGCGCTATGCCTGATGTGACAAGAGAGCTCGTGTTCAGAGGATACTCCGACAGCGAGATTCAAAAAATTCTGGGGTTGAATTTTCTGAGAATTTGCCATATTGTTTTCGGGACAGAAGCTAAGGGGGGAAAGGGTTAAGGGGTGAAGAAATTACTGAAGTCCATCTTTTTCAAAGGGTAATTTAGGGGGATTTCCTGAATCAGAAAAATTACACCTATCTAAAGATACGATGCTAGTGTTTTATGACACTAGCATTGACGGGTGGAGTAGAACGTGCAGTGCTCGTCCGAGCATCGGACCTTGCTCGTTCATTACTTGGGATACCCAAAGTCGAGACTACCGACGATTTGAGGAGGTTATCTGAGGAAGTACTTGAGCAGGGAAGATTATACTATTACACTGTAAAATTTGTTTTGATGCTCCCGATGGATTTGGCAATCTCGCGGCGTGGACGCCGCTGTGAGCAAGATTGAGCCCCGGTGCTCGGGGCGGAGATTGCCGCCATGAATTTTAGGCTACGAGTTAATCTACCAAAATCAAGTTATATCAGGAGGTAATAGAATGTCAGTGAATGTATCATCAAACAATGATGCTCAGAAAGATAAACAGCCGAATGTAGTCTTAGTAATAACCGACGACCAGGGTTACGGCGATTTGGGCTGTCACGGAAACCCCATCATCAAAACTCCTAACATCGACAATCTCTACCATGAAAGTGTGCGTCTAACGAATCTCCACGTAGGGCCCACTTGCGCGCCAACTCGAGCCGGACTTATGACCGGACGTTATTGCAACTGCACCGGCGTCTGGCACACAATCATGGGGCGCTCTTTGCTCCGCGAGAATGAGGTGACGATGGGCGATGTCTTCAGAGCCAACGGCTACCGAACAGGCATATTCGGTAAGTGGCATTTAGGTGATAACTACCCCTTCAGACCACATAATCGAGGCTTCGACGTCGCTCTGGTTCACGGGGGCGGTGGCGTTAGTCAAACGCCTGATTATTGGGGCAATGACTACTTTGACGACACCTACTTTCGCAACGGGAAGCCAGAAGCACACACCGGCTACTGCACGGATGTCTGGTTCGCTGAGGCAATGAAGTTTATTGAGGAAAACAAAAAACGCCCATTCTTCTGTTATATCCCAACCAATGCACCGCATGGACCGTACAATGTAGCCGATTCCTACAGTGACCCCTATCGTGGGCAAGTCCCCGACTATCGAGCAGATTTCTATGGTATGATTACCAATATCGACGACAACGTAGGTAGACTCAGAGCCAGACTCAAAGAACTGGGTCTCGAAGACAATACGATTCTCATTTGGATGACCGATAATGGGACCTCAGGCGGATGCAGTCTGGACAAAGACAGCTTCGTCAAAGAGGGATATAACGCCGGCATGCGCGGCATGAAAGGCTCGGAATACGAAGGCGGCCATCGCGTGCCATTCTTCATACACTGGCCTGGAGGTGGATTCACACGAGGTCAAGACATCAATCAACTCACCGCCAATATTGACGTATTGCCCACTCTCATCGACATCTGTGGTTTCAAGGCGCCAGAGAATGTCACTTTCAATGGTATCAGCCTCAAGCCACTTTTGATGGGAAAATCTGATAACTGGCCAGATCGCGTCGTAGTAACTGACTCACAACGTGTTGAGTATCCCATTAAATGGCGAAAAAGTGCTGCCATGACGAATCGCTGGCGTCTCATCAATGGGGTGGAACTTTACGATATCCTGGCTGACCCGGAACAGAGGAATGACATCGCGGCAGACCATCCCGATGTGGTTCAAGAGTTGCGCAAACACTATGAACAGTGGTGGGAATTTGTCTCAGCGACCTTCGATGAAGATTGTCCGATTGTTATCGGTTCTGAGGACGAGTTTACTGGCGTAAACCACGAACATGAAAAAACGTCGCGTTTAACTACTCATGACTGGCACGGTGAGCAATGCGCTTGGAATCAGGGTCAGATTCGCCAAGGACTTGAATGTAATGGCTACTGGATTATCGAAATTGCCCAAGACGGTGAATATGAATTCGAATTGAGGCGCTGGCCCAAGGAAGAGGATAAAGCCGTAACCGACGGAATTCCCGGTGAAATAACGGATTGGTATCACGGTGGTAGAGCTATTGACCTCAAGACAGCCCAGATTAAGATTGGCGAACATGAACAAACACAAACCATCGCCCACGAAGCAAAGGGCGTCAAATTTACGTTTATTCTGAAGTCGGGGGTGACAAAGCTACAAACATCACTCACCGATGTAAACGGTGTGTCGATAGGCGCATATTATGTTTATGCTAAACGGCTAAACAAACACTTATCTTGAAGCAACTGCGGCATTGTCCCCAAGCCGTGGTTTTTGAAAAATCCCTAAATTTCTATATTCCAATTACAAATTCCCCATGATAGAATTTTTTACAGAAACCCCACTACTTTTTCGCGTGGGGGAATTTCTATATTCTAGTATTTTCACTTGACAATCCACGCGTGAGATGTTAAATTTACATTGGGGTGAAGTGAAGAAAACGATAAAGCTTGAGGTTGTATAGACAAATGCCGACTCGCAATGAACTGAAAAATTTGGCTAAGACCAGGCTACAGGAAGCCAAAGTTCTTTTTGACAAAGGACTTTATGACGGAGCGTACTATTTAGCCGGGTATGTGGTAGAATTAGCTTTGAAGGCGCGTATATGCAAAATATTAGATTTAGTTGAATATCCTCAATCAGGAGAAATATCCAGAGCATTTAAAACACATAGGTATGATGATTTACTCATACTCTCCGGATTAGAGAGAAAATTCAATGATGCCACGGCAACTAACTCATCGCTACATGCAAATTGGTCTCTACTGAGAAAATGGACTGAAGATCTTCGATATCATCCCATCGGCTCGAAATCAAAAAAAGATGCTGAATATGTAATCAATGCACTGGATAATCCAAAGGATGGTGTTTTTACATGGATAAAGAAACGTTGGTAGAAAAAGTGAGACAAGCTCTGGAAGATTTTAGCAATCAAAATCATCGCGGATGCAGTGATAGGCGATATTCGCTTATTATGTTGATACCAAATGATCCAGCTGTCCTTAACAGCAAAGCTACACTATTGTTAAGCGCTCCATGGCTTGATGAAGAAAGCCCCTGGGAAGTAATCCACGCGATAATTAACATTTTGAGGAAGATTTTGGGTGTTTCGGAGACTGTATCTACCATAGGAGGAATAACACCAGTCAGAAGTTCTGACCCTTCTGTTAAGGCAATAAATTCTGCATACCGAATTACCAACGGGAAGACAGTTGATGTAATGAATTTCTATGCGTTTGGTGTGCTAATAGAGAAGGCGACGATACTTGAGTCTCAACAACTATGATATTGGGAGCCACCAGAAAACCGAAAAATAAAAAGGAGGGAGTGCAGATGCCGAGAATACGAATTCCAAAAGAACATTGGGGTGAAGTGTGGATGACGCTTGTAGAAGTTGGGGCAATTTCTCGTATTTCTGTAGAACCAGTTTATCTTGTTTCCCAGAAGCATATTAATGCTTTAATGGAGAAAAATCTGCCATTTGAGTTGGTGAATTCAAGGAAGGATACAGGAGGTGGAATCATTGCCGCAGGAATCGAGAAAGTATGATTTTTACCTCCCACTGCGGTACAACAATGGTCGAGATATTGAACGCGAAAAACTTGACCAAGTGGAACGAGAACTATTTAGCCGATTCGGTGGTCTTACGTCGATTAAACGCGACTTTCCACTCAGTGGAATATGGGGAAATGAAACAACAGTCTATGAGGATGAAATTATTATTTTGACAACCATAGATTCTCCTGGTAATCTTGAGGAAACAGAACAGTTCATTACAGATTATAAAGAAATGTTAAAAATACGATTCAAGCAAGAGGAGATACTTATCACAGGACAAGATTTGACTATTTATTGAAATTAAAGAAATCAAGTTTTTCGGAGAAACTTGGTTTCTGACGCTTTGGAGATATTACAATGACAGGAAATGAAATACGGAAAAGTTTTTGGGAATTTTTTAAAAACAAAGGGCATACGATTGTCCCAAGTTATTCGCTGATACCCGCTGGCGACGTAACACTGTTGTTCACTAATGCAGGGATGAATCAGTTCATGGATGTTTTTTTAGGCACGGGAAGCCGCAGTTACAAACGGGCGGTGGATTCTCAGAAGGTTATTAGGGTTAGCGGAAAACACAATGATTTAGATGAAGTAGGGCATGATACAACCCACCATACATTTTTTGAAATGCTTGGAAACTGGTCGTTCGGAGATTACTACAAAAGAGAAGCTATCATTTTTGCCTGGGAATTGCTGACAGAGGTCTGGGGATTGCCGAAGGAAAGGTTGTGGGCGACTGTGTTCCGCGATGACGATGAGGCTGAAGAGCTATGGTATGAAGTGACAGATATCGGTCAGGGGTGCGTTTCTCGGTTTGATGAAAATTTTTGGGAAGTGGGAGATACAGGCCCATGTGGCCCATGTTCTGAAATTCACATCGACCTTGGGGCCGATGCCTGTGATTCAATAGGGCACACCTGTGGTGTGGAGGTAGAAGGATGTACGAGATTCGTCGAACTGTGGAACTTAGTTTTTATCCAATACAACCGTGATGAAACAGGTGCGCTGCATCCTCTACCCCAAAAGCATGTGGACACCGGCCTGGGATTTGAGCGAATTGTAGCTGTGCTTCAGAACAAGAGCTCAAATTATGATACTGATTTGTTTACTCCTATCATCGATGTTATCGTTGATATGTCAGGACACGAATATTCTCGCGACGAACGCGGCACGCCACATCGCGTAGTTGCTGACCATACGCGCTGTTTGACATTTGCCATCAGTGATGGTGTGATGCCGTCGAATGAGGGGCGAGGTTACGTAATTCGGCGTATCCTGCGAAGAGCTGTGCTTTACGGCAAGAGAATCGGGATGGATGAGCCATTTCTCCATAAACTTGTCGATACAGTTGTGGACTTGATGGGGGGAGCTTATCCTGAAATTATTCAACGTCAGGAACTTGTGAAGAGAATTATTCTTTCCGAAGAGGAGCGGTTCTTAAAAACTTTAGACAGAGGTTTGGAAATTCTCGACAATTCTTTGGAACATTTAAAATCAGCCGATAAATCCAATTTACCTGGCCGCCAAGCGTTTGAATTGTACGATACCTACGGTTTTCCTCTGGATTTGACCCAGATAATTGCCACGGAACAGGGGTTCACAGTGGATGAAGCGGGGTTTGAAGAAGCGATGGAGGAACAACGCCAACGCGGGCGGGCATCATGGCAAGTGGCTGGTGGGCTTGGCGAAGAAGTTTATGCGGATGTCTACCAAGAATACGGTGCTACAGAGTTCCTTGGATCAGAATGTACTACCGCGGAAGCTGAAGTTTTAGCAATTGTGAAAAATGGCGAACTGCTCTCAACTGCAGGCGAAGGTGATGAAGTAAATGTCATCTTGAACCGAACTCCGTTCTATGGAGAAGCGGGTGGACAAATCGGCGATACAGGGACAATCTCGAATGTCGATGTAACTTTACAGGTCATCAATACTGTCAAACCAATCCCCGAGTTAATCGTTCACAGATGCAAAATTATCAAAGGCAGTTTGTCGCCCGATGCCGCTGTGAAAGCCGAAGTAGATGCCAAACGCCGAAAGGCTATCGCCATCAGCCATACTGCAACGCATATTTTGCACGATGCCTTGCGAGATGTCTTAGGCAAACACGTCGTCCAGTCTGGTTCATTAGTTGAGTCCGGACGTCTGCGGTTCGATTTCAGCCACTATGAGGCAGTTTCAAAAGAACAACTGCGCCGAGTGGAAACTCAAGTCAATGAGCGCATTCGGGATTGCACGTCAGTTACCACCGATTGTATGCCGTTGCAAGAAGCAAAAGATAAAGGTGCAATTGCATTCTTTGGGGAAAAGTATGGCGAAGTCGTGAATGTGGTGCAGATAGGAGATTTCAGCATGGAACTGTGTGGCGGCACTCATCTGAAATCGACAGGGGAGATTGGGCTAGTCAAGATTCTCAGTGAAAGCAGCATCGCAGCGGGGGTGCGGCGTATCGAAGCGCTCACAGGAGAAGCTGCCTATCAATATGAGCAAGAGTCGGAAGAGATTCTCTTTGAACTTAGTTCATTGCTGAAAATAGGAGGCGCCCAAAGACGACTATTGATTGAACGAGTGCAGAAATTATTGCAAGATAATTACGATTTGGAAAGACAAATTGAGCAGTTCCAGAGAGAATATGCTCGTTCCCAAGTCGGCGATTTAGTACAGAAAGCGCAAATTGTTGATGGTGTCAAAGTCATTTCGACGGTCCTGGAAAATGTAGACCGTAGCGAGTTACGTTCCATCGTTGATGATTTGAAGAATAAGTTAGGTTCAGGTGTCGTTGTCCTTGGCTCTGTGACCGATAGCAAACCCGCGCTCATTGCTGGTGTAACACCAGATTTGACTAAAAGCAAAGGGCTTAATGCAGGAAACATCGTCAAGGACGTGGCGAAAATCATCGGAGGAAGCGGCGGCGGCAGACCCGACTTAGCGCAAGCCGGAGGACGAGAACCTGCGAAACTTCAAGAGGCGATTGAGGCTGTTGTGGGAATTGTTGGGGAATATATCATAACGTGAAACGTGTTCGCGCAGTTTATCCCGCATGACGGGGCTCAGTAGTTTAGCTTCTCTAAACTACCTGCGTGAAACGTGTTTCGTGTTGCGTGTTCCGTCACTCACCAAGCAATACGCAACACGTCTGAAAAAGTCGTATTAAATCTCAAAGTATGAGGGCGCGTCGAATATAAATGCCCTCGTGGAAAGGAAGTGGAGCTAATGGTAAATGTTTTGTACGGTTGTGCAGCTTTCGCGTTGGGAATGATTGGACTGTTGGTTATCTATGTCCTTGTTGCATTATTGCCCAAAATCAAGGCAACTGTGGCGGGAATAAATGAGGAAGTGATTCCCAAAATAGGAAATGTAATTGAGAATCTGGATGGGGTAACGAAGTCATTTCAAGAATTAAGTGAAACAGAAATCAAGCCGATGATGAATAACATCCAGAATCTCACAGGACAGTTAAATGAGGAAATTCCCAAAATAGGCACAACACTTGAGAATGTGAATAGCATTACTGGGAATGTGAACGGTATTACCGCATCCATTCAACAACTTAGCGAAACCGAAATCAAGGGGATAGCAGGAAACATTCAGGAAATCACAGGTAGAATCAGTGAGGAAGAAATCCCTAAGCTGGGCGCAACGTTTGAGAATGTAAGTGGCATTACTGGAAATGTGAATGGCATCACTTCATCCATTCAACAACTCAGCGAAACCGAAATTAAAGGAATAGTAGGAAACATTCAGGAAATCACGGGTAAAATCAACGAAGATTTGGCAAAGGTCGATGAAGTTGTCACGACCACAACGGATTTTACCAAAAATACCATCGAAAAGGTGGAGTTTTATCGGGATAAACTATTTGTGCCAATAATAGACATTCTAAGTTTTTGGAATGCTGTTAAAACTGGATTGGCAAGTATATCTCAAAAGAAAAATGATGATAAAAGAGGGGGTGACTCTAATGGCTGAAAATGGAAACAGTAGCGCCACTTCGATGTTACTTGCTTTTCTGGCAGGTGGTTTAGCAGGTTTTGGTCTGGGTTTATTGTTCGCGCCGCTTTCCGGCAGAGAGACACGAGAACGAATACGAAGCACTTCTCAAGATGTTAAAGAACGAACAATAGAAACCGCAGGCAAAGCCAGAGAACAAGCCGGAGGCTTGGTTGAACATAGCAGAGAAAAAGTTGAAGAGCTGGTAGAACATGGCAAGGAAGTCGCGTCTGACGCAAAAGGACGTGTCAAAGCGACTTTAGAAACTGGCAAAGAGGCGTTCCACCGGACCAGGGCCGATTTAATTAGCGGAATTAGATCTGATTCGTCAGAGGAATCGTAGACAATATCAGTAGTTCGTGAAAGTGAGACATCTAATGCCGGTTTCGACATGTAATTTCGTATTGCGTGATACGTGAAAAATGTTATTGCGAGCGTAGCGAAGCAATTAGATAGATGAGCTTTGCGAACTACTGAGTATGGAAGGAAGGATGGCTTACCTGCCATTCCTTTCTTTGAAGGGAAAACCCTTTCCTACAAGGAAAGTTTAATCATATTTTTTCTCAAAATCAAATGAACCTTGAAAATTTAAGAAGATTACTGGAAGAAGTAAAAACAGGCAAGCTCGAAATAGAAACTGCTGTTGAACGCCTCCGCGATTTGCCTTATGAAGACCTTGGATTTGCAATGATAGACCATCACAGGCAGTTGCGCAAAGGCTTTCCAGAGGTGATTTTATGCGAAGGAAAAACCACCGAACAAATCGTTGAGATTTCTCAACGCATCCTTTCAAAAGGGAGTAATTTGTTAGCTACGCGAGCGACATTTGAAGTTTATGAAGCTCTTCAAAAAATCGTACCCGCGGCCCGATACAATGAATTGGGCAGAACGATTAATGTTGTTCAAACGCCGCCCGAAATGCGAGAAGGCATCTTAGTTGTAACGGCAGGAACATCGGACATTCCTGTTGCGGAGGAAGCTCTGGAGACAGCGCAAATTATGGGCAATCAAGTAGAGCGGCTATATGATGTCGGCGTAGCAGGTTTGCACCGATTACTGGGCAACAGAGAAAAATTATTCAAAGCACGCGTCATCATCGTTGTCGCAGGTATGGAAGGCGCGTTAGCAAGTGTCGTCGGCGGATTGGTGGATAAGCCCGTCATCGGCGTGCCGACCAGCATTGGCTACGGAGCAAGTTTCGGCGGCGTTGCAGCACTGTTGAGCATGTTGAATAGCTGCGCTTCAGGAGTAGCTGTAGTCAACATCGACAATGGCTTCGGCGCTGGGTATATCGCGGCGTTGATTAACAAACTCGGATAATTGCATAGAAACCGGGTTTTTCAGAAAAACTCGGTTTCTATTTTTCATTGAGGACATCAAACTACGCCGACAATATCCGTCAATTGGCACAACTGCTCGTAATCTGACAGCAGGATATTGTGTTGAGTCGCCAATTCTCTCGCATTGTTGCTGAAACCGCCCTTGGCATAAAACCACATCACAACGGACGATAAGTTTTTATCTTTCTTCAATTGTGAAGCGGCTTGGATGAACTTCTCAATGCTGGTAGGCGAGATGGGTTCTTCTTGATTTTTTTGCTCAGTAATCCAGTGTGGATGCGAAGCGTCGACGGGAATGCCAAAGTTGTCGATTTGATGTCCTCGTGTTCCTGCTATCTGCACCTGTGTGGGGTAAACCTTCTCGAAACGTGGAAGAAATACTTTATCATCGACAGAGAATAATTGTCCATCCACCTCCTGATTTTTGAAAGCTCTCATTATCCTTTCCGCCATCATTTCGCCTACCTTGCCGATTAAATTGCGCAGTTTCCCCATATACCTATCAGATTCTTTCTTCAGTTGCGCTTCCAAAGACGCTATTTTTTCCCTGAGTTCTGCGACTATTTCGGCGCCAATAACTTCATCATCAACTTCCCGTATTTCAGCCTCAAATTCCAGTCTAAGACATCTTGCAAGCGTATCATCAGAAAAGCCGCGATAGGCATCGTAGGTCGAACGCTGGATAATATCAAGTTCACTTATCAACTTCAAGATTTCGCGTGTTCTTTCCAAATCCATATTGAGCGCTTGCGCTATTTTTTTCCCTCTGATGTTGACATTCAGATTGCTCCTTTCCTCATCAGACAATTTGCTTTCCCAATCCAGCATGTAGAAAATAACCCGTTTAACATCTTTTCTATCATTTAATTGCTCCATGTTTATTTGGAAATGTTCATTCCAAAACCCACGGATACGTCCTTGCCTGATTTCATAATCATAAACTTTTTCAACACCTTCTGGTGTTGTCAAATCTGCATTGGGCATCCGGCTAATAAACAACTGTGTGATATAGTAGGGATGTCCATTTGTGAGTTTGCTAATCAGCTCCGCTGACTCAATTGGAAGTTCCATTCCATAATACCGCGCGTAGCGTAGTACTAATTCAACACCATCTTCATGAGCTAAATGTCCTATGTTAATTTTGCTAAATCTTCCAACCAATCCACCAGTAAAAACTCGCGTTGTCATAAGCGTCACTACGCTTCCCGCAACTATCATTGGCGCATAGCGCGCTTCAGAGAGACGTTGGAAACTGCTTGTCAACCTTGCCCCCAAACGCCTGGTGTGCTCTTCGTCCAAAAATATCCTTTCGTTCAACCACTGAAATTCGTCAATCATTACGATTATCGGCTGTTGAGTCATTTTAGCAACATAATGGGGCGTGTGAATTGCGGCATTCCAAAACAAACTATCGTTACTTACTTCTCTGTGTTTTAAAAATCGCTGATACGCCTTTTGAAATTCTATATCTAAATCGTTTAGATACGGTTCTATTTCCGACATTTCAATAATATCACTCATCAGCTCGGGCTTGTTGCACTTGAATGCCACATATTGCCTGAAGAAATGTTGGTAAAACTGTTCTGAAATCTCATGCCATGTCGCGCCTATTTCAGGAACAGCAAAGACAAATGGAATAACATTTCCTTGTTCCTCGAATAGTTCCTCGTGGATTTTCATCAAAATCGCTGTTTTACCGACACGGCGAGGCCCGATAATTGCCAAACTTGGGCCAATAAAACGCTTAACACTGTCAAGCCACTTTCCGCGAATATATCCCAATATCTGGTCGCGATTCGTAAATAATTCTGTTGGCACCGGTTCTAAATCCGGCGAAATTGAATATTGCATTTAATTTCCCCCTTTATTGAGCTTTGTTCTCACTACCCAAAGCTGTTGTTCCAGCAATTGTAGGTCGATAAAATCGACATTTCCCATCATTGATAAATATCTCTGTCGAAATGTGAATTTCGACCTACAATTTTTCAAAATGAAAAAATTGTGTTTACACAAACAATAAATCTTGATAAAATATCATTTAACACGGACATAGATGAAAAGTGTCGTCATCTTTTCGAAAAATGTAATACCATAGTGGAATATCTGTGTCAATAAAAATGCGGAATTTTAGAAATTAGATTCAGGAGGGAAAATAATGCCTAAAGTAATTCACACAAGTCGGAGCGGCATGGCGTATTGCAAGGCGGGTTTTCCAATGCGTGGCAATCGCCTTGCGACAGTCAGGGAAGCCGTTCATGATGGAGATACAGTAAATATTGCTGTCAATGGCAATTTCGGCATTCGTTTTTTGGGAATCGATACGCCTGAAGTAAGTTTTCAACTTCCAAACACGAGAAGATTCGTCCCGATTCAAAGATTCGCTGCATATTTAACTGACCCATTCTCAAGTGATTATGCAGACTCGGTGGAATTGGTCGTTTCTTTGGGAGATAACCTGGTAGATAATTTACGTTCTCGGCTGGGACCTGACTGCGCGAAAAATCATGAATGCCATGCGCAACGCGCGCATCGCCATTTAGAAGAACTCATTCAAAAAGATGTGGACGAGCGAGAGATTCAAGGCAGAGAGTTTCGGTTTTTCCTTGCATTTGCTCATGATGTAATGGATGGTTATGGCAGATTTTTATGCTATTTGCATCGAGATGATACACCCAGTGAGCGCAAACACCGTATGTCGTACAATGAGCGAATGTTAGAATCCGGCATGGCGTGTCCATATTTTATCTGGCCCAATATTAACCCATTCAGAAAGCAGAGCAATTTACAGAAAGCCGTACCACCTCCTGGTCATTTGCCCGACTGGATTGATGACCTCGCTTTCGCCCGCGCAAGACAACTTATGAAAAACGCTCGCGACAACAAAATAGGCATTTTTGAGCAAGAGAATCCACTGGCTCTTTTGCCGTTTGAGCTGCGATACCTTGCGAGACGGTATCCACCACATCGTTACGTGTTGGATTTATCGAAGGATGAGCCAGTATTGTTGAAACCAACGGATTACTACACCATTCCAAATATGGAAGATAGATTGTTTATCGACAGTCATTTTGTACCTTTGTTCGTGGACAACGGATATCGCATTGCGTAATCAAACTTTTCTTTGAAGGGAAAACCTGAAGGGGAAACCAAGGGTTTCCCCTTTCAAAACCCCTTCCTTTAAGGAACTTTTCAAAACCCTTTCCTACGCTAAGACGAAGTCGTGCGTTGTTTCTTGCATGGAAGGTTTGATCAAAAGAAACACTATGGAATCAAAAGTGAACCCAAATTGCATGATTTTGCTTGTTTTTTGCGATTATTTGTGCTATTTTTAATCGTAAAGTGACAGATGGCAAACTGAACTTACCTGAGAGAAGGAGAACACATGCCGAATTACCGTATAGGAAACCACACATATATTTTTCATCAATATGGATATAATCCGGTTGAACAGTTAGACGAAATTTTTGATATCGTCGCTGATGCTGGTTTTGAAGCGATTGAATTGTCTCCACCATTTCTGGAAATAAACAATTACGAGGAGCAAATTAGGAACGCGTTACACCGAACAGGCTTGGGTTTTGTCGGAGCATCTAATGGTCAACCGTTATGGGATGTTGAACAGCGTGACAGTATTATCTCGTCAATGGAGATATATAGCGATAAGTTAGCAGTGTTTGGCGAAGTGTTATGCGGAACGTCTTGCAGCGGTAAACGCTATGCTCAACGCACTGAAACTGAGAATGACCAAGTTATTCAGATGTGGACGGAAGTAGCAGAAATGTTTCGGAGCAAAGGTATCACATTGAACTATCACACTCACGGTGAATCTATCGAAGACATTCGCCATGTTACAGAAAATGTCCCTGCTGATTTGCTGCCTCTTGGCCCTGACCTGGACTGGCTGCGCGTCGGTGAAGTTGACCCTGAGGAATTTATTCGAGAATATGCTGACCGCTTAGTGATGATGCACGTCCGCGACTACCATATCGGCGGTGACCGCACCGAAGCGTTGGGAGAAGGCGATGCGGATTATCGTCGTTTAGGACAATTGCTTGAGGAGGTGAAATTCGACGGAGAATTTGTTGTGGAACTTGCCATTCCTGGAGGCAAACAGCCTACGTGTCCCGTCGCGGAATTGCTGAAAAAGTCGAGAGAGCATCTTCGAGAAACTATTGGGTGATGAAAATGGGTGTGTGAAACATGATGCGTCAAAGATGTTGTCCAAGCTTTAACACTTCACTTGTTACTTATTTTCCCGAACATTATCTGAACGTCTACAACATTGATTTTTCATGACAATACGGAGGATACAATGACACCTACAGCTAACTATGCAGTTCGCGCAACGCATTGCGACCATCGCGCCGCGGACGAAGAGATTTACGAAACCCTTTGTGACATTACAAAACCACTGACGCGCTCATGGGAAAAACTGGAGAGCGCATCAAAAATTGTGATTAAAACTAACATGATGATGCCCCCGGACCGAATTGTGTATTTTGAAGGAAGACGCCGCGAGTTGGTTGATGACGCTGTAATGCGTGCGACTTTGCGATTGCTTCGTGAACACACCAACGCACAACTTGTTGTAACTGATACTAATTACCGATATTCTCGCGAGCAACCTTTATTGGATATGAATTTCATGCCGCTTTTAGAGGAATTCGAGGTGGAATTTGTCAATTCAAATGAGCCTCCCTTTGAGATCTACAATGTTCCAGGAGGAGGATTGATGTTTTCGCGTTATCTTCTCAGTGCGTGTTTCGCCGATGCAGATGCAGTTGTATCGGTGGCAAAGATGAAATCGCACGCATTCATGGGTATAACCTTATGCCTAAAAAATCTTTTCGGACTGCCACCGATGCCGCCATACGGCAAAACCCGTAGCTACTTCCATCACATTATTCGGTTATCTTACGTCCTTCCCGATTTAGGATTAATTACGCAGCCGTGCCTGAATATCATTGATGCGCTGACCGGGCAATCAAATCGTGAGTGGGGCGGCGAAGGGCGTGTGTGTGATGCCCTTATCGCCGGCGACCATGTAATAGCCACCGATGCCTGTGGCGCGAAGTTGATGGGGCATGACCCAACCTCAGATTGGCCCACACCGCCCTTCAAACGCGACCGCAATGCGCTCCTTGTCGCCGCCGAGAACGGCTTCGGCACGGTGAATTTAGACGAAATTGATTTTCAATCCAATGTTGAGCCGCCGCTTGCAGAATTTGATTCTGATGAACCCGATTCGAAGCAAACTGTGAGAAGTTGGAGGATAACAACCTGTGAACAGGGACTGTTCTATCGCGAACATCAGAAGGAAATGATTGATAAGTATGCCGGTGAATACATTTACCTTCAAGATGGCGACGTCGTATGGAACGGTCCTGACCCCACAAACCTTGGAAGTAGGCGTGACCTAAGTCGGGGGAAAGACCGCGCTTTGTGGTTGAAGCTGGTAGACCCAGATGATGTCGAGAACGAACATTTTGAGGTATATGAGCGGAATTTGGAAATGATACGGAAAGGTGGGCTAAAGGGCTAAAGGGTGAAGAGGTTAAAGGGCTAAGTGGTAAAATGATTAAGGGTAATTCTATTTTACCCAATTACCATTTTACCTTCTTGCCCTATTGCCATTTCGCAAGCTACTACTTTTTGAGGACGGACATGAAAAAACTAGAATGTATCATCAGACCATTCAAATTAGAAGATGTCAAGGAATCGTTGAACAGCCTGGGCATTAGCGGGATGACAGTAACTGAAGTAAAGGGATTCGGTAGACAAAAAGGACAGACAGAACTCTACCGGGGCAGCGAATATACAATAGAATTTCTCCCCAAATTGAAAATCGAAATCGTCGTTACGGACGATGTTGTGGATGCTGCCGTTGAAGCGATATTACAAGCTGCGAATACGGGGAAAATCGGCGATGGCAAGATTTTTGTTATACCTGTCGAGGAAGCCATCCGCATCAGAACAGGTGAACGCGGCGATGGTGCTATTTAATGCAGAAAGCGAAATATGGTGTTATTGGTGAGGCTGGATATAGAGAATATCAACAAAGGCTGTTGCTGATACAATGGAATGGAAAGGCGGGCAGATGGCCCGCAAGAAGGAATGTTCGTTTTGAGAGATTTTGGCGCTTGGTAACCCAATTACCCAATAGTCTGGCCATGGGACGGGCCTCAAGAAACATTTGCCTACTTCTCCCGCCAAGCGCCGTAGTTATTTATTTCAGATGATAATTTGCCACAGTCAAGTTAATACTGATTTTTTAATCGCCCCCATGTTGAAGTCAGCTTGCTCTTCCGATCGACAGTTGTTGGTGGAATTCCTGCGCCCTCTACATCAACATATTCGTACAAGACGGTCGAAGTCCTGCCGCCTAAACCTAATTTCCCCTCTAGATATTTGTTATCCTTCTGTTCTATCATCAGCTTACCGTCAATGAAAATTTTGATAGTATCTCCTTTTGCTTCGAAAACCAAAGTGTACGCATCTCCACCCTCTGTATCCTTAGATTCAGGACGCGCTGGACGAACCCCGTCCGGGGTGATTTCGGTACCGGTACCGGCCTCAAAGCGGTGAAGCGATGTGGTATCAGAGTTATAACTTATCTCCATGAAGTAGAAATCCTGGACTGGCTCTACTACTCGAATAAACAGGTGAAAGTAAGGGCCTTCAATTTTTCTTGCTCTGACTTCCATTCTGTAATCCGTCCAATTTGGGTCGCCAAAGTATATCCCAGAATCGCTACCACCGACTTCCAATCTCAGCATGCCCTTTTCGACCGTTGCGGTTGCATCTGGCCCAAGTTCCCAGTCTGCAATTTCCTTTTCACTCTCAAAGTCAAATCGCAGAGCGACCACGGAAATAGCTGAAAGCCAAAATGCACCAATACAAATGGCAAGTAGAACTGTTAAAATTTTCATAAAAACCTCCTAAACTTTTGGAATCAAAAAGAGCGTGACAGCTATTGTCTGCTCTTTTTAAAATTGCCTTTTGTTTTGTTTCTATATTAGCATAATACGTCTACTTTGTCAATAATAAAATAACAATTTAGAAATTCCCCATGATAGAATCTACGTAGCCGAAGTCGCAAGACTTCGGGAATTCGGTTGCTTAGGACAATCCGAATTCTTGCGAATCCGGCTACAAAACTCCTACTACTTTTTCGCGTAGGGAATTTCTATAACAATTTAGAAAACTTGACAAACGAAAAATTATTGGCTATAATAACTAGCAGTTTCTTATTTTACAACGTCCGAACCACAAATCGAGATGGAAGGAGGTACTTCAATGAAAACCCGTTTATTTCTAATTATTATGCTTGCATGCTCAATCGTCTTTCTAAGCACGCCGCCTGCAATGTCCTGGCTCTATGAGTGGGATGATGCAGTTGAACTAGACGATTGGGACTTTTCAAAGGTCCAAAAAGAAGTGAAGGACGGCAAGCTTATACTGAATGGTGAGGCTCGCGAAGCCGCATACTACAAGGGTGTAGAAAAGCCCGAAGAATTGGGAGATTACGAAGTGGAAGCTCATGCACGAAGCATGGCTGGTGGTTACTTCGCGTTCCATGTACGTATGAATGACCCAGGTCAAAGTTTTTACTTACTTGAGATCAGTTTTGGGTCCAATACAGTCTCCGCGCACTCATTTGTCGCCGGCGTATCCAATGAGATTACCCCTGGCGGCAACGCTGCACGCCCCAAACGCCCGGAGTCAAAAGACATCGAAGACGGCAAACCTGCCTACATTATCAAGTATTCGGTTGAAGGGGATATGATTAAGTATTGGCTTGATGGCAAGTTAATACTGGTAACAGAGGATGACACCTGGGCTTCAGGCCCTCCAGGCTTAAGTCCGCAAGCTAATACAATGCAATACGAGTGGGTACGAATTGATTCGATTCCTGAAGGAGAACAAATTCCTTCAACGAAGAAACAACTTGCTGTTGATGGTGCAGGAAAACTTGCCGTAACATGGGGGACGTTGAAAGAGATTTTTTAGATAATTACGAGGGACAAGGGCTCAATTGAGCCTTTGTCCCTTTTTATTTTCTAATTCTACCTGCGAAGCGATGAAACCATTCAACGGTAAAAGGAATAGACCTGGATATTCCCAAATAGCCGTACAAGCACCCAGGCACCGCCGATGATAAATTCTCCCAGAAGAATGCCCAAAAAAATAGGGAACGCTTTGCGATAAAGTCGAATCCCGCCGAATCTCAGCAGTGTCGCTTTGACTGCCCAGCTTACGAATACGGAAAACCATAGCCATCCGAACGTCCAACCACTGCTGCCGATGACGTAACCAGCTGGATGAAAAGGCCAGAGGGGAAATCTTGTTCGCAGCAACCAGAGGAACCCTGTAAAGAGAAAACCCACGCCCATAAAAGCCACGGCCGGAAAATTTGTGTCCATGGGATTATACAACCAGCTTCTCAGGGCAGAATATCCACCAGTGCCAAGGTCGGTTTCGGCGCCAATTTTGTAAGCAACAACCAGATACGCCCAGAAAGCCGCAAGGATACCCGCCACCGTTGCCAACAGCATCACCCAACCCAATCGGCGTGAGTCCATATTCGATGCGTCTGCCGCTTTGAATCCTTCAAGCGTGTGAGGCATTGGATGCGCACGGGAACCGCGATTAAACGTCATATAAAGCCTTATCATGGTTAAACTCCCACGGGAAAGCTGTCGAGTGGGGAACACATCGATGAGCCATTGATGGGGACTGGCACTGACTTCGTTCGTCGGCGGACCAACTTCGGCGCGAACCCTGGTGATACTCATCGCCAAAAGATAATAAATCAGAAAGTAAAGACCTGCCGTCCAAAGTGCCATTCCACCTTTATACGAAAAAAACAGTAAAAAAATCAATCCACCGATAAGTCCCCAAACAGCCCACCGATACTCAATTGGTTTCTTTTCCTCGTCAGATCCGCTTTGAGAGACGCCGTTTCTGCGCTGAGATTGAAAAAGGTTTTTAAAGATGGAAAAAAAGTAGCGTCGCCCCCCAAAAAGTGCAAAGCATGTGATAGCCAGATAACCGCCCATCACTTGCGGCCCATCATAGGGAAAGCCCGGCAAACTCGCTAACCCAAGCGCTCTTCCCAACACCCGTTCCCCTTTCCAGAAGAGATAAAAAAACCAGGAGGAAAAAGACATCTCTAACGGCATCAAAAATCCAAGTCCAAGCCCAAAAGGGAGGATATAAAGCGGAGTCCAGCCGATAGCATTCCACGGTTTTGCGGTAAAGTAACGACCAATTTCTGCTTGGCGCACCGGAATCTCTGGCAGAAAAGGAAACAAGACATGCAGTCCGTTGATTAAATCGATTCCACCGGAAATTGCAAATCCTATCCACATCATCTTGGATTTAAAAAGCCATCCGTCAGAACGCGTCATTTCCAACGGTAATTGAACAATAGGGTAAACCAACCGTTCTCGCTCAATCCACTGTTTCCGGAGGAGGGCACTCAAACAAATCATCACCCAAATTAACCCCGTCAAAAAAACTGTCCACCAAAAGATGGGGCGCAGCCAATCCTGCAGATGCGCTTTAGTATAGAGAGTACTCTCACCCTCATAAAAATCCTTCAAACTAGAAGGGTTGTTCGTAGTAAGCCAGGGCGGGAGATATCTCCAAAAGAGTTCTTTCCATTCATTTTCGGGGGTGGCAAACCAAAAACCGTCGGGAATCGTCGGCACTACCGTTTGCATCATATCGTGACCGGCGATAGCTGAAGAGATTGAGAGCATCACGTAGATGGTCAAGAACTCCCCCTGTTTGAGGGCAAAACGCGGAAGAAAACGCTTGATAAGAAAATTGACCGAGATTAACACCATTAAAGTAATAATCACATTGTAAATGAGCGAGATTGTGGTAGGCAACGTACTCCAGTACTTGAGATGGTTTGCCATGATAAAGTAGCTATTGACCGGAATTAGTAGCAATCCGAGAATGACTGCTCGAAACGTCACCCCGACATTTGGTGTTTGATAGTTCTTTGGCTGTTTTGTCATAACTATCCTTCCGCAGAATTTACCTATATTTAATCTTGTCGTTCCATCTACTGACTGCGCTTAATCTCCACCCATGTTGTTGCCAGCTTGCCGTGAGGAGAGACAGAGAATCTTGCAGGGAACGGCCAACCGTCGGCAGTGTATACTTCATTTTTATCTCTGTCTCCACCAGCGCCACCTGGCCAACCCCCAATTGCATAAATCCTCCCATCCACGACGCTGGCGCCTAAATACGACCTTGCGGTTGGCATGTCCTCCTTAATTTCAAAGGTGTCTTTCTCTGGGTCATATTCTGCTAATGTCGGATAAAATCCCCAATCTTCCACCACAACCCCACCTCTTCCTTTCCATTTCTGACCCCCAATTACATAAATCTTCCCATTATTGACGAAGCTGGCGGATACCCCATGAACATCCAGCCAGAGGTCGGTTTTCTGTGTCCAGGTGTCCGTCTTGGTGTCATACTCTTCCACTATTTTTGAGCCAGTTTTGTGGGTCTGATCCACTGCCCCGCCAAAAACATAAATCTTTGAGAACACTGCGGCGGCAGCTAACCCCCATCTCGGATTTAGCATATCCGCTTTCTGCGTCCAGATGTCCGTCGTAGGGCTGTATACCTCGACGGCCCCAGACGGAAAGAAGAAAGAACTCGCCCCGCCAATGGCATAAATCTTCCCCCCTACCACGACGGTGGCTAGAGCCATCCTCGGCGTTGGCATATCCGCTTTCTGCGTCCAGGTGTTCGTCTTGGGGTCATACTCCTCCACAGTTGCAAGGGCTTCGAAATTATTTGCTGTTCCCCCAATGGCATAAATCTTCCCATTTACCGTGCTGCTGGCTAACCGAAACCGGCCAGTTGGTATTTTCTTTTTCTCCGTCCACTTG
>JACKQG010002088.1_pt1 | contig 26598 bp, 26 predicted proteins | sample 8237621 | NCBI WGS metagenome assembly JACKQG01 (sample SAMN15677084, study PRJNA649215) | marine metagenome | biome: marine; feature: Black Sea; material: saline water; isolation source: suspended particulate matter (SPM) from the Black Sea western gyre | collected 2013-06-09/2013-06-10 | depth... | reverse complement strand
TACTCAATCAGCAGTCCTTTTTTATTTTTCTTCAACACGTTAAGCGATCGGCTCGCCGTTTTCGACTCTGCCTTTCCTGTTCAATTAATCGCTGCAATGGTCGCTATTACAGTTACACACTCCTGATTTTTCTCAACTTTTATCCAAAACTGCGCGAACATTAGCAAGTTTATTTCTTCTTATTCAACTCCTTTAAGACCAGATCGGTGATATCGACATCGGGATCCAGATAACCGATGGTATTGGGATCTTTCAAGATGATGCCGTATTTTTTCTTTTTTGCCACATCTTTCAAGATATCGTTAGCTTTTTCCAGTATGATGGCAACAAGTTGCCGGTCTTCACGGGTAATATCTTCCTTAGCATCGGCCACCAGCCGCTGATACTCCTTGTACATTTTTTGAAGCAGTTCGACTTTATTGCGCCTATCATCGGCAGCCAGTTTGTCGCCCTTTTTATTAATAAAGTCTCTCATCTTGTTAATATCAGCCAGTTTTTTGTCAAGAACCGCCTGTTTTGTTTCACGCATTTTCAGAATATCGGCCTTGGCATCTTTGCCCATCTTGGATTCATTGACCAGACGCTGAAGGTTGATATATCCCACTTTCTCGGCTGCAAACGAAGCCGTACACCATACCATTGCTAAAACAATACAACCTAAAATTACCAACAAATTCTTTTTTCTCATCTTTCAATTCTCCTTTTCTGTTTTATCTGTTTTATTGGTACACCTTTTATCTATGAAATCTATAGCTTGGTGGTGACACATAAAAACTGCATGAAAATTTTTAAAAGAAGTATATATTTTTTCGGTAATTGCAGATTTTAGGTGACATAATATTTATGAAAAGCATTTGCGGCCGTTTTTCATTATGCATATCGGCAAAAAAACTAAAAACTTTAGCCAAAAAAAAACCCCTGGAATTGACCAGCCCCCAGGGGCGAACGGAAAGAAGGGTAAGAATGATTACCTTTATTCAAATAATCCAATGATCCATCATTATCTTCGCAAACGAACTGCAAAACCCCGTTCGCCGTAGTAGTGGGAGTCTCGGGAGTACAAGAACTCGCTGCCGTGAATGAAGTAGAAGCCCCACGCCGACGACGAACCCGTTGTTTCACCAGACCATACCCACCATCCTGTGGTTTTCAATAAAGGTGTCATGTTGCGTTGCCCTGCCCCTTTATTATAAAGGGATTTAAGCTCCTTTTTAGTAGGCATCCGCCAACCGCCGCCGTCAACGGTAAGATTTTTTACCCAAGATTCAGCTTTATACCAGGAAGTATCTATATCGGGCCCGGCATACCATTCAAGACCTGTTTCCTTGTCGTAAACGACTCCGTTATCATGGTCAACGAACCATCTGTCCTTACCAATGACTTTCGTTGTTTCAACATTGGATAACTGATTTTTGTTAGGCTCATCAATGGCTTTAGGTCGCAAACGTACTGCAAGACCCCGTGAACTGACGGAGTCTTCTCGGGTGTACAATCCCTCGAAGCCAGCGTAGATATAGAAGGACAAAGCCAACGAACCTTCAGTTTCCGCCGACCATACCCACCATCCGGTGGTCTTCAATAACGGAGGCATATTGTGTGTCCCAGTTCCCTCTTGGTAGAGAGTTTTCAGCTCTTTTATTGTAGGCATCCTCCACCCACCGCCGGCAACGTTTAAATTTTTAACCCACCTCTTGGCCTCATGCCAGTTTGTATCCCTGTCATGCCCGGCATACCATTCAAGCCCCGTTCTTTTATCCTTAACCACACCGTTATTATAGGCAACGAACCAGCCATCATCACCAATGATTTTAATTGTTTCAATCTTTGACAATTGTTTTTGTTTAGGCTCATCAATGGATTCACGCAGGGTTAAGTAACCTCTATATGCCCATCCCTCAATTCCGCCTATTCTTATTTTATACCAAGTACCATTGCGGTCAATTACTTCAACGATGGCACCCTTTTTTATTATTGTACCTATGATATCGCTTTTTAAATCCGGCCCTTTTCGAATATTTACGCCAGGGGCGTTTATAAGCACAATCTTTTTGGGCTCTGTAGTTGCAGAAAGTCGCTTTGTCAGATCTTGAATTTTTTCAACGTTGTCGGTTGCCGAACAGTTATCACGAGTTCTAAAAAAGAAGACTACTAATAGACAGCTAAGTATCAAGATCATGAACATCTTTATAATTCTTTTTGAAACTATCTCGTGCATCTAACATACCCCATTTTCAGATTGTCGATCTTTCAGCATCCGCTCCTGACTTTTGATCTCCTGATGAGAAGATGGGCTCCTGATACGATGATTTTTGATTTGACAATTATTGGTTCAAAGGTTTAATTAAAGAGAATGCAAGCCCTGCTGAATATTGAAAATTTTTTCGCTAACCAATCGCAATAATGCTTTCTTGCCTGAAGGTACACCGGAGACCAACTCTAGTCAATAAAAGATAAGGTTTCCGAATCAATCTAATTTTGAGGCATTAATTTTTTGAAGGCAGATATATTCAACCGGCTTGATTTCAAGCTTTGTAGTTCCAATCAACCTTCTTGACAATACGACCAATATCCGGTATCTATATAAATGTCTTCGGTTGTCGCAGTATAGTTGCTGCTTGATATCCGGCCATACTACATATTGTGATGCTTCCTGCTGCGGCACACAACTTTAAACTTCCTCTTATTCCGAGCTCAAAAAGGGAATTCTTATCACTTCCTTGCTTTTAGGAGGTTCTCACCAATGGCTGAAGGCAGGACTAAATGGTTTAGCGAAAAGAAAGGTTACGGATTTATCGAAACCGATGAAAACGTAGAGATCTTCTTTCATTCTTCCGGTATTGCCGATCATGGCCATTTCGGTCTGCAAAAGCAAGACCTGGTCTCGTTTGACCTTAAAACAACCTCCCGGGGACCACAAGCAGTCAATGTAAAGCCAGTATAACCTACTGCTTTAATTCTTATTCTCCAAACTGAGGGTAAGGCAACGTCTTATAAATTTGTTTTTTTAGGAAGGTGCTCATTGGTAGAAAAATTTTTTATTTATCGTGACATCAAATCTGGAAACATGACCATTGAAGAAAAGGCGGTCTTAAATCCAATAAAGCGAGGAAGCGATGTTAACCGCCTCACGGATGATGTTTTTCGTCTGGTTTACTCCATCACATATAGTAAAGAAAAAATCGAATCGGCTGTTGGAAACGGTAGATCCAGCCTGATCGCCACCATCCGAAGCCGCAACTTCTTTCCGATCAAAAGACATTGCGAAGCCATTGCAGACGCGATTATCCGGATCGTTGACAACAACGAAACTTCTGAAGAACTTTTATTTGATGCGAAGGACCTATTCATTCAGCCCCAAGAAAAATGAATTAGGTTATCCCTTTTTTCCTTCAAGGATATTGCGCATTCGATTGCGCTCGGCTGTAGCTTTCCGAAGCTGATCTTTCAATTCTTCATGCTTGTCCGCAGGCGCATTCTTGAGCTGCTTTTCAATCTTTTCCACCTCCTTCAGAAGCAGGTAGAGTTCTTTTGCTATCATTCGAATCGCCATAACACCTTGATACCTTTGGTCAGTTTTTTTATTAAATGGAACCCTAATCGAGCCAAAACTCGATTAGGCGTCTGTGGTCAGTTGTCCGTAGTCAGTGGTTTTACAGGTTCTTAGGGCCTCTTTTTGTGTTTCATCTGTAGTTGAAATAGAATCTCACTTCTTGTTGCTTAGCAGCGGACGATGGACAAAGGACAACGGACAACGGACACCCAATTGAGCGTTTTCGCTCAATTGGAGAGGAAATTACCTAAGGTTTTGAATAAACCCACCCACAGCACCAACACCCTCATTGTCCACCAGTCTAATGGTCTGTGATCCGATAACGGCAATGTCGGCTTTTCCTTTCAAAAAATCGACATCCGCTTTTTCTTTGACTCCAAAACCGAGTGCCAAGGGAAGCTTTGTAGCCCGGCGGCAGCGCCCAAGATATTCCCCTAGTTGCCGGGAAAAGTCCGTATCAACACCGGTAACCCCTTTGCGGGCCACGCAGTAGATAAAACCCTGCCCAAACGCTGAAAGGTACTGCATGCGCTCATCCGGAGTCGTGGGAGAAAAAATGAAAATCGGAGCAAGATCATGTTTTTGCATGGCCGCAAGATACTCTCCGCCCTCTTCCGGCGGCAGATCCGGAACAATGGCACCCTTAATACCGTCGGCGGCCATAGCGGCTGCAAACCGCTCAACCCCGTATTTAAAAAGAATGTTGTAATAAGTCATAAACAAAAACGGAATATCAAAGGTTTGGGCAATCTTGCGGGAAAAATCCAAACACTTTTGAACGGTTGCTCCATCTGCCAGGGCTTTCTGGTTGGCTTGCAGGATCACCGGGCCGTCTGCAATCGGCTCGGAAAAAGGAATCTGCAGCTCCATTAGATCAACACCGGCCGCGACCATGGCCTCGATGATCTTAAAGGAATCTTCAAATGACGGATACCCCAGAACGATATGGGTCATTAAAAGGATCTTTTTTTTTTGGAGCCGGGTTTCCAGATATTTCTCAAGCATGATATTCCTCCGCTTTTTTCTTGATAAATTCTTGCCACGTAGGATCGTTGAACGCATCGGCAACCGTAAAGATGTCTTTGTCACCCCTGCCGGACTGGTTTATCAGAATAATGTCGGTCTTGGAAAGCTTCGGCGCCTCCTTGAATGCCTGGGCAAAGGCATGCGCTGACTCTAACGCCGGGATCAGTCCTTCTTTCTGAATCGTAAGCGACAACGCATCGACAACCTCCTGATCGGTTGCCGCCTCGAAGCGGACACGGCCGCTTTCCTTGAATTGTGCCAAAATCGGTGAGACCCCCACATAATCCAATCCAGCGGCGACACTGTGGGTTTCTTTCATCTGCCCGTCGTCGTCTTGCAAAAAATATGTTTTATACCCCTGGGCCACGCCCACACTAGCATCCGGGGAGGCCAGGCGGACAGCATGCTCTCCGCTTTCAAGCCCCCTGCCGGCCGCCTCGACACCCACAAGCTCTACCGGATCATCCAAAAAGGCCTTGAATATCCCCAGGGCATTGGAGCCCCCTCCCACACAGGCATAAATGCGGTCCGGCAGCTTCTTTTCTCTTTCCAACATTTGACGGCGCGCCTCTTGGCCGATAATGGATTGAAAATAAGAGACCATTTCCGGAAAGGGGTGTGGGCCGCAGGCCGTTCCCAGTACATAATGGGTATTATCCATATTGGTTACCCAGTCGCGCAGGGCCTCATTAATTGCATCCTTTAAAATTCGAGTTCCTTCCTTTACCGGTACAACCTCGGCGCCCAGCCGTTCCATCCAAAAGACATTGGGACGCTGCCGCTGGACATCGACCTCTCCCATATAAATGGTACATTTGAATCCGAATTTGGCCGCCATGGTGGCGGTCGCCATCCCATGCTGACCGGCTCCGGTCTCGGCAATAACGCGGGTTTTACCCATACGCTTGACCAACAGCCCTTGCCCCATGACATTGTTGGCCTTATGGGCCCCGGTATGGTTCAGGTCTTCCCGCTTGACAAAAATACGCCCGCCTCCGAAATAATTGCTAAGGTTTTCCGCAAAGGTAACCGGCGTCGGCCGGCAGGAATACTCAGACATAATATCCGCATATTCTTTCCAAAAAGACGGGTCCTGCTTGGCCTTTTCAAACGTTGCGACCAGCTCTTCGACAGTTGCAATCAGTACCTCGGGAAGAAAAGCGCCTCCATACTGATCATAGTAGCCTCGATTCTGCATCGATTACTCCTCCTATATTTTGAGAAAAAACAAAACGGTCCGTGCGACAGTAAAGTTCCGAGTATATGGCGTTTTGAGCTTGGGTAAAATTCAAAAACCTTTTCACGATAAGGATGGGGGTTTGGGTTGATACGGCCAGTTGCAATACCCTCTTCCCTGATAGATAACCGATTTGAAAGTTTTGCTTTCCGCCGCTGGGCTGCATAAAATATTGTTCAGCGACAATTTGCGACAGTGATCGTCCCGAAAGATCAAAGCGGTCAATACCTGCAAAAAGTGCTGCATGCAGATAGATATCTTCGATCAGTACCGGCGACTTCTCCACCAGACTGAGCCTGGAAAGAACGTAGGCCTTTTGGTTGGCAAATGGATTTTCGCCATGGTTTGCAATTGTCTTCAAGCGGGTCTTTTGCAAAATACGCCTTGTAACCGCAAGCCCTTCTTTTTGAAAAGAAGACATCGTCCCTGCCAGGGAAAAAAGATCGACCTCTTTTTGTTGTCGGCGAACAAAGGTGCCTGAGCCCCGCCTGCGAACCAGAATGCGTTTGCGAACCAGCATTTCCGTGGCCTGCCGGGCAGTGGGCCGGCCGATGCCGTATCTTGATGCCAGGCTGTTTTCAGACGGTATTCTAGCGCCGGGAGGATATTCTCCGGACCGTACTTGGGCCAGGAGAATATCAGCCAGTTGGCGATACAACGGAATCGGTGACTCGGGGTTGAGCATATAGGCTCCTTCATTATTGCGCTGTTTTTTAGACTGCCCTAAATTGGTTAAGTTGTCAAGACAAATTTGATATTATTAAGTCAATTCCATCCCCTGAAAAGCCTTTTTGAATCTTTCGCCCCGGTAACATCTGCCGGCTTGTCCCGGTAATTCAATGGGAAGCTTACGGGCAAGCAGAGTCCCCGGTGAGCCTAATAGGTTAATTAAATTTGATACAATCATAAATTACTGATATAAGACATTGACCATTTTAACATTAAATTTGTGATAATGAAGATGTTCAACGCATAGCGCCATGGAGGTTAAAATATGGATTTATGGCAACTCAATATCTTCTGCAAAGTTGTTGAATTAAAAGGTTTTTCAAGGGCCGGCAAGGCCGTTCATCTGTCCCAGCCCACCATTAGCAGCCACATCAAGGATCTGGAAACTCATTTTGGCTGTCAACTTATAGATCGTCTCGGCAAAGAAGCAGTTCCCACCAAAGCCGGAGAACTCCTCTATGACTACGCCCGCAGAGTAATCGCTTTGCGAGATGAAACCGAAACTGCAATGGCTGAATTCCAAGGAAAAATCAAAGGGCGCCTGGTGATAGGCGGCAGCACCATTCCGGGCAGCTATATTCTACCGCGACTTGTTGGTGCATTTACTAAGAAACATCCGGAAGTCACAGTCTCCTTGATAATCGGGGATACCGAAAAAATAATAGAAGAGACCATTGCCGGTGTATTGGAATTCGGTCTTGTGGGAGCCGCATCTTCCGATAAAAGGATTGTACAGGAAAGACTGTTGAACGATGAAATGCGGCTGATTGTACCTGCCGATCACAAGTTAGCTAAGAAAAAACGGCTAAGTCTGCAAATGTTGTTCAAAGAACCTTTTATCATACGAGAACAGGGCTCCGGAACCTTACAATCCATAACACTCAGCTTGATGGAAAAGGGATACAGCAGCCAGGAGCTTAACATTATCGCCGAAATGGGGAGCACAGCGGCTATCATTCAGGGAATCAAAGGTAAAGTGGGGGTTTCTATCCTTTCCACGATTGCCGTGGCAGAGGAACTGCAGGCAGGGACCCTAATGGCCTTGCCAATACAGGGTCTAAATCTTAAACGCAGTTTTTATCTGACCAGACATCAACATCGCAGCGCGTCTCCATTGTGTAAAGCATTTATCAATTTTTTAAAACAAGAGATAAAAAACCCTGGCCTAGAGGACCAGGGCTTTCAGGACTAAATAAAATGCCCTCGGGAGGGGTGAGGCCCAAGGGCATTTTTTGGAGGAGGCCTTTTTGGAGGATGGCAAAATCCAAAAAGGAATATATACGACAACGTAGCACTGTAGTAAAAGAGTGTCAAGCAAAATGACACTTTGTGGCATATTTATTATTGCACCGGTTTCTACCCGGCAGAGATGTTATTTATGATAATTCTGCACCCAGAGCTTCTCTGATCCGCGCCATGGCTTTTTCGACATTTGCATAGCTGTTGAAGGCGCTGATGCGGATAAAACCCTCACCGCACTTGCCGAAGCCGGGCCCGGGAGTTGTAACCACGCCCGCTTTTTTCAGCAGTAAATCAAAAAATTCCCAGGCATCGCGCATGCAGTTCACCCAGATATAAGGTGAATTTTCGCCGCCTGCAAACTCAAAACCAAGCGCTGCCATCTCTTTGCGAATCAGGGCCGCATTGTTCAAATAATAGTCAACAAGTTCCTGAACCTGGGCTTTGCCCTCTTGGCTGTAAACCGCCTCGGCCGCCCTCTGAACCGGATAAGAGACTCCATTGAATTTGGTGGAATGCCGGCGGTTCCACAAGGCATGCAACGAATGTTTCTGACCATTACCGTCGTAGGCCATGCAAGTTTTGGGAACAACGGTAAAGGCACAGCGGGTGCCGGTAAAACCGGCGGTTTTGGAAAAACTTCTGAACTCGATGGCCACCTCACGAGCACCTTTGATTTCAAAAATAGAACGAGGAAGGCTCTGGTCACGGATGAAGGCTTCATAAGCAGCATCATAAAGGATCAGGGCTTTGTTTTCACGGGCGTAATCCACCCACAGCTTCAACGTATCCCCGGAAATAGAGGCACCGGTGGGATTGTTGGGAAAACACAGATAAATCAGATCCACTGGTTGCGCGGGCAGGTTCGGAACAAAACCGTTCTCAGGCAGGCTGTCCATATACAGAATTTTGTCGTATCGTCCGTCGGCAAATTCTCCGGTGCGACCGGCCATAACATTGGTGTCTAAATACACCGGATATACCGGATCAGGAATCGCCAGACGAATGTCCCCGGCAAAAAGCTCCTGAATATTGGCCGAATCACATTTGGAGCCGTCGCTGACAAAAATTTCATCGGAATCGACATCCGCTCCCCTGGCTTGATAGTCGTTGGCAGCGATCTTGTCCCTCAAAAAATCGTACCCTTGCTCAGGACCGTAACCCCGAAAAGTGGCATCCACAGTCATCTCTTTAACACCCTGGGAAAAGGCCTGTGTGCAGGCTGGCGGCAGCGCCCGGGTTACATCACCGATACCCAGCCGGATAATATTGGCTTCCGGATTCTCCTGCTGATAAACAGACACACGATTGGCGATCTCGACAAACAGATAAGAAGATTGCAGCTTGAGATAGTTCTCGTTGATTCGGATCATGTTTCAGCCTTTCTTTATTTTAATATAATCATATCAGGCGGTCCGCCCGGTTTGCCGAGCATTCCGCTAAAATCGCAAATAAAATCGACGGACCTTTAACATTCGGATTTCATATCCTAAAACCTGATAACCGTCAACCGGGATTGTCGTCAGGTGGGAATTATAATTGTCGCACATCATCGGACCGAAGGTATTTTTTCGAACTGGATGTAATTGACTATCTCTGGAACAGGTCTCTAGGAAATGACGCCAGCCCTATCCAGGGGAATGCAACACCGTGTCCTGCTACGGCAGGTAGGAAGCCTAACCGAAAAATGGCGTCTTCAAAAATTTTCGCAGATAGCTATCAGCTCTCTCTTTCCTCCCCTGCTTTCTTTCAATTCTTTTCCGTATTTAAAACTGGCAGTTTCTTAGGTTTAACCCTGGTCATCTCCCCGGTTTTCGGGTTCCTAACGTTGTCTGCTTTGTTTTTTTTAACGTAATAAGAAAAATCTCTTGATTTATTTGTAAATGTTTATTATATGATAACTATTCTTGTTTAGGTCTGTGTATTAATTAGATTAATGTTAAGCTTATTATGGCTGATCCAAAAAATAGATTTGATACCATTGTAAAGAATCTCCGGGAAAACAATCATAAGCTCACGCCCCAGCGCTTGGCTATTGTGAAAATCTTATCCCGCAGTAAAGGGCACCCCAATGTTGAAAAAATCTATGAACATCTGCAGGATGATTTTCCGACAATGAGTTTGGCAACGGTGTATCGCAATGTCTTGTTGCTCAAGTCTTTGGGGGAGGTTTTGGAGCTTGGATTCCCGGATGGAAGCAACCGCTATGACGGGAACAAACCGGATCCACATCCGCATGTCATTTGTGTCCGGTGTAAAAAGATAATCGATCCGGAACTGGCTACTTTAAAAGACATGACAGAAGAAGTTGCTGATGAAACCGGCTTCAAAATCCTGACACACAGGTTGGACTTTTTTGGTATCTGCCGGGATTGCACGAACAATTCATAAGGCAAAAATTTTTTGTCTTATAATTGCAAACGATTATCATGTAGGATATAATATTATTCGTAGCCGGAGTTGATCCAAAATCAAAAACGATTGATTTGGTTTGGCTGGTTTGATATAGGAGCGATAAGGCAAAAGGTGCTGCTTTCGAAATTTATCAGCCATCTGTTCATCGTATTGCAATCGAAATTCTTGATCCAGTTTCTGCGGAAGTTCTAATCCCTGCTTTGGACTTTCCGAGTCCTATCGTTGCTGATTTTGTTCCAATTCTCCGTTCGAATTTAAGATAGAATTTAACCGTAACACACTTTAATCGAAATCATTTAACAAGAGGGAAATTTCCAGTCAACCCCAACAGAAAGGAGAAAATCGATGGCACAGAAGAAAAAACTGACCAACAATGCCGGCGCTCCGGTAGCTGATAACCAGAACGTAATGACTGCTGGACCGCGCGGACCGATGTTGCTGCAGGATGTTTGGTTTCTGGAGAAACTGGCCCATTTTGATCGGGAAGTGATCCCTGAGCGACGAATGCACGCGAAGGGTTCCGGTGCCTACGGTACCTTTACCGTCACCCACGACATTACTCAGTATACCAAAGCTAAAATATTTTCCGAAGTAGGGAAAAAGACCGAGTTCTTCACCCGGTTTTCCACGGTAGCCGGTGAGCGTGGTGCCGCCGACGCCGAGCGTGACATCCGTGGATTTGCGACCAAATTTTATACCGAGGAAGGCAACTGGGATCTGGTGGGTAACAACACACCCGTATTCTTTTTGCGTGATCCACTAAGGTTTCCCGACCTTAACAAGGCCGTCAAACGCGATCCTAGAACGAACCTGCGTAGCGCCCGCAATAACTGGGACTTCTGGACGCTGCTGCCGGAGGCGTTGCACCAGATTACTATCACGATGAGTGACCGCGGCATCCCTTATTCCTATCGCCATATGAACGGTTACGGCAGCCACACTTTCAGCATGATCAACGCCAAAAATGAACGTACCTGGGTCAAGATTCATCTCAAGACCCAGCAGGGGATACGCTGTCTGAGCGATGAAGAGGCCGAGGCGATCGTCGGTAAATGCCGGGAAAGTCATCAGCGCGACCTATACGAAAGCATCGAAAAAGGGGACTTTCCCCGCTGGACCATGAACATTCAGGTGATGCCGGAGAAAGATGCCTCTAAATTCCCCTTCAACCCCTTCGACCTGACAAAGGTTTGGCCACACGGCGATTACCCTTTGATTGAGGTGGGTATCTACGAACTGAATCGTAACCCGGAGAACTACTTCGCCGAGGTTGAGCAATCGGCTTTCAATCCAGCCAATATCGTCCCCGGCATCGGGTTCTCCCCTGACAAAATGCTGCAGGGAAGACTCTTCTCTTACGGCGATGCCCAACGCTATCGACTCGGTGTGAACCATCATTTGATCCCGGTCAATGCCTCTCGATGCCCATTTCACAGCTATCACCGTGATGGAGCCATGCGGGTTGACGGCAATTATGGCAGCACCCTTGCTTACGAGCCTAATAGTTACGGCGAGTGGCAAGATCAGCCGGATTTTGCCGAACCGCCCCTCAGTTTGGAAGGGGCGGCTGATCACTGGAACCATCGTGAGGATGACGATTATTACTTCCAGCCCCGCGCCCTGTTCCATAAGATGAGCCCCGAACAGCAGAACTTGCTGTTTGCTAACACAGCTCGGGCGATGGGAGACGCTCCGCGAGAGATTAAGATCCGTCACATTGGCAACTGTCTGAAGGCAGATCCGGCTTACGGCCAGGGGGTAGCTGATGCACTTGACATCCCGCTTAGCGAAGTACCTAAGGAGGAATAGGGTCGTTTTCAAAGTCACAAGGGGGGCGTAAAAGAACACCAAGGTTTTCACTGAACAGGAAAACTACTTTTAGACTCTCGAAGTATAGACCAACCAGCCAAAAAGGGCTAAAGGCGGTTTGGTAAATGCTGCCGCAATTTGCCAAGCCGCTTAGCCCGCTTAATAGGCATACATAAAATATACACATAGTTCATCAAAACGATCTATCATTAATTACAGATTCCGGACCCGTCACCCGGAAAGTCCTTTGAGGATCAGGTTTTTTTGTTTTTCTTTGTTCCGTTTGTCCTTCTCAACAAAAATCGGTTTCCCGCTGTCATAGGCTTTTCCCGTATAGTACATCAGGGTTGCCGGCGTCGACGGAGAGGGCGTAAAAATCTGAATCTGCCGGGGTTTGAACTTGAGGACCCTGCGGCTGAAGCGGTTTAAACGCTCCATGTCTTGGAGTGTACATCCCGGATAAGCAGCGATAAAATAACAGGTTAAGAACTGTTTTTTCCCCATCCTGCTATTGATTTTTTCAAAACAGCGGAAGAATTCCAGAAAGTTCTCAATGGAGGGTTTTCCCATGAGCGCAAGGATATGATCTTCGGAATGCTCGGGTGCGACCTTCAGTTGTCCGGAAATATGGTGCCGGATAATCTCTTCAAGATATTGAAGGCCGTATCTTTGATCTTTTAGCACCAGATCATGGCGTATTCCGGAACCGATGAAAACCTTTTTAACCTTCGGCATCTGCCTGAGTTTTTTCAGCAGGGCAATCTGGGGGAGATGGCTGATTTCCAGCTTATTGCAGACGACCGGAGTCAGGCAGCGCTTGTTGCGACATGTGCCTTTGGTTTTTTTTCGCTCGCATTCGATGCCGTACATATTGGCGGTGGGGCCTCCGACATCGTGAATGTATCCTTTAAATTCAGGATGGTTGGTTAAAATCGACGCTTCCTTCAGAATGGACGCTTCGCTCCGATCCACAACCCTTTGCCCCTGATGTACGGATATGGCGCAGAAGTTACAGTCGCCATAACATCCTCTGTGAGTAGTGATTGCAAAACGGATGGTTTCAAGTGCCCGCACCGGCCCCCATGCTGCATAATACGGATGGACGTCACGTTCATAGTCCAGCGCATGAATATGGTCCAGTTCCTCGCTCGTTGGCGGAAACTGAGGAGGATTCTGGATCAGATACCGGCTGTCCTGTTTCTGGCAAAGACCTTTTCCGGTTATCGGGTCATTGTTTTTATAAAAAATCTTAAACATTTCAGTGAACTTGGCGCTGTCTACCGCAACATCCGCATGGGATGGGAGTTCTATGTAACCTTCTTTTTTTTCCGCGGCAATATAGCAGATTCCGCGGACATCCGTAACCGGTCGGCGCCGCCGGATGTTTTCTGCCAGTTCGAGAGTCGTTTTTTCCCCCATTCCATAGACCAGAATATCGGCCTTGGCGTCAAAAAGAATGGACCGCCGTATACTGCCAGACCTGTAATGATAATGGGAGATGCGTCTGAGGCTCGCTTCAATCCCGCCGATAACAATCGGTTTTGTCTTTTTGAAATATCGGCGAACAAGATTGGTATATGCGATAACCGCCATGTCCGGACGTCTGATATTTAGACCGCCGCCGGTCAGATCATCTCGCTTTCGCCGTTTATTCGTCGGAGTATAATTGGATATCATGGAGTCCATGCATCCCGAAGTAATTCCCCAGAAAAGATTCGGCTCCCCCAGCCGCCCGATATCTTTTCCACTGTTGATATCGGGCTGCGCAATTATGGCTACCGTGTAACCGGCATCTCTCAGTACCTTTCCAATGACCGCGACGCCGATAAACGGCGAATCCACATAGGTGTCTCCTGTTACCAGTATGACGTCCGGAGACTTCCAGCCAAGAGCATTCAGCTCGTTTTTAGTTGTGGGAAGAAACATTAAGAGAAATCCAGGTCAATTCGTGTTTGTTGTGTGAAAGATGGAGAAAGGTTATGTCATCTAAGCGTATCGGTACAGTTATTTGTTTAGTATCAATAAAAAAGCAGTCGTCGTTAACTATTTACAAGTGATTTAAAATAAGTAGGAACCTTTGTCTCAAAGGTTATTTTCTCTTTTGTATCGGGATGTAATATGGTTATGGAGGCCGCATGAAGTGTAAGTCTCTTAATACCCTTGTCTTTTTCCCCATACTTTTTATCTCCAGCTACAGGAGAACCTTTTTCCGACAAATGGACCCGGATCTGATTTTTCCTGCCTGTAAGCAGATCTATTTCAAGCAGGCTGTACTTTTTTGATTCTCTCAGAACTTTAAACCCGGTCTTAGCAAGCTTACCTTTTTCAGGATCATCAACAGAATACATTTTATGAGCACGGCTTTCTGCAAGATATGAAGTAATTACGCCCTCCTTCTCCGGTAACGTTCCATGAACTACGGCATAGTACTTTTTTTTAAATCCATGCCACTCCTCCTGAAGATAACGCTTGGCATTTTCATTTTTAGCAAAAACGATAATACCGGAAGTATCTCTATCCAAACGGTGCACGATAAATACCCGGTTTCTTGATTTCTGATTCCCTTTTCTTACGTACGTATTTAAAAGATAATAAGCTGTATTTTCTCTGACTTTCTCAGTACTCACTGTTAAAAGACCACTCCTTTTATCCACAACCAGAATATCATGATCTTCATAGAGAATAGAAAGCCCCCTGGGCTGATATCTTTTGGGGGGGCTTTTAAAGCTTTTCTGACTTTCCCGCATTTTGACTCTCATATTTTCCTCTGACTCATAACATTAGATATTGATTCGCCGCGAAAGAATTTCAGCTTTTAGAAAAAGTGAATATAAGCAAGATCTTTGCGGCGATTATTCAGACGTGTAATAACCCCACCCTTATCAATAGCATATCTAATTGAATATTCAACAAAATTATTAGACTTCGTAGAACTCAGTTTTTTGATATAGGTTTTTCCTAACCCCAATCTATACTACTCTTGGAGTAGTTTGCATTCAAGGTTCAAGGCAGAACTGAAATCGTAAATTCAAATTTATGATCATAAATTTCAACGTAAACAGATAAAATTATGCACAATCAGATTGAAGGAACTTTGTTCCTAATCTGAATCGAGCAAATCGTTATTCATAAAGGATTTTAACCCAATTTGCCTGTAGGGACTTTTGCAGGGACTTGACAGTCAAAATGGGGAATTTTGTGTCCCTTTGAGGACAATGAGGGACAATTTGCGGAAAACAAAAAAGGCTTACAAGTTACTAAAATGCTTGTAAGCCTTTGATATTCATATGGAGGCGGCAACCAGATTCGAACTGGTGTATAGCGGTTTTGCAGACCGCTGCCTTACCACTTGGCTATGCCGCCTAAAAAAAAATGGAGCGGGAAACGGGATTTGAACCCGCGACTTCGACCTTGGCAAGGTCGCACTCTACCACTGAGTTACTCCCGCTCAATGTTAGGTTTTTACTAAATATTTATTTGGGTTTTGTCAACAAATATTTTATTTAACCTGCCCTTCTCACCAACCTGAGCGTTCATTTACAAGACATTCTAAACTAAGCCTGCATGAGGCCCCTGAACTTAATAAAATAGTCGGCACCGGATAACAGGGTCATTGCCAGGGCCACCCATAAAAATACGGACCCGATTGCATGAAAATCGATGGTAAAATGTTGATAATGTATTAAAAGAGGTATTATTGCAGCTATCTGAAACCCGGTTTTATATTTTCCAAGACGGGATGATGAGATTTCCTGCCCCTGTTGGGCGGCAATATTTCGTAGGCCGGTAACAGCAAGCTCCCGTCCGATGATAATGCAAACTATCCATCCCGGAATCCAGCCCAGCGAAGCCAGCATAATAATAGCGGAAGATACCAGCAGTTTGTCTGCAAGCGGGTCCATGACCTTGCCTAAATTTGATACAAGCCCCTTGCGCCTTGCAAAAAAACCATCCAGAAAATCGGTTATAGCCGCAATGCTAAATAAAACGGCAGCCACAAACGTAAACAACTTGCCGGGAAACAACAGCAAAATCACAATCAGCGGAACCGCGGCAATACGAAACAGGGTTAGATTATTGGGGTTGCTAAATATCTCTTTCATCTACCCACTCGAAAACATAGTCCTTGCATCTAAATTCGTCGTTTTTTATTTATTTTGTGCTTTTTCCCAGTCGTCAAGAAAAGCTTTGATACCCTTGTCTGTCAATGGATGGGCAGCCAGTTTGGCCAACACGTCAAAGGGGATGGTGGCAATGTCAGCGCCGATAAGGGCCGAATCCAGAACATGCAACGGACTGCGCACACTTGCTACAATGATCTCGGTATCATAGGCGTAATTACTGTATATTTCTACAATCTGTTCGACAAGCAGGAGCCCTTCCTGAGACAGGTCATCGAGACGACCGACAAACGGGCTGACAAAGGTCGCACCGGCTTTGGCCGCCATCAGAGCCTGCAAAGGTGAAAATACTAAAGTTACATTTGTCTTGATTTCCTCTTGGGTAAGTTGGCGGGTTGCCTTCAAGCCGTCCACTGTCATGGGAACCTTTACCACGATATTTGCGTGAATCCCTGCCAGGTCCCGAGCTTCCTTTATCATGCCTTCGGCATCAAGGCTGATAACCTCAGCACTGATGGGACCATCCACTACTGCGCAAATCTCTTGGATAATCTCTTTAAAATCACGTCCTTCTTTGGCTATGAGACTCGGATTGGTAGTAACGCCGTCAACCATCCCCATACTGTGGGCTTCTTTGATTTCGTTTATGTTTGCGGTGTCGATAAAGAATTTCATCTGCAAAACCTCCTGCAATAATTTCAGAATTTATTTTTTTAAACGCATGTCAATAAATGTATCTCTGCATTCCGGGCTGCAGAAATACAAATCCTGGCCGTCGGTCTTTAGATGTACACCGTCTCTTTGGGGGAAATAGACTTCGCATACAGGGTCTTTAATCATCACGTCATCGATCTCACCGGCGGCTTGGCCGGCAAACTTTTTTGAGGTTGATGCGCTTGGAAGCATCCAGGACTTCAATATCCGGTAACAAAAGTATATTAAACCCAAAAAAATCAGTAATCGCATTGATACTCAACCACCATTTGCCTATCTTCTCCCAGATTATCTAAAAGATGCCGTACATCTTTTTTGTAAACCGGGTGAATAAATGTGGGATCTATATCACATATAGGCTTTAACACAAAGCATCTTTTGTGCATTCGAGGATGGGGAATCACAAGCAAAGATGCTTTAAGCACTAAATCATCATAAAATATGATATCCATATCCAGAATCCTGGGACCAAACCTTATCGTGTCACGGACTCGACCGGCACTGCGCTCAATTGACTCTAATGTTTTTAACAGCTGAAAAGGATCGAGGGTGGTTTCAATTTTGATCACTGCGTTGACAAACCAATCCTGATCAAGATAGTCAACAGGCTCGGTTTTGTAAAACCTTGAAATGCCAGTTAGTGCGGCTGTGCCGGTTCTTATCAGGGCATCAATACCATTTTGGCAGTTTGAACGTTTGTCTCCGATATTGGATCCGGTACCAATGTAAACCGTATGCTTTTTCATGTGCGACCATGCCATAGGGGTCAGTAAACATCCTGGTCCAGAGGGCCAGGCTTTGGGTTACCCCTGGAAGGGGCTGCTTGCATACAAATTCGACAAGTTCGAAGTGACTAAAGTGAGCTAAAGTGACTAAAGTTATGGAGTCGCTTTGCTCCGCTGATTTTATATAATTGGCAGAATTACTTAACTTTAGTTCACTTCAAACTTTAGGCACTTTTAATGGTCTTTGGCAGAGCCAGATATTTCTGGCATGGCCCAAAGGATCAGGTTTTTCAGTTAAATAAATTTAGTTTTTCTTGGTCCTGTTCTTTCTCTGCAATTCGATTTTATGTTTCAGCCGTTCGATCAACTGGGCCTGGGAATCCTTGGCAAGAATATTGTTGAATTGAGTCCGGTAATTCTTAATCAGGCTCACCCCTTCTATATTCACATCATAAACCCTCCAAACGTCATTGCGCTTCAACATGCTGTAAACAATTGGGATATCCACGCCACTTCTGAGTATCTTGGTCGTAACACGGGCTTTTGAGTCTGAAACCATTTTCTGGCCCAGATAAAGAACTTTTTCTTCTTCGTAGCCCCCTTGTATCTTATCAACATAAGTGCTTTCGAGTAATTCTGCAAAAAGACCGGTAAACTCTTTTCTCTGCTGCACAGTGAATTTTTTCCAATTGCGGGCCAGGGCCAGTTTAGCCATCACTGGAAAATCAAAGGCTTGCCCGATAGTCTCCCAAATTTTCTCCCGTTGTGCATCTTTCCGGGCGGCATCCTGATAATGCGGATCTTGCAGTATGCCGAGGACCTGATCAACAGGCGCCTTAAGTGCATCAAGGGGCTCAATGCCTTTTGCTGAGCAGGGTACACCGACAATCAATGCAAAGATTACGGACATTATTTGTTTTTTCATTTTTTTTCCTCAAAAAAAATTAAACCCCGCCAAACACATACTTGCTTATCAGCTCCTCCAAATCAATGGCTGATTCAGTCTCTATGATCGTATCACCCGAAGTAAGGATCTCATCCGAACCGCCGGGAGTCAGTTTGATATATTTATCTCCGATCAGGCCTGCGGTCTTAATCGAGGCGATAACATCATCGGTCAAAACAACTCCCTTTTGAATCTTCATCTTTACGACCGCCACCATTTCTTCCTTGTCCAGGGAGATGGAATCGACTTTACCAATTTGAACCCCGGCCACTTCCACCGAAGCCCCGTTGTTGAGTCCTGAAATAGACTGAAATTGCGCACTGACGGAATAATAATCTACTCCGAACCATTCCATTTTACCCAGCCTAACGGTCAGATATCCAACGCATATTATTCCGATGAGCACAAAGATGCCTACTCCTATTTCAACCAATGACCTGTTCATGGATCCTCCCATCGATTAACAAACTTTAAATTCAAATAATTCGTTTTGAGCAGATTCTGCAATGGCAACTATATGTTCTATCTGACTGTCTTGCTGTGCTTCTGCAAACCCGGCGTCGACAGAAAAACATAATGCAGGATACGGCCGTACCCCGATAATATCTTCTGATTTTAGTTCTTTAGTCAGTTTATCACAAACCATCCGGGCTTGATCAATGTCGGTATTTGGAAGAACTGCAAGGATTTTGTCTAACCCGTAACGGAAACAGATATCAGTGATTCTCAACTTGTTTAATATTTGAACTGAAAAATTTTTCAGCACGGTCTGGACTTCCCCATGCCCTATGGCTTCATTTATCTCTTCCATATTCTTTATTGAAAATAAAATGATGGAAAAAACAACCTGGTGGCGTTGCAGCCGGCCCATCTCTTCCAAAAATCTTTTCTCTCCCTGCGATTGGGTATGCATATCGGTCAGATCGTCGCGGTGGCTTTCCAGGCCCCTGATAAACTGTTGAACCTCCGGATCAGTAGCTTGCTGGATCTCCTTGGGGGTTCCTTCAATAATAACCCGCCCTTCTTCCAGCATGGCCACACGCTGCGAGAAATAGAAAATATCCGGTATTTCATGGCTCACCACTACTCCAGTGAACCCAAACCTTTTTTGATAGTCTGCAATCATGCTGTGTACGGCGTTTTTGCGAATCGGATCCAGCCCGGTAGTAGGTTCATCAAACAGGACAATCTCTGGATCGGTCACCAGGGCTCTGGCAAGAGCCACTCTTTTTTGCATTCCGCCTGAGAGCTGGGATGGATATTTATCGTCAATATCGCTAAGGTCCAGCTGTTGCATTATGTTTCGAATCCGTTTTTTGATCTCGGCGGCGGGTAAAGATTGCTTTTCTTTAAGGGGCAGAGCAATGTTGTCAACAACAGACAAGGAATCAAAGAGGGCCGAACCCTGAAACAGGTAGCTTATTTTGCTTTTAAAGACCTGTCGTGCACTCTTTTTCATTTCTGAAAGCGGCTGTCCCTTGAAAAGAATTCTACCTGAATCAGGTTTCAAAAGGCCTATAATATGCTTTAGCAAAACGCTTTTGCCAACACCGCTTTTTCCGATGATGGTGGTGACCTCTCCTCTGTAAATGTTTAGATTTACACCATCAAGAATCTGTTTTTGGCCAAACTTTTTAAAAACGTTTTCAAGTTCGATAAGTGGTTGGTTCATAAGCCTTTATAATAAGAAAGATGTCAGTATATAATCGACGATCAGGGTCAGCACGCAGGAAGCGACGACTGCTGAAGTCGTTGCATGACTTACCCCTTTGGCCCCGAAACCTTCGGCCCGCGTGTGGGTAAAATATCCTTGGAAGCAGCAGATAGTGGTTACAACTGCCGAAAAAACAAGTGCTTTAATAAACCCGCCTGAAACATCCTTCATCAGGACACTCGATTGGACTTTGGCAAAATAGATCCCAGGGTTTATGCCCAGCAAAATCGAACCTGTAAGATACCCTCCGAAAATACCGACCACGTCAAAAATTGCTGTAAGTAAAGGAAAACTGATAAAAGCAGCAGCCATTCGAGGGCTGAACAAAAAGCGTACAGGGTCGATATCCATTGTTTCCAGTGCATCGATTTGTTCGGAGATACGCATTATTCCTATCTCTGCAGCCATTGCCGATCCAGCCCGGCCTGCGACCATAATAGCGGTCAGCACCGGACCCATTTCACGGATCAATGAAAGGGCAACAGCCGCACCCAGCAGCCCTTCCGATCCGAATTGCACAAGCGTATAATATCCCTGAAGCCCGAGAACCATGCCCGTAAATGCCCCCGTCAGACAAATCACAAAGACAGATTTTGTGCCTATGAAATAGACTTGCTCAATAATTTTGGATATCTGTAAGGGGAGAGAAAAGATGTGAAAAAAGCCGTAAAAAAAAAGATGGCAATTCTTCCCATCTCCTGGATCGGAAAAAGAGCCAGTCTGCCAAGAGCGGCCAGCGTGGTTTTCGCAACAGCAAAGCGCATCAGTAATCGTATCCAGCTAAAGAAAACAGTATCTAGATGATGTTTTTTTAATAAAAATCCATGCCTTTACGTGGTGTTTTTCATCCTGCTTTATAAAAAATTATAAAAAAAATAGCCGGGTGAGTCAATCGGAAACATTAAATAGCAATTTGGTTAGACTGTCGCCCAAAATCGTCATTATTATTTTATATAGTTCTTCTCCAATTTAGTTGGAGAAGAGGGCTCAAGGATTCAAGGGTCCCAGGGGTCAAGTGTTTGCTTTCAAACGATTTTATCATCGTCTTGAGTATCCTTTCAACTTCTGCAGAACTTTAAAGACATGGATACTTTAAAATATTTCACTCGAACCCTTGGATCCTTGGACCCTTGAATCCTTTCTCATAAAATTAACTGACCGGCAACAGATAGTCAGCAAGCCGGGAAGATGTTTTGCGCAAATTTAGACTCAAAAGCCGCGAAATTCCTTTGAGAATTTTTATGCCGATTTCAGGATTGTTTTTTAGTATCTCATCAAAATTTTTCTGTGTTAATGTGAGCAAAGTGGTTTCTCTTCGGGCTTTAGCCGTTGCCGACCGGGGGAAATTGTCAATAACTGACATTTCACCAATTGAGCGTCCCTTTGGCAACGAGGCAATAACGACTTCGCTGCCAGGTGAAGATTCCTTAATAATATCAACTACTCCTTCCAATACAAAGCAGACGGAATCGCCTCGGTCCCCTTCTCGGAAAAGAATATCACCTGTTTCGATTTTTGAATAATCCATATGATCGGCCACAACTTTTAACTCATTCTCTATGAGCCCGTCAAATAAGGGGGAGTATATAAGCGAGTCAATGATAGTCTCTTTTATTTCTTTCTCGCTTTTTGACTGAGTCTTTTTCATTTTGCTATCTCCTGCTTAGATTTAGCCTTCAGCGATTATGCACACCGTCTTCCAAGATCAACTGTTTTTTATCACCTCGTAAGCCTTCTCAAGGGCTTCATCCAGCTTCTCCGGTTTGGTTCCGCCGGCCTGGGCCATATCCGATCTGCCGCCGCCGCCGCCACCCACAACCGCCGCGACCTGCTTGACAATCCGGCCGGCATGAAACCGATCGGTCAGATCTTTAGTAACGATGACGATCAGCAGGGCCTTGGCTTCTGCAACACTGCCCAGGATAACGATGCCCGACTTTATTTTATCCTTGAACCTGTCGGCCAGATCTCTCAAGGCTGCCGGCTGGTCAACCGCAACCTTTTTGGCAAGGACCTTGACACCGTCAATGGATTTAACGTCAGCTTCGATGTCATCGACCGATGTGGCGGCGATTTTCACCTTTAAAAGATCGACTTCTTTTTCAAGAAATTTCTGATGGGACAATATTTTCTCAAGCCTTTGGGGCACCACTTGGGGGCTTTCTTTGAGCAGGCGGGCTGTATCATCCAGCAACTTTGCAGTTTTTTGAATGTGAGCCAGTGCAGCCCCGCCGGTCAGGGCTTCGATCCGCCTTACGCCTGAAGCCACGCTCGATTCTTCAATGATTTTGAAAAGACCGATATCTCCGGTAGCTCCCGTATGCGTTCCACCGCAAAGTTCCTTGCTGAAATCGTTTAAAGAAACCATCCTGACCCGGTCACCGTATTTTTCTTCAAAAAGTGCGGTAGCACCTGTTTTGAATGCTTCTTCAGCCTCCATCTCCACGGTCTCAACCGGTACGTTTGCACGCACCTGCTGGTTGACGATGGTTTCAATTTTTATCAGTTCTTCAGGAGTAGTCTGGGAAAAGTGGGTAAAATCGAAGCGCAGCCTGCCCGATGCCACCAGGGATCCGGACTGTTTGACGTGATCACCAAGAACTTTGCGCAAGGCAAAATGAAGCAGATGAGTGGCTGTATGATTACATTCGGTGGCACTACGCGCGGTCTTGTCGACCGTAAGGGTTACATTCTGCTCTTTTACAATTTTTCCTGAAACGATTTCTCCTATGTGAATGATAAGTCCGGTAGGATCCTTGATGGTATCGGTAACCGACATCTCAAGATCCGGGCCGGTGATTTTTCCAATGTCACCGACCTGACCACCGGCCTCGCCGTAAAAGGGCGTTGCTTCGGTGACAACTTCAACCGGCCGGCCGCTGCCCGCCTCGGAGACTTCCCGGCCTTTTTGCACCAGAAGAAGAACCTTGGAGTCACAGGTTATCGCATCGTAGCCGACAAACTCCGGCATGAGGCCTTGGGCCGAAAGGTTTTTGTAAGCTTCGCTGATTTCGGCAAACGCCGCCACTGATCTGGACTGGGTGCGCTGCTGTTCCATGGCGCTGTCAAATCCACCCATGTCGAGATCCATTTCTTCGTCCCTGACCACGTCCTGGACAATATCGACCGGAAATCCGAAGGTATCATAAAGCTTAAAAATCAAATCTCCCGGCACCCGGGTTTGACCTTTGGCCTTTAGATCTTTAAGACCATCGTTTAAAAGCCTGAGGCCGTGATCAAGTGTTTCTGAAAAGCGTATCTCTTCGTTATTGATCACATTGGTGATATATGCTTTGGCGTCGACAAGGTCGGGATAAGCCGGTTTCATGATATCAAAAACTACTTCTGCGGTTTTATGGAGAAACGGATCGGTCAGGCCTATGTTGCGGCCATAGCGGATCGCCCTGCGCATGATGCGGCGCAGCACATAACCTCGGCCTTCGTTGGAAGGCATGATACCGTCGCCGATAAGAAATGCGGCGGCCCTGCTGTGGTCGGCAATGACTTTCATAGCCACATCCGCTTCCTGCGACTGCCCCAGCCGCTTTTCAGCAAGATCTTCTACTTTTTGCATAATGGGCCGGATCAGGTCGATATCATAATTAGTGGGCACGTCCTGAACAAGGGCAATCAGCCGTTCCAACCCCATCCCGGTATCAATACTCGGTTTGGGAAGCGGGTCCATCTTGCCGGATGCTTCGCGGTTGAATTGCATAAACACCAGATTCCAGATCTCCAAATACCGGTCACATTCACATCCGACCCCGCAATCCGGCCGGTCGCATCCATATTTTTCTCCGCGGTCCATGTGAATTTCACTACAGGGACCGCAGGGGCCGGTATCGCCCATTGCCCAGAAATTATCCTCTTCACCAAACCGCAAAATCTTTTCCTCCGGTACCCCGATGTTCTTATGCCAGAGTTCATGGGCCTCGTCATCGTCAAGATAAATCGAAACCCAGAGCTTGTCTGCGGGCAATCCATAGCCGTTTGTCAGCAAATCCCAGCCAAAATCTATGGCTTTTTCCTTGAAGTAATCACCAAAAGAAAAATTGCCCAACATCTCGAAAAAGGTATGATGCCGGGCGGTATAGCCGACATTCTCAAGGTCGTTATGTTTACCTCCGGCGCGCACGCATTTTTGAGACGTAGCCGCTCTGACATAACCTCTTTTTTCTTCGCCTAAAAAACAGCGTTTAAACTGTACCATACCGGCATTGGTAAACAGCAAGGTGGGATCGTCGGATGGAACAAGCGACGAACTTCTTACAACCTGGTGGTCATACTTTTCAAAATATTCAAGAAATTTTTTACGTACTTCGTTGCCAGTCATAGATTGCTCCATTTGTGTATTAGTTTCTTTATTCGTCAGTCTCTGTTATTTGCTCTTTGTTTTTTGAAAGTCCCAATGCTTCCCTGGTCTTAGTCAATATCGCATCGTGGATATCTACATTTTCCTTTAAAAATCTAACTACGTTTTGTCGTCCCTGGCCGATTCGCTCCCCTTGGAATGAATACCAGGAACCGCTTTTATCTATCACGCCGGCATCCGCACCCACGTCAAGAAGGTCGCCGAGTTTCGAGATGCCTTCACCATACAAAATATCGAATTCAGCATCCATAAAAGGAGGTGCCATTTTATTTTTGACAACGCGCACTCTTGTGCGATTTCCCACAATCTCCTGGCCCTCTTTAATCGCACCGGTCCGGCGGATGTCGAGCCTGACCGAAGAATAGAACTTAAGCGCATTTCCTCCGGAGGTTGTCTCCGGATTTCCAAAGACAACACCGATTTTCATGCGAATCTGATTAATAAAAATAACCGAAGTCTTGGTTTTGCTGATAGTCCCGGTCAGCTTTCTTAATGCCTGGGACATTAGCCGGGCCTGGAGCCCCATGTGGGAATCTCCCATCTCCCCTTCAATTTCGGCCCTGGGAACCAGCGCAGCAACCGAATCGATGACGATGATATCTATGGCACCGCTTCTGACCAGCATATCGGCAATCTCAAGGGCCTGTTCCCCGGTATCAGGCTGAGCGACTAAAAGTTCGGCACAATCAACGCCAAGTCTTTTGGCATACGCAGTGTCCAGGGCATGCTCAGCATCGATAAAAGCGACAATACCGCCCTTTTTTTGGGCCTCGGCAACGGCATGCAGGGCCAGGGTTGTTTTGCCGGATGATTCCGGCCCATAAATCTCAGTAACCCTGCCCCTTGGAATACCCCCTATTCCCAACGCTTTGTCAAGAGCAAGCGAACCGGTCGGTATGACCGGCACATCTAAAATGGGACTGCTTCCCAGCTTCATGATAGAGCCTTTGCCGAACTGTCTCTCTATCTGAACCATAGCGGTCTCGACCGCCTTTTCCTTCTCCGGTGAAATGCTCATGATATCCTCCTAAAAAGAAGTTCCTAAAATTTATCAATTTACAAGAGTGTTTTGTGTTTTGTGTTTTGTATTTTGTGTTTTGTGTTTTGTATTTAGTGTTTAGTATTTGGAATTTAAAAAGTTAGTATATCAGTATATATTTCAACCAAACATAAAATACTAAACACCAAACACGTAATGAATTCGATTTTTTACGAATTCATCAGATGTGTCTCCATCAATTTTGTATATACAGCTCCGGTAGGTTTCAGCTCGCTCTTGAACAAAGCAACCGTATCGGTAACAAAAGGCTCTGATTCAAAGCCTGCAAATTCTTTGACAGCCTCGAAGAGCCTTTGCGGGTCGATTTTATTTTTGACGCGACCTAAGGTTAAATGTCCTTTAAACTTTCTTTTCTCCTTTGGAAAACCGTTTGCCGCCAACTTTTCGTCAAGGGTTTTTTGCAATTTCTGCAATTGGTTGATTTGGCCGACAAGGCCCACCCAAATCACACGGGGACGCTTTATACTCGGAAAGGCCCCTATCCCTTTTGCAGCTATCGATATCGGTGCAAACCCATGGGCTGATTCAAATATCGCCTGGTTGATCTTCTCGGTCTGCACCTTTTGGATGTTACCTAAAAATTTGAGGGTAAGGTGAATGTTCTGCGGACGAACCCAGCGCACATTAAATCCATAGGGCTGTAACCTTTCCTGAATTCTTCTGATTGAATCAATTATTTTTTCAGGAAGTTCAATCGCTATAAATGTCCTTATAGTTTCTGACATGGTTAGTAGCCAGTTATCAGTGAACAGGTATCGGTGAACAGGTATCGGTTATCAGTGATCCGTATCCAGCATCCAGCATCAAGTATCAATCATCAATCATCCAGCATCCAGTATCCAGTATCCAGTATCCAGCATCCAGCATCCAGTATCCAGTATCCAGTATCTACGACGGTAATGTAAACTGCGGCTCCCCTATTAAAAATTCGCCCTTTAAGA
>JACKQG010002086.1_pt1 | contig 26620 bp, 39 predicted proteins | sample 8237621 | NCBI WGS metagenome assembly JACKQG01 (sample SAMN15677084, study PRJNA649215) | marine metagenome | biome: marine; feature: Black Sea; material: saline water; isolation source: suspended particulate matter (SPM) from the Black Sea western gyre | collected 2013-06-09/2013-06-10 | depth... | reverse complement strand
TAACTGTTGGTGCCGGTGTCGTCACCAAAATCATTGAGTAGGTAAATTATATGGCCAGCCAGAAGATACGTATCCGCCTCAAGGCTTACGATCATCGAGTTTTAGATCAATCGGCAAAGCGTATTGTAGATACCGCCGAGCGCACAGGTTCACGTGTTGTGGGACCAGTACCCTTGCCAACCAAAATCGAACGTTTTGCTGTTCGCCGTTCGACTTTTATTGATAAAGATTCGCACGAACACTTTGAAATCCGCACACATAATCGTCTGATTGATGTGATTGAGCCGGACTCGAAAACGATTGATATGCTGATGCGGTTGAATCTGCCCGCTGGCGTGGATATTGAAATCAAGATTTAGTAGTAACTGTTGCTAAGTTCGTGCAGTGTCTGAGTATTTCAATCCAGACAATCCATGAGCCGGGCAATTGCACGACAAAAATAGCGAAAGAGCTATTGCGCCAGCGACAGAACATTTTGCGTGTCGCTGCCTAATAACTAACTGCGCTATTTCGGGATGATGCGGTCAAGCCCAGACTGGCAGTCCTTTGATACCAGACCCAAATGTGGCATTTGAGTTCGCCGTGGGTCTAAGAAAAAAACAAGGAGAACAATTGAGATGTTGAAAGGGCTGATTGGAAAGAAAATTGGCATGACCCAGATTTTCAATGATATTGGTGAGGCTATCCCGATTACATTGATCGAAGCTGGGCCTTGCTATGTTACCCAGGTGCGCACCATCGACAAAGATGGATATTCTGCAGTGCAGCTGGGTTTTGGTGAATCGAAACCTCGGCGTCTAACAGGTGGTCAACTTGGACATCTACAACGCAATAATTTGCCACCTGTGCGCTTTTTGCGTGAATTTCAGGCTAAAAAGCCAGATGTGAACGAAGGTGATCAAGTTACTGTAGATGTATTTGAAGTTGGCGATCATGTAGACGTAGTTGGCCGAAGTAAAGGGCGTGGCTTTGCCGGTGCGGTAAAACGCTACGGTTTTAGAGGCGGCCCCAAAACCCACGGTCAGTCAGATCGTCACCGGGCAGTAGGCTCTATTGGTGCTACTTCCGGAACTGGCAGGGTTTTCCCTGGTAAGCGTATGCCTGGTCATATGGGCAATCAACGTATTACTGCTCAAAATTTGAAAATCGTCTTAGTAGACGCTGAACGCAATTTGATCGGTGTACGCGGTGCTGTTCCTGGCCCCAAGGGCGGCCTCGTTTTGATCAAGGAATCGCGCAAGCAGTAGAGTGTGGAGCGAAGCGATCATGGAAGTTAATGTTCTAAATATGAATGGCAAGAAAGTTGATACCGTTGATTTACCGGTTTCAATCTTCGAGGCCCCAATCAATATTGATCTGATGCACCAAGCGTATGTACGCCAAATGGCAAACGCGCGCCTGGGAACTCATAAGACCAAAAGCCGGGGCGAAGTTTCTGGTGGTGGGCGCAAGCCCTGGCGTCAAAAAGGCACGGGACGTGCTCGCCATGGTTCAATTCGTTCACCACTTTGGCCCGGTGGCGGAAAAACTCATACGCCTCGTCCGCGCAATTATGCTAAGAAAATGCCCCACAAAATGCGTCAGGCCGCCCTTCGTTCTGCGTTGTCAGTCAAAGCGGCAGAAAATGAAATCATTGTTGTGGACGAGCTCAAACTTGATGAAGCAAAAACCCGTCTTATGGCACAGGCACTGGATGCCCTGGCAAAAGATGCCAGCGCTTTGATCGTAATTCCTGCAAAGGATGAAGTTTATAAAGTCGTTGAATTATCAGCTCGTAATTTGCCCTCGGCCAAAACCGTGCACGTAAATTACCTCAACATTCGTGATTTGTTGAGCTACGATAAACTCATCCTACCTCTTCAAGCTTTGGATGCGATTTCAGATCACTTGGGATAGGTGAGAGGTAGATATGGCTATTAGTGTTTATGATGTTTTGAAGCGCCCCTTGTGGACGGAAAAATCCAGCCACCAGTTTTCAAAATTGCATCAATATGCGTTTGAAGTGGATAAATCTGCAACGAAGGCGATGATCAAAGATGCGGTTGAAGCACTGTTCGATGTGGAAGTGGTGCGCGTAAATACCATGATAATGCCCGCAAAACGCGGCCGTCGTGCGCTCAGTCGTCGGCTTTTGGTTCGCCGTAGCGCTTACAAGAAAGCGTTGGTGACCCTGGCCCCTGACGATACCATCGATGTCTTCGAAGGAGTACGGTAATCATGGCTGTAAAGAAATATAAACCTGTAACACCCGGTATGCGGGATCGAACAGGATACACATTTGAAGAAATTACCAAGTCCAAGCCCGAGCGCTCGTTGGTGATGCCTCGCCGTAGTCGCGGTGGACGTAATGCCTATGGGCGTGTTACAGTGCGTCATCGTGGTGGTGGACATCGGCGTAAGATCCGTTTGGTCGATTTTAAACGTAACAAACGGGGCATTCCCGCTCGCGTTGCCGCGATCGAATATGATCCGAATCGCACAGCACGTTTGGCCCTGTTGAACTACGTGGATGGTGAGAAGCGTTACATTATTGCCCCAATTGGTTTACAGGTGGATGACATAGTAGTAGCTGGCGCCGATGTTGATGTACGCCCCGGTAATAGTATGCCAATCAGCCACATTCCAACCGGTACGATGATTCATAATATCGAACTTCAGCCGGGACGTGGTGGACAGTTGGTTCGCTCTGCAGGTACCGCAGCACAATTATTAGCAAAAGAAGGCAGCTACGCTCACGTTCGCTTACCATCGGGAGAAATTCGCCTGATCCATCGTGATTGCTACGCCACTATTGGGCAAGTAGGGAATCTGGATCATGGCAATATTAAGCTCGGCAAAGCTGGACGCAAGCGCCATATGGGCATTCGCCCAACCGTTCGTGGTTCTGCTATGAGCCCCCGCGATCACCCGCATGGTGGTGGTGAGGGTCGCTCCCCGATTGGTATGCCAAGCCCGAAAAGCCCCTGGGGCCAGAAAACGCTTGGTAAGAGAACCCGCAGTAATAAGCGTACCGATCAATACATTGTTCGGCGTCGCGGGAAGAAGCGTCGCTAACAAATAGTCAGATAGGTCAGTTAGTCTGGTAGTCAGATAGCCCTCAGGGCTATACGATGTGCGGCTAAGAGACCAGGAGACCAGGAGACTAGAGAGATATGTCAAGATCACTCAAAAAAGGGCCGTTCGTTAGCCCCAAACTGTTGAAAAAAATTGAAGCCATGAATGCAAGTGGCGACAAAAAAGTAATTCGTACCTGGAGCCGCGCGAGTGTGATCTTCCCCCAAATGGTCGGCCACACAATTGCCGTTCACGATGGTCGCCGCCATGTTCCGATTTATATTACCGAAAATATGGTTGGTCATCGACTGGGTGAGTTTGCTCATACACGCACGTTCCGTGGGCACCTTGTAGAGAAAAAGCGGAAGTGAGGTAAATCATGACACAAGATATTCGCGCTCATGCCCGCAATATTCAAATATCTCAACAAAAAGCCCGTCTGGTGGTTGATTTGGTGCGTGGCGAGGATGCCCTCACTGCGCTGGATACGTTAAGATTTTTGCAAAATAAAGCTGCCAAGCCGGTAGCCAAAGTCATTGCCTCGGCGATGGCGAATGCAGAAGAGAATTTCGGTATTAGCCGTAATGATCTGTATATCTTCCGTATCTTTGCCGATCAAGGCCCCACGCGCAAATGGCGTCGTTTTGGCGCTCGAGGTCGGTTCAAGCCGTTGCTGCGGCGTTCATCGCATATCACCGTTGTCTTGCGAGAACGAGAGGCTTAGTTGAGGAGAAATTATGGGTCGCAAAGTTAATCCTATTGGTTTTCGTTTAGGAATCAACCGTGATTGGGATGCGCGTTGGTACGCTGAAGGTGAAAATTACGTTGACCAATTGCACCAAGATCTCGCTGTTCGCCAACTGATTCACACCCAGAACGACCGCGCTGGTATTTCTAGCGTCGAAATAGAGCGATTTCCTGGCAAGGTGCGCGTGGTCGTGCATACTGCCAAACCAGGTGTATTTATTGGCCGTAAAGGCGCTAATGTAAAAGTCGTTCGTACCAATCTGGAAAAATTGGTTGGGATGAAAATTGATCTGGATATCAAAGAGATCGAAAACCCCGATTTGGACGCATATCTGGTCGCAGAAAATATTGCCGGACAGTTAGAGCGGCGGATCAGCTTCTCGCGCGCGATGAAGCGTTCCATCGGCCAGGCCATGCGCCAGGGCGCTGAGGGTATCCGCGTGCAAGTAGCTGGACGTTTAGGTGGCGCTGAAATGGCTCGAACCATTCACATGCGTGAAGGTCGTGTCCCCCGCCAAACCCTGCGTGCCAATATTGATTATGCAGTAGCCGAAGCCAATACGACTTATGGGCGCATTGGCATCAAGGTATGGATCTACAAGGGAACGATCTTCCCTGAAGTAACCGAAGTACCTGAAGCTACTGAAGGTGTATATATAAGTGAGTAGTGATCTCTGCAATCGCCGCAAGTCGATTCAGATGACGAGAGAGTGATCAACTATGTTGATGCCAAAGCGTGTAAAGTATCGTAAACAAATGCGCGGCCGCATGAAAGGCAAAGCACAGCGCGGTTCCGACATCCATTTTGGCGATTTTGGCCTCCAGGCTCTTGAGCCGGGTTGGGTATCAGCCCGCCAAATTGAGTCTGCCCGCCGTGCAATGGTGCGTGCCATGCGCCGTCGTGGAAAAGTATGGATCCGAATTTTTCCGGATAAACCCATCACCAAGCGTGCGGCCGAGAGCCGAATGGGTAAAGGGAAAGGTGATGTGGATTTTTGGGCTGCTGTCGTAAAACCCGGACGGATTATGTTCGAGATTGGTGGTGGTATCCCCGAAGATATTGCCAAAAGAGCTTTGAAACTGGCTTCATATAAATTGTCTGTCAAAACCAGAATCATAGCCAGCGACTCGGCAGGAGAGTAGTGATGAAAGCAGCAGAAATTCGAGAACTCACGACCGACGAAATCAATGAGCAAATTGATGAAGCGCGAGAAGAACTGATGAAACTCCGCTTTCAACAAGCTACGGGTGAGTTGGTTGATTTTACAAGAATACGTATTATCCGCCGTGATATTGCTCGCTATCAAACCATCCTGAACGAGCGAAAGCAGGAAGTATCCGCGGGAGGTGAAGCATGAATAACCGCCGTCGTTTAACCGGAGTCGTCGTTAGCGACAAGATGCAAAAGACCGTTGTTGTCGAAGTAACCCGCACTTATCGTCACCGCCTCTATGGCAAGGTTGTATCTGATAGCAGCCGTTTCATGGCTCATGATGAGTTAGGCTGCCAGATTGGCGATGAAGTTTCGATTGTTGAAAGTCGTCCGATCTCGCGCCGCAAACGCTGGGTTGTCGAGCAGCGTCTTCAGGAAGATCAAGCCGCGGCCAGCGTGGATGAAGTAGAGGTATAAAGATGATCCAACAAGAATCGCGATTACGGATTGCAGATAACACTGGTGGGCGCGAGTTGCTCGTGATCAAAGTGTTAGGTGGATCACGACGCCGCTATGCCAGCGTTGGCGATGTTGTTATCGGCACAGTGAAATCGGCTACGCCGCATGGCGCTGTGAAGAAAAGTGATGTTGTCCGCGCCGTAGTTGTGCGCACAAAAAAGGGTTGGCGTCGACCGGATGGAAGCTTTATTCGATTTGACGATAATGCGGCCGTCCTCCTTGATGGTGATAGCTTCAATCCAAAAGGGACGCGTATCTTTGGGCCAGTTGCGCGTGAACTGCGCGAAAAAGGCTATATGAAAATTGTTTCGCTGGCGCCTGAAAGTTTGTAAGCCAGTGAGTAGTAGGAGCGAAAAACGTGAATGCTAAAATAAAAAAAGGCGATACTGTAGAAATTATCAGTGGCCGCTCCGAAGATAAGGGTAAACGCGGCGAGGTGATTAAAGTCTATCCTCACAAAGGTCGTGTTGCTGTGCAAAGCATCAATATTCGCAAGAAGCATCAGGGTCAATATCAGGCTCAGGGGCGCAATATGTCCCCAGGTATTATCGAGTTTGAGGCTCCAATGCACATATCGAATGTGATGCTAGTTTGCCCTTCTTGTCGTGAGGCCACTCGTGTTGGTATCCAGCGCGATGAAGATGGCTCTCATCGTGTTTGCAAGCGTTGCGACGCGCTGATTGACTGAGGTCTGTGAGAGTGAAACAATGATAGTGAAAGCACGTTACGAAGAAATTGTTCCGGACCTGATGAAAACGCTGAATTTGGGTAATATAATGCAAGTTCCCCGCATTCAGAAAGTAGTTGTCAATATCGGTGTTGGTGAGGCTTTAGAAAATGCCAAAGCTCTTGAAGCGGCGGTTGGTGATCTTATTAAGATCACGGGGCAGAAACCGATCATTACTCGTGCCCGAAAAAGCATAGCCAGTTTTAAACTGCGTGAAGGTAATCCCATTGGAACGAAAGTGACCCTGCGTGGTCGACGGATGTGGGCTTTTCTAGATCGTTTGATGAACATCGCATTACCGCGCGTGAGGGATTTTCGGGGTATTTCTCCGAATTCTTTTGATGGGCGCGGCAACTACACATTAGGCCTGCGTGAACAACTGGTATTTCCAGAGATAGAATACGACAAAATCGATAAATTACGCGGCCTGGAAGTTACGATTGTAACTACTGCGACAACCGATGAAGAAGGCCGTGAATTATTGCGTATGCTGGGAATGCCGTTCAGGAAGGAAGGATAAACAATGGCTAAGACATGCATGGTTGTTCGTGAAGACCGACGTAAGTATAAAACTCGCGTACGGAATCGTTGTAAGGTTTGTGGACGCCCGCGCGGCTATATTCGTCGCTTTGGCTTATGCCGCATTTGTTTCCGTGAATTAGCGCTGGATGGCAAGATCCCTGGCGTGAGAAAGGCTTCCTGGTAATCCGGGTGGAGGTTGAAGCATGAGTGTTAGTGATCCCATTGCCGATATGCTTACTCGTGTCCGAAATGCTGTTATGGCAGGTCAGCTCGTGACCACAATGCCCAGCTCGAAGATAAAGGTAGCAATCGCCAAAATCTTAAAAACTGAGGGTTTTGTAGCCGATTACGAAGTACAAGATGGCAAACGCGTTGGAGAAAAAGTTCTCACTATTCGTTTGAAATATATTGGTGAGCGGCGTAACCGTCGTCCGGTGGTGACTGGCATAGAGCGAGTCAGCAAACCGGGGCGCCGGGTGTACACTGGAAAACAAGATATCCCCTGGGTGTTGTCTGGGATGGGTGTTGCCATCCTCTCCACTTCGCAAGGCGTGATGACTGGCCGTGAAGCCCGTAAACTGGGCCTGGGCGGTGAAGTCGTTTGTAAAGTTTGGTAATAACGATTGGAGATCAGAAATTTCTGATCAATAATCCAGGAGGTTGAACTGTGTCACGTATTGGTCGTTTACCAGTGGATGTGCCGCAGGGCGTAGATGTAAAAATTAAGGGAACGTATGTGAATGTCAAAGGCCCCAAGGGGCAGATGGAGCACACCTTCCCTGCGTCAATGAAGATTACCCTGGATACAGGAGTGATCACTGTGGAACGCCCTTCAGACGAAGGTACACATCGCGCCATGCACGGCATGACACGAGCAATTATTAACAACATGGTAGTTGGCGTTACAGATGGTTTTGAGAAAATTCTTGAAATCAATGGCGTTGGTTACCGTGGAGAATTGAATGGCAAGAATCTGATTCTCAATGTTGGGTATTCTCACCCTATTGAGATAGAACCACCTGAAGGCATTGAATTTGTTGTAGAAGATCGTAACCGCGTTGTGCGTGTTAAAGGATACGACAAAGCCAAGGTTGGTCAGGTTGCTGCCGATATTCGGAAAATTCGTCCTCCCGAGCCTTACAAAGGCAAAGGCATCAAATATCAGGACGAGCGTATCCGCCGCAAGGCAGGTAAAGCTGGTAAGGTGTAATTATGGCAAAATCAAAAACTCGAGCGGCTGCTCGTATGCGGCGTCATAATCGTGTACGGAAGACAGTTGCAGGAACTCCGGAAAGACCCCGCTTAAATGTTTTTCGCAGTCTGAACGAGATTTATGCTCAAGTGATTGATGATGAGGCAGGTCATACATTGGCTTCTGCATCAACTATTGATGGTGAACTGCGCAAGAAAATGGATAGTTTGAGCAAGGTTGAACAGGCCAAGCTAGTTGGTCAAACCATTGCTGAACGAGCGCAGGCGGTTGGTGTAAAACAAGTTGTCTTTGATCGCGGTGGATATCGCTATATCGGGCGTGTGAGTGCGCTCGCTGACGGTGCTCGCGAAGGTGGCTTGCAGTTCTAATCGAGGAGAACAAACATGGCGAACTATCAAGCTGAAAAAGAATTCGATGAGCGTGTAATTGAGATTCGGCGTGTTGCCACAGTTGTGAAAGGTGGTCGTCGGTTTTCATTTCGCGTAACCGTTGTGGTTGGCGATAACGCTGGCAGTGTTGGCGTTGGCAGCGGGAAAGCAAATTCGGTTCCCGATGCCATTCGCAAAGCTGTAAAGCAGGCACAACAAAATATGCACCGCGTGGCAATCTTTGACACCACTATTCCCTACGAAGTTCTGGGTAAGGTGGGTGGTGCGCGTGTAATGCTCAAACCGGCTTCCCGTGGTACGGGTGTTATTGCAGCTGGTGGCGTGCGTGCGGTTTTAGAAGCCGCAGGTATCTCAGATATTTTGACGAAATCGCTTGGCAGTGATAACGATCTTAATGTCGTTTATGCTGCAATGGATGCGCTGGATCAATTAAAAAATCCCCAGCAAATTGCCAATGAGCGCGGTATTCCGGTTGAGCGAGTTCTGCCATTCTGGAATAAAGGATAAGAGATATGGCTAAGAAAAAATCTCCACCGAAAATACTGCGTATCACACTGGTGAAAAGCACCATTGGTTACCCCGTGCGACAAAAAAGTACAGTCCGCGCTTTAGGGCTTCGTCGTATTAATCATACCGTTGAACAACAAGATACACCGGTTATCCGCGGGATGGTGAATAAAGTTAGCCATCTGGTGCGGGTTGAAGAGTAGGTAGAACGATGAAATTGCATGATTTAAAGCCGAATGACGGTGCAACAAAACGAGGTAAACGTTTGGGCCGCGGTATTTCCGCCGGGCAAGGTAAAACTGCCGGTCGCGGTTCTAACGGGCAGAATTCTCGTCGTGGTGGTGGTACCTCGCTGTGGCATCAGGGTGGCAACTTGCCATTCTTCCGCCGTTTACCCTTCAAGCGTGGTTTTACCCCACCTCATCGCATCACCTTTAATGAAGTTAACCTGTATCAACTGGAAGATTTCAGAAAAGGCTCCAAAGTTTCCCCTGAAACCTTGGCTGAAGCTCGCATGATAAAAGATGAGCGCAACCCCACTGTGATTTTGGGTGAAGGCGAAATCAAAAAAGCCCTCAAGGTAAGCGTACACCGAATATCTGATGGTGCGCGCGCCAAAATTGAAGCGGCTGGCGGTAGTGTAGATATTCTGGAGTGGTCGAAATAGTCTGACTTGGTGCAACGTGTAGTCTAATTTGTTTCATGTGTCTGATTCGTCGGGCCGTGAGATCATTCAGACACATGAGACCAATACGACGAATGCGACCAACAATAAGGAGCCAATTTATGAAGCGGTCTGCTTGGCGCTATCTATGGACAGCCCGAGACATCCGACGAAAATTGCTGATCACCTTAGGCATTATGGTGCTCTATCGCTTGGCCGCGCAAGTGCCGGTGCCGGGCGTGAACCGCGCTGCGCTTGCTTCTATCTTGTCTGGTGGTGGTGCCGCAGGCACTCTGGTGGGCATCTTGGACATGTTATCAGGTGGTACGGTTTCCAATTTTTCCGTGATGGCGATGGGTGTGTATCCCTACATTACAGCTCAGATTATCCTCCAGTTGCTGGTGCCAGTGATCCCGGCATTGCAGCGACGTATGGAAGATGACCCCCGTGAAGGCCAGAAATGGATGGAGAAATGGACCTATATTCTGGCAGTTCCAATGGCGGCTTTGCAAGCTGTATCACAAATTCGTATCTTCGGCGGTTTTGCGGGTGTGCCTATTATTGATAACTATGGTTTTTCAGGCAGCGCATTGTTGCCATCGTTGGCGATTATCTTTAGCATGACAGCGGGAACGATGTTTGCCATTTGGCTGGGCGAATTGATCTCAGAATTTGGCATCCGCAATCAAGGCCTATCGTTGCTCATTTTTGCAGGTATCGTTTCAGGCATTCCGCAAAACTTCGCTGCCTTGCTTAACAATGAATACCGCTGGCTGGTGTTGATTTTCTCGATTATCCTGATGGTTCTAATCATCTTCGTGATCGTAATTGTTCAACAGGGCCAGCGCAATATCCCTGTTATGTACCCGGGCAGACGTGTGGGCCGCCGTATGTCGATGCCCGTCAAGGGCACTCTGCCGCTGCGCGTAAATATGGCGGGGATGATCCCGATCATCTTTGCCCAGTCATTGCTCACCTTCCCGGCTATTATTGCAGGTTTCTTTTTGCAATCTGAAACCACTTGGGTAGCGAACCTGGCCTTGGGCACACAGAATATCTTTGGTGGCAACAGCCCCTGGTATTGGGCCATCTATTTCGTTTTTGTTGTCGGTTTTGCTTTCTTCTACACCGATGTGTTATTTGCCCAGCAGAATTATGGTGAAAACCTGAAACGCTCTGGCGCGCAAATCCCCGGTGTGAGCAAAGGCGAACCCACCCAGCGCTACCTCACCAAGGTTTTACGTCGTATTACCTTCCCAGGCGCTTTCTTCCTGGGCCTGGTGGCGGTGATCCCCTTCTTGGTTGGGTTGGTTCTACCCTTGGGCGATAACACTGGCACGTTGTTAGTGACATCATCGGGCTTGTTGATTGTGGTAGGTGTTGTCAGAGATACATTCTTTAACATTGACGCAGAGCTAAAATTGCACGGATATGATGAAACACTTTTAGTTCGCTAGAGGTGAATAATGGCACAGCACTTCGTGATGCTCGGCCCTCCCGGAGCCGGAAAGGGCACTCAGGCAAAAATTCTATCCGAGAAAATGGGCATTCCCCATATCTCATCGGGCGACCTTTTTCGCGAAAACTTGCGCGAAAAAACCGATTTAGGAAAATTGGCTGAAGGGTATATCAATCGAGGTGAATTGGTTCCCGATGATGTCACCATTCGCATGGTGCAAGAACGCATCTCGCGATCCGATTGCCAAGCAGGCGTGCTGCTGGATGGATTTCCTCGCACGGTATATCAGGCCGAAGCGCTTGACGAAATACTGCGTGATCAAAAAAATACTCAGGTGGATGCCGTCCCGTGCATCATCGTTGCCGATGATGTGCTTGTCGAACGGCTAAGCGGGCGGCGATCCTGCCAAAATGGACATGTTTTCCACGTCAAGTTTAATCCACCCAAAGTGGATGGCATCTGTGATGTGGATGGTACTGAGCTTTATCAGCGAGAAGATGACACCGTGGAAACAGTATCGCGGCGCATTCGGGTTTATCTTGATCAAACTCAACCATTGATCGATTACTATCGTCAGAAGGGCGTCCTGGTTGAGATTGACGGCGCTCAGGCTATCGATGCGGTTTCGGAAGCACTCTTCGCTGCCATCGCAAAGATGTAGGAAATTATGGTTTGGCAGCGTAACGTGATTATAAAAACATCCGAAGAAATAGAGATCATGCGTCAGGCCGGGCATATTAACGCCTTGGTTCATGAAACTGTTCGCAATCTGATTCAACCGGGCATCACAACCGCAGAGCTGGATGCCGTGGCCGAACAAGTGATACGCGATCATGGCGGGGCGCCTACTTTCAAAGGCTACCCCGGCCCGTATCCCTTTCCAGCTACGCTGACCATTAGCATCAATGAAGCGTTGGTGCATGGCATTCCTGGCAAAAAAAGATTGCAGTCAGGTGATCTCGTTTCCATCGACTGTGGCACGACCTACAAAGGTTTTGTCGCCGACTCGGCTATTTCAGTTGGTGTCGGTGAAATTCCGAAAAAAGCCCGGCGCTTACTTGAAGTCACCGAAAAAGCCTTGCAAATTGGTATTTCAAAAATGCAGGCTGGTAACCGGGTTGGCGATATCTCGGCAGCGATTCAGGAATATGTTGAAAGCCATGGATATAGTGTGCCGCGTGAATACACGGGGCACGGTGTTGGCCGCCAGATGCATGAAGCCCCGCAGGTGCCGAATTTTGGCAGCGCAGGGCGCGGGCTCGTGTTGCGACCGGGCATCACCCTGGCTATCGAGCCAATGTTGTTAGCTGGCGCGTATAAAACCCGGGTTTTACCCGACCAATGGACAGTGGTTTCGGCGGATGGCTCTTTGACGGCTCATTTTGAACACACCGTAGCAGTGACCGAAAATGGCCCGCAAATTTTAACCATTCTCGACGAAAGCTATAGACTGAATTCGAAGAGGCTAGTATAATCGAGACTTTGGCTGGGCTAGAAAAGTAGTATTAGCCAGAAGTGAGGCATTATGAAAGTATCAGCATCTGTAAAAAAACGCTGCGCTAAATGCAAGATTGTAAAGCGCAAAGGTAGATTGTACGTAATCTGTGAAAATCCAAAACATAAACAGCGACAGGGATAGTGAATTATGGCTCGTATTGAAGGTATAGACCTACCTCGTGAAAAGCGGATAGAGGTTGCTCTAACGTATATTTTTGGCATTGGCCGCTCAAGCGCAAATGAAATTCTGGCGAAAACTGGCGTAAATCCTGATACGCGTGTTCGTGATCTCACCGATGACGAAGCCAGTTTGTTGCGCGATGAAATCTCCCAGAGTTATAAGGTAGAAGGTGATTTGCGCCGCGAAAGCCAGATGCATATCAAACGCCTGATTGAAATTGGCAGCTATCGCGGTCTTCGACATCGCCGCAATTTACCGTTGCGTGGTCAGCGTACGCGCACAAATGCGCGTTCCCGCAAAGGCCCCAAGAAAACGGTCGCCGGGCGCGGACGCCGCAGAGGTGTTGCCAAGACGTAGTTTGGTGAACGCCTGGGGTTGTCTCCCGTTATTTTATGCAGGATCAAACCCCGGCTAAGCATTGTTAGCTCTGTTTTGGCCTGCACCTACCTGTTCGATTGGGAATCCTTCCTCTCTTCCCGTGGCTGATCGGCTTGGTGGGTGATTGTCCATGACAAAATCACAAAGCAGAATCACAAATTAAGTGTGAGGTCGTATGGCTAAAAAAAGTTTACCGCGCCGGAAGAAAGGCGCACGAAAAACAAAGCGCACACTGTCTTCGGGGCAGGTGCATATTTATGCGACGTTTAACAACACGATCGTAACGGTTTCTGATCCTCAGGGAAATACGGTTTGCTGGGGTTCCCCTGGCATTATGGGCCTGAAAGGCTCTCGTAAAAGTACGCCCTATGCCGCTCGCCTGGCAGCAGAACATGCAGTCAAGGCAGCTATGGATATGGGCCTGCGTGAAGCCGAAGTTATTATCAATGGCCCCGGTCGCGGACGCGAAGCTGCTATTCGTGCCGTTCAGACAATGGGCGTGAAGGTCACTGCAATTACGGATAAGACCCCCGTGGCACATAACGGTTGCCGCCCTCCGAAAAAGCGCCGTGTATAAAAGGATAGTTTCCGCTTTTTGAGGTGTGTTTACATCTTCAATCAGCGACTACGAGAAGGAATAAATAGAGGAAAGTATTATGGGACGATATCGTGGACCCGCTTGTAAGCTGTGTAGGCGGGAAGGAGAAAAACTCTTTCTGAAAGGTGCGCGTTGTTACACCTCGAAGTGTTCATTTGAACGTCGAGCGTACCCTCCGGGAGATCATGGACGCAGCTCACAATTCCGCCGCCGCCGCGAATCCGACTTTGCGCGTCAGCTACGCGCTAAACAAAAAGCTCGCCGGATTTATGGTGTGATGGAGCGCCAGTTCCGCCGCTATTACGAAGAATCGCTTCAGCGACGCGGCCTGACCGGTCTGAATTTGCTGCAAATTTTGGAATCCCGTTTAGATAATGTTATTTATCGCATGGGATATGCCAGTAGCCGCACCCAGGCGCGTGTGCTAGTAACGCACGGCCATTTTGATGTCAACGGACGCCGTACAGACGTGCCCTCAATGTTGCTTTCTCCAGGCGATCACATCGCCGTGCGAGATGGCTCACGCAAGCGTGTGTTTTTCAAGGACCTTCGCTCCATCGCAACCGAGAAATCCATTCCGGATTGGATCGGCCGCGATGTAGAAGCTTTGTCGGGCGAATTAGTTCGTCTGCCTGAACGCCTTGAAATTGATGGCAACCTGAACGAGCAACTCATTGTTGAGTACTATTCACGCCGGTAATTAAGATCGTGATGAATTGTAAACAGCATAGAGCCTCATATTTAGTTGAAAGGGGTGTCTGGTGTTGGGATTAAGTAGTATGGTAACGCCGAAAATCGAACGCGAAGCAGAATCTCGAAATTACGGTAAATATGCAATTGGCCCGCTTGAGCGTGGCTATGGTCTCACTTTGGGGAATGCGTTGCGCCGAGTTTTACTATCCTCTTTGGATGGCGCGGCCATTACGTCAATTCGGATCGCCGATATTCATCATGAGTATCGGGATATCCCTGGCGTACGTGAAGATGTTATTCATATCATGTTGCAAATTAAAAAATTGCGCATGATTTTGTACGATGTGGATACTGCCCGAATGCATCTGGAAGTACATGGCTCTGGCGTGGTAACGGCTGCGGATATCATCGCACCCTCTGATGTTGAAATTATCAACCCGGAACTGTATCTTTTTACAGTGGATGACCGTGATGCACCTCTGGAGATCGAACTAACTGTCCAGCGAGGCCGTGGATATTCGCCCGCTGATGACCGCTCTGGCCGCCTGCCGATTGGTGAACTTCCCGTGGATGCCATCTATAACCCGGTGAAGCGCGTCAACTATGATATTGGTTTTGCCCGTGTAGGACAAAGTACCAATTATGACAAGCTGATCATGGAAATTTGGACCGATGGTACGATTGAACCCGAAAAAGCGCTTAGCACCAGTGCAAAGCTCCTGATGGAGCATTTGCAACATCTGGCAGGCGTTAGTGCTGAATCATTGGCTGCAATGGTAGAAGAACATGTCGAAGAAGAAGGCCTTGGCGAAGAGATCATCGAAACGCCGATAGAAGACCTCGATCTTTCTGTGCGTGTTTTCAATTCCTTGAAGCGTGCTGGAATCACGAATATTGGTGAGATCATCGAATTGATGGAAAAAGGTGATGACGCAGTCCTCTCCATCCGCAATTTCGGTGTCAAAAGCCTCTTGGAATTACGAGATAAAATGGTCGAAAAGGGCTATGTAATGGAAGGTATCCTTGACGGCCTTGAATTGGAGTAAGCAAAATGCGACATAAAGTAGCTGGTTATCGATTAGGACGATCTAAAGGTCATCGCATTGCATTGCGCCGCACATTGGTGAAACAGTTGTTTGAGCACGAGCGAATTCGCACTACCCGTGCCAAAGCCGAAGCCATTCGGCAGCCCGCTGAAAAACTGATCACATTAGCAAAACGCGGTAATAAGACCGAAGGCGCTAGCGCCGTGCATGCTCGACGCGTTGCAGTTTCGCGCTTGGGTGATAATCAAGTTGTTTCAAAACTTTTTGATGAGATTGCGCCACGCTTTGAAAATCGCCCTGGCGGATACACCCGTATGATAAAGCTTGGCCCTCGGCAGGGTGATTCGGCCGAGATGGTCATTTTAGAGCTGGTAGAAGAATAGCGGTTAGCGTGTAGCGGTCAGCAGCAAGCTGGCCGCTTACGGCTGACGACTGACCGCTACAATGGCACGTTACAAAATTATTCTTGCGTACGACGGCACTCAATTTCATGGCTCTCAACGCCAACGGAATGTGCGCACAGTGCAAGGTGTTGTCGAAGAAACGTTGCGCAAACTGAATTGGCAAGGGACAACTCTCTTGCTGGCTGGACGCACTGACGCGGGAGTTCATGCTACGGGACAGGTGGCAGCCTTCGACCTGGATTGGCGCCATCCCGTAGACAACCTGCGTAGCGCACTCAATGCGTTGCTTCCCGAAGATGTAGCTGTTTCACTGGTAGAGGCCGCCGCTGAAGATTTCCATCCGCGTTTTCATGCGCTTAGCCGAAGTTACCAATACCGCATTTATAGTCAGGAAACACGTAATCCGCTTTTAGAGCGCTACACCTGGCGAGTATGGCCTGCGCCGGATATGGATGTGCTGCAAACAGCAGCCGATCAGTTAGTAGGCGTGCATGATTTTTCCGCTTTTGGCAGCCCAATGCACGCTGGCGGTAGCACCGTTCGAGACTTGATCTCGGCCAAATGGCATCAAACCGATGGCCTCCTGTATTTTGATGTTACGGCAAATGCCTTTCTCTATCACATGGTGCGTCGCTTGGTGTCAACCCAGATCAAACTTGTTCAAGGCCTAATAGATTTGGAGCAGTTGCGCTGTCATCTGCATCATCCGCTGCAGCCAATTCAAGGTCTAGCACCGGCACGTGGGCTGACTTTGGTCAATGTACATTATCGTGAGAATAATTAACTAGAGCGTAAGTAACAGGTAATAACCTGAATAGAAAAACGGAGAGCGGAGAATCGTGTATAAAACGTTTTATCCCAAACCTGAAGATATCCAGCGCGACTGGGTGCTCGTTGATGCCAACGGGCAGACACTTGGTCGCCTGGTAACACAGATATCCACTGTGATGCTTGGCAAACACAAGCCAGAATTCACACCGGGTGTTGATGTGGGCGATTTTGTTGTTGTCGTCAATGCAAAACATATTCGCGTAACGGGCAATAAGCTGGAAGACAAAATGTACCATCGTACCAGTGGCCGTCCGGGTGGACTAAAATCCATTAGCCTGCGTGACTTGCTTGAGAAGCACCCCGAGCGCGTTATCGAAAAAGCGGTCTGGGGTATGTTGCCCCACAATCGCTATGGACGCAAATTGATGACAAAATTGCGCGTTTACGCAGGTGCTGAGCACCCCCATTCAGCCCAAAACCCGAAACCCATCGAAGAAGTTTTATCTTCGACTAAGGAGTAATTATGGCGAATCAATATTACGAAGGTGTCGGTCGCCGCAAGGCCAGTACGGCTCGTGTTCGCGTGATGAGCGGCACTGGCCAGATTATCGTCAACGAGAAATCTCTCGAAGAGTATTTCCCCCGTATGGGCGATTCACAAAATATCGTTGCCCCGCTATCTACCGTTGGGCAGGATAGCTCAGTAGATGTGAGTGTATTGGTCAAAGGCGGCGGTGTCACCGGCCAGACCGACGCCGTTCAGTTGGGCTTGGCTCGTGCACTGATAAAAATGAACCCGGATTACCGGTCGGCAATGCGTAAGGGTGGCTTCTTGACGCGTGACTCGCGTGAAAAAGAACGCAAGAAACCCGGCCTCAAACGCGCCCGCAAGGCACCCACTTACACTAAGCGTTAGTGGTTCTGCTTTTACAGGCATATCTACCGCGGAGAACGCGAAGAACGCAGAGCATAAAAACTTTGCGCTCTCCGTGCTCTCCGCGGTATTTGTTTAAGGATTACCTATGGCTGGCATCACAATTCTAGGGCTTGGCCCTGCCAATGCAGATCTTATCACGCGCCAGGCCTGGCAAGTGCTTGAAATGGCGGATGAAATCTATTTGCGTACCGAACAACACCCGGCGGTAATAAGCTTCCCGACTTCGCTGCGCGTGAAAAGTTTTGATGACCTCTATCAGCAGTATGATTCCTTCGAGCAGGTGTACCAACAAATTGTCGAGCAAATTATTGCCCTGGGACAACGCCCCGAAGGGGTGATTTATGCTGTCCCGGGACACCCCTTTATTGCGGAGACTACTGGCCCGGAGATTGTCCGCCAGGCTAAAGCGCTGGAAATCCCGTGCTCGCTCGTAGGTGGGCTGAGCTTCCTCGAACCGACGTTCTCTGCTCTGGGGTTGGACCCCTTACCACATACCTCCCTCGTGGATGCACTCACCCTGGTTCGCGGCCACCACCCCCCCTTCCCGCCCGATGCGCCTGCCCTGATCGCCCAGATTTACGATCGCCAGATCGCCGCCGAAGTCAAGATCACCCTCATGGCTGCCTATCCCGACGAACACCCGGTTCAATTGGTACATGGCGCTGGCTCTGCTGCTGAAATTGTCGAAAATCTGGCTTTGTATGAAATTGACCGAAGTTCGCATATTGGCCTGTTGACCACGCTCTACCTGCCTCCACTGGCTCCGGCAACATCTATGGAAGCATTTCAGGAATTGGTGGCGCACCTGCGCGCACCGGAGGGTTGCCCCTGGGACCGCGAGCAAGATCATCAAACCCTGCGCCCAAATCTGCTCGAAGAAGCCTACGAAGTGGTGGATGCGATTGATAAAGACGATCCCGCCGCAATGGCCGAAGAATTTGGCGATTTGTTACTCCAGGTTGTGTTGCATGCCCAGATTGCCAGTGAATACGGTGAATTTACGATGGCAGATGTGATCAATGGCATTCATACTAAATTGGTGCGACGGCATCCGCACGTTTTTGGCGATGCAGATATTGATGAGGCCGATGCAGTCATCAAAAATTGGGAGCGTTTAAAAGCCGCAGAACGCAAGGCCAATGGGGAAGAGAAAAAAGGCTTGCTGGACGGGGTTGCCAATGCCTTGCCCGCGCTGACTCAGGCGCAGACTTACCAAAAGCGGGTGGTGCGCGTAGGCTTCGACTGGCCCGACATTTGGGGGGTGATGGATAAAATTTGCGAAGAGATCGAAGAAATTCGCACCGCCCCCAATGACGCAGCCCGCGCCTCCGAAGTGGGCGATTTGCTCTTTGCGATTGTGAATCTGGCGCGCTGGCTGAAGATTGACGCCGAAAGCGCCCTGCGCGAAACTAATCAGCGTTTTCACACGCGCTTTGCGTTTATAGAGCAATCTGCCCGCGAGCAAGGCCGTGAATTGAGTTCGATGTCGCTGGAAGAAATGGAAGCATTGTGGCAAGCTGCAAAACAAAAATAAAAAGAGTGGCAGCTCGCTGCCACTCTTTTTATTTTGCTAAACTGTTTTTTTATCCGCTGATAATCCCCTTGAGAATATCGCTGCCGATTCCGGCGACGCCGGTTTGCTCGCCGCCTCCCTGACTGAAACTGATGCCGCGCTTGATGCGGTCTACCAGCCGCGAGAAGGGCAGGCTTTGCAGATATACTTTGCCGGGACCGGTCAGCTTGGCGAGGAAAAGACCTTCACCGCCGAAGAGAGCGTTCTTGAAGCCGCCGACTAGCTGGATGTCGTAGTCTACACGGGTATCAAAGGCCACTATACAGCCAGTATCCACGCGCAGGGTTTCGCCCGCCGCCAGATTTTTTTCGATGACCGTTCCGCCCGCGTGGACGAAGACCATCCCATCTCCGACAAGGCGCTGCAAGATAAAACCCTCGCCGCCGAAGAAGCCCGCGCCCATGCGTTTGGTGAACGCCACTTCGATTTCGGTACCCTGAGCGGCGCACAAGAAGGAGTCTTTTTGGCACAATACCTGACCGTTGAATTGGTCCAGGTCAAAGGCCACAATTTTGCCAGGGTAGGGAGCGGCAAAGGCCACGCGAGATTTTCCCTGGGCGTTATTTAGAAATGTAGTGATGAAAAAACTCTCGCCAGTCACCATACGTTTGAGACCTTTGAACAGCCCGCCGCCGGTGTCGGTTTGCATTTCGATGCCGTTTTCCATATAGGTCATCGTTCCGACCTCGGCGCGCACGCCCTCGCCGGGGTCAAGTTCAATCTCGACAAGTTGCAAATCGTCGCCGTAAATTTGATAATCGATTACATCAGCCATTTTTTGCCTCCGTTTGGTTTTTTTTGAATTGGTGAGTGTCTATGTGTTGCTGAACACATCTATTATACGCTACTCAGACTTCCGAAGTTTCGAAACTTCGGAAGTTTGGCTGGCTGAAACGACTTTTTCCCCGTCACCAGCCTGGCAGATGTAGATATTGGGCTGCAAGCCGGTTTCTTGGGTATATGCTGCTTCTACAGATTTGACGAAATCTTCGGTTACAACGGCTTCGATTAACGCCACAGCACAGCCGCCGAATCCGGCTCCGGTCATACGTGCTCCGTAGCAGCCTGCTTGTTGTCGGGCAATTTGCACCATTGTGTTCAATTCATGGCTGGAGACTTCGTAATCACCGCGCAGGCTTTCATGGCTGGCATTCATCAACTCCCCAAATGTTTTTGCGTCACCGCGGCGCAATGCGGATGTCGCTTGCAGGGTGCGCTCATTTTCGCTGATGACATGCCGGGCGCGGCGGCGGATGATTTTATCAAGATTTTCAGCTTTGGTATTGAAAACAGCCAGGCTGACATCTCTCAGGGCGGGGACGCCGAAAAAATTGGCGGCGATGCGGCATTGGGCGACGCGCTCGTTATAAGCGGAATCGACCAGGCCGCGGCGGGTGGCCGTATTTAGAATGATGACGCGTATCGCATCGGGGAGCGGTACCAACTCTACATCCAGGGATCGGCAATCAATCAACAGGGCGTGATTCGCCATCCCCAGAGCAGAGATCATCTGATCCATGATCCCCGATTGAATCCCCACCCAGCCGTGATCGGCCTGCTGCGCCAGTTGAGCCATGCGCGCCCCATCCCATTCAAAATCTGAGACTGTCCAAAACGCTCTTAGCAAGGCCAGTTCCAGCGCCGCCGAAGATGACAGCCCCGCCCCAACCGGAACATCGCTGGCGAGGGTGCCCTCCCAGCCGCCAGGCGTGAAACCCTGCTGCTGTAAAATCCAGGCGATGCCGCGCACATATTCAGACCAACCGTGAGCGTGGGTGAGATTATCGAGTGAAAAATCGGTTGGTTCTGCGAAGTCGAGCGAGTGCAGCAAGACCCGGCGGTCGGGGCGCGGGCGCAGGGCGATCCAGATGGCGCGGTCAATCGCCATTGGCAGTACGAAGCCATCATTATAGTCGGTGTGTTCGCCGATCAGGTTGACACGCCCCGGGGCGCGCACGATGTGCGTTGGTGACGCACCGAAGCGATTTTGAAATTCTTCGATGACGAGTTGGTGCATGTTTGCCAAGTGGATACTCGCTACTTTATTCAGCCACAGAGAGCACAGAGAAAAACTCAATATACTCTGTGTTCTCTATGGAATTGTTTGTTTTTACCTATTTCAGATATGTATCCATCCAGCGTGCAATATGATTCAGGCGGGCGATGCGCCGGTCGGTGCGACCTATGCGCGAAAGACCGTGTGGCTCTTCGGGGAAGCGCACAAATTCGGCATCTACGCCCAGGGTTTTGAGCGCCACAAAGGCCTGCTCCCCTTGCTCGATCGGGCAGCGGTGATCGTTCTCGCTGTGGATGATTAATGTGGGGGTTTTGGCGTTGCCAATATAGGCCATCGGCGAGTGTTTCCAGTATTTCTCTAAATCTTCCCAGGGCGGTTTGTTGTCGAGCACTTGCTGGAAAATCCAGTTTAAGTCGCTGGAACCCCACATGCTGATGAAATTACTCACTACGCGCTGCGGCACGGCGGCCTGGAAGCGCCGGGTATGCCCGATAATCCACAGACTCATATAGCCGCCGTAGCTGCCGCCGGTCACGCCCATGCGCTGCGTGTCGATATAGGGTTGCGCCGCCACGTAGTCCGTCCAACTCATCAGGTCGGCATAATCGGCGTTGCCCCAATCTTGCCAGATGGCTTTGGCATGAGTTTCGCCATAGCCTTGTCCGCCGCGTGGATTGCTGAAATAGACGACATAGCCCTGTGCGGCGAGATAATAGAACTCGTGCATAAAAAACTCGGCATACATTGCCAGTGGCCCGCCGTGGATTTCGAGAATGGATGGGTATTTCTGGGATGAGTCAAAGGCCGGGGGTTTCAGAATCCAGCCCTGGAGGTCGTTGCCGTCGCGCCCCTTGAACCAGACTTCTTCCATTGAGCCGAGATTCACATCCTGTAACCAGGGGTTGGCCTGTGTGACCTGAGTCGAATCCTGCCCCCCCACCGGATGCACGAAAATCTGTCCGGGATCCGTCATCGTCCCAAAGAAGTAGGCCAGCATTTCTCCTGCGCGGTCAAACTCGAAACCGCCTACGAAACCCTTCTCGCCGAGCACAGTTTCCAACTCGCCGCTGCTGAGATTGGCAGACATGAGCAGATTGCTGCCGTCTTTACTCACCTGGAAGTAGAGTTTCTCGCCGTTTGGCGACCAAATGGGGGCTTGCGGGTTGTGTCCGAAATTGAGATCGTTAATGCTGGCTGTATCAACCGTGGCATCGAATGCGGCGGTCAGATTGCGCGGCGGCGCGGAACCATCAACAGCGGCAACCCACAGATCGTTATTCTGCCACCACTGCGTGTAGTCGCGCTGGCCGATGTAGGCAAGCCATTTGCCATCGGGCGAAAAACAGGGCAAGCGCACCTGCGAGTTAGTCTCGATTTTGCGCTCGTCACCGCCTGCCGCAGGGATGATAAAAAGATCGGTATCGCCACGCGCCAGATCGGGATCAGGGTTGCGGTTGGATGTGTAGGCAATCCACTGGCTATCCGGTGACCAGGTAGGTTCGAATTCATCGAAGACTGGCCCCTCGGTGAGTTGCGTGGCTGCGCCACTGGACGCGTCCAGCGTCCAGATATGCCAGCGCTCGTGGGGCAGAAATCCGTAGCCATCGAATTTATAGAAAACGCGCTCGTAGTGGCGTGCGACAATGCCGAGTTTTTTCTTTTGCTCGTCCTCGTCACGCTCCAGAGCTTCGGCGTCTTTGGCCCGGAACTGGATCGCAAATTGTTTTCCATCGGGCGACCATTCCAGCGCGCCGATTTCGCCCTTGAGTTCCGTCAGGGCACGCGCTTCGCCGCCCGCGAAGGGGATCAGGTAGATTTGGGGCTGTTTCTCATCGCCGCGGTTGGAGATAAAGGCAATTGTTTTGCCATCGGGCGACCAGCGTGGCTGCGAGTCATTTTGATCGCCAAAAGTGAACTGGCGAGCGCCGCTGCCGTCGGTGGAGGCAATCCACAGATTGCTGTGTTTCTTCTCGGTCTTGGCATCCGCGCGTTGCTGGGCGTAAACTACATACTTCCCATCCGGCGAAATACGCGGCGGTGAAAGCAATTCGAAGTTGTATAGGTCTTCGGCTGTAATCGTGCGTTTTTGAGTCATTTGATCTCCATCATATATTTACCGCAGAGTACGCTGAGATCGCGGAGAAGAACAAAGAAAAATTAAGTAAAACTCTGCGTTCTCTGCGTGCTCCGCGGTGAGCTATAGTGGCTCGAAATGGGCCGTGAAGTGGCGCAGCAACTCCGGGGCGTAGGTGATGCGGTAACCGCGCAGGCTCTCTTTGCGGGCGACGATATTCGCCAACGTCTTGGCGATATAGTCGATATGCGCCTGGGTATACACCCGCCGCGGAATAGCCAGCCGCACCAACTCCATTTTGGGGTGAATCATCTCACCGGTGTCGGGGTCTGGATACCCAAAGGCTACAGACCCCATCTCGACGCCGCGGATGCCGCCCTCAAGATACATCTCTGCTGCCAGCGCCTGACCGGGGTACTCGGTCTGGGGGATATGCGGCAGCAGCCGTCCGGCATCAATATAAATGGCGTGCCCGCCTGGTGGCTCGACGATTGGAACGCCGACTTCGAGTAATTTTTCGCCCAAATAGGCCGTTTGCCCCAACCGGTAGGCCAGATAATCCTCATCCAGCCCCTCATACAGGCCCACCGCCATAGCATCCAGATCGCGTCCGGCCAGCCCGCCATAGGTGGGGAAACCCTCGCGTAGAATCAACTCATTGCGCACCTGCTGGAAAACGACCTCATCGTTAAGGGTCAGGAATCCGCCAATATTGACAATCGCATCTTTTTTGGCGCTCATTGTGGCGCCATCGGCCAGGGCAAATGTTTCTCTGGCAATTTCCAGCGTGCTAATATTCTCATAGCCCGGCTCACGCAGCTTGATGAAATAGGCATTTTCGGCGTAGCGGCAGGCATCAATGAAGAAGGGGATGCCGTATTCTTTGTAGATCGCTGCCACAGCCCTAAGGTTTTCCATCGAGACCGGCTGCCCGCCCCCGGCGTTGTTCGTGATCGTAATCATCCCGAAGGGAATCTGCTCTACACCAACATCTTCGATAAAGGTGCGCAGCTTGTCCAAATCCATATTGCCCTTAAAAGGATGGTGTGAATTGGGGTCAAAGGCTTCATCGATCACCAGGTTGGTGGGGCGTCCGCCGCGGGCGCGAATATTGCCCTCCGTGGTATCGAAGTGCATATTGGATGGGATGTACTGCCCATCTTTGAGCAGTACAGCGCAGAGTATATTCTCGGCGGCGCGCCCCTGGTGGGTGGGTACAAAAAATCGGAAGCCGAAAATATCCTGCATGGCTTCCGTTAGGCGCAGGTACGATCTGGCTCCGGCGTAGGATTCATCCCCCTCCATAATGGCTGCCCATTGGTGCTGGCTCATCGCGCCTGTGCCGGAATCGGTCAGCAGGTCGATGAAAATCTCTTCAGCCAGCAGCCCAAAGACGTTATATCCGGCGCGCTTCAATGCTGCCCGGCGCTCTTCAGGGCCAGTCATTTTGATCGGCTCTACCATCTTGATGCGGAAAGGTTCGGGGGGGTAATTTGCCATGCAATGCCTCCATATACGAGTATAGGACACGGATCGAGTGGATTTGCGATTTTTTCAACCCGTTGTTTTATTGAAATAGTACCGATAACCGCGGAGAGCGCAGAGTTCGCGGAGAAACACTGAAAAAGCTCTGCGTTCTCCGCGAACACCGCGGTTGGTATTGGTAAATCGGAATTCTCTGTTTTTCGTGGAATCTGCGTTCAATTAGTTTAACACGCTTCGGGGGTGAATCCAAGTGAAAAAGCGCGGGTATAATGGGGACATGTTAAAAATACACTCCTTTACGCTTGGCCCCGCTTTTACCAACGCCTACCTGATCGCTGATTCTGAAACCAAAGCAGCCGCGGTGATTGATCCGGCCTGGGATGGTCATAAGATACTGGCTGCCGCTCAGGAGCAGGATTGGCAAATCAGGCAGATGTGGTACACGCATTCACATTTTGATCATATTGGGGGAGCGGCGGACGTGGCTCGCGGCTGCCCGCTGCCCCCGCAGGTGGCGCTGCACCCCGAAGATTACCCCCTGTGGCAGGCTAAAGGCGGCGCGGCGCTGTTTGGCATCCCCCTCGATGATCCCGGCCCCGAGCCGACCGTCAACCTGTCCCACGGGCAAATTCTGCGCCTGGGAGCCTACGAATTCGAAGTCCGCCACGCCCCGGGGCACACCCGCGGGCATGTCATGTTCTACTGCGCCGCCGAAAATGTACTCTTCTCCGGCGACGTCATCTTCCGCCGCAGCATTGGCCGCACCGACCTCCCCGGCGGGGATTATGAAACCCTGATGCGCTCCATCCGCGAGCAAGTGCTCACTCTGCCCGATGCGACGCGCATTCTCTCTGGCCACATGGAGGCGACTACAGTGGGGGATGAGAGAAGAGAGAATCCGTTTTTGGGTTGAGTGATAATAAAACAGAACATTTGTTGTATTGACTGAGGTGTCTAAATTCTCTATAATGTCAGGTATCGATTAAGTTTATTGCAGTTTTTACAAGATGGGGTAGCTGATTTGGCGGGCAAAGCGTATCATTCTCATTATCTAAATATATCCATATCGCTTCGGGGCGAGTTGGTTGTTTTCCGCTCGTCTTTGGGGCGTTTTTTGTTTATTTGAATACTAGGAGGATATAGAAATGGCTAAAATTCTGCAAGCTGTACGGGCTTATGGCCCCAAACTGGAATTAAATTCAACCGCCCAACTGGATAAAGTCGCGGACTGGATGGCGATGCGCACTGGTATGAACAAGAGTGAAGCATTAATGGCTCTGCAAGAAATGAGTGAGGCCATCTTGTTTTTCAACGGTCAGGGGACACCGATAAAATTTCCGGGCTTGGGAACCTTTAGCCCCGGTATCAACCGTCACGGTGAACTAAAGATCAATCTGCGTGTTGATGTGGCCTTAAAGAATGGCATCAACGCCCCTGGCACTTATTCTGGAAAGATCACCAACAAAGCGAATACTGGCTTGGATAACACCGCCTACAAAGAAAAATGGGATGCCGACAACCCCGACGATCCGTTGGAAATTTAGCTTGGAAAGACCAAAGTTTGATATATATCAAACCTGGGTTCGACAGTGTCAAATTTTGATTTGACGGCGTGAAATTTTCGTTTGTCAGTGTCAAGAATAAATTAACACTGACAAAGTGTGGATGAGCATGATTGAACGCGTGGTTTTTCGCATTCTCCTGAAAACCTATGCTACAATTTATTTGACGGTTTTATAAAAGAAATCAATCAGGACATCCGTTTTGTTTTGATATTTCGCATCACTTGTTGTGTTGGTTGGCAACTAATTTTTCTAAATGCAAAACTTGGTATGATATGCATTTTGAAAGAAAATGCAGCACCATTTTTTGGAGGGTTTCCCAAATGACTAATCGTATTGAAAATTCTGTAGAAGATTCTACTGGGGTCAGACATCAATTACCACCGGTTGAACAACTTGTTGACCGTGAAAAACAAATCAATCAGTTTAACGAATTATTAGATCGCATTC
>JACKQG010002084.1_pt1 | contig 26625 bp, 25 predicted proteins | sample 8237621 | NCBI WGS metagenome assembly JACKQG01 (sample SAMN15677084, study PRJNA649215) | marine metagenome | biome: marine; feature: Black Sea; material: saline water; isolation source: suspended particulate matter (SPM) from the Black Sea western gyre | collected 2013-06-09/2013-06-10 | depth... | reverse complement strand
GGGTTTCCTGGTCCAGCTGGGTGGTCTGGTAGCCACGGGGACAGTCAATGGCACGCCCGGCGCCGGGACGGGCAGAAGCGGTCTGGATGGTGGCAAGGCCGATGGTCTCGATCAGGGCGGTAATAATAAGTGATTTTTTCATGGTGAATCTCCTGTTGTAAAAAATGTGAATAAAAGGGGTTGATGTGTTTGTTGTCTTTGCCCTGATTTAAGCAATGGGTGTGCCAGAAAAAATTAATAATACGTATAGGCTTGTTATCAAGGGGAAAAATTAAAAATTGGACTGGGTGGCAATGTGGTTTGCAGGAGTGTAAAGGGGAAAAAAATACCCAGCCTCGAGTGAGGCTGGGTTAAAAGGGAGCAGCTGGCTCTGTTGAGGTTAGGCGTACCCGGGCCAAAGGAAGGGATTTTCGGACCTGAGTTTTATCGTTTCTGCTGTACTCATTTGTTCAGAACCAGATAAAATGTGCTGTTCTGGCGGGAGATCACCAGAAGAATCTTGTCTGTGGCTGCTTTGTAAATCTTGCTGAAAGTCTTGATGGAGTCCACCGGCTGTTGGTTGAGTTCAAGGATCACGTCACCCGGTCGCAGACCAGCCTGTTGGGCTTTGCTGTCCCGTTTGACACCGGTAATCACAATTCCCTGTTTAATTTTGGGGGTGATTTTGTACTGTTCACGAGTTGTCGGGGTGATGGAGGAGAGATTCAGCCCTGCCAGAACGCCCTCATCGTCGTCCAGAGGCGTGCCTCCTGCAATATCCTCGGGCTGGGCTGTCAGGTGGACGGTGATGATCTTTTCTTTTTGGTTGCGGAGAATAGCTAGTTTGATCTTGGCTTCAGATCCCAGGCTGGCAATAGAGTTGCGTAGACGACTTGCATTGTCGATTGTCTGTGAATTGACCTTGCGGATGATATCACCACGCTTGAGACCGGCTCGAGCGGCAGGGCTGTCGTCAATGATATCCGAGATCAGAACACCACTGTTTATATTCAGCCCCATGGCCTCGGCCAGATTACGATCCAGATTTTGAATGGAGACACCTAACCAGCCACGAACAACCCGGCCATGGGCGATCAGGCTGTCCATTACTGCTTGTGCCATGTTGGAGGGGATGGCAAAGCCAATGCCCTGGTAGCCTCCTGATCGGCTGATTATGGCAGAATTGATGCCAATCAGTTCACCGTGAAGGTTGAGCAGGGCCCCGCCCGAGTTGCCGGGGTTGATGGCCGCGTCGGTCTGGATGAAGTCCTCATAGTCATTGATCCCCACGTCGGCTCGTCCTTTGGCCGAGATGATGCCCATGGTCACGGTGTGCCCAAGACCAAAGGGATTACCGATGGCCAGGACGACTTCGCCCAGTCTCATTTGGCTTGAGTCACCGATGGTCAGTGGTTTGAGGTCACCTGGTGTCTTTTTGAGGCGGATAACAGCCACGTCGCTTTTGGGATCGGTACCGACGATCTCAGCTTCGAGTTCGCGGTTGTCGGCGAGAGTGACCAGTATCTCCTCGGCATTTTCAACCACATGGTTATTGGTGAGGATGATTCCATCTTTGGAGACAATGACCCCTGAACCCAGACTTTTCTCCTGCCGTTCACGAGGGATATCAAAGTTAGGGCCAAAGAATTCACGGAAAAATGGGTCGTTAAAAAAAGGTGATAGTGGCTGGCGCCCCTTATTTATTTTTGTGGATGAGATGTTGACCACGCTGTTGACGCTGTTTTCGGCCACATCGGCAATCACCGTATTCCCGTTATGGTTCAGTGCGCTCAGGCCATTTTGAGTGGCGGCGGCTGGATTTGTGCAGGTGAGAAACAGAAGAAAGAGGAGGGTGAAGAGAGGGGTGATTCGTCTGTAATTCATAGTATGTACTCCTGGAAATGGCTTGAAAAAGAGAACTTGATCAATAAGTTATAAAATAAGTTCGAGCTGTGGAGTTGTCCAGAATTTTTGGTTCTCTTTCTTTGTTATTGTATGAATTGATCATGATCAGTATCGGTGATCTCGCCATGAGAGAACAGGTTGCCTGTATTTTATCTGTTTACTCTTCGCGGTCAATGTCTCGATGAGAGACACTCAGGTCAACGGGCAGGTGAATCAGTCGTTGTTTCAGGGCCTCAATCACGGCGACTGAGCGGTGGCGACCACCAGTACAACCCACGGCCAGGCAGAGTTCTTTTTTGTGCTGGCTGTCGTGTTCGGCGATGATGTGCAGGAGTAATGGGTCGAGTAGTTCGAGGAAACGGTTGCTTTCCGGTGCCCTGAGGACATAATCGGCAATGGCCGGTTCCAGACCGCTGTATGGGCGCAGGGTCTCGATCCAGTAGGGGTTGGGCAGGAAGCGGACATCAAAAACTAGACTGGCCGCTGGTGGTTCGTTGTATTTGAAGCCGAACGAGAGCAGGGTCAGCTGAAGTCTTGGTATGGATTTCTCAGGCATAAGATTTCATGGTGCATGAAGTTGTGCAATATGTTGGCGGTATTGATACACATCGTCAGGATATTTTCTGATGGCTCGGTGGGTATGTTGATCTATAAAAAACAGTGTCCTATTGTGAAGGAAGCCGTACGGCATGGTATACAGAACGAGAAAAAACACAGTGAGACAGTCAATTGAAACTCTTATAAGGTCATTTTATTGTAAGGCGTTCCTGTCTTGATGGCAATGATTCGTGACACAAGCGGTTAAATAAAATCTTTGCGTATTCTGCTGATGTCTTGGCATCGGCCTGCTTTGTGACTCTGTCGGCCTTTGTGAAAGGGATGAGGGAGGTTTACCCTGATCGCGTTTTGTGCTTCAGTACCGCAATCGAAGGAGAGCCAGGGGGGCAGGGTTAGTTTCGATGGGTTGAAAACGAACAATTCTTGCATTAATTTTAGATTTACATTAGATGTTTTCTGCCTGTTTGAAGGAAGAAACTGGGACGGTTGTCCCTTCGATTAATTTATTTTTTGAGGAGTTAATAAATGAAAATTTTTTCAAAGATTGTGATGGCTGTTGCGGGGTTGACCTTGCTGGCTACTCCGGCCTTTGCCGAGAAAGTTGTGAAATGGAACCTGGCCATGACCTGGTCTTCCACTCTCACCCCGCTTGCCTCACCCGCGCCGAAATTGGCCAAGATGGTTGAGGCGATGAGTGACGGCAAGTTTATCATCCGGGTTGAAGGTTCTGAGAAACATAAAGCTGCACTTGGTATCCTTGATATGGTCAGTGGTGGTCAGTACGAAATGGGCCACAGCGCGGCCTATTACTGGAAAGGTAAAGACGTTAATTCCGTCTTTTTCACCACCCTCCCCTTTGGTATGACCGCCGCTGAGCAGTATGCCTGGTTCTATTATGACGATGGCATGGATTACATGGCCCAAGTCTTTGACAAGTTTGGTGTCCTGTCCTTTCCCGGTGGAAATACCGGTGTCCAGATGGGCGGCTGGTTCCGCAAAGAGATCAACTCACTGGATGACCTGAAGGGTCTGAAGATGCGTATCCCCGGCCTGGCTGGTGAAGTCTTTTCCCGTCTGGGTGTTAACGTGACCAACATTCCGTCCGGTGAGCTTTATACCTCGCTTGACCGTGGCACCATCGACGCCCTGGAATGGATTGGCCCGGGCATGGATATTAAGATGGGCTTCCACAAGATTGCTCCCTTTTATTACACGGGCTGGCATGAGCCTGCTTCCGAGATGCAGTTCATGATCAACAAGAGGGCCTACGACAAGTTGCCGCCTGCATTCCAGGTCATGCTTCAGACCGCCATGAGGGCTGTTACTGCCGATATGTACTCCGAGAACTTTGCCGACAGCGTGAATGCCTGGGCTCAGATGAAGAGCGAGTACCCCAATATTCAGGTCAAGACCTTCCCGACCCCGGTTCTCAAGGCCATGAAGCAGGCCACTGACGATGTAATGGCAGAGAATGCCGCCAAGGATCCCCTGTTCAAAGAGATCCTTGCCTCTCAGCAGGATTTTATGGCCAAGGCCCGTGCCTGGACCATTATTTCCGAGTATAACTACGTCAAGACATCTATGGAACTCGGCGAATAGTTTTCGGCTGGTTTTGTATTTTTTTAGCCGCCCTGTTGGAACGAGTTATCTGTTCCGACAGGGCGGTTGTGCGTTCTTAGTCGGGTGTTTTCCCCAGGTAGTTGAGTTATGTTAACGACGATTGAAAAGGGTATTGATAAACTGGTTGACGGAGTGGGGCGGGTCTTGTCGATCCTCATGATCCTCATGGTTCTGAACGTCTGTTTCGATGTGATCATGCGGTATTTTTTCCATAACAGCTCGGTGGGTATGCAGGAGCTGGAATGGCATTTCTTCTCGGTCATCATTCTGTTTGGCACCGGGGTGGCCTTGAAGAACGAGAGTCACGTACGGGTGGATTTTCTCTTTGAGCGCTTCAGCGCCCGGACACAGGCCCTGGTCAACATCTACGGGACCCTGCTTTTCCTGCTGCCCCTGGCCTTGCTGATTCTGTTCGGCTCTTTTGGTTTTGTTCGGAGTGCCTACGTGATGCAGGAAATATCGGAAGACCCCGGCGGCCTCAGGTATCGCTGGCTGATCAAGTCCATGATTCCCATCTCCTTTGGTTTTCTGATCTTTGCGGCCATGGGCTATCTGATCAAGAATTTTAATCTCTACCTAGGGGCAAAGAAATGATTGGAATTGTCATGTTTTTTGCCGCTCTGTTCATGCTGGTTCTTGGCTTTCCTGTGGCCTTTACCTTTGGTGCTGCGGCCATATTTTTCGGAATTATTGCAGGATACATCGAGCTGATGCCCAACCCGGCTTTGATTGATGTGGCCGATGAATTTTTCCGCATGTTTTCGATGATGCCCTTTCGCATCTATTCGACCATGACCAATACCATTCTTATGGCTATCCCCTTGTTTATCTTCATGGGGATTGTCCTCCAGAAGTCGGCTTTGGCCGAACGTCTGCTGGAGTCCATGGCTATCCTCTTTGGGAGGGTTCGTGGCGGTCTGGCCATCAGTACGGTCGTGGTTGGAACCATGCTTGCCGCCTCCACTGGTGTGGTTGGGGCAAGTGTTGTGGCCATGGGGGTCATCTCCCTGCCGGTTATGCTCAAGTACGGTTATTCCAAGCGTCTCAGTACCGGTACTATCTGCGCGGCCGGAACCTTGGGGCAGATCATTCCGCCGTCGATAATCCTGATCATCCTGGGGGATGTCTTTGGCTTGCCGGTGGGTGATCTTTTTCGGGCGGCTTTGGGCCCGGGGCTGGTTCTGGTTGGCTCCTATATTATTTATATCCTGGTGGTCGCTTTTTTTGATAAAGAGGCTGCCCCGGCCATACCCGCAAATGAGGACATAAGCCGCAAGGCGACAATCGGCCGTGCTCTGGTGGCCATTATCCCGCCCCTGACATTGATTGTTCTCGTCCTGGGCTCAATTTTTGCCGGCATTGCCACTCCGACTGAGTCGGCCTCTGTGGGTGCCATGGGTGCCATGGTCCTGGCAGCCATGTACCGTAAGTTAAGCTGGAAGATCATAGAGGACTCCGCCCTGGCAACAGTCCAGGTCACGGCCATGGTTTTTGCTATTCTGGTTGGGGCCACTGCTTTTTCCATGGTTTTTGTCTATTCCGGCGCGGACACCATTGTCGAGCATTTCATGATGGGGCTGCCCGGTGAAAAATGGGGCTTTCTCATTCTCTCCATGCTGGCGATCATGGTTTTGGGGTTTTTTATCGATTTTATCGAGATCTCTTATATAGTTGTACCCATCCTGCTACCCATCTCCGAGGCAATCGGTATCAATCCACTCTGGTTTGCAATTCTGATTGCCATGAATCTCCAGACCTCGTTTTTGACTCCACCTTTTGGGTTTTCCCTCTTTTATCTGAAGGGGGTTTGTCCGCCCGGGGTAAGGACCACGGATATTTATCGGGGAGTTATGCCTTTTATCTGTATCCAGGTACTGGTTCTGGTTTCACTGATTCTCTTTCCAGGATTTTACGGCATGTAATGACTGCTGAAGGAAGGAGAGGCGTGCTCCTTCTCCTTCAGTGAGTTTCTGAGATGGCTTTTTTTTGAGCGTTACTGAATCATTCCATTTTTTCCTTGTTTCTCCGGCCTTCGTCGCATAGGATTTTTCTGTGCTTTGATGATTGACCACAGGAGAAAAGATGATAATCAAGTCTCGAATGTTGTTCATGTTTGTTGAAGAGTGGATCGGCTAGTGATGCGATCCGTGTTTTTGCATGTGTGTTGTGTCCTGCTCGCCTTCGTCTCTGTTGCTGTTTCTCAGGCCGCTGCGTCCACTGTTTTTGTTTCTATCCCACCCCAGGCAGCCCTGGTTGAGGCCATTGGCGGTTCTGGCGTTACGGTGCATGTCCTGCTTGCAGACGGCAGTGATCCCCACCATTTTTTTCCCACTCCCAAGCAGGTTCAAAACCTGTTGACTGCTGATTGTTATCTGACCGTTGATCTTGAGTTTGAGCGCCGACTGCGTGATCGTCTGGCTGGTATGCGCTCGGACTTGCGGCTGGTCGATATGTCCAGCGGAGTGCCCAGGTTGGGTGTGGATGAAGGTCATGGCAGTGATCACGATGCTGATCCCCATCTCTGGCTTGGTTTTGACCAGCTTTCCCGCATGGCCGAAAATGTTGCCGTTGCTCTGAGTGAGTGTGATCCGCAGGGTCGGGCTCAATATCAAGCTGGCCTGGTCTCGTTTCAGGCTCGTCTGGCTGCAGTGCAGGAGCAGACGACGACGTTGCTTCGGCCGCATCAGGGGGAAACACTGTTTGTTTTTCATCCGGCCTTTGGTTATCTGGCCAATAATTTTCAGTTGCAACAACGAGCCGTGCAGGTTGAGGGGAAGAATCCATCCCCACGACAACTCCTTCATTTTATACGACAAGCGCAGGAAGAGGAGATCAGAGTTCTCTTTGTCCAACCGCAATTTGATCCCCGTAGTGCGCAGATTATAGCAGATGCCACAGGTGCTCGCATAGTCGCTATCGACCCATTGGCCCGTGATGTTCTGGCAAATATTACCTCGATGGCGGAACAGTTGGCCCAAGGGCTGGCCAAAAGATGAATTCTTCCTGTGGTACAGTATAAAAAGGAGAATGTTGAAGGTTTATGCCACCTGAGCCACCCATAATTCAGTGTGAAGGGGTCTCTTTTGCTTATGGAGACGTACCGATCCTGACCAATGTCTCATTCACGGTTGATGCCCTGGATGCCGTTTCACTGGTTGGGCCCAATGGGGGCGGGAAATCAACTCTGCTCAAGATTATCCTTGGTCTGCTCACGCCGCAGCAGGGTGCTATTAAGGTTTTCGGTACCTCGCCCAAACGAGCCCGGGGCCGGATCGGGTATATGCCCCAGTATCTTCAGTACGATGCCAATTTCCCGGTTTCGGTTATGGAGGTGGTTCTCATGGGCCGGGCCCGGCCTGGATGGGCCGGGCTTGGGCGTTATTCCCGGGAAGACCGCAATCGCTGTCTGGAAATTATGGTTGAGCTTGGGGTCGAGTCGCTGGCCCCGGCTTCGTTCAGTGAGTTGTCCGGTGGGCAGCGGCAGCGGGTTTTGATTGCTCGGGCCCTGGCCTGCGAACCGGAACTTCTGCTTTTGGATGAGCCCACTGCCAATGTTGATCCGGCAGTGGAATTTCAGTTTTTCGAGATCCTTAAACAGCTGAGCCATCGAGTGACCGTCATGACCGTTTCCCATGATCTGGGCTTTGTGTCACAGCTCGTTAACCGGGTTTTTTGTATTAACCACGGCCTGAAGATTCATCCTACCTCGGAACTCACCGGGGAGCTGATTCGGGAGATGTATGGCGCAGATGTCCGTATGGTCCGTCATGACCATACCTGTGGAAAGGAGGGGCATAGCCATGACCGAATTTTTTAGGGCACTCACGGATCCGGATTTCGCCTTTCTTCGCTATGCACTGGCTGCCGGGCTTCTGGCCGCACCGGCCTTTGGTCTGATCGGTACCTATGTGGTGGTCCGCAGGATGAGTTATCTGGCCGGAGCCATTGCCCATTGTGTTCTGGGTGGAATTGGTGCTGCTTTGTATTTTCAGGCCCGCTATGATCTGAGCTGGCTGAGCCCTATGTTCGGGGCAATTGTTGCGGCGCTCCTTGCGGCCCTGATTATCGGCGTGGTCAGTCTGCGCTGTGGTGAGAGGATTGATTCGGTCATTGGTGCAATCTGGGTCATGGGTATGGCTATCGGGATCATGTTCCTGGCCAAGACTCCAGGCTATGTTGACCCCATGAGTTATTTGTTTGGTGATATTCTGATGATCAGCCGTGCTGATCTGTTGACCATTGTTGTTCTTGATTTGATTGTCATTGTCCTGGGAATTCTGAGCTATAATCGTATGTTGGCTCTGTGTTTTGATGAAGAGTTTGCCCGGCTGCGTGGCCTGCAAGGTGATCTCTCCATTCTTTTTCTTTTTTGCCTGACGGCCCTGACCATTGTTCTGATGGTCAGGGTGGTGGGTATTGTCCTTGTGATTGCCCTGTTCACTCTTCCTGCGGCTGCAGCTTCTCATTTCAGCCATCGCCTGTGGCAGATGATGCTCTGGGCCACCTTGATCACCATGGTCTCTGTGGTTGGCGGTCTTGCGGGCAGTTACGGCCCAGATCTTCCCAGCGGCCCGGCTATTGTTATGGTTGCTGGTGCCATCTATCTCCTGGTCATTGTTGGCCGGACCCTTCAAGCGCGCCTGCGCTAACTGTTTCCTTTCTCGTTTAATAGTGTCTGCTGCCTGGCACGTCGTGTGCCGGGAATTCTAAAAGTACCTGTTCCCAAAATGCTGTCGTTCGCCGCGTTCAGGAGTGTGACTCTTTGCCTTGATGATCGTGGGGCACGAAGATCCTTGGCATTCGTGATTGTCTGGCCATTCAGGAGCAGTTTCCCGCTGGTGGGCGAGAGCAGACCAACCATGATCTGGAACAGGGTGGTCTTGCCGCAGCCGTTGGGGCCAATCAGCCCCAGGCGTTGTTCGTTCACCTGCAGGTTGAGGTTTTGCAACAGGGGAAGCTGACTTCCTGGAAAGGTATAGGAGATGTGTTGGAGTTCGAGCAGGGCTGGCATTGTCCCCATACCACTGAGTATACCACCGCTGATCAGGGTAGGGGCGCTGAGAACACCTTCTGATATGTGCAGATATATTCCGCTTCAGTGGAGGTGTTTGCCGGTGGAGCTCATGGCCAGATTGCCGCTGCGTACGCCACGCAGGGCGATGAGGCTATTGGCCAGCTGCTGGACAGCACCTGCCTGTCCGCGAACAATGATGACCTCCAGGCAGTTGTGGTGATCCATGTGCACATGGGTGGTGGAGACGATGTGATGGTGGAGGTCGTGCTGGAGTTCGGTAATCTTTTCCTGGAGCTGATGCTGGTGGTGATCATAGACCAGAGAGATGACCCCCATGACATCTTTGTCTGCGGCCCACTCGTCCTCGACCACTCGGCTGCGAATCAGGTCGCGCACTGCTTCTGAGCGGTTTTTATAACGGCGTTGGGCGATGAGATCATCAAAATCGTGCAAGAGCTCTTCTTCCATGGAGATGGTGAAGCGTTTCAGCATATGATAATACCTTTTAAGTATTTGTATTATTGGTATACTACAAGGTAGCCCTGTCATGGATGGGCGTCAAGAATTATCTGGCAGTTTTTCGATTGATTAACAAGATACGGTGTGAGGAGGATCTGGGAGAGGGTGAAACAAACCATGTACAACTCTTGGAATCGTCACCACTGATGTAAAATATTCGTTTCTGTTTTCTTGCCCTGATTGTTGTCAAGAACCGGTGTCACTGCCTGTCCTTCTATGTGAGGAAAGCAGTGACGGTGTGAATTGACAGGGCCTGGAGCACCTGCTAAATATTGTGTCATGCAGAATTCTGTTCAAATTGAAATCATTGGTATTGTCCGTTCCTGTTATCCTGAGAAATTCGGCATCCCGCGTCAGCCAGGGCTGGTGAAGTCCAGTGCCGGGCGATTGGAGTTGTGCCCGGGCTATGATCGGGAGGAGATGGTTCGTGGCCTGGAGGGCTTTTCTCATCTTTGGATTCAGTTCCTCTTTCATGAGGCCGTGGAGGAAGGCTGGCGGCCCACGGTCAGGCCACCATGGCTGGGTGGGCAGAAGCGGGTCGGAGTCTTTGCCAGTCGCAGCCCGCATCGTCCTAATTTCATGGGAATGTCTGTGGTGCGGTTGCGTGGAATCAGTGTGGTTGATGGGCGTTTGGGGCTGAATCTGGCCGAATTGGATTTACTGGATGGTACTCCGGTGCTGGATTTTAAACCCTATCTTCCTTATTCAGACAGCCTGCCCGAGGCCACCAGTGGTTTTGTTCGCAGTGATGAGGCGCCACAGAGGCTGGTGGAGTTCACAGCGAGGGCACAACAGTTCTGTGCCGACTATGAACAACGAACTGCTCGACCCCTGGCCACCCTGATCCGTGAAACCTTGGCCCAGGATCCACGTCCCGCCAGCCAGCGTCACCATAGTCGAAGTTATGGTATGACACTCTGGGACGTTAATATCCGTTGGCAGGTTGGTGCGGATGAAGTGTTTGTGGTGGATGAAATCAGCGGCGACCACGTTCGGCCGCCGCTGTAGGAGAGGCAGAGATTAGAACTGAAAGCCGAGCTCGACAAAGGGCCCCTTAAAGGTGAGATCGGCACGGATGTCGCTTTCGTCGATGTCAAGACTTTCGCTGCGGTATCCGGCACTCAGGAAGAGAGGAGTTGCTGCAAAGGGTTTATACTTGATACGAGCCAGGTAATCGTAGTAGCTGTTGCCGCTGTACGAAATACCGCGAAATTCAGCTTCCAGGCTGAGTCTGTCCATAGGGGTGAACTGGGCGCCGAGGTAGAGCATGGGGACTGAGGTTCTCAGAGGTGCTCTCGGAGGTTGTGTCTTGGGTAACCGTGCCGTCAAATTCGATAAAACGGAGGTTGATTCCCCAGTCGACGTTGAAATTGTATTTTGCCGGTTGAAAATGATCTTTGTTCCCGTTTTGTTTTCCACGCTCTTTAGTTGACTTGTGTGGGGCGATGCAGTAAAAATGCGCCTTCTTGAACAGAGGCTCTTTTGAGGAGTTATTGTTTATTTGTAATTATTCCGCTTGATGCCGGAAATGAACATAAAACCGTGTACAGTAAGTTTTCAGTCGTGCGCCAGATGCGCGAAAGAGGTCTGCAAAGTGTACTGTCAGTACATGAGCAGACCGATGACAAAGTAGATGGGGCGCCACTACTGAAGAGTTGCGTTAATTTTATCTTTTTGGAGAACATGATGAAAAAAATGATTCTGGGTGTACTTGTGGCCGTCCTCATGTCGGTCCAAAGCGCCGCCGCCGGTTATGTGGTTTCGGTTAATCAGTTTGTTGAACATCCCGCTCTTGATGCGGTCTTGCAAGGTTTTCAGGATTACCTGACCGAGCAGAAGGTGGAGGTTGAGTATCATGTTCACAATGCACAGGCCAATATGGGAACTGCAACCCAGATCGGTCAGCAGATGATTGGTGAAAAGGCAGACCTTCTCCTGGCCATTGCCACCCCTTCGGCCCAGGCTACGGCCCAGGCCTTGAAAAAGTCTCCCGAGAATCTCAAGCGCCCCATGCTTTTCTCTGCAATCACTGATCCTGTGGCAGCAGGTCTTGTGAAAGACCTGCAGAATCCCGGTGGATTAATTACCGGCGTTTCTGACCTTCTGCCCCTTGAAGAACACATGAATATGGTTCTCAGCTACCGCCCGGGCATTAATACACTGGGTGTGATGTACAATGCTGGTGAAGCCAACTCCAAATCTCTGGTGGCAACCCTGCGCGAGTTGGGGAAGAAAATGGGTTTTGAGGTGGTTGAAGCAACGGCCGCCAAGACTGCTGATGTTTATCAGGCCGCTAAAAGCCTGGTTGGCCGTGTGGATGCCGTCTATATCCCCACCGACAATACCATCGTTTCGGCCCTCGAATCTGTGATTAAGGTCGGGATTGAAAATAAGCTGCCTATCTTTGCTGCTGATGTCAATTCGGTTGAGCGGGGCGCAGTAGCCGCCATGGGCTTTGATTATTACAAGCACGGTTATCAGACCGGGGCCATGGCTCAGCGCATTTTGGAAGGAGCAGATCCGGCCTCCATCCCGGTGGAGTTTCAAAAGGAATTGCAGCTGCACATCAACGTATCTTCGTCTGTGAAGATGGGCCTGACCCCTCCTCCGGCTCTGCTTGAGAAAGCTGACAAGATCATCGACTGATAAGGATTATCTGGAATGACTTGGTATGCGGCCCTTGGTGCCGTTGAGCAGGGACTGGTTTATGGAATCATGGTCATCGGGGTCTATCTGACCTTTCGGGTTTTGGATTTCCCCGATTTGACCGTGGATGGCAGTCTGCCTTTGGGGGCAGCCATTTCTGCCTTGGCCATCAGCCAGGGGCTGAACCCTTATCTCTCTTTGGGCCTGGCAGTGACTGGTGGGTTCTTGGCTGGAGTGGTGACTGCGGTCCTGAACACCCGTTTTCGTATTCTCCACCTTCTGGCGTCGATTCTGACCATGATTGCCCTTTATTCGGTCAATATCCGGATTATGGGCGGGCCAAACATTGCACTTCTTGGCAGTGAGACGGTCTTTGATTCGGCCATCGCTCTGGGTGTTCCCGGACAGTACGCCGGGATTTTGATTTTTGGTCTCCTGGCCCTCTTTGTCACCGCATTGATTATCTGGTTTCTGGGCACTGAAATCGGCCATGCCATTCTGGCAACCGGTGACAATCCGAAGATGATCACCAGTCTTGGAGTGAATACCCATACCATTATTATTATCGGGGTTGGGCTTTCCAATGCCCTTGTGGCCCTGAGCGGAGCCCTGGTTGCTCAGAATCAGGGCGCAGCCGATGTGGGAATGGGGGTTGGAACGATTATTGCCGGACTGGCCTCGGTGATCATCGGCGAGACCCTCTTCGGTGGACGAAGCATAGCTCGGGCGATCATTGCCGCCCTCCTGGGCTCTATTGTGTATCGCCTGGCCATTGCCTTGGCTCTGGGGCTCAAGATAGGTTCTTTTTCCTTTAATCCCAGTGATCTGAACCTGATCACCTCATTACTGGTGATCAGTGCTCTTGTCTCGCCGGCCCTCAAAAAAAGGATTATGGCTCGATGATCAGGCTCCAGGGAGTTCAAAAATATTTTCATCGCGGCAGTGTTAACGAGGTCCATGCCCTGCGCGGTATTGATCTTGAGATTGAGGCTGGTGATTTTGTGACCGTCATCGGTTCCAATGGTTCTGGAAAATCGACCTTGCTCAATGCTATTGCCGGTACTTTTCTTCCGGATTCCGGGCAAATTGAGATCAGCGGTCAGGAGGTGACCACCTGGCCTGAGCACAAGCGAGCGCGCTTTGTGGCCCGGGTTTTCCAGGATCCTCTTCTTGGAACCTGTCCTTCGGCCTCCATTGAGCAGAATATGGCCTTGGCGTTTAAACGTGGTATGCGTCGCGGATTGGGGCCAGGGGTTAAACGTCGTGATCGTGAGCGTTTTCGCACTGAACTGACCCAGCTTGATCTAGGTCTGGAAGATCGTCTTGCGGACCGGGTCGGCCTGCTCTCCGGTGGTCAACGTCAGGCCCTGACTATGGTGATGGCAACTCTGGTGCGTCCGGAAGTTCTGCTTCTGGATGAGCACACGGCAGCCCTTGATCCCAAGACTGCGGCCCAGATTCTTAATCTTACCCATACCATCGTGCGCGAGCAGCAATTGACCGCTATGATGATTACTCATAATATGAAGCATGCCATTGCCTTCGGGAATCGGCTGATTATGCTCCATCAGGGGCGGATTATCCTCGATGTCCGCGATAAAGCCGGTCTCACCGTCGACTCTCTGCTCCAGCGTTTCTATGAGTCCCAGGGCGAAGAGCTGAGTATGGACTCCATGCTTCTGGCCTGACCCTGGAAAGCCTGTCCAGAACTGCTGTCAGCTCTTCTTTTTCGCTTTTTTTTGGTAGGATATAAAAAAGGCCCCCTGCGTTGCTTGCAGGAGGCCTGGGTCGGATGGGCGGTTGTTTGGTGAAAATCCGCTCACCTTGATTGTGAACAAAAATCTTTATTTTTCAAAATACTCTTTCATCCTTAGAGTGCCTTTCTGTTTTTTCTGTCCGTATTTCAACCGGTTTGAACGGCCCGTGGCTGGCAGACCTGTTTCTCATCTGTGGCCAGTCGGCCACAGCCATCGCAGACCACTTTCATGTCGGCTAACTTGCCCTCGCAAACGTGGGTTATATCCACCGAAGGAATACCGCAGAAACTACACTCTTCTTTTTCGTCATCGCAGGGGTTGCAAAGATGACCGGGTTTGTCAGCAATGGAACCACAAGTTGTACAGGTATATGATGTCATGGTGAACCTCCTTTTGTCTATAATTCAGGAATAATTCCCAGTAAGAAAATAAGCCCTTGTCTGGTATTGTCAAGTCCGAGCGACTTTCCCGGTCTGATGCGAAATTTTCCTTTGACAATATCAACTGGTGTTGTATTCTTAATTGAGAATAGTTCCTTGTTTAGTTTAAGTGCAACATAAAGGAGGTCACAATGCAGAAATGGGAATGTCCTTGCGGTTATATTTATGATCCGGAAGAAGGTGATTATGAAGGTGGCGTTGAGCCTGGAACCAAGTTTGAAGATGTGCCTGAAACCTGGGTCTGTCCCAAGTGCGGTGCAGAAAAAGAGCATTTTTATGAGGTTGATTAACAGCAGCTACTCTGCAGTTTTTCTTCCAGGGCCGGTCATTTCTTGACCGGCTTTTTTTATCTTCTCTCAATGACACATCCTCTCACTCTGCTCTCTTTCGTGTATTTTTACGACTTCCCCTTCTCTTTTTTTGTTCGACGTGAAAATTTTTTTATCCATTACCCTTGTTTTTTGCCTGATCGCATGTCAGTCTATGGAAACTATCTGTCAGGTTTTCATTCAGGGGGTGTGTGGATGATTTTTATATTGATCTGTAAACGTAGCCAGTAAGCTCATGTTTCACTCCAGAATTGGTCGTAAAATTTTTCTGATTGTCTCAGTTATCCTCCTGGGTACGACCTTGCTGTATCTGGCCCAGGCTCTTCGTTTGATGGATAATTTCGGGAATCAGGCCGTGCAGATCAATGAACAGGGGGCCAGGGAGCGAGCCCGAATCTTTCTGGCCGCCTTGACTCATGAACAGGCCAATGGCTATGCCCAGCAGCTTTATCAGATAGAATTGGCCTCGGCTATGCTCGGGGCCCAGGCCTCGCAGCTTCTGACTGACGAGCGCGAGAGCGCCTCTCCCGAGGGCTTGCTTGATTCGTTTGTCTACGAGGCAGACAAGCATTTTTATTATCGCCTGGGCGGTTCTATGATTGATTTCTTCTGGAGTGCGGACCCGTTCAGTGATCAGGCCCGGGAGAAAATTGAGCGCCTTTCAGCTTTGGGACCTCAGTTCATGACGGTCTTGCATCAAATCCCCGAGGCCACGGCCGCCCATTATATCAGTCTTTTCGGTGGCCTTGGTTACAGTACCCTGCGGGCCACGGCTCAAGAGGTGATTGATATTCTGCCTGATGCTCGGGTCGTGGATATTTGTACGGGAGAACCTGTGCTGGTCGCAGCCCCTCGCCGAAACCCGGAACAGCGCACGGTCTGGAGCAATATTTACAAGGATGATGTGGGGTCTGGTCTGATGATCACTGCCTCCACCCCCTTTGTAGATGGCAGTGGTGAATTTGCCGGGGTCACCGGCATTGACGTGTCTTTGGCTGATCTGTTAATTGGTCTGCATGCACGTGATGGGCGGGATGTTGACGTTAAAGAAGATATGATTTCTTTTTTGATGGATGGGAAGGGGAGGCTTATTGCCTTTCCCGTCGAGCGATTGGCAGAGTTTGGTTTTGATGTTGACCTGACGGCCATGCGTGATTCCACTGATACCATTGATCAACATCTGGGAGATTCTGCTCATGCCGCAGTGCGGGAGATGGCCGCGACTATTTTGATGCAATGGCAGCAGATTTTCCCCCTGAAGTTAGGCGGGACCCGTTATGAGGTGGCCAGTGAACGGATGCAGCCTACGGGTTGGTACCTGGTCAAACTGATTCCAGAGGCCGCTCTTCTCGCTTCAGTGGTTGCAACAAAGGGGGCTCTGGAAACAGCTCTGGGATCCATGAATTGGAGTTTTGCCCGAAGTGCTGTCCTGGTGTATGGAGCAAGCCTGTTGCTCATGGTTATGCTTTTACGTCTTCTGGTTCGGCCATTACTTGCACTGACACAATCTTCCCGTCTGGCGGCCCAGGGTCATTTTGATGATCGGGTCGAGATCCGGCGCACGGACGAACTGGGCGAGTTGGCGACATCGTTTAATGGAATGCTCGAATCCTTGTCTCAGTTTGCCGAGAGTGATCGTGAGTATGCCGCAACCCTTGAGCAGGAGGTGACAGATCGGACTCGACAGCTGCGGCAGTATGAGCGGGTGGTTGCTGTGAGTCAGGACATGATTGCTGTCGTTGATCGCCAGGGGAAGTATTTATTGGTTAATAATTCTCATCTGTTGAGACATGGGCAGAGTCGTGGCGAGATATTCGATCTGCGGATCAGCGATGTATTGGGCGAGGAGCAGTTTGAGGACAAGGTCAGGCCTTATCTGAAGAGGGCCCTGGCCGGGGAAAGTCTTAAAACAGAAGATTGGTTTGAGTATGGTTCAGATCAACAGCATCGGCATTTTGTGTCCGTACACTATTCGCCTGACCCGGATGAGGATGGGACGATCAATCGGGTGTTGATCAGTGTTCGGGATTTCACCAAAATCAAGCGGGTGGAAGAGGAGCTGCGCAAGACCCAGCAGGAGATGATCCATTCCGAGAAAATGGCGGCTGTGGGCAGGATGGTGGCCGGTTTGAGCCACGAGATCAACAATACTATGAATTTCAGCAGTGCGGCGCTCCCACCCCTGCGCCGCCGTATTCAGGCCTTGCTTGACGGTGTGCAGGATCGTCATAAGTTTGAGAACGATCTGGAAATCCTGCTGAACAATATTGATGAAGGGAACAGACGGACACAGGCCATTGTTCAACGTCTGACCACTTTTTCCCGTCAAGAGCTTGCTCATCCCATTTGTATTGATCTTCATGGTGAGCTTGATCGTGCCCTGCTTCTTGTTGGAAATGAAGACAGCAAGGTTGAGATTGTCAGGCAGTACGGTATCGGTCTGCCCGAGATCACCTGTGTGCCGGATCAACTCTGCCAGGTTTTTGTCAATCTCCTTCTGAATGCGTATCAGGCGATGGCGGGGAACGGTTGCATCACAGTTGAGACCTTGGCTGATGCGCAATGGCTGCGGGTTCGGATAATAGATAATGGTCCGGGGATCGAGGAGCAGTCATTGAAGAATATTTTTGAGCCTTTTTATACCACCAGAGATGTGGGACAGGGGACAGGGCTTGGTCTCAGTATCTCTTATGATATTATTCAGCACCATCAGGGATTGCTTCGGGCCTGGAACAATGAAGGCGGCGGGGCCTGCTTTGAGGTTGCCCTGCCCTTGGGAATGACTTGTGCGACAGGCGTATCCACGGAGGATCAATGAGCGCTGTTAAAATTCTGTATGTGGATGATGAACCCACCAATCTTGCTAATTTTAAGATGAATGTGGAGGGGGCCTATGAGGTTCTGACGGCATCTTCCGGGCAGGAAGGGTTGGTGGTGGTCAAGGCCAATCCGGATCTGGCGGTGATTGTTGCCGACCAGCGAATGCCGAGGATGAGCGGGGTTGAATTTCTGATTGAGGTTATGCGGTTGTATCCGGACATGGTGCGGATCATGCTCACGGCCTATGTTGATGTTGATGACCTGATCGATTCCATTAATCGTGCCCAGGTGTATCATTATATCCGTAAACCCTGGCTTGAATCAGAGATGTTACACGTCTTGGGCCGTGCAGTTGATCGATATCTTCTGGTTCATAAAAACCGCAAATTGGTGACTGAGCTGGATCTCAAAAATCAGCGCCTGGAGGAAGATTTAAAAAAACGACAAGCCCTTGAAGATGCTCTGGGGCGACGCGAGCAGATCCTGGCCGCCCTGCACTCCATGTCCAGTAAGCTTCTCTTGAACAGGGCCTGGCTGATTTTTGTCGAGGGGCTCATTGAGCGATTGGGAGGGATTATTCAGGTCTGTCGAATTCGGGTTTTTCGCCATCAATCTGTCCCTGGGGCTGAATTTTCGGCTGTGCCTGAGTGTGAATGGTGGATGTCCGAGCAGGAGCTTCGTTTTCGACCGAATGCGGGTATGGCTTTTTCCTTTTCGGAATCGGGTCTGGATTGGTGGCGGCAGGCGTTTGTGCAAGGTGAACACTTAGTCATCACGGATTCGGCAGCCACGTCCGAGGATTTGGTCTGGCTCAAGAAAAATCGAATATGTTCCATGGTGGCTCTGCCTGTCTGGAGCAGTAAACAGTGCTGGGGCCATTTGTCCTTTGAACATTGCAAGGGGGGGAATGATTGGTCTGTGCCCGAAATCGATGCCCTGAAGGTGGTTGCGGGTTTTATTGGTACGGCGATCGAGCGTCAGAAGAATGATGAGCAGCTTTTGGCCTATCAGGGCCAACTGGCCCATGGAGGACGATTACGAGCCATGGGCGAGATGGCTTCTGGTATGGGGCATGAAATTCATCAGCCGCTCAGTGTGATTAATCTCAATGCGGAATTCTGCCAGGATTATCTGCGTAGACATGCACCCGGCAGCCCAGCACTTGAAGCGGCAGTGGAAATTCGAGAGTATTCACGAAAAATCGAGCGAATTATTAATGCTGTTCGCTTTTTCTCCAGGGCCTCGGCCAAGGGGATGGAACGGGTGAATTTGTGGGATTCCATTGATCAGTCCCTGCTTTTTTTCCGTGAGCAGTTTCGGGCTCACCAGATTGAACTGGTTGAGGATATACTCCACGAGCCACCGTTGGTGGAGGCCGATAGTCAGCGTTTTGAGCAGGTGATCGTCAATCTGCTCTCGAATGCACGTCATGCTGTAGATCAACGGGCTGAGACGGAGGGAGACGATTATAAAAAGCGGGTTGAATTTACTCTTCAGGTTGTTGATCTGGGAGCTGATCACATGCGCAGGTTACCCCAGGCTTTTGCCCCTGGACGAGCCCTATGCTGTGAAGTGAGCGATAATGGGATTGGGATGAGTGAGGAGATTAAGAGTCGCTGCCTTGAACCTTTTTTCACCACCAAGGACGTGGGTGAAGGCACCGGACTGGGGTTGTCTGTTTCCCGTGATATTCTCCGACAGCTGAATATGGTTTTTGAGATTGAAAGCAGCCTTGGCGAGGGATCGCAGTTTCGGGTCTTGATTCCATTAACTGACTCGACGCAAGCGTCGGGATGATTGCAGGAGCATGAGGCTTGATTGGCTGGTTGATGTGAGAATTACTTTTTTTGGTGATCAGGCGCATGTCACGCGTCTGCAAGCCGTATATCTTTGGAGATGACCATGAATAATGCACTGTATCCGGATCTGCCGATTCTTCATGTTGATGATGATCAGGGAGTTGTGACTGCCGTCGAGCGGACTTTGCGGCTGCACAACTATAACAATATTCTGAGTGTTACCGACAGTCGCAATGTCCGTTCGCTGCTGGATAAGACAGAGGTTTCTGTGATTCTCCTGGATATCACCATGCCTCATCTGCGCGGGGACAAGCTGCTCGAAGAGTTGACTGCAGATTTTCCGGAGGTACCTGTCATTATGGCGACGGCCACCGATGCTCTTGAGAACGTGGTGGAATGCATGAAGCGTGGTGCGTTTGATTATGTCAGTAAGCCGCTGGAGACCACTCGACTGCTCTCGGCTATTCGTGTTGCGCTGGAAATTCGTGAACTACGCCGTGAAAATGTGGCTCTGCGTGATGGTCGTTGTCAACAGAGCATCGGCCCGCGACGGCCTGAGTTGTTTGAAGAGAGTTTGACATCCAATGCGTTGATGTTGAGGATTTTTCGGTATATCGAAGATATTGCCCCAAGCAGCCAGCCTGTTTTGATCAGTGGTGAGACCGGAGTCGGCAAGGAGCTGGTGGCCCGCAGTGTTCACCGGGCCAGTGGACGGACCGGCTATTTTGTTGCGGTGAACGCTGCCGGACTTGACGACAATGTCTTTGCTGACACCCTCTTTGGTCATGTGAAAGGGGCCTTTACTGGCGCGGATACTCTCCGTGAGGGGCACGTGCGCCAGGCCAGAGGTGGCTCCTTGTTTCTGGATGAGATTGGTGATCTGAGCGCTCGATCCCAGGTCAAACTCCTGCGTTTGCTGCAGGAGAAGGAATATCATCCACTGGGGAGTGACTATCCGGTGGAAACGGATGCCAGAATTATTGTTGCCAGTAATCGAAATCTTGAAGAGATGGTGGAGCAGGGTCTGTTTCGCCGGGATCTCTATTTCCGAATTTGCGCCCATCAGATTGACCTGCCTCCTCTGCGGCAACGCTTTGAGGATCTCAGGCTCCTGGTTCCCCATTTTGTCCGCGGGGCGGTCCGGGAGTTTGATCGGCGGGAGATGGCGATCCCGGAAGAGCTGTACACGCTTTTGGAAAACTATTCTTTTCCTGGAAATATCAGAGAGTTGCGGGCAAAGATTTTTGACGCTGTCAGTCGTCAGCAGGGGAGTGTCCTGGGGATGAGTTCTTTTGTTCGGAAGGGCAGCGAGAGGCCGCAAGAGGCATCAGTGTCTGGTGGCAATGGTCATGAACGAATCAGCTTTGGTCACGAATTGCCCTCGGTTCGAGAGGCGCGTTGCAGTTTGGCCAGAGAGGCCCTGCGTCGTTCGGGGGGCAATGTCAGTCTGGCGGCCCGTCTGATCGGAATTACCCGGCAGTCTCTGAGCCAGTTTATCCGCCAGCATCAGATCACGGTTGCAGGTGTTGCTAGCAGAACATCGCGTCCATCTGTTTGATTATAAAACTGGTTGTGTGCTGTTGTCTGGGTGGTTGAAGAATATGGTCATGCCGGGGGTGAGTTTGTCCGTGACCTGTGTTTAAGACAGGAGCAGATGGAAGAGGCGTTGTAGGAAGATGGATCGTTGCGTTGATTAGGTTTGGTTTTTTTTACGTTGTTGTTTGCAGTCGTACATTTTTTTGTCGGCCAGGGTCAGAAGTTCATCGATGGATTGTGGATTGGCATGATCATACTGGATCAGACCAGTGCTGATTGAAAGCTGGTAGGGTTGGCTTGTGGTTTTGTTCCGTTCACGCAGTTTGGCCTCAAGGCGACTGATCACAGGGTGTTTGCTGGTGGTCTCAAATTCGCTGAACATCATAACGCTGAATTCGTCGCCGCCCAGACGTCCAATACCAATGATATCTGCTTCACGGAAGGTGGCACAGAGGAGCTCAGCCGTCTCTTTGATGGCCTCGTCGCCCACAGCATGGCCCAGAGTATCGTTGATCTGTTTGAAGTCATCGATGTCCGTGTAGAGGAGAAAGACTGATTTATCCAGTCGTTTGGCCAGCTCAAGCTGCCGCATGGCCACATCGAGAAAGCCCCGGCGATTGAGAAGACCGGTCATTTCATCAGTGATTGATATCTCGCGCAGGCGTTCTTCCATAATCTTGCGATCGGAGATGTCGCGGAAGCCTTCAATGATACCGATCAGACTACCATTGGCGTCAAAATAGGGGGCGGCGGTGACCAGGCAGGTCATTTCTTTCCCGTCCTTTCCTTTGACGAGTTTTTCTACCTCAAAACTCTTGTTGCCGTTCATGGTGATTGTGAGTGGGCAGTTGGACGTGTGGCAGTCGTTGCCATGTACCCTGTCGTGGCATTTGAAATTGATGAGTTCTTCCTGGTCAAAACCCATCATCTTGACAAAAGTCTTATTGACTCGTCGGACGATGAAATCTTTATCGATGATGCGGATACCATCGGCTGAACTGTTGAGAATTTGCAGGAGCTCGACGTTGAGGGCCTCGAAGTTTGTCGAGAGCTGTCTGTGTTCCTTGGTCTCTTTTTCCAGTTTTGCCAGGGCCTGTTCCAGGTTTTGGGTTCGCTCGCAGACCCGTTCTTCCAGTTGATCCCTGGCCTCTTCCAGCAGGTGCTCACGTTGACGTAGGCTGTGAATGATCGATTTGCTCAGACTGATAATCAACAGGACAAAGCAGGCCCCGCCCAGAAAGACTGAACCGGCGATGACATCGACAGGGAGCGGTAAGCTTAAGAGTTCGACCAGGATAACGGCCAGGTACCCCACCAGAAACAGCCCCATGAGAGTGACCAGTATGAACCATTTGTTTTTGTATGGGGCCGGAACATCAGGGGTAGCACGGATACTGGTGACAATGGCCCCCAGCATAAAAAAGGCACCGATGAGAACCAGGATGGAGGAAAATAAAGGAGTCGTGATCATTCTGTCTGTGGCAGTTGAGTCTTGCAGATGGGGACGTATCCTTAAATTAAGTTATTATATTTTAGCTTGATAACGAGATAACACAAGGATAAATAATGTTATTTTGTTCCTGGGAGGGAAAACTGGGTGAGTGTACAGTGGACACGACCACCGATTTGATAGTGGCCCGTGGCGAGGTCGTAGGACAGACTGGAGCCTTTGATGAGGACTCCCTGGCCTTGAAAACGGATGGCCACTGGACTGATTAAGGTCTGTTGGGATTCACTGTAGTGAAGCAGGTCGCTTTCCAGTTTATAGCCGTCTGCCGGATTGATCACTTGAGCCTGATCCCGGAGGATCAGGAGCCCGTTGTCCTGATTGTAGCGTCCGCTCTGGGCACTGATGTGGAGAAGGTCGTCCGGATTTTCATTGCTACTGGGGAGGAGGGCTGTGACCTCGGTGAGCTCAAGTTGCCCGGGGGCAACGGTCACGGCCTGCCGGGCTGTAATTTCACTACGACCAGTTTTTTTGTCACTGGCAATAACCCGGATCTGATCCAGGATGAAATCATGGTTCAGGTTTTGTTTGTGCGGGGTTGTGGCAGGGTGGTCGTAGGTCGGGCTAAGAAAGGCAGCAACGGGTGGACGCCATAGAGGAAAGGTGATGATGATGGAGAGAGGAATGAGCCAGATCAGATTGCGCTGAAGGATCATCGATTCATGTACTTTTGGAGGAGCTGACGGTCGAGACCTTTGGCCCGCAGGAGGAGAGCGCAGACCTCGCGGACGGCCCCCTGGCCGCCTGACAGGCTGGTGGTGTAATGACAGACGTCCTGGACTTCCACAACTCCATTGGCAGGACTGACGGCCAGACCAACTCGTGTGAGCAGAGTCAGGTCAAGCCAGTCATCACCCATATAGGCGATTTCAAATGGCTTATGACCGGTCTGTTTGCTGATCTCGCGGAAGGCATCAAGTTTGTTGCGGATGCCCAGGTGGAGGTGATGGATTCCCAGTTCGGTGGCCCGGCGGGACACGGTTTCTGAGGTTCTGGCGGTAATGATTCCGGTTTCGATCCCGGCCTCGTGCAGGAGGCGAAGGCCAAAGCCATCCTGGGTATGGAAGGCCTTGGATTCCTGGCCGTTGTTTGAGTAAAGCAAGGTGCCGTCGGTCAGGACACCGTCAACATCCAGGAGTAAGAGCTTGATATCTTTGGCACGGGCCAACAGGGTGGGGTCATCATTGTGGAGTGGCTTTTTGTTCCGGGCCATGTTGCGCAGGCCATCGATGATCTCACAATCCGAGGGGTATGTTCCGGGGCGGCTTGGCGGGCAGGAGTCGCTCATGGTGATCAGGTGACTGCCTGGCGGATGGCCAGAAGTTGGGTGAGCAGAGGTTCGACTTGATCAAGAGGCAGGGAGTTGGGGCCGTCACACAGGGCGCGATCAGGGTCGGGATGAACTTCAAGGAAGAGGCCATCGATACCTGCGGCCATGGCAGCTCGGGAGAGCGGGGCAACGAATTCACGCTGGCCACCGGAAGTACCTCCGGATCCACCCGGTAATTGGACCGAGTGGGTGGCGTCAAAGATCACGGGGCAGTTAAAAGAGCGCATCACCATCAGACCGCGCATGTCCACGACCAGATTGTTGTAGCCAAAGCTGGTACCACGTTCGGTGAGGAGAATACTGTTGCTTCCGGCCTGGTGCAGCTTGGAGACCGCATTCTTCATATCCCAGGGAGAGACGAACTGGCCCTTTTTGATATTCACGGTCTTGCCGGATTGAGCGGCCGCCACGAGGAGGTCGGTCTGGCGGCAGAGGAAGGCGGGAATCTGAATGATATCGAGAATCTCAGCGGCCGGTGCGACCTGGTTTGGTTCGTGGATGTCGGAGACCACGGGGACGTTGAATTCCGTGCGGATCCGGCCCAGAATCTCAAGACCCTGTTTCAGGCCGGGGCCGCGATAGGAGTCAAGTGAGGTGCGGTTCGCTTTGTCAAAAGAGGCCTTGAATACATAGGTAATGCCAAGCCTTTCACAGATCCCGGCCATGGTGTCGGCGATCTCTCGGGCCAGACTCTCAGATTCGAGGGCGCAGGGGCCGGCTAGAAGAAGCAGGGGCTGATTGCTGCCCGCGCGCAGTGTTTTGGATCCGGGATTGCTGATATCAACAGGGGTAACCTGGGTCATGGTTGCCTGCTTCAGTCGTGTTTCTTTTTCAGGGCCGCAGCGATAAAGTCACGAAACAGGGGGTGCGGACGCATGGGCTTGGACTTGAATTCTGGATGAAATTGGCAGCCAAGGAACCAGGGATGATCCTGTATTTCGACAATTTCCACAAGGTTATTGTCAGGTGAGGTTCCAGAGATGGTCAGGCCTGCCTCTTCCAGCTGTGCACGATAGTCGTTGTTGAATTCAAAGCGGTGACGGTGGCGTTCGGATATTTCGTCGGTCTCGTAGGCCGTGCGGGCCAGGGTGTCTTCGCGCAGGGCACAGGGATAGGCGCCCAAACGCAGGGTGCCACCCATGTCCGAGGTCTCATCGCGAACCTGCATGATGTTTCGGCGATAATCAAACCATTCCTTGATCAAGTAGATAACCGGATGAGGAGTGATTGAATCGAGTTCGGTGGAGTTGGCTTTATCGAGTTTTGCCACGTTACGGGCGTATTCAACAACGGCCAGTTGCATCCCAAGACAGATGCCGAAGAAGGGGATTGAGTGTTCCCGGGCATAGGTGATGGCCCGGATCTTACCTTCAACCCCACGCTCGCCAAAGCCGCCAGGGACAAGGATGCCGTGGCACCCATCCAGGAGAGAGGCCGCTGTGTTCTTGTTTTCCAGATCTTCTGCGTTGATGTAGCGTATCTCAACCTTGACATTGTTGGCCAGACCACCGTGGACCAAGGATTCATGCAGACTCTTGTAGGATTCGGTGAGATCTACATATTTGCCGGGCATGGCAATGACGACAGTGTCGGCTGGATTTTTGATTCGGTGTGCCAGATCCTGCCAGGGTTTAATGTTGGGTTGGCCGGTCCAGATGTTGAGCAGTTCGAGGATCTTGGTATCCAGCCCTTCCGCGTGCAGGTGCAGGGGCACATCGTAGATGGATTCAACGCCTATGGCAGTGATCACTGCATCTGTATTTAAGCTGCAGAATAGACCGATCTTGCGTTTGAGATCATCTGTCAGCGGGGCCTCGGTTCGGCAGACCAAGATGTCTGGCTGGATACCGTCGGCCCGTAATTCGCGTACTGAATGCTGGGTGGGCTTGGTTTTGACCTCGCCTGCAGTCTTGATGTAGGGGACCAGGGTCAGGTGGATGAACAGGGAGTTCTCGCGGCCGAGATCGCCGCGCAACTGGCGGATGGCTTCAATAAAGGGTAAGCCCTCGATATCACCCACTGTGCCGCCGATCTCGATGATTGCAACATCAACGCTGCCCTCAAGCTGACGAACCGCCCGCTTGATCTCGTCGGTAATGTGAGGGATGACCTGGACCGTACCGCCGAGATACTCGCCGCGCCGTTCCTTGGTGATCACCGAGTAGTAGATGCGACCCGAGGTGTAGTTGTTTTTCTGAGCCATGACCGCGTTGGTATAGCGCTCATAATGGCCCATGTCCAGGTCGGTTTCTGCCCCATCATCGGTGACATAGACCTCTCCGTGCTGGAAAGGGTTCATGGTCCCCGGGTCGACGTTAATGTAGGGGTCAAGCTTCTGGAAGGTAACGGTTAATCCGCGGCTTTCGAGAAGTGCGCCGATGGCTGCTGCTGCCAACCCTTTTCCAAGAGAGGAGAGAACACCGCCGGTGACAAAGATAAACTTGGTTTTTTGATTTGTGGATGCAGATTTCATCTGCACACTATAGCAACGCAGACCCCTTTTTTAAATAAAAAAATCTGTTTCATGCAGAAAGTCAGATGACTTCACGGAATGTATGCCGGTATTGGTCTGGTCTTGCCAGGGGGAGCAAGAGTGTTTAATTTGCAAATATGAGAATTTTTCTCATATTTGCAAATTTGGAGGTGGCAATGCAGATATTTATTTTTTTGCTGGCGGGTGCTTTGTGGCTGTGTCTCTCTTCTTCTTCCGTTGCAGACCGGCCGGTGCGGAGTGTGACAAGTGGTTCTTTTGGGGGTGGGTGTTTTTGGTGCGTGGGGCCGCCCTTTTGGGCCCCGGTCGGCGGGGGTGGGGGTTAGGCTGGCTATCCCGCTGGGGCTGGTGGAACCGCCCGCCGTTGTCTGCGCG
>JACKQG010002082.1_pt1 | contig 26633 bp, 35 predicted proteins | sample 8237621 | NCBI WGS metagenome assembly JACKQG01 (sample SAMN15677084, study PRJNA649215) | marine metagenome | biome: marine; feature: Black Sea; material: saline water; isolation source: suspended particulate matter (SPM) from the Black Sea western gyre | collected 2013-06-09/2013-06-10 | depth... | reverse complement strand
TGTTCAGTTTTACCAAAGGGATCAAGGTTATGTGGTGGAGGATATAAGAAATGAGCAAAGATACAAAAGGTATCCACCCAGAGCCAAGTGAGGATAGTTTGTTACGAGAATTAAAAAAAGAAATCATCAAACTCAAATCCCTCAATCGCAGAGCGGCAGAAGAGATCAGAGATCTAGACGATATGATAATCAAAAGCATCGAGGATAACAAAGCAATAGAATGCCCAGAAGAAGATACGGCAGACTTCGCAGGTTTCTCATCTATCAATCTTCTAAACCGACTTGACGGAATAACAAGCGGCGGCTATATTGAGAAATATGATGATCTAAATCTGGAAATGAAAATATTAGCTGGACACTATCAGTTTGATCATCCCAGCTTTTATGTTCCATTAAACTGTGCAAAATGCCAAGGCTCTGGATGCGATTTATGTCCTTCGGGACGGGATAAGCACCCACCAGAATGCAAATGGCATAAAGATTGGCACGCTTGTGATTGCGGAGCATTTGATGAGAAAGATGATGAGGTAACTACTTGTAGTTTCTGTGGAATCCGGCGTCCAATCAGAGAAGATAATGGCGTATTCATTTGCGAAAAATGCGATAAGGAAGAGAAATGAAAACAACTTCAATCAAAACCATCTATCTTAAAGAGTATGAAATCAAACAAGCGATAGTTGAGTATCTTGCAAAGGAACACGAAGATCTAGCACAACATCTTTATGATAACGAGTGCGATATGGCTTGGGGACAAGACGGCAAAGAGTTTCTCGTTAGTATTGACGGAGAGGTTGAGGATGAGGAGAACAAAGAAGATAAATCTCTTCCTTGGTACGGCAAGTGCGCCCACTGCTTTGGTGGTTATGCTGATCAAGAATGCACTTGCGAACCAACTGTTTCCAAAATGGAAACAACTGCTATCTGCGATGCTTGCGGAAAGAAATGCGATGGTACAGAAAAGAAAACCATAACAACAAAACAGCTTTCAGGTGTCGTAATGTGTAAAGATTGCAGTGGTGGTAACACAACTGATAGAGTTGAAGAGGAGTATAAGAAGATAATAAACAAAAACACTAAAAAGCCTTGACTTCTCATAAGCACTCTGTTATAGTTATCAAGTTGGTGGGGAGGTTTGCTCTTCACTGGCATGTAATGAAGTCCTGTGAGAGGGACAAAGGAGAAAGCGTTTGAATTATTCAAACATCGAGAATTCTATTGATATTGTTGTCAGCATTTTGAAAGGGTGCAAGGATAACACAGTAAAGAAGTCAACTAATAAGTTGGCGAAAGCAATCAACGAGGCTTCTTGTCCAGAGCAAGCACTCGTTATGTGGGCAGAGGTCGGTCTGTTCCCAGAGTCTAATGCCTATGCCAAGTTGGTCGAGGACATTTACCCAATGGTAAAGGGGACCATTAGCCAAGCACTGCTGGGTGCTCATAAAGAGCCAGACGCCTTTTATGACGCCCGTCACCAGTCTGCACTTGAGAAGAAGAAGGAGGAGGAAAGTGGAAATATCCCTGTCGCTCCAAGCTTTGAACGATTCTTCCTCAAGACACCTGAGCATCACATGGGGTCTATTGTGGCTCACGGCATTGATGACATCTTCGGCACACTCTGTTCGGAGGAAGAGAAGGCTAAATTAAGAAAGCCGAAAGAGTTAGCCAGGCTCGCACTCGCTGCCAAGAGTAGAATGAGTCCCGAAGACCTCAGACTAAGGTTACGTGGGAAGAGCTAGTCAGTCTGACCTGGGGTAAGTCATAAAAATGCCCCTTTTCTTTACTAAAGGCTTGACTTTGCAGGTCAGGTTTGTTATAGTTATCAAGTTGGTGAGGAGATTGGCTCTTTGCTAACAAGTAATAAAGCCTGTGAGAGGGCAAGGAGAAAGAAGAAGATGAAGAATCTAACTACTGAAGAACTCGCAAAGACTTATTATCAAGCAATGATGGAAGCGTCGGAAGCGGGAAACCATAAAGAGTTCGTATCGCTCTTTTTTGAGTTGGGCAAGGCATCTACAGAGGCACTCCTCGCTGCCTACAACACTCAAGACGAAAACGGCGAACGAGCACTTGCTCAAGCATCACGTGCGGCAGTCGATAGCGGTGCCCCCCTCGAATTGATTAAGATGCAGACTCTCGAAGCCAAGCGTAAACTCCAGTCGCTAGGTTACAATGAAGTCTTTGATGACTACCTCGGGCGTACTCGTTGGGAGCACACACGCACAGGTCATCGTCCAATGCCCAGAGACCCACGTGAAGTTTTGGAATCACTGAAAGAGGAGAACTAAAAGATGTTCAAGAATCAAAAAGATAATAAGTATTACACAAGCATTGCAAACCAAGAGTTCAAGCGATTGCGAATGGAGCCAAAGACACACATCATTGTTATGACAAGAGAAGGAGGTGAAAGAGTAGCACTTACAAAGCCAAGCTCACATAGGATCACAAAGAACTCATTCGTAAGGTTCAGAAGAATCTTTGATAACATCGAGATGATAACTGATAAGTCATTTCAAACTGAGAGCAAGTAGAATGCTCAAAGACCTATTAACATCAATGGCATTAGTAACATTGGCTATCATAAGTTTAAACATTATTGTTTATGTAATCACAGAAATGAAATGAAGAAGAAAATGGCAAAGGGAAAGACAAATAGAACAGAATTCAGTAAGGTAAAGTGGAACGCCAAGGCTTTTACACTTGCAGTGAATGAACTGTACAGGCTTGCAAGGATAGAGATACCAGGCTTCCAGAACTCTTGTGATGAACTGAGGCACGCTCTTAAAAATAACAAGGTCTTCCAAGAGAAGTTCTATGCAAACTGTGCCGCCATTGGGCTTGGACCTGTCGAGGGAGTCTTTGCACATTTCGCTTCTGATGTGAGCATGGCGAAGTGGAAGATGAAGAACTGCCTAAGATACAAGTGGCTCATCGAAGACCGACTTGAAAGCTTAGGTTGCACACAGTTTGCACCGAAGTTGAATAATAAACTGTTCCCCTAAACCAAAGCATATCCGAGGGTCATAATAAATAAAGTTATAAAAGAAACCTTATAAAGAACAGTAGTAAGCATTAGGTGTAAAGTATAACCCTAATAGGTGTTAATATAATAAGGTATATCCCCCAGCTAAACTAAGTTAGTTTAATAAGCAATAGTAGGGGGGTTTAGGTCAAAAGACTTTACTTTTGGTAAAAAAGTGGTAAAATAGGGTAAAGTAGTGGAAGATAGTGGGTAATGGTGGGGTGTCTTAGCACACATTACATAGCCCTGTCAACCATTTTCTTCTAAATACTGCACATTTTATTTGTCAAGTACCGAATATTGCCCTTTACAACCCTCAAGTATCATGCTATACTATAAGAACTACCTACCGTTTCAAGCCCTTAAACGCCAATTTGATTAAGATCTCTCTAGGCGGTGACCAAACTTTCTTCAAAAAAGGCGTCAAAAGCCTTGACTTATTGGAATTATCTATGGTATAAATAGATATAACCAATGGAGGTCAAGATGACTAACAAGACAGAAAGAGTACAAATCGGACACACCAACCTTAAGCCAGGGCAACGAGTCGCTCAAAGCCACTCCCTCCATTGGTTCACCGAGGAAGGCGAAGGCTTCCCTTGGAAGGTTGTTCAGACCTGGGACTGTGGTGAAATGGCTAAACTCGAATGGGTTGGCTATAACGGAGAGGAAAGCGGAAGCTATGCCAATGCTGTCCTTACTAGCTACCTTGTAAAAGAATTCAAATAGTTCTTGACTTCTGGGTTCAGGGTTGCTATAGTTTATATGTGGTTGAGAGAGTAACAAAAAAGGAAATGAAATGACTCACTTTAATGGAAAAGAACTCAGAATAACAAACACTCGGGGTTTCTGGGTTGCTCGTGATGGCAATCAAGTCTGGACTCGTAATAATCGCAACAGCCTCGCAAGGTTCCTTGAAGCAAAGGGCTACAGAGTATGGTAGAGAATACTAAAGAATTCTTAATAGAGATGAGACGCTTGAGTTCGGGCAGCAGGTACTATGTTGCTACTCACACTAGAGAAGACGGCACGAAGTTGTCTTACAGCCGAGATGGACTCTCAGAACTCAAAAAGCTTATCACTGCCAACGGCGACACCTTTCGAGTAACTTTCTGGTAATAAGTAAAGAAAGTTCTTGACTTCTTAGTCAAGAGTTGCTATTGTGTATATGTGGTTGGGAGAGACCACTTAATAAACTTGGGAGAGTTAAAGATGAAAAAGACAACATTTCTTAAAAAAGTAAAGAAGCTTGGACTTACAGTCGATGAACCAAATGACGGTCGTCGTTGTTATATTCACCATAACGGAACGATAGCTTCTTGGTTCTGGCAGGAGAACTGGCAGACAGGCGAGTTAGAAGGCACTAACTGGCACACTAAGGGTGAGCATCAAGAAAGTGACCCTTACACTGATTACTTCCCAGGGTCTTTCTGGGATAATGCTACTCAGATGCTTAACCGTTTAGTTCCTCCTGGTTCTAAGTATAAGGTTGGCTCTCTTGTGAAGTGCAAAGACAATAAACGCTCTGCTCGTTATAAGCGAGTCGGTCGCATGGGTCTTATGATTGATGAAGGTCAAAAGCAAGCAAAGGTTCAATGGTTGCAAGCTTCTGCTTCTGAGCTTCGTCTTCAAGAGTGTTACCCCAACACCTACGGAAATAGTGGTGTTTTCACTGAGTGGGTTCAGGATAATGACTTGGAAGTTGTTGCTGCTGCATAAAAAGTGAATAAAATGCGTTTTTTACTTGCTATTTAGTTCATCATTTGTTATAGTTATTATGTGGTTGGGGGTGAGAGACTCCCGAGAGAAAAGAAATAAAAGGAAAAGAGTAAAATGTCAGTAGATTTCGCAACATTCACAAAAGTCGCTCCTCATGTCACTGCTGTTAAGAAGCCTGTTCTTCTTCGTGGTCGTCACGGCATAGGCAAGTCCTGTGTCGTTTATCAAACTGCTGCTGGTCTTAACCTTCCAGTGGTTGAACGTCGTGCAAGCCAAATGACCGAAGGTGACCTTGTTGGTCTCCCTATCATTGACGGCGAATGCACTCGCTTCAATCCACCAGACTGGTTCCACCAGGCTTGTAACGAGCCAGTGGTTCTTTTCTTGGACGAAGTTGACCGAGCAACCATCGAGGTTCGCCAAGGCATCTTCGAATTAACAGACTCTCGTAAGCTGAACGGTCATGTTCTTCACGCTGATACTCTTATCTTTGCTGCTGTAAATGGTGGTGAGCACGGTGAGCAGTACCAAGTAGGTGAAATGGACCCCGCAGAGCTTGACCGTTGGACTGTGTTCGACGTTGAGCCTACTATCGAAGACTGGTTAACCTGGGCTAAAGAAAACGTTACAGACGTGATTTGGAACTTCATTAATCAGAATCGCAATCACTTGGAGCACACTGGTGAGTTCGAGCCTAACAAGGTCTATCCTTCACGACGAAGTTGGGACCGCTTGAATGAGTGTCTTGACCAAGCTGGTTTCTTGACTGAAGATAATCGAATGAACTCTCTGCCAATGATTTACGAGTTAACTACTGCGTTCGTTGGTTTCGAAGCTGCTGTTACCTTTCGTGACTTCTGTGAGAAGTATGAGAACCAAGTTCTTATCGAAGATATCCTTGACAAGGGTCAATTGGAGAAGGTTAAAGACTTCTCAATTAATGACCATAGTGCAATGGCAGAAAAGATGGAAGCAGCAGAAACATTCTCAGAACTCTTAAGCGATAACCAAGTTCAAAACTTGGTTAACTACCTTGTCTCTATCCCTTCTGAAGTTGCAATGAAGTTATTCACAATCATTGGTAACGCAGGTGAGAACGGACAACAGAACGTCGTCAAGATGCACACTGCTCGCTCTAGTGCTGGTGATAAATGGTCTGACATCCTTGTCGAGCTTATCACTGGTAAACGACCTCAGAACGACTAATCCTTTCCTTGTCCCTTGCTAGGTTTCTCTCTCACAACCAACTTTCCTACCTAGCAAGGGACTTTCTTTCTTTTTTTACTTGACTTATGACCCAAGCTTTGCTATAGTGTATGTGTAGTGAGGAGATGAAATGACTTTCGATTTAAATAGACATACCGCTCGGCTCCTAAAACAAGAGCCCTTCTTTGCCGCTCTGTCTCGTAAGATAGACAAGCGAGCTTCAACAGCTATTCCAACAGCAGGTGTCAGGGTCAACCCAGACTCTGGTCAGTTCGAAATGCTTTATAACCCAGAGTTCTTTGAGGGCTTGAGCGATGAACATCGAAGTGGTGTTCTTATGCACGAGTTCTACCACTTAGTGTTCGAGCATGTTACTGGTCGTCTGCCTGCTGAAGGCATGTCCAAGATTTGGAATGTCGCAACTGACTTGGCTATCAATAGTCACCTTATCGGCAAACTACCAGAGAAGGCTCTTATCCCTGGTCAAGGTCCGTTCGAAGACTTCAAGCCTGGCTTATCTGCTGAACAATACCTTGAGCTTCTCAAGCAAAAGCAACAAGAGCAAGAAGAGTCTGGTGAAGGTCAGCCTGGCGAGGGTGAAGGATATGAAACCCTTGATGACCATTCTGGTTGGTCCGATAGTGAAAATAGTGCAGTAGATAACACTGCTAACGAGATTGCCAAAGAACGTTTAAAAGAAGCTGTAAAGAAGGCAGTAGAAGAAGCAAGCCGTGCTAATAGTTGGGGTTCAGTTTCACAAGGCATTAGACAAGACATTATTGATTCAGTAACCACCAAGGTTTGCTGGCGTAAAGTCCTTCGCTACTTTATTAAAACAAGTCAGAAGGCTAACAAACGCTCTACAATCAAACGGATTAACCGACGCTACGCTTATGTTCATCCTGGTAAGAAGATTCAACGACGAGCCAAGATAGCCATTGCTATCGACCAGTCTGGTTCTGTTGATAACCAAATGCTCTCTATGTTCTTCTCTGAGTTAAACAACTTAGCTAAGTTAGCAGAGTTCACGGTTATCCCATTCGACCACGAAGTAGATGAGAGTAAAGTCTATGTGTGGAAGAAGGGCGAGAACAGAAAGAGAGAACGTGTCTTAACAGGAGGCACTGACTTCAATGCTCCTACTGATTATGTTAACAGTCATAACTTTGACGGTGTTATTATTCTAACGGACATGTATGCTCCAAAGCCAAAGAACTGTAAGGCTCAACGAATGTGGCTTACGGATGCTCAAGGCAAAGCAAACCCTTACTTCCAGACCAAAGAGAAGGTCATTGCAATTGACTAACATATCCGAGGGCAATAATAATAAATAAACTAATTACAAACAGTCTTCAGTAGTAGTGGATTGAAGGCTGGCGAACTTAAGGGGAAGGTCAAGTCTTTACAGCATCAGGCTAAGATAAGATAACATAGTAAACCAATTGGGTTGTTGGTGTAAGATAGGGGAAGGTCTGGCTCAGATACTTCCCTTTTTTATTATATAATGCTTGACAAAGGTTAATTAAGTGTGCTATAAAGAAAGGGTAGGTAGGGGTGCCAGGACCACCCCCCGACGGGATCTATGTCCCTACCCCCCATCTAGACCCCCTGGGTGAAGCTAAGGTCGTTCACGATATCACGGCAAAATTTGGAGACTAACGGTATTCCCAAAATAGGCTATGTAAAAAAACCGCACCAAAAAATTTACACACTTGGTTGAACTACTTACAACATAACGGAAGGAGGATAAGGTGAATGGATTCCCCAGAACAGATTATAAAGGCTACGGAAACGATTATATCGGATTTAGTCGGTCACTATGGATGGATGTTCCTAGCAGCCCTAGCCATCCTTTTATTCAAGAATATTGTTTCGAACGTATTGGACGGGCTAATCTTTATGTTCGGGCACGATTTCGATGTGGATGACATCGTTTATATAGGGGGAACGAAGAAGGCGAGAATCATTCGCCAGACCCCCACCAAAACGGTATTCCACTTGATAGAATCGGATAGAAAGCTTATTGTTCCCAACACAGCCCTTTATTCCCTAAGAATAGAAAAAGTTCTTCCTGGGGCTAATGGCGGAAAAGACTTGTAAGAACTACTTATAGAGGACTGGAAACGGTAATTCAAACTAAAAGGATGATTTATAAAAATGACTAATGTAACAAAAAACGAAAAATTGCTTCGCAAGGCAACATCAAAGTGGGAAAAATTTCTCGCAGAAGGTGCATTCAAGAAAACTCTAAAAGAATTCGATTCTGATGACGCCTACCATTTTGATGTTGACAAGGGTGGTGAAGACGATTTTACCGCCGCAGCAAATTTTGACATGGGCGATGTGGTTAAGGTTATGAACAGAGGAAAGCCCAGATTCGACGAACCTGAAGAGTTAAGATGCAGAGTGGGCACTGTCACAGGAATGGATGGCAGAGACCTTACTATAAAGTTTGACGACAACGGTGAGGTTGCTACTATAACATATTTTAATGCTAGTAAGAATCAGGACTTGTGGAACGCTCCAAAATTGTTCAACTGCCCCGAAGAACAAGCAAGCCAAGTAAACGAAGGCGGCACAATGGGTGAATATGGAAAAACTGACGCCGAGGACGGCAACCCTCCTTCAAAGATTGGTCGAGGCAACGAAGAGTATATGGCAGCATTCAACGCTGTTATGCAGAAGATGGGCAAAGAGCCTCTTCCTATCGTTCAACCTGACCAAGCTTACCTTGATGCACTTTCCAGGGGCAACTTGGAAGAGCAAGAAGAGCAAGGTTTCCAGGTTGGCGAGTTCGTCTATATTATTGACGGCGGTCTTCGTGGTGCCACAGGCAAGATTGCAGAACCAACAACTCTTGTTACAGGTGAGCAGGGCTATGTTATTCAACTTTATTCAGATGCTGATAAAAAAGTTTTCGGAAAGCAAGGCGATGAAGTTATCGCAGGTGCAAGCAAGATTCGTTCAGGCGGCACATTTGACGGCTCGGAACTCTATGACATCGACGAAGCAGTATCAGGCAAAGAGCAATACTACCTCAAGCAACAGAACAGAGCGAAGGGTGCTGCAATGGCGCTCCTAAACGCAGAACAAGAGCGACTCAACACTGACTATATCCTTCAGCAAGCGAACATCATTGTAGCTGCAATGGTGGCATTAGAGAGAATGATTACCTCAGACAACATTGATGAAACAGCACAATGGGGTGGGTTCACTGGTGGTGCTGCGCCATTGGATGAACCAGTGAGAGATAGTGGTCAGGTTCCTTTAGAACAATTAAAAAAACTTTTTAGTATTTTTACCGAGATGGGATTAAGCCCAGATGCCATTTTACAAAAGCCAGAATTTGCCGAAGCAGGAATCACTAACCCCGCACAACTAGACGAGCGTTCAGAAGACGACGACGGTGAATTGGAGCCAGCAGTAAAGTACGGCTCGGGTGCAACCTTGCGGTTTAACCGACGGACAGGAGAATTCTACGATGTCGAGCGTGATATCTATCTTGACGACGAAGAAGCCTACGCACTTATCAAAGAAACTGTTAGAAAAACCCTTTCTTCAAAAAAAAAAGTTAAATCGGTAAAAGAAAACAGCCCTCTGCCATCTGCGACTCGTGTTAAATATTCTTCCGACCCCGAAATGAACCAAGTAATGCGAATTGCAGCAGAAATGTTGGAGATGCCTTCACGAAGCAGAGGCACCATTACCTTGAAATCAGTCCAGTCGGCTCTTGAAGCACACTCAATCGATTCGGTAATCGAGAACGATATGATTATTGTTGATAACAAATACGTTATTGCGAAGAAAGAACTGCTTCCAAAGACAGCACAAAAGATTTCCTTCACGAGTTACGCTGCCGACTACCTCTCAAACCTCCAAGGTGAGCAGCAAGACCTTCCAATGGAAGAGCAGGAGAGACCAGACTTTGCAACATCGTATTCTTCAGACCCACACCTAGACCAGATTGAAGATTACGCTTTAACTGTTATTGAAAAGGGTGGTAATCTTAGACAACTTGAAGATGTGCTCAATAGAGACGGATTCGCAACCTTTCTCAATGGAGATGTTCTAACTGTTGATGATGAATTTTTTGTCGGCAATGAAGAAAACTTTGATATCTCTCCCGATGAAGATGTTCGACGACTTACGGGCAGCAATCTCGTCGTTGGTCGCACTAAGTAGTAACCAAATGAACTCAAACCCCCTACCATTACCTACCTAAACCTACAAAAGATAAAAGTGTCAAGTTTCTGTTACACTACTTTTTAGCAAAAAGCAAGCAAAATCGTAAATAAACTAACGAACTATTTATACTCATGAGAGCACTCCACAAAAACATTTTGTTTTTTGTCTTATTGCTTGCCGCTATAACACTAAAACATAGCAAAGTCAAGCAAAAAACACCACCTCAAACAATAAGCTCATTTTACGGCTTAGAGACGAGTTCCACTAAAACGGGATGGAACGGACCTCAAGAGTTGGAACGAGCCTTGCAGGGCAAGTTTCGCCCTCTCATCGTTATCTTCTCTGCGGAATGGTGCGGTCCTTGTCGTGACCTAAGAGAATTGGTCAATTCGATGGGATGGAGAAGCAAGATCCTTATCGTCGATGTTGATGAGGAAGAAATAGAGAGGGTTTCAATGGACTTATCCTTAGAGGACTCTGTTCCAGGGATGTACTACTTACACGACAAGGAAGTTCGACTATCTGGTTTTTACGACATAGTTGAGTTCCTAAACATAATATTATTAAAAGAGGATAACTAAAAATGTCTATTTCACCAGAAGTCATGAACTGGCTTGTTTCTATTTCACTACTTTCAGGTTGCCTTTACGCAACCTGGCTGATTCACCAAACTAGTAAGAAACCCGAGGTTGCTACAAACTATAAGAGTATCTCACAGATGGCTCAAAACCTTACGGCTTGTAAGGTCTCCACGAGAAAGAAAGTGCTAACCGAGCTTTACCTAGACCCCAATTGGACAGAGGACGAGGTTGATGAATTAAAGAATGTCCTTGAGGGCATATTAAAAACAAAACTAACAATCGATAAGCCTGGACAAGAGAGCAAAGGAATAAAAACTTTATAAGATGAGCGACAATGGTAAATGGTGGGATAACTTAGATAACTGCTGGTCAGAGGAGAAGACAGTTTACCTAACAGCAGGACCAGGTATAAGCCCCGTAGGGAAAGACTACTATATGGGTGATCTAGTATTCCATAGATTCTTTGGGTCCGACGACTACGACAGCCGAAATGTGAAAGTAGTTTTGGTCGAGCTTAAAAATTGGACAGAATGGCAAAAGTGGTTAGTCAAGAATAAGACTAGCAACTCGTTACTTCCCTTATATGCACACCGCCTAGAACATGTCCTTATCTCCAGGCAATCTTTCAGAATCGTTAGGTGGATAGACGAGTACCGTCCGTTTGACTTTTCATTTGACCCTCTCACTTAGCAAAACCTTATAAAGCTAATAGTTACTCTTATGAACAAGTTCGAACCACCTATAGATATAGGCTTCCCCAAAGTAGGCGACCTTATCCAATGGGTTAACCTTTTGGAAGTCTGGTCGAATGATAGTTGGGTAGACGATGGTGGACCTTACTTTAATATAGAGAAGTGGGAAGCAGACTTAGTTCGCACTGGAATAATTGTAGAACGTAGTGTAGTGGAAGGCATCTTTCACTGGTCTGTTTGGAACTGGTCTAGTTCAAGGTTCTACCATGTCTCTTCTACCACGGACGAAATAAGAATTATCTCTCGTTGTTGGGATTAATAAAAAAAATAATTTTTATTCTACCTTTTATTTCCTATTATCCTACTTTATAATGAAAGGAATTAGATTATGAATGAAACAGTCGATACTATTAGCGAGGAGCTTTGGGAACAACTCCGTGAACTGTTAGAGGAGAAGCTGACCGAGTTTGGCGTAACTGAAGACAGGGAAGAATGGACAAAGACCGAAGTCTCTACAAAACTAATAATGAAGTTGGAGAATGACTATCTAACCGAAAGTTAAGTTTGTCTCTTCTTGTCCTAAAAGGCAAGAAAATTTTATCGGCAAACTTTTAAGGAATTTTTATTATGAAAAAACAATTACAAAACAAAACAATCGTTCAACCTGTCCGAGTTCTTGATGGCGTCTCACTTGCTATTGAGGAGTCTATTCACGACCAACTCTCATGGACTGCTGCCATGCCTCAAGGCGACCTTACAAAGTTGAAGAAGGTCTGCAAGGCTGTTTCTACAAAAGATGGCTTGACTATTTGGGTTCTTGATAGCAAAAAAGTTAGCTTTATCCAAGAATAACACTTGACCACACCTACCTACCTGTGCTACATTGTGCTTATAGTCCCTATAAGTGCAAAAAATTTTTATGGCGAAGGTTTATAAAATGAAAGAATGGAAATTATTTGTTCTCGCTGTCATTGTTTCCCTCATTGTCAAGTTTTATCACACCTCGTTCTACCTCAACCCTTGAAAAATCACCTTTACTGATAACAAAAACCGTCTTATCCTTTTAGAGTGGCTACTTATTTTATAGGGCTAAAAACAAGGAAAAGTACTGGTTCAATGTTGTCAACGAACCTTTCGCCAAGATAAGACAGGTAAAAAACCTGTGGCACGTTAAAGGACAACTAGCAAGGTGGAGCGAAGAGAAACCAGCCCTTTTATTTATTTTATACTTGACTTTCTTAGAGAGTCCTGTTATTCTGTTCAAGTAATAAGGAGAAAACAAATATGAACGTAAAAGCACAACACTTTGTCGAAGCAATTCGAACAGCATCAGAACCAACAGAAGTACTTGACCTTTGGTCACAAGCTGCACGTAACTCGGAGTTCTCTTTAAAAGATTTACAGGACATGCACCAAGCTTGTGGAACTATTCTCCTAGAGGCTATTCAAAACAATCATGAAGCGAAAGAAATCACGAGTGAAGAAGAAGCACAAAAAGCTTAAGATAAAGCAACGTAACCCCTACGCTGTTGGAGTGGCTCTACGAACAGGTTCAGGTTTTCATTCCAACAAGAAATATAACCGCACAATAGAAAAAAGAAAGCTTGACAAACAAAATGACTACTGATAAAGTTTCCTTTTCTACCCTATTAGATTCTATCGCAAAACAATTTAAAATTAAAAAGTCTGATATCTGGAAGCGTCAATTTCTTGACTTAGAGGATTGGCTCTCCAAGCGAGAACTGAAAGTCTCCTTGGAAAAAGACTGTGAAGACATTATAGAATGGGGTAATGACCTTATAAGAATCAACAGTAAGCCTAAATGGGAGAATCGCTACTACGCTCTTCTTCATGAATGCGGTCACATTATCGTTTCAGAGAACCCAGAGAACTTTGAATATAACTATCCCTATTACGTTGATCAGAAGGACGAGAGAAAAAAGAATACTGATGCTTATAGAATTTCTATCATCGGAGAAGAGATAGAGTCTTGGAAGTTAGGAAGAAACCTCGGAGATAATATATTAAATCACTTTATAAATCATAGAAAGTTTGATAGAATGATGACAGAGTGTGTAATGTCCTATGTTTTTTGGGCAACGGAAGAAGAAGAATAAATGATACTAACAGTTTTAGATACAGAGACGACAGGGCTTGACCCTGACATTCACGAGATTATTCAGATAGCAGCGATAACTTATGTTCTCGACGCAGACGGTAATCGTTATGTAATGAACAAGTGGGAAAAGAAAATAAACCCACAACAACTTCACACTGCTTCGGAAAGAGCACTTCAAGTAAATGGCTTTACCATTGAAGAATGGGCTGGTTCTCCTAACGCTTTGGAAGTCCTGCCAGAGGTAAAAGACATTATTGAAAAGTCTGACGTGCTGCTTGGACAGAACCTTATTTTTGATTTAAATTTTATTCACGAGATTTGTTCTCGTAATGATTTGGAAGTTCCAAGCTTTCCTCCCTACATTGACACCAAGTCCATAGCTGACAGGCTCGTAAGGGCATCCTGGTTGCAACGTTCGGGTATGGATTATCTCGTGGAACATTATAAGGTTAACGTCCAAGGGAGGGCTCACACGGCGTTGGTCGATTGTGAAAGAACAATGCTTGTTTTTGACGAACTTATGCGAGACGTCAATGAAGAATATGAAATGTATACTTTTGAAGAACCTTATCAAAGACGTCGGAGAAAATAACCTTGATAAAACTAGGCTCGTTAGTCAAACACAAAGTTGTTCATAGGCAAGCTGGTCCTTTATCTTATCGTCTCGGAATAGCCCTTCGAGAAGTAAAAGACAACCCCTACCTAAAAGACTGTTGGAGAGTTGCTTGGATTCCTACCAAGAACCACCCAGTCTCCTATGATAAACATTCCCTCTATGTAGACCATGTAAAGAAACAAAATTTAATTTTACTATCTTCTTGACTCTCGATGACGCTTATGCTATAGTGTTGTTGTGAGTTGGTGATGAAGGAGTTCTTATGAAAGTCGGTGCGTTGGTTCGTTGTCGTGAATTCAGCCAGTTTCCAAAGGTAAGAGAAGAAGCCCCATTCAGCATTCAGGGTGTTCTTGTCGAATATGATAAATTAATGAAAACAGCCACAGTTTTAGTCAATGGACAGACTCGTAAGTTTCGTGCTCACGACGTTCAGTTGGTAAAAAATCCATAATGAATGTCGCTTTTTGCTTGACTTTCGCTGCTCTATCTATTATAGTGTATATGTAGCGTGGTTGTTAAGGAGAAACCAATGAGAAATGTTTTTTGTGATATGGATGGAGTCCTTGTTGACTTCATCGGTGGGGCTGTCCCACGAGTTAATGAGGTTTTAAATAACCCACCTCCCGAGCTTGCTCAATTGGCTCAAGAGGTCAAAGAAGAAGTCGGTCGCAACTATGTTGTCGAGGGCGACTTAGAAAAATACACCCCAACTGGTAGCAAGAAAGCTTCTGAGTTTATGTACCTTGTTGTTCATAACGACAAAGAGTTTTGGGCTAACTTAGAATGGAACCCTGCTGGTCGTGAGTTGTGGGAAGGCATCAAAGGTTGCAATGTCACTATCCTTACCAGCCCTATGGATAAAAGAGGTGCCCAAGAAAGCTTAGAAGGCAAACGTGTTTGGTTAGAAAATAATCTTGGACTATGTAATATTAGAGAGGTAATCTTTGAGCACGAAAAGTTTCTTCACGCTACAACAGAGGGTGAAGGTAATGTTCTCTTTGATGACTTTATGAGCAAAGTTGGTCCTTGGCGTGAGAATGGTGGCTTAGGCTTTCATTTTCAAAACAACGCTCAAGAGGCTCTTGCTTTCTTGGAGGAAGTTAATGGATGACATAGATGTTATCATTTCAGCAGAAGAAAGCCTCCTAGAACAATGGGAACCAGAGCCACTTTATATCTCTGTTCCCGAACCTCTCTACGAAGAACGTGAGGAGGAAGATGAAGAAGGCGGTTGCGTCATCATTATCGACATAGCAGGTGAAGACGAAGAATAACTTTTACTCTATTTTAGCCCTCGGTGTTTTTCTTATGAACATTGCCGACGGGCTTTTTTCTTATTATTACATTTCCAAGCTCAAAGTCTTGGAAGAAGCCAACCCTGTTTGGGAAGACCTTATCCATTCCAACCCTCCTCTCTTTCTATTCCTAAAAATAAGTCTTGTTTCTATTTCCTGTTTCTATCTTTATAAAACAAGGGATAGGGCAACGTCAAGGTTTGGACTAATCCTTTGCTCTATTTTTTACTCAATAATCATCGCTGGCTTTTTAGGATTTAGCTTTTTATGCTCTTAGTGACTATTTATTAGTTGAATTATAGAATTGGAGAGAAATTATGATTATTGAGAAGTTTGAAAAAATTATCAAAGACCTAACATTGGCTGCTGACGATGCAGAGAAGTGTGAAAAAGGAAATGCTTCTGCTGGACGCAGGCTTCGTAAAGTTGCATTAGACGCTACGAAGGCTCTTAAAGAGTTGCGTTCTCAAATTATGGAAAATATCAAGCAATGAAGATTTCAGGTCAGTTGCTTAAAATGATTATTCAAGAAGAGGTTAAGAAATTAATTTTAAAAGAAGCCCAAGGTGATGTAAAGTCAGACGTCGAGAAGGTCTCTAAGTCAGTTGAGAAGTCTATGGGCTTTGAACAGAAGATTGCGAACATAAACACCAGAGACGAACTTGTTCAGTTTCTTGAGTTTATCTTCTCAAAAATCGACTCTAAGAAAATCAACTCTGCTATGGCTACCGCTGCTCTTAAAATTATCTTAAAGAAATTGTAACTATGGAACAAGAATTTCAAAAACTACTATCTCACTTTTATCAGTTCGCAAAGAACAGAATTGGCTTTGACAAAGACGCTTCAATTAATTTTGTAAGCGACCCTCAGAACTCTGTTGAGTTGCTTGGTAAGACCGCTTATTACGACCCTAGTCAAATGAGTGTTACCATTTACACCGATAGAAGGCATCCAAAAGATATTCTACGTTCAGTTGCTCACGAACTTGTTCACCACAAGCAAAATTGTGACGGTAAGATGGATAATCTCAACCCAACTACACCTGGCTATGCCCAACAAGACTCTCATCTACGTGGTTTAGAAGAAGAAGCTTATCTAGAAGGCAACATGTGCTTTAGAGATTGGGAAGATAATTACAAGACAAATCAAGAAGTTAAAACTATTTATGAAAGTGTTACCACTAAATTTATCAAGGAGAAATTACAAATGAGTACTAAAGGCGAACTAAGAAATATTGTAAAGGAGGCGGTTACTAAAGTTCTTAGTGAGAATCGGCTCAAAGAAATGGACTTCGGCTACGAAGAAGACCCTTACAAAGACCCCTACTTCGACGACTTGGAGAAAGAGTTCCCATTCCTAAAAGACGACCCAGAGATGGGCGGTAGAGCACCTGCTGACGTTCAACGTTCTATGGACGACGAAATGCCTGCTATGGACGACGAAGACGAAATGGAAATGGGAGAGGTTGTTGCAGAGGGCGACGAGATGTCTAGAACAATCACACAGATTGAAAAAATCGGTGAAGAGATTTCTAGAATCGCAAAAATGTCTATTGACCCTGCGGTAGTTGAGCGAATCGAAATGATTGATGACATGGTTACCGACGTTCTCGCACAAATGCAAGGTGTAGAACCTGGGTTTGACGCTGATGGATATAGTAAGATGCCAGGGCAGCGACCAATGGAAGAAAAGTCTACCGATGAATTCGACGACAACCCAGCACTTACGGGCGGTCAGGACAGCCTTCCAGACGAGCTTCAGAAAGCTATTATTGGTGACGAAGAAGAAGTGGAAGAAGCCGTTGAAGACGACATTGCTTCTTCAGAAGACCGTTATGGCGACATGAGACATATCTTAACCAAAATGGAATTCACTGGTAACATCGAAAATGACGTTCGAGCAATGGAACAAGACGAGGAACTTGCTGACTGGCTTTACGGTGAATTAGGCTCTGGCGATGTTATTACTGACAAGTTTGGAACTGAACCTGGTCAGTCCACAGAATATACTGGTGCTGACGTTCAAGACTATTTGAACACAGACGACGTAGTTCTTCCAGACATTGCCGAGACACAAGAAGACTTCTATGCTCAAATGAGAACAGACGCAAGAACTCTTTCAGAAGATTGGAATAAGGACATTCGTAACAAGCGATCTTCTCTTCTCAACGAAAGACTTATGAAGGCTTGGAACTTCAAAAAGTAAAAGATAATTTATTTATCTCAATAAGCCTCCACCTTGTGTGGGGGCTTTTTTGTTTGTATTATAATTTATCTTCCCTTTATCCCTCAAAAGACTAATTACAAATGTTATTTTATAAATAAAGTACTATTATACTTGACTTTGGGGGGATGTTATGTTAGATTTAAGAACAATGACGAAGAGGTTCATTATGAGCGAGGGTGCTAAAAGACTCGTTGACTGGAAATCCCTAGTTCAGTCTATTGACGAAACCTTATCTTCGCTCAACCCAAAATCGCTCCGAGACTCACGTAGAATTGAGTTGGCGAAGCACAACCTAAAAGAAGTAAAAAGTCACCTACGAAGAGCGAACGAAAGAGTCGAAACACTAGAAGAACAACTTCGTATTTTAGAAGAGAATGTAAAAGGAAAGAAGGATAAGTAAATGGGCGGATTAGGCGGACACGTAGACCATCTTTATGACAATCCAGATTTATCATTCACAGATATGATAAAGATAATGCAAGCTGCTTCCAATGGTGAAATCACTGGTGGAGAAAAGCTTGACGGACAAAACCTTTTTGTTTCTTATTCAGTAAGAGACGGCAAAGCAAAAGCAGCACGTAATGTAGGCAATGTTAAGAAGGGCGGCATGGATGCGGAAGCACTTGCTGCTAAGTTCGCTGGACGTGGAACACTAGAGAAAGCGTTCAACGGAGCCTTCGAAGCATTCGTCGATGCAGTCCAACAACTACCAGACGACGTAAAGATAAAGGTTTTTGGACCTGACGCTAATATCTTTTATAATGCAGAAGTAATGGACCCCGAGAACCCTAACATTATTAACTACAACACAAAGAATCTTATCATCCACAGAGATGGTCACGGAGAATATGACCGTGAGTCAGGCAAGGTAACTGATAGAGATGTTTCAGCAGAAGCGAACCTACTCGGCAAAGCTTTGCAACAAATTCAAAAGTCTGATAAAGAAGGTGCTTTTGGTGTTGAGATGAAGGCAGTAGAACGCCTTCGTGCCCTTTCAGACGATAAAGCACTCACAACAGCGGTCTCAAGACTTAAAAAACTACTTGCTGACTCGCAGGTAGGTGAAAGTGCTACAGTTGGGGAGTATATTATCTCGAAACTCGATGCTCTTGTCGAAAGAATGTTTCCAGACTTAGAAGAAACTACTAAAAAAATGCTTCTTCAAAGAATGTTCGGTGTAAAAGGTGTTACAGCAACACAGATTTACAAGACTATTAAAGACCCAGAGGTCAAAGTTGCTGTTAGGGACTTTGTTAAAGACGACAAAAGAGTTAAAAAAGAAATTATTTATCCTCTCGAAGATATCGTTCATGACTTTGCAGTGGAAATGCTCAATGGTTTGAAGTCTCGCTTTGTTCTTTCTCACAAAGATGAGGTAGTTCGGATGGCTGATAAGCTTGAACAGGCTATTGCGGACATCGAGGCTACTGGTGATGAGACAAAAATCCAAAAATTGAAGGCTGGGCTTGGAAAATTAAAGAGTTTAGATAAAATTTCCTCTTCTATGGAAGGTTTTGTGTTCGCTTATGACGGAGCAACCTATAAACTGACTGGCTCTTTTGCCCCTGTCAACCAAATTATGGGATTATTGCCTTGGGAAAACAAAAGAAGCGGAGATTTGAACGAAGAAATGAGTTCTGGAGAGCGAATCGGTCTCTTTCCTGGTAAGTTTAAGCCGCCCCACGCTGGACACTTCCTTGGTGCGAAAGAAATGATTGATTCTTACGACGCAGACAAGGTTTTTATTATTATTTCCAAGAAACCAGTCAAGCGAGAGACAGAAAGCGGTTTATTTATCGTCTTTCCAGAGATTTCAGAGAAAATGTGGAACACCTACATTGACGAAAACGGATATAAAGGTAAAATTATTCCTATTGTCTCAAAATACCCTTCTCCTATCGTAGATTCTTATGAAATGTTAAAAGAATTCCCAGAAGGAACGACATTCCTTATATCAAAAGGTGAAAAAGACGGATCTGACGCTCGATTTGATAGAATGGGAAGATTTATTGAGAAAAATAACTTACCTGTGAAGGCGGTTCAAGTAGATGGCTCGATGTCAGACACTGGTGCAAGCGGTACCTTACTTGGAAACGCTATTGCTAACCGTGATGTAGAGACTTTTAAGAAAATGGTCCCTCTTTCAGGCTCTGACGCTATGGACCTTTGGGAAGATATCGTAGGTCAGGTTATAGATGAAGATTTTAACTTATTTCCCAAAGCCGAGACTGCCGTTCTAAGCGAAGTTTGGCAAATGATTGATGAAGCACTTGAAATAGACAATAACCCAGGTCCAGACGGGCAATTAGGCGGTCCTGCCTCTATTGACGACAGTGGCTTAGACCCTGATGATGACGAAGAAACCCCTAACACAAATACCATTACGAAAGGGGGTGATAATTCAACGACGGAAGTCGAGATTGTTACTAAAACTGTGGTTTCTGTAGATGTCAAAACAGGTAAAGCTACTGTCGTCAATAAAGTGGAGGAAGAAGTTCCCGCAAAAGAGATTATGCGTGAAGTAGATGTCAATGCTGACCGAGGTGTTATTGATTTAGAAGATGGTTTAGGAATTTCTAGAAATGAGCTTCCTCAAATCAAATCGACTGACGTTCCAGAATTTATCGAGTGGTTAGAGACGCAAGGAGTAGAGAGTTTTGACGCTTCTTTTCCTGTAGGTGCTTTAAAGCCAGTTCAGCGAGAGATTAATTTAGAAAAAGTCTTCTCAATGGCTGAAAAACATAAAGCAGGTGAGATTGACCTCTCAAAGGGCAAGCCTCTTATGACTTCTAGTGACGAACACATCATTGATGGTCATCATCGATGGTATGCCCTTCGGGAACTCGACCCAAAGAACGAAATCGACATTATTATGATTGATTCTTCTGCTAGAAAGCTTATTGAGCTTATGAAAGAATTTCCAAAGACTTCTTATAAGCAAACTACTGACGAAAGCCTCTATGAAGCGTCCTATGGCAAGATAGGTGGTGATAAAGAGGTTGTAAATGTCGGAAAGATGAAAATAGTTATTGACATCGAGGATATGGACCTTGAGCCTTCTAAGCATGGCGAAGAAAGACGCTCCAGGCACGGACAGGGTAAAACTATTTCAAAAGATTCTATTTTACAGGCTGCCGAGCGAGGCTTAGGACTAGTTATACAAGACTATGCTAATGGCGAGATTTCAAATAACGAACCTTTTGTTATTAGACATAAAGCGAACGCTAAAACACCAGCATTGAATCTGGTAGGTGCTTTGGAAATGAGAAAAGGTCCAGACACTATGAAGATTATTACTGTAATGAGAAAAGATGATTTCAAGACTGACAACTTTGGTGGTGGTCAGCAGAAAACTTATAACGTTTGAGGATTAAAGATGTATTTAGACAGACAACAACTTATCGAAGAGATTAGACTTCGTGATTTCGTAAAAAGAGCTATTAAGGTTCGTGCGAAGAATAAAGTAAAGCCGCAAATTTGGGAAGAGTACGAAATTCGCTCTATTGTTAGAAAACTTCTCAAAGAAGCCCCAGCGGAAAAGGCTCAACATCGCTCAACTGGTATCAATGTTTTAGAGGATCTTCTAAAAAAGATTATTCCTGTTATCGAAACTGATTATAAAATGCTTACAACTGATAGTGACCAGCGAAAATCTTTCTCTGCTCATATCGTTTCCGCTGTACAAAACTCTTTGGCTCCAATGACGGTTACTTCCGCTGCTGGTGAAGATAAATTTATTAGCGTCGACGAGATTGATGATATCAACGAAATTGAAGTTGAGGTTGGAGATGACGCCAAGCCAGAGGACGATGATGCTTTTATTGATATCGAAGATAAGGAAGAACCAGAGGAAGAAGGCAACTTTAAAGATATTGCTGATGAAGATAGGACAGGTGCTAATTTTGCCTCTACTACCTTTGACAAAGTTGAAACACAGATAACTGACGCTTATGCTCTTCTTAGTAACGAGGAAGACCAGGACTTATTTGAAGAATACTTGCTTACAAATATCAAACTTTATTTTGATAAGTTTGAGGACGAGTTGAGTGCAACTTTGGTAGAACCTACTACACCAGAATACGAAGAAGAAAAAGAAGCAGAGCCAGAAAGTGACGAAGAAGAGTTAGAACTATAACTTTTTCGTTTCTTGCGACTATTTACAGATAACTATTTATGAACATGGAGGGCATTTAAATGTCAAAACAAAGAAGAATTAAAAAAGGTATTAAGCAGAAACTAAAACTTGACGTTGCTGCTGGTACTTACGCAACAGATGCTGCGGCAATTGCTGCACTCAAAGCAGGTGTTGCCGCTGGTACAATCGATGATGCCGACTTACTTACTTGGATTATCGACCCAGATCAAGACCACTTGGCAACAGACGACGCAGGTCGTAAAGAAGCAATCAAGGCTGAACTTACAGACGGCGTTGCTGCTGGTAACATTCTACAGGGCGTTGGTCAAACTGAAGAAGCACAAGGTACAGAGCCATTAAATGCAAATACAGATGGCGATGCACTCGATGATGGCGACGAACTCGTTGCTGACCCAGTTAGAGATCCATTAGTTGATGACGACTAGTCGAGGTTTAGTTGCATAACCCCATCCCACGAAAATCTTATTCAGTTTCAAAGAAACTAAAAGAAGAAAATAAAACAAATGACCTTTTTGAGATTCAGTTATCCAACTTGACTCTTGAGGAGGTCATTGCTTTGAAGCTCGAACTCGCCACAAAAGAAGCCGACGGCAAACTTTATGGAATACCCATCTGGAATAATTTACATTATATTGTGAAAGACGCTTGTCTAAAAGCAGCCATTTCTGGTGCCAACACCCGTAGGGATGCAGCAAGATTCCTCGGAATCTCATATTCCAGCCTTAAGGCAAGTCTCCGTAAATACAACGTTTTTCATTATTTTATAAATAAACCTTAACAGGACTTATTTTCGCATATATATTATATAAGTAACTAATACAATCATATCATAAAAACATTAGAATAAAAATAAGAAAAGCTCAAGTCTGAGTCTGAGTAAATAAGTCTAATAAAAGATGCTCCTACCTTAATGTATAAGTCCGTTTCTATTTTCCTTCCCTATTTAGTATAAGTTGTGAGGGTAATAAAATGGAAGTGAGTAAGAATGTAAAGATTGGTATAACAGCACAATCTGATGAAAATTTATTTGGTAATGGACTGAAACAGAATGTTTGGTTTCTCTATCGTCTTCTTAAGAATGTTGGATATGATATTCATTTAGTTTCAGAGTCTGATAAGCACTATGGAAAGCAATTATTAGGTGTTCCTGTGGAAAAGTTAGATACTCTTTCTATTCTAGATTATAAAGTTATTCTTCAGTGTGCCAATTCTTTGACGGAAACTTGTAGAATGATTCTCAGAGGTCACGGAGGTAAAGTTGGCTCTTGTGAATATGGAAACAAAGTTCTTATTGATATGGGCACTATGATTTATGGTGGTCCAGGTGAGGACGGTTTTACTTTACCAGATGTCGATTTCTATTGGACCTCACCTCACTTTGAAAGAACTGCTAGTGCTCTATCAGCAATGTCTAAGGCTCCTGTAAGCATCGCACCTTATATTTGGTCTCCAGAGGTTATAGTCCAGTCTTATATGAGGGCAGGTTATAATCCTTATTTCGGAGATCATGTTAATCTTAAAAATGTAGCTATCTTAGAATCTAATCTTTATATTGTAAAGACTTGTGTGATTCCAATGTTAATCACAGAGAAATTATACAACGAAGATAAGGATATGGTTGAACAGGTATATAATGTAGGTGCATCAAGGTTGAAAGAGAAGAACAACTTTGTTAGATTCTGTCAAAAGTTCGACCTCGTAAAGGACAATAAAATGTCTTTCGAAGGTCGGTGGGCTTTAAACTTCCTGCTTCATAAAGGTTACGCTGGAACAATTGTTTCACACCAGTGGTGTAACGAATTGAACTATCTCCAACTTGAGGCAATGTTTCTCAACCTTCCTTTTGTTCATAATAGTCCTACGTTTGAAGAGCATGGTTATTATTATCCAGACTTTGACGTCGACAAGGGAGCAGAGGCTCTCAAGGAGGCTATCAACGAGCACCCTAAGCGTTATTTGGAAGAACGTCCAAAGAACGAAGAGATGATGTGGAGATATAACCCAAACAATAAAAAGAATGTAGATGGTTACATTGAATTATTAGAAGAGGTAATTCAGACAGACTATTCATAAGGAGAGTTTTGAAGAACTGGAAAGTTTTAAAATTAGATAGTTCTTATAGACCCATCCAAGTCATCTGTTGGACTGAAGCAATTACGATGGTCATGAATGATAGAGCATCTGTTGTTGAATATCGTAAAGACTGTTTTGTTCATTCTGCAACTGAGAAGTTTCCAGTTCCTTCTGTTATTGCTATCGGACGTTATGTAAAGAAAGCAAGAGTCAGTCTCAAAGTCACAAGAAAAAATCTTTTTATAAGAGATAACTACACCTGCCAATATTGTGACAAGCGATTCACTAAACCTAATCTCACTATAGACCACGTAACTCCAAAGTCAGCAGGCGGACCTAAGACTTGGGAGAATATTGTCGCTGCTTGTAAGAAGTGTAATCAGAAGAAAGCAAATAAACTACCTCGTGAAGCAGGAATGTTTCCTACAAACGCACCAAGACAGCCTTCACCAAAAATGTTTTACAATTTAGTTGATAATGTCGATGATAGTTGGAGAACCTTTTTAGATCCTTACGATTATTGATTTACTTTCTTGTAATCAAACTTGATAGACTCACCTCGCTTGATAGCGGAAAGAGCTTCTAGGAGAGTGTGTCGAACTTGTTCTAACGTAGCACCATAACTAACAGGGCTGTTACACTGACCAGTAAGTGGCGAGCAATAACGAGAGTCGATAGAATGAATCATTCCTACAATCTCACCATTAGTATTAACAACTGGAGAACCACTTGAACCTGGTGCGGCTATAATAGAGAACATAGCAAATATCCTACCTCCACCTTCATGGCTCATGAGAAACTCACCGTTATACATTCCATCTGTGTAGTAAACACCACCACCACTTTGGTTTGGGTGGAAGATTCCTTTCGGAGCAGCTATGTTCAAAAGCTTTTGACCAAAACCTAATTTACTTCCGATAAGTAAAGAAGGTCTGTCTATAGATGATTCTACAATGCAAGTGTCTGCGGAAACATTGCGAACCCAAGGGTGCTTTTTTACTTTATAAGATTTGCCGTCGACCGTTGTAACTGACATTTTAGAATCGGCAACAAGTTTGACTTCTTTTTTAAATTTTAATTTTTCTCTAATATGAATCATCATGCTAGGGTCAAAATTACTGAACTTCATTTCTGGGTCTTCGCAAACATGGTCTGCTGTGAGAATAAGTGTTCTAGGAGGGTTGCCTAAGCTGTGTTCATTCCACACTATTGCACCCGAACCAGAAGAGTTCATATTCATCAGGGTTCTACACTCATTCGTTTTACTTTCTTCGTTTTCACCACAAACTTGCACCGCAACTGTCTTATGAACCATTACAAATGATTTTTTAATATCAACAGGATTTTTTATTTGGTGGGTGCAGCCAGCGGTAAGTCCAAGAAGTAGAATAAGAAAAATTCTATTTATCATAGCCATGGTCTCCTTATGGGCTCTATAAGTAAATAGAAGATAAAGAATAAAAAAGAACTTGACCTATTTACTGGTAGAAAGGAACATATAATGACAAAAAAAATTTATGTTATCGACACAAGTGTTTATCTAACTGACTTCTCGTCAATCCGAGCTTTTAAAGATAATGATATTATTATCCCATTCAAGGTTTTGGAGGAAATAGACAAACACAAGAAACGCCAAGATTCAGTTGGCTCAAATGCAAGAAGCATTATCAGGACACTTGACGAACTTCGTCAACTCGGCTCTCTACATGAAGGCGTCGAGATGGGCGACGGTTACGGCGTCGTAACAGCAAGAGGTTATGATGCAGAGCTACTTCCTATTGACTGGGACAAGAATGACCCAGATAATCAAATCATTGCAACAGCACTTACTGTAAAAAAAGAAAACCCAGAATGCAAGGTAACTCTTGTTTCCAGGGATATCAACCTACGAGTAAAGTGCGATTCAATTGGTCTCCTAACCGACGACTATCAGGCAAGCCAGGTTATCGAGTCCCTTGACGAAATCTACGCTGGTCATAGAGACCTCGTTATGAAGGACCGAGAGATAGATAAGTTCTATGCAGGTGAAGACATCTATGCTCCAATGCCCGCTGAAGGTGAGACAGAGTTGAACGGAAATGAGTTCCTTGTAATGACTTCTGAAATCAACGAGAAGAAGTCAGCACTCGCAAGATTTAAGAATTATAACACTCCATTAATAAAAATTCCAAACAAACGCAAGGTTTGGGGCATTGGACCTCGAAACAAGGAGCAGACCTATGCTCTTGAGCTTCTAATGGACCCTTCTATTTCTCTTGTGTCGTTGGTTGGAAAGGCTGGTTCTGGTAAAACCTTGTGTGCTATCGCCGCAGGCTTGCAACAAACTCTTGACGACCACCCAATGAGTACTCAAAAGTCTATCTACACAAGACTTGTGGTTTCTCGTCCAGTAGAGCCTCTTGGAAAAGACATCGGTTTTCTACCAGGAACAATGGAAGAGAAAATGGAACCTTGGTTGAAGCCTATTCAGGATAACCTCAAGTTTCTAATGGTTGATGATTCTACAACTCTTCGAGAATATATGGAAATGGGAAAGATTGAAGTAGAGGCACTTACCTACATTCGTGGTCGCTCTATTTCAAATGCTTTTATTATTATTGATGAGGCTCAGAACCTTACAAAGCACGAACTCAAAACTATTGTAACTCGTGTAGGTGAAGGCACAAAGCTTGTTCTTACAGGCGACGTTGAGCAGATAGATAACATCTATATTGATGAGAGAACCAATGGTCTCACTTATGCTGTT
>JACKQG010001536.1_pt3 | contig 26633 bp, 25 predicted proteins | sample 8237621 | NCBI WGS metagenome assembly JACKQG01 (sample SAMN15677084, study PRJNA649215) | marine metagenome | biome: marine; feature: Black Sea; material: saline water; isolation source: suspended particulate matter (SPM) from the Black Sea western gyre | collected 2013-06-09/2013-06-10 | depth... | reverse complement strand
CTTTTCCCTGAACGGTCAAAGAAATAATCTTGAGAAATAATTTTCTCTTTTTCTTCAGTTTCGATTCCTTTGAAAAGTTTGTATCGTGTCCAAAGTTCTTCAGGCGTAGGAAATTCACTCAAAGATATTTCTTTTTCGATAGGAGTAGAGTTTCCTGTTCTATCGTGTTCAATAAATCCGTCACCATTACTTGTATAAACAAAAGGAATATCTAATATTTCTGCATAATCTAATGCTTGTTGCATCCCCGCACCGATTTCGTGCGTGTTATCTTTTGCTTCTACAACGGCTAATGGAATATTGGGTTTATAATAGAGAATATAGTCAGCTCGTTTTTGTTTCCCCCGCTTGTGTGTGTTGCCACGCACTTCAATTTTCCCAGCGGTAAATGTAACTTGCTCACGGATTTGAGTTTCAGAATTCCAGCCAGCATTTTGGATTGCAGGTGTAATAAAAATGCGACAAATATCTTGTTCTGAATATTTTTTATGAGGACTCTTCATTGATTATTCCCAATTACATCATAAGTTATATTTTTTGATTAGTTATTCTCATACTCTGTAATTTACGGAGATAAGCAAACATTCAACAATCTGTAAGGTTGAATTTGAGAAAATAATCAAGTGATTATTTATTGATGTACGCCCGACAGGATTTGAACCTGTGACCTCTTGCTCCGGAGGCAAGCGCTCTATCCAGCTGAGCTACGGGCGCATATTTTTAATGCATAATTTAGAATTGATAATGTGTAATTATCAAGTTTTCCATTTTATGTCTTTCTGTTATGTATGGAATCTATCAGTATTTTCCTAAACGGTGAAACGGCATTTACGATAATTAATACGTGTCTAATTCACCAATTGTTTTTTCAACCGAATGTAAAATATCACGCTTTTTCACTGTGGCCATCATATTATTATGATCCAGATACAAAGGTCTGTCCACATCCAAATGTTCAACAATCTTTCGGACTTCCGCATGTGCAGATTTCGTTCCAATCCCCGGTGTAAACTCACGGAAATCCAACGCCTGCGCGGCTGCAATAAATTCAATCCCAAGGATTCCGTACGCATTATCAATAATTTTCCGTGTTTTTAAAGCTGTATTCATGCCCATACTCACAAAGTCTTCCTGATCAGCCGCAGCAGGAATGGATTGTATGGAAGCAGGTGCTGACAAAATACGCTGTTCCACAATCATCATATCCGCTGTGTATTGGCTAAGCATGTGCCCCGAGAACATTCCGGCACCTTTTGTCAAAAACGCTGGTAATCCCACGCTTAGTGCAGGATTCAGCAATCGATTAAGCCGACGTTCTGATAATACAGAAACCATCGTAATTACCGCGCCAAGCATATCAAGCGGGACGCTAATAGGAGACCCTTGAAAATTAGCGCCGGTCAGGACAGTTTTATCCTCCGGGAGGAAAATAGGGTTATCTCCAACGCCGTTAATTTCGATCTCCAATTGACTGCGCGTCCAGCGGAGTTGATCTCTGGCAGCCCCAATTACCTGCGGAGTTGAACGCATACTGTATGCATCCTGAACCTTGACTTTAATTCCACTTAATAAATCAGAACCTTCAATCATTTTACGAATATTTTTCGACGACGTAACGGCTCCTTTGAATCCGCGTAATGCATGCAAACGAGTATCATAAGGTTTCAAATTTGCCATCAATGCTTCCAACGTCATTGCCGCGGCAATCTCAAATTGTTTGAGAAGCCTTTCTGCTTCATATATTTGAATACATGCCATTCCCGCTGTTAGATTGCTTCCGTTGATGACAGCTAATCCGTCACGCGCTTTTAAACCGGGTACGGGAATTCCTGCAAGTTCTAATGCCTTTTCTCCGGGATATCGTTTTCCTTGATAAAACGCCTCTCCTTCCCCCATCATTAATAAAGCTATTTGGCTCATCGGCGATAAATCTCCGCAGGCACCAACGCTACCCTTTTCACAAACAACCGGCGTGACACCTTTGTTTAACATATCCACAAGGGTCTGAGTAATTTCCGGACGACAACCGGAATTTCCGTTTGCATGGACGTTGATTCTTGTGAGCATCGCGGCTCTGATATGCTCGATTGGGGCGGGTTCTCCCAATCCGGCGGAATGGTTATAAATTAAGTACTTTTGAAAATCTTTCACTTGTTCATCGGTGAGTACCGTTTCAGAAAATTCCCCGATTCCGGTATTGACGCCGTACATAATCTCACGTTCGTCAATTTTTTCCTGTAAAAACGCCCGGCATGTTTTAATTCGTTGGACGGCCTTCGAATGAAGTTCAACGGTTTCTAACGCGTAAGCTACTCTATAAACATCTTCGATGGTAAGAGATTTCCCTGTGATAATAACAGACATGCGTATACTCCTTATTATTTGATGACAAACTACAGAAAGAGAAACAATCCTGTAGCAGTTAATGTTAATACAATGGTGGCACTCATAAATAATCCCAATAAAATGGCTAGCATAGATTTACGATTTGACAGACCAAAAACAAACGCCGCCGCACATCCTGTCCATGCTCCGGTTATCGGCAAAGGAATTCCGACAAATAAGACCAATCCCCAAAATTCAAACCGTTCGATGAGTTTTCCTTTTCGACGTGTACGGGCAAACAGCCATAGAAAAAAACGATCCCATATACGCCACCGTCTCAGCCAACGAGATCCGGGTTCTAAAAACCAAAGAATTAACAATGCTATAACATAATTCCCCGCAATTGCCAAAAAATATGCAGACTGCCATTCAAGTCCGCCAATCGTAATCCCCCATGGCAATGCGATTCTCAATTCCGTTATCGGAAGCATCGCTAATAAAAACGTGGCTAATTGTGGATTCTGTACCAAATCTGAAAAAAAGATTAACAGTTGTTCTATCACGTTTGTATTTCCAATTTCTTAAGAATTAAGGTTATCATATTCATGCAATATTTCCATGAAAATCAGGTGCGAAATTAGAAACTTTTTCAGATTACATATAACTTAATTTCTCAATCTAAAAAGTTTTTTTCCTCTTCATTATTCTCGTCGTGAGACAGTAATGGCGGACATAACTTCACGCTGTGTCGTTCCACCGGATGGTCGATTCAACAGAACACCATCGACAACCATAGCACTGGAACCACCACCATCCAAGTTAATCGCTTCTATACAACCTAAACCGTGCATCATCAATGCAAGTTCATCCAAGTAAACGCCCCGACTCCTCATTTGTCTTCCGTCAACGACCATAAGAATCAGACGCCCATCTTCCGTGATTCCGGCTGCAGTTCTCGGGTGAATATTTGGTATCGTCGAGTGAAAGAATACTTCTTCATTTACAGTGACATGAATTTTTCCTCCAGCAATCAGTACGGGTCCCGCCTGAAGCGCATCCTCCATCACCCATGGAATTGCTTCTGAAATATTTAATGGCTTATGAGGTTTGCCTTTTAAATTTGTTACAGGTTCCTCCCATTCAAATAATGAGTCATTATTTTCTGTTACCCAGGCAACATCAACCGTTCCTTTCGTAGAAACGCCCAATGCACCCCGTGCTGTAAAATATCTTTTATCATTATAAATCAAAGAGCGAATCGGAGAGCTGATAATCTTGTGGTCTTCCATAAGCAACCCCACATGACTGGTCGGATCTTGCTTCACTCTAAAATATCCGCCGTTTATTGCAATCAATGCTCCATATTGCTGACTAATTTGAGAGAGGGTTTCCCGTTTATCTTCATCGTCCGCAGCGACAATATTTACGGATAAAGAAGAATCAGTAGTGTTTACCGATGCAACCCAAACGTGTAACGGCAATGTTTCATTCACACCATGGTAGATTTTTATAGAAGAGGAGATTGGAGGAGAAAATATATCCAGCTCTGTCCATTCGATTGGAATTTCATTATATCGTCGATCATTTTGGCAGTGGATGTTCATCGTCCATCCAAGGATGATAAAAAGAATTATGATATATTTTTTCACTAATTACAGCGAGTCAGATGGTACAATGGTAAAATCAATTGTTCCAAATTCTACATCATTGGAATCTCGGATAGATACATTCCACTTACCTTTCCACTTAGAAGATATCTTCGTTTGGCTCCAGCATCTCCAATGGACAGAACGATCGATCTCCATAGGAATTGCCGCACGCTGTACTTCGTTGTAAGTCCAAATATGACGGATAGTGTGTTTTTTACCGTTCCGATTGTCAACACCGGTAAAACAATATAATTGACTTATAGTATCCGCGAACACAGATGCGGGATGAAGAACTTTGCGATTGGCTGCATCGATTTCATCGGAAATCATTATAGTATTTACACGCAACTGGTTTTTCGGAGAATCAATTTCTTCGGGTACTTTCTCCATTTCAACAGTTGAATGACCCATGCTGACAGCGGAGGATGTATCTCTTATTTTGTCTCCGACTTCATCACCGGATTTTACCTCTTCTTCTATTGCAATAGTTTGAATAGTATCAGGAGCAGAAAAAATAATAAACAGTATATAAACTACGTAAATAACTATCATTGCAGGGATATGTTTGTACAAGTTAATCACGATTGCAATCCCCATTAGGATTAACAGCATTAACGTGATTGGAAGTATTGTAGGATCGTGCATCATGATATTCTGTTGTTGATTCCCCGACGAGAAACGGGAGGATATTTCCTCCCGTCGTCGATGTCGGAGCGACAGGATTTGAACCTGCGACCCCTGCAACCCCATTGCAGTGCGCTACCGGTCTGCGCCACGCTCCGAATCCTTCTGTAAGCTACTTCTGATAAACCTGGATACCATATTCCAATTGTACTTGATGCAGGTAAACGAATTATTGTATGGAAATTTCTGCCTGAAATTTACTCAGCAATGATGGTAAGAATCGACCGTAATTCCTCTTTGATGTTTTTTATCGTTTCTTCATACTTCTCAGAGATAACTTTAGGTTCTTCTACAAGTATTTTCTTGGCGGATCTTTCTTTTGATAATTCATTTCTTGCACCATCAATTGTGAACTTCCGTTTATAGAGAAGATCCTTAATCTCCAAGATCAAATCGATATCTTTTTGTCTGTATGTGCGGTTTCCGGCACGATTTTTTGGCGGGTTTAATTGCTTAAACTCTGTCTCCCAATATCGTAGCACATATTGCTTTAGATCGGTCAACTTACTGACTTCACTAATCGAGTAATAAAGTTTTTTGATTTCCGGATGCACAGTGTTTGTCATAAATTTGTCACTTAAACTAACACTTTATATTACCGATACAACCATAATGAATACAAGTGGTTTCTTATTTATTACTACCGAATATAATTTTTATGAAACGCAATCCACTCCGGCAGAACCCTCTCAAGCATTTCTTTAGGTGGAAGGAATGCAAACCGTAAATGGTGTGTTCCTTTTTTCTGACCAAATCCCGATCCATTGACGGTCGTTAATCCGGTTTTTTCCAATAGAGTCATACAATACTCAAAGTCACCGGTGTCTTTTGGAAGTATGTTAAGTCTTGGAAACAAATACATCGCTCCGGTTTTCCCGAAACACTCAACGCCTTCCATTTCATCAAAGGCAGATCGAACCATCGTCGCTTTATCAAATAAGTCATCTAGTATAGATTGTCGTTCGTGAATAAACTGTTGATACTGTTCACTTTCAATTTCAGGCGGATTGGCAATCAAGTACATCAACGCCTGCCCAACTGTGTTTGAGCATAGATTTACGGATGCCTGCTTAAACAAAACATCAATGAACGGAATATTATTGTCATCCACTTGAGGTAAATTTCTTACTTCAAGATATCCGCCTCTGTGACCGCATTCGCCATAAAATCCTTTGGACGCACTATGAAGACTAAACAATGGAACGTCCGTTCCTTTTACAGCTGATGCAAATGAAATGAATTCTCCGCCATATAAATTTTCCTGATAGACTTCATCCGCGATTATTGCCAATCTATTTTCCAGGGAAAACTCTACCACTTGCTTAATACTGTCTCTATCTAAAATAGCTCCGGTAGGATTTGCCGGGTTAATGACGACAACTGCTTTAATATTAACCCCATTTGCGGTGGCTTCGTCACATGACCTTTGCAATTCCTCACGATCTAAAGTCCAACCATTTTCTTCGTCCGGATAGTAATTTACTTGGGTTCCACCACATCGTTGAATGGTAGCAGAATAAAGCGGATATTGAGGAATTGGAATCATAATACCGTCTTCCGTAGCAGTGATTAACAACTCAAGTACATTTTTTGCTCCTTCACTTGCACCATCTGTTAAAAAGATGTGTTCAGGATTTGCGTGTAAAATACCTTCCGGTGATTTAGCATCTCTGGCATCAATATATTTTGCAACAGCTTCACGAATAAATAGCGGTCCTTTACTGTCAGTATAAGCTCCCATTCCCGTTTCCATTTTTTCTAAGAAATTCTCTGCATAATCAAGAACATAATCCGATAGATGACTGTCCTGATTATTTCGTTCGATTTTAATACGATTTGGCTCCTCAAGGAGGCTGAGAACTTGACGATAAAACGTAATTGGTTTTTGTCCTAACGCCTGCGGATTGCCAATATTACATGGAATGGTTTTTCGTCCCTGCCGCCTCAGTTCTGCTGCTCGAATAGGAATTCTTCCTCTGACAGCATATTCCATGTCAATAATATTTTGATTCAGTTTCATAAAAATACTCTCTTACAGTTATAAAAATGCCGTCGGGTCTATTCGATCCGACGGCATCAGTTTATGGGAGCGGTATTTAGCCACCCTGAGACTCAATCGTTAAGTTAGAATCTCTTTTTCTTGAAAGGGCGTTTCCCTCTATTGCCACCGCCTCGATCACCACGATCAAAGTTACGGCTTGGAGGAACATATCCCTCGGGCTTTTCAAGCAACGCTTTACGACTAAAGTCCAGGCGTCCCTGATCATCCACTTTGATTAACTTAATCTTCATTGGATCACCTGGTTTACACACATCTTCTACTTTATTAGTTCTTTCCCAGTTCATCTCTGAAATGTGCACAAGTCCTTCTCGTCCCGGAGCGAATTCTACAAAAGCTCCGAATGTCATCAGCCTCGTCACTACGCCGTCAAATTCCATACCGACTTCCGGTTCCATGGTAATTGATTTAACCAATTCAATTGCATCACGACATTTATCTACATCCGGGCTTGCAACGGTGACAATTCCGTCGTCATCCACGTTGATTTCACATTCAGTATCGGCAATAATCTTTTTGATGTTTTTTCCACCAGGACCAATCAATCCGCCTATTTTTTCAGGATTAATTTGCAACGACATGATTCGCGGTGCATACTTAGACATTTCTTCCGGTTGCTCTACGGCATCATACATGAGATCCAAAATGTGCATTCGGCCTTTGTTCGCCTGTGCCAGCGCCTCGGTAATGAGATCAAAAGAAATTCCTTCGATTTTCAAATCAAGCTGAATGGCAGTGATTCCTTCACGTGTCCCTGCGACTTTAAAATCCATATCTCCCAGATGATCTTCCGCTCCAAGGATATCACTAAGCACCGCATAACGATCTCCGTCCATTACCAATCCCATGGCAATACCGGCGACATGAGATTTAATCGGAGCTCCACCACTCATAAGAGCAAGTGAGCCACCGCAGATAGATGCCATTGAAGAGGAACCATTGGATTCCATAATTTCAGAGACTAGTCTGACGGTGTAAGGAAAGTCCTCATACTCCGGCATCACGGGTTTCAACGAACGTTCAGCCAAGTTACCATGACCAATTTCACGTCTGCTAGTGAATCCGATTCTACCAACCTCACCAACGCAATAAGGAGGAAAATTATAATGAAGCATATAGTTCTTCTTATAATCATCATCCATGCTGTCTATAATCTGTTCATCTCTTTTTGTCCCAAGAGTCAACACAACTAATGCCTGTGTCTCTCCGCGGGTAAATAGCGCTGAGCCATGGGTACGCGGAAGAAAACTCGGATCAATGGTAATCGGTCTTATTTCGCTAAGCTTTCGTCCATCACTCCGAACTTTTTTCGCTAGAATTTGCTCACGAAAGGCCTGTTTAAATTGATCATTTATTACACCTTTGATCTCTTTTTCAGATTCCGGGAATTGTTCTGCGAATTCGGCGATAGTCGCATCGATGAGTTCAGATTCAGCATCTGACCGTTCTTGTTTATCCTTAATTTGAATAATAGTATCAATTTTTGGTCCAACTATGGTCGATACTACTTCTTCCAATGCATCGTTTTTTTCTTCAGCCGGAATCTCTCTTTTAGCAACGTCAACAGCTTCAATAAGCTTCTTTTGAAGATCTATAATATCTTTAATAGAAACATGCGCAAATTTCAACGCATCCACTAAAGCATCTTCAGAAATTATTTCGGCTTCACCCTCTACCATGACAATCGTATTCTCATTACCGGAAACGATAAGTTCCAGTGTAGAGGTTTCCATTTGTTCCCGTGTCGGATTAATAACAAATTCATCATTCAGCATTCCGACTCTAACTGTGGCAATGGGGCCATTCCATGGGATGTTTGATATAGAAAGCGCAGCGGATGCTCCGATTCCTGCTAAAATATCCGGAGGGTTTTCTCCATCGCTGGACAATGCAGTAATAATAACTTGTGTTTCATATTTAAATGTTTTTGGGAACAATGGTCTAATAGGACGGTCGGTTAATCGACTGGTCAGCACTTCTTTTTCTGAAGGACGAGCTTCCCGTTTGAAAAATCCGCCCGGAATTTTTCCACCTGCATAATGCCGTTCCCTATATTCTACCTGCAATGGAAAGAAATCAAGACCTTCCCTGATGTCTTTTGCAGCGTTGACAGCTGTGATAATCATTGTATCACCATACTGCACGATAACAGAACCGGCAGACTGACGTGCTACCTTTCCTGTGCGGATTGATAGCGTTCTTCCACCAATTTCTGTATTAAATTTTATCATATTATTGTTTTTATCCTCTTATTCTTAGTTCTTTCTTCAATTGTACAAATGATGACGGATTTGTCTTCATGATGTACTTTAATAACCGTTTCCGCTGGGAAACCAGTTTGACTAACCCATGACGGGAATGATTATCTTTCTTATGAATTTTGACGTGTTCCGTCAAATCTCTTATTCTCTGGGTCAGTAAAGCAATTTGAACTTCCGGGGCTCCTGTGTCCTCCGGTGTTTTTCCAAATATTTTTACTATTTCTTGTACTTTTTCTGTGCTCAAAGGCATGTTTTTCCTCCTATACATATTTTGCCAACAAGGCAATACAGTGTTTCTTATCTTGTTTTAATTGTTCAATTAATGTTTGTTCTGATGAAAACTTTTTTTCATCTCTTATTCTCTCTAAAAATTCGATACGAATATTTCTACCATATAAATTTTTTACCTTCTTTTCAAAAAAGTGAACTTCCATTACAAATTCACCCTCATCGAAGGTCGGACGAACACCTAAGTTACACATTCCATGTAATGTGTGTCCATCTACTATTCCGCGCGTTAAATACACTCCGGGCTTTGGCAATAATTGCGATTTTTCAACCGGAATGAAGTTTGCAGTAGGAAACGTCATTTTTTCCCCTCTTCCCACTCCATGAACAACTGTAGCCTGGAATCCATAAACCCAACCGAGTTCAAATGATGCGCGCCGTACATATCCATCTGTAATCAAACCGCGAATATGTGTGCTGGAGATTAACGCTCCTTCATCAGATACGGCATCTACTACGTCGATGCCAAAGCAATGCTGCTTTGCATATTTCGATAAAAACTCCGGACTTCCTTCTCGATGGAATCCAAAATGATGATCGTACCCAATAATAATCTGCGATGGTGAAAAATATTTCACTACGATGTCATTCAGAAACTTATTTGCTGTCATTTTTCTAATTGCATCTGTAAAAGGAATTACAAGTGCGTAATCCACTCCCAATTCACTGAATAAAGCAAGTTTATCCTTTAAATTCATGATGAGTGAAACCAATTCGCTTTCAGGATTAAGAACATTCCGAGGATGAGGATCGAAGGTTATTGCCACCGAGGAAATGTGAGTTGCATTTGCATATGTTACAACCCGTTTAACAATTTCCTGATGTCCGCGATGCAATCCATCGTAGGTGCCAATCGTCACAACACTATCAGACAATGGGATTATTTCCGTTAGACTTCTGTAGGTATCCATCGTTTCTCAAATTGTTCTATCGTTACAGAATCTGACACAGTATACTCTCCGACATTTGTACGCACTAATTTAGTCAAGTACCCAACTGTACCTAATGCTTCAGCTATATCTTTACCCAAAACACGTACATACGTGCCTTTCGAGCATGTAACAGAAAAGGTCAATGTATCGTTATCCAGCGAGACAAAATCAATGTTGTAAATATTTATCTGTCTTGGCTCACGCTCGATTGTTTGATTTTTTCGTGCAAGTTTATATAGACGAACCCCTTTAACTTTTTTTGCTGAAAACATTGGCGGAATTTGTTTTTGTTTTCCTTTAAAACCGGACAATATTATTCTTACAGTATCGGAAGTCAGATTCGTGATTGGTACCTGTTCCGTTACTTTTCCTTCTACGTCAAGTGTATTTGTCGTTTTTCCTAAAGTAAGAGTAGCTAAATATGATTTTCTTTTATCAGTAATGTCAGACAGCACTTTTGTATCTTTTCCTGTTCCAATAATTAAAACTCCTTCTGCAAACGGATCTAAGGTTCCACCATGTCCTACTTTTTTTTCGTGAGTAATACCGCGTATTTTTTTAACAACATCAAACGATGTCCATCTCACCGGTTTGTACAAATTAAAGATCATCCTCAGATTCACATAAGATCGTATGGAATATTGAGTCTAATTTGTTCGCGTAGACAATAGATTCATCAAAATAAAAATGGAGATCAGGAATGTTTTTCAGATGGAGTTCCGGTGCCAAATATTTCTTAAATGCTTTGCGCAGTTTATTCATCTCAATGATAATTTGATTCATATCTTTTTTTGGATTAATCACGCTGAAAAACACTTTTGCATTGCGAAGATCCGGAGAAATAATGGTTTTTGTAAATGTAACGAATCCTAAATGAGATAACCGAATGTGTCGGGATGCAATTTCTCCAAGGATTTCACAAATCTGATTTCCGACTCGATCTGTGCGTTTGTACGGTCGTTCTTGTTTCAACTGCTTTCAAGGGTCCTTTTAATTTCGGTAATTTTGTATGTTTCTATAATATCCCCCTCGACGAACTTGCTAACACCTACCAACCCGATACCGCATTCCATCCCTTCTTTCACTTCTTTGACATCATCTTTATGACGTTTAAGCGAAGAAATTTTGCAGCGATCCGTGATAATTTCTTCATCGCGCAATAATCTTGCAACATGATTTCGTGTTATATGTCCGGTGGTCACCTTTGAGCCTGCAATAAAACCGATTTTCGGAATCTTAAAGGACTGCAGAACAACCGCTCTTCCGGTTATTTCTTCAACTTTTTCAGGTTCTAATAATCCCTCTAACGCTAGTGTCACATCTTCCACGACTTGGTAAATGACATTATATGTCCGAATTTCAACCCCAGTTCGTTTTGCCTGAAGTCTGGCATTCGAATCTACTTGCACGTGAAACCCAACGACAACTGCTTTGGAAGCTTCCGCCAATAACACGTCCGACTCTGTGACCATACCTACTGATTTATGAATCACATTTACGCCAACTTCTTTGGTATTCAATTTTTCGAGCGTTTCGGTTAATGCCTCTATTGACCCATCCACATCTCCTTTGACAATAATCGGCAACGATTGGATTTCACCATCTTTTATCATGGCAGACATCATATCCAGAGAATGTGCGGCAATTTTCTTTTGTGCTATTTCTCTGTGGATCCTCTGGCGGTCAGCGGCAATCCGTTTTAAATCCTTTTCATTTTCCATAACCGCTAAGATGTCGGCAGCCTGCGGAACTTGATCAAACCCGAGTATTTGAACAGCATCTGATGGCCCGGCTTTTTTTATACGATGGCCACGTTCATCCATAATTGCACGTATTTTACCGGGAATATCATTACATATAAATGGGTCTCCAATATGGATTGTACCTTTTTGAATCAGAACAGTCGCCATTGGACCGAGTCCTTTATCCAATTTTGAATCAACAACTGTACCTCGTCCTAAGGTATCAGCATTTGATTGTAATTCCAGGATTTCAGCTTCTAGTATCACTGCATCCATCAAATCATCAATGCCTACACCCGTTTTTGCAGATACCGGTATCGATTGAACTTTTCCGCCCCAATCTTCGACGAGAACATTATGCTCAGACAGTTCCCGCTTTACTTTTTCAATATCTATGCCGGGCTTATCAATTTTGTTAATTGCTATGACCATAGGAACTTTGGCGGCTTTGGCATGATTTATGGCTTCGATTGTTTGCGGCATGACGGCATCATCCGCGGCAACAACAAGAATAACCACATCCGTCACTTGCGCACCACGGGCACGCATTGCTGTAAAGGCTTCGTGACCGGGAGTATCAAGAAACGTTACCATTTTCCCGTTAGATAACTCAACTTTGTAAGCCCCAACATGTTGAGTAATTCCACCGGATTCACCCGCAACAACATTTTCATTTCGTACGAAATCCAATATCGAAGTTTTTCCATGATCTACGTGTCCCATAACGGTAATGACCGGAGCCCGGGAAACTGCTTTTTCTTTATCTTCTTCGGACTCTTCCATCGTAAACAATTCATCACCAATATCTGTCATCTTAATGGCATTATATCCAAATTCTTCGACAATGAGTTCAATCACATCCCACTCAAGTCGCTGATTGATAGATGCTAAAATCCCCAGTCCAAAACATTTCTGAATAATATTGCTTGGAGTTGTATTTACTAATTTTGATAATTCGTCCGCATTGGAATATTCGGGAATCTGCAAATTCTTTATTGTATCGACAGCGCCAATCTCAGTTGAATCCAGCTTATCTTTTTTATAAACCTTCTTTTTCGTTTTTCTGTCCATACCCGCCATCGTTTGGCGGACACGAGATTTTGCGGTCTCTTGAGCTTTTTCAGCTTCTTTTGAGGAAACTTGTTTCCCACGTTTTTTCTTTGATTTGGTTTCTAGTTGACTCAAATCAATTTTTCGCAGTTTCTTCTTCTTAGATTTTATCTTTTCTGTTGTTTTAGATTTAGCTTCAGTCTTCTTCTGTATCTCTTCTTTCTTTTTCCGTTCTAGTTCTTTTCTTTCTTTTTCTGCTTTATTTTTCTTTTCTTCTGCGAGTTTCTTCTCCGCTTCTATAGACCTTTTTATTAATTCTTCTTTTTCTTTCTCTGCTGCTTTTTCTTTCTCTGCTGCTTCCAATTTACGTTGTTCATTCAGAGACAATAGTTTTAACTTTTTTGTCGTCTGCTGAGCTTCACGTACTCTGGTATCATGAATTTCGCGACGTACTTGCTCTTTTCTGAGCCGGTCAACAACAGCTTTTTCCTTTGAAAATTCTGTCAGGATTTTCTGATAAACAGCTTCATCAACCGGAGACATGTGGCTGGCTACACGAATCCCGTGATTTTTGAGAAAAGCAACAATCTCAGTATGAGATATATTTAAATCTTTCGCAATTTGAAATATTCTGACAGGTCTTTTTGCCATTTGGAATTCCCGGCTAATTATTCTTTCGTCTCATTTGTTTCATCCTCAGATTCATCCTCTGTGTCTGCTTCTGATGCAAAATCTTCTTCCGGTTCTTCTTCATTAGATTCAACAAAGGTTTGAACTGATTCATAAATGAGTTCTAAATTTTCTTCAGTCACTCCATCGGATTGAAGGAGGGTATCTTCAGAAACAATCAGCAGTTTTGGGATATTCGCAATCCCCTGATCAATTAAACCTTTAATCGTTTCTTTCGGAAATCCGGGGATATCTTCAAAAGCAGTATTTTCTTCTAGTTGACGTTTTTCGTATTCTTTTTCACCATAAGCATCAATTTTATATTCGGTGAGCCGGGAGGCTAAATTGATATTTACGCCACCTTTCCCAATCGCAGCATCGAGTTCGTCATCTTTGAAAATTGCTACACAGTATTTTCTTTCATCATCAATGTAAAGATTTATCGGCTTTCCGGGAGACAACGCACGCTGAATAAGCACTTCAGGTTTTTCGCTGAAATTAACAATGTCAATTTTTTCATTATTCAGTTCCCTGACAATCGCCTGAATTCGACTACCCCGCATTCCGATGCACGCACCGGAAGCATCCACACGACGATCATGGGAATGAACAATAATTTTTGCTCGTTCGCCGGGAACCCGTACGATGGACGTAATTTCAATAATTCCGTCTTCAATCTCAGGAACTTCCATTTCAAAAAGTTTGAATAAAAAGTGGTTATCACTTCGTGAAATCACAATATCCGGACCTTTTGAGGTCACTTCCACAGATTTGATTACCGCACGGATGGTATCGCCTCGTCGATATTTCTCCGTCGAAATCTGTTCATCTTTCGGTAAACGTAGTTCGGCATGCTCAATATTGACAAAAACATTTTCTTTCTGGACCTGATGAACAACTCCGATGATTATTTCACCAACACGCTGTGCATAATCTTCGTAAATATACTGACGTTCAACGTCTCGAATTTTCTGTGCAAAGAAATTTTTCGCGTGTGCTACGATTCTGCGACCAAAAATAGCCGGGTCAACCACTTCAACATAGGGATCGCCAATTGTCAAATCACTTAATTCGGGTTCTTTTTTAAGAACTTCTTCTAACGTGATCTCACATTTTTGATCATCAATTTCTTCAACAATTATTTTTTCAATATATATTTCAATTTCACCTTTATCAAGATTAACAATGACATCACAATTAGATGCATCACCATATTGTTTTTCGATGATATATAAAAACAGTTGTTCAATAATCGATCCAAGTTCGGAACGCTCAATATTTTTTTCACGTGCAATCTCGGAAAATACTTCGATCAATTGTCGGTTAATCAATGTCCCTCCATCTGTTTATTTGAATGTTATTTTTACAACGGCTTTTTGAATATCTTCAAACCGTATAGAATGCGTATTATTTTGTTTGCCTGATAGAATGATTCCATCGCCCTCAACACGGAGCAACGTTCCCTTCAATCGTTTCACGTCAGAATCGCCAACTAAGGAAATTGCCAATGTCCGTCCAATATTTTTTCTGAACTGAAACGGATGTGTCAAAGGAGCATTAATTCCCGGTGAGGTTACTTCCAATTTATACCCATCAGGATATCTCGCATCCAACAATTCCAAATCTTTGATTGCTCTCGCAATAGATGACGTCACGTTGAGAGAAATCGGATGTTCTGAATCAACAACAACTTTGACTAATTCTCTGTTGCTGTCCTCTGTTAAAGCGACCAAAATAATCTCATTATCGAGAAGTTTTTCGATTGTATGTTTAATCTTATCCATATTCAGACAAACGAAAAGTGGGCATTTATCCCACTTTTCATCGACAAATTTATGGATTTCTTACGACCGTTACAAGATATTTTACCGACGAATCCAGCGGAAAATCAGCTAATCAATTTTCCCTGAAAGTTCCTCCGCTTGCTTTTTGATGTTATAAGGCAAATCTTTTGATGCTAAAATTGCATGAATCAAAGAAATAGCTTGTCCGGTTTGTTCATTCTTCAGATAAAACCCTGCCAAAGATAATTCTGCAGAAAATTTATCTGTCTTATTACTTGATTGTTTTACCGCTTTTTTCAAATGTCCTTCTGTCTTCTTAGTCTCACCTTTTTCGCCATAGATTTCAGACAGCATCATATGTGCGTTCTTCTGAAGTAATTTACCTTTATTGCTATTGACGAAGGTGTTTAACTCCTGTTCAGCTATTTCGTAATCATGATTGTCAAAACCAATTTTACCCAAATAATAGTGACTTATTTTTCCGTTGTCTAAACTATTATATTCCTCTGCAAGGACTTCAAATTGGAATTTTGCATTCTCTTCATCTCCGATTTCATAAGCTACCAGAGCCCGTCCAAACGCGGATTCTGACTCCAGATGTTTAGCGGAAGATAAATTTTGCATAAAAATAATGACTACTATCAACACTAACACGGCAGCGCCAATACGGATAATCCATGGTTTATACTCCACATACTTATGCTGAAGTTCATTAATTGTCTCTAACAGAGGATCTTGTTTGATCTCTTTTTTTGTGATTTTTCGTTTTGGTTTTAACATTCTTTTTCTTTCTTCTCTATTTAATCTCGTTTTCAAATCTACGATCCGTCGACTCACGACCTTCGATCAACTTTTTACACTTACCCAGTACCCTTGACAGGAATCGAACCTGTATCTAATCCTTAGGAGGGACCTATTCTATCCGTTGAACTACAAGGGCATTTTCTTTACTAATGTGATAGTGAAAATTATGTAGATTATTTCTATCGGACAAATATGGTTTTATTTTCACAAGCGTGCTTCAGCGGATTCAACCGTGTTCTCTACAAGCATCGCAATAGTCATCGGCCCCACACCACCCGGCACAGGAGTAACCGCACTTGCAATCCCATTGATGCGATCATAATGCACATCTCCGACCAGACGATATTTTTTTTCAGAATCATCGGGAATCTGATTAATGCCCACATCAATAAGAATCGCTCCCGGTTTGATGTAGGTTTCATCCACAAATTGCGTAACCCCGATTGCAGCAATCACCACATCTGCCTGTTTCGTAAAATACCGAATATCCGGTGTTTTGGAATGACATATTGTCGTCGTTGCATTGCTAAGGGGTTTCTTCTGACTAGTCAAAAGCGATAACGGTCTCCCGACAATATTGCTTCTTCCGATAATCACCACATGTTTCCCGGATAAATCAATATCGTAAAATTCCAATATCCGCATAATTCCTTTGGGAGTGCACGGAATGAAACGGGGGTTCCCTACAGCAAGTCTACCAATATTTTCAGGATGAAAGCCATCCACGTCTTTCAAAGGAGAAACCTCACGCAAGACCGCATCTTCATTAATATGTTTTGGCAAAGGCAATTGAACGAGAATCCCGTGGAATCGATCATCCATGTTGAGTTTTCTTATCTTTCTTAGGATTTCTTTTTCCGACGTCGTACCCGGCATTGCAAACGTTTCTGAATACAGACTTAAGCGTTCAAAACGGCGGGATTTACTACGGACATAGACCTGAGATGCAGGGTCTTCTCCAACCAAGATTACTGCTAAACCGGGAACAATTCTTTTTGCTTTTAACCGTTTTATTCTTTCTTCTAAAGAAGTATAAACAGATTTACAGACATCCTTCCCGGATAAAATCTTTGTTAATGTCATCTTAATACCGGAATTAAACGGTTATCGAATCATAAGAAATAAGATGTTGGGACTGATATTTTCCACGCAGTAGACAACTCAACCAATTAATGATTCATCAATCATTTCGATTAGAGAAGTTATTCGACTGTCGATATCCCCGGATGAAACATCTTTATCTTTGCGACTCATAAATAACTCATCAGCGACATTCATTGCAGCCAAAATTGCAATCCGAGTAGAGGATTGATCGGAGGAAAGTCCATCCTGAACCTCGCGCATTTTTTTATCTACATATTCAGCGATATTTTTAATATAAGATGCATCCGCAGGTGCCTTGACAGTATATTCCTGCCCAAAAATACTCACCCGTACTAAACTACTTTGATCATCCATTTTACTCTCCTTACATCTCGTCCAGATATTGAATAATCTTGTTTACTCTTTCCTCTATACGTGCAAGTTTGTTTGACGTAGTGATGGATGGCGCTTCTACGGACGTTTTCTCTTTTAAATGCTGAAATTCCTCAACCAGTATTTTGATCTTGTTTTCCAGTTCTGCTAAAGGTGATAATGATTCATTCATGACCGTAATTTAGCACCAAATTGAGATGATGCAACACTGATAATTTCTTCAATAATTGGAGTTATTTCCTTATCCTCAAGTGTGCGATTATCACTCTGGAAGGTGAGATGATAAACAACACTTTTCTTTCCATCTCCAATAGATTCATGACGAAATATATTGGTGGGAACAATGTTTTTTATCAACCCCTTTCCGCACGATAAGATAACAGATTCAATATCACCTGAGTTTAATGAATCATCCAAAACAAAATTTAAATCTCTGCCTATCACTGGATAAATCGAGAGCGGGGTAAACACAACACCATTATGCTTAAGCTGATTCAAATCCACTTCAAATGCAAAAACTTCTTTCATATCCAAATTCAATTTTTCAATATACGAAGCAGATATCTGACCAGCAACACCAACAGGCTTCCCATTTAATTCAACAGCGAAGCCATTAGAATATCCACTCACTTCTTTTTTTGTTAGTTTAAACCTTGTCGTAAACAGGGCGGATAATATTCCTTTCAGCGTATATACAGACTCGTGGCAGTCTTTATCTCCATGGACAGAAGCAGCTGATGCCAATCCATGTAAAACTCCGGATAATAGTTGCGTTTCTTTCAAACCGTCGAACCCGACTGTCTCACGATGATGCACTTGTCCGGTCTCAAATAACCGCAAATCTTTTGTCCCGTTTTTGATATTAAAATCAATGGTATGAAGCAACCCGGGGATGAGCGATGTTCTTAAAACGGACATCTGCTCATTGAGCGGGTTCACGACAGCGACTGCAGAAATATCCATAGACTCGGCAACCTTTTTTGGTTGCAACGAATTATTGTAGCATTGTCGAAAACCCAACCCAACCAACGTATTGTAAATATTGAGCAATTTCGACTGCGGATCAGGAATTTCTAAACTAAATAAACTATTATAACGTCTTGAGGAAGCAACCTCATCATAACCGTAAATACGAATAAATTCTTCAATTAAATCGATTTCTCTTTCCAAGTCCGGTCGAAACGACGGCGGTACGCAATCCCATTCACCTTCAGCTACTTTTTGAATTGTTACGTTTAGAGCTGTCAAATTCTTTTCAATAAATTCTTCAGAGTTCTCATACCCGGCAATGCTGTTCAGTTTACATTGTCTCAAACGAATCACTGGCTGGTCTTTTTTTCCGGGATATTCATCCACAATATCCGAACACAACTCTCCGCCGGCTAATTCTTTAAGTAATTCTACAATTCGCCAAAAAGCTGTTTCAGCACCATTTGGATCCGCACCCCGTTCAAACCTTCGTGAGGATTCCGTTAACAGTCCCAGCGCTTTGGAGCCTTTACGAATGGTGATAGGATCAAAATATGCACTTTCAATCAGAACAGTTTTTGTAGTGTCATCTACTGCAGAATCCATCCCACCCATAATACCGGCAAGCGCAACGGGTGATTCTCCGTTCGTAATTAACAGATGTTCGGAGTTTAGCTTACGTTTTTCTTCATCAAGGGTTACAAATTCTTCACCCGCGTTGGCACGTCGGATAACGACTTCTTTTGCCGGGAATTTGTCAAAATCAAAAATATGAGTCGGATGCCCCATCTCTAACAAAATATAATTGGATATATCCACCAAATTATTAATAGGACGCATTCCTGTGGCTGTAAGCGCATCTTCCATCCATTTGGGAGATGGTTTTACGGTTACATTTTTCACCACACCTGCCATATAACGCGGACAACCGGCAGGGTCTTCAATCTTAACGGATACAGAATCAGAAATATTTATTGGAGACGATTTATTCACATCAGGGATTCTTAACTCCCTGCCTGTTTTGATGGCAATTTCTCTGGCGACCCCCAGATGATTTAATGCATCAGGTCTGTTTGGTGTAACATCAATTTCCAACGAGGACAAAGATTCGTTCAGAATCTCACTGATTTCAACACCAATCGGCGTTTCATTATCCAAAACCATAATTCCATCCGCCGATTCAGAGATGCCAAGTTCACGCTCTGAGCACAGCATTCCATAGCTAACTTCCCCTCGAATTTTTGCTTTTTTTATTTTGAAACCACCCGGTAATTTTGCACCAATTTTTGCCAGCACAACAGTTTGCCCCGCTGAGACATTTGGAGCTCCACAAACAAGATTAAACGTCTCATCACCGTCTGTAACAGAACATAATTTCAATTTATCAGCATTTGGATGCTTTTCAGAGGAAAGTACTGTTGCTGTTACACAGTTTTGAATCCCGGTAAGATCCAATTCTACTTCGGCTTCCAAACCAAGCATCGATAAAAGTTCTGCTATCTCTTCCGGCGTCTCCCGAATATCAACAAACTTTTTTAACCATTGAATGGATACTTGCATCAAAACTGCTCCAAAAATCTGACATCACCTTGATAGAAATGCCGGATATCATTGATTTTATATTTCAACATAGCAATGCGTTCCACACCCATTCCAAATGCAAATCCTTGCCATTTTTCCGGGTCATATCCTACATTTTCAAAAACGGCTGGATCGACCATTCCGCAGCCAAGGATTTCCATCCATTGATTGCGTTCTTCGTTCCAAATATCCACTTCTGCACTGGGTTCGGTAAACGGAAAATAACTCGGGCGAAAACGAATTTTGACGTTTTCGTCAAACATCCGTTTGATAAAATATTCCAATGTCCCTTTTAACTCAGAGAAAGACACATGTTTATCAATATAAAGTCCTTCTACCTGATGAAAAAGACAATAACTTTTAAAACTTATCGCTTCATTTCGGTACACACGCCCCGGAACAATATACCTCAAAGGAGGATCTTGTTCCTCCATGAGATGAATTTGTACGTTGGATGTATGCGTACGCAGTACGGTGTTATCATCAACAAAAAAAGTATCCTGCATATCTCTGGCAGGATGATGTTTTGGCATATTTAATGCCTGAAAATTGTGATAGTCATCGTCAATTTCCCTGCCGTAAGCCACGGAAAACCCGATGGAAGTAAAAATATCTTTAATCTCATCCATGGTTTGCTGTAGAGGATGTAAAGATCCTCTGCGATACACAGCTCCCGGAAGAGTAAAATCCAGTGAATCCTCATTGCTATCTTTCGTTTCAGCAGTAAGCAACGCCACTTTTTCATCAAATGAGGATTGGCAGTCATTTTTTAGTGCATTAATCAGTTGCCCAAACTTAGGTCTTTCGGACGAATCAATTGAGCCGATAAGTGCAAAAAGTTTAGCAATTTTTCCTTTGCGCCCAAGGTATGAAACGCGAACCTCCTCAATAGCCTGGGAATCGGCAGTCAAAGAATCAAGGGCAGCCCGGAAAGAATTCCGGACCGCCTCTATCTTCATTTGGTAAGACATATCCTACGCGTTAACTTGTTTCACCAGTTCTGCAAAGGTGTCCGGATTTTCCACCGCCAAATAGGCCAGTGTTTTACGATCCAGCTCGATCCCTTTACGTTTTAGACCGGCAATAAAAGCAGAATAAGACATTCCATGGAGTCGAGCCGCAGCATTAATCCGCACGATCCAGAGACGCCGGAATTGGCGTTTCCTTTGACGACGGTCACGATAGGCATATAGCCCTGCTTTCGTGACTGCATCAATGGCAGATTTGTAATTGCGGCTCCGGGCACCATAGTAGCCCTTGGCCTGCTTGATTATTTTACGATGTCGTCTATGTCTCGGAACAGAACTATTTGCTCTTGGCATTGTTCCCTCCTTTTACACGCCTAACATCCGGCGGACTTTCCGTGCATCGGAAGCATCCACTAACCCTGCTTTACGCATTTTACGTTTAGCACTGTTAGACCGTCTGATCAGCATGTGACTATGGTTTGCTTTGTTTCGTTTGAGCTTCCCGGTACCTGTAAGCTTGAACCGCTTAGCAGCCCCGCGTCGCGTTTTTTGTTTCGGCATTCGATTCTCCTATTTACCGCTAAAGATAATGGACATCCGACGCCCCTCGAGAGGATTGTGTTTCTCGATTACGGCAACGTCAGAGAGCATTTCTTTCACACGTTCCATGATTAAATCTCCTAAGTCTAATCTGGACATTTCTCTCCCACGGAACATGATTGTTACTTTTAACCTACTTCCTTCTTTCAGAAATTTTCTTCCCATGTTTAATTTCGTCTCAAGATCATGATCATCAATCCTTGGACGAAGACGAACTTCTTTTAATTTGATAACGTGCTGCTTTTTTTTATTCTGCTGAGCTTTTTTCTTTGCTTCATATTTTAATTTCCCATAATCCAGCACTTTGCAGACAGGGGGTTTGGCTTTGGGTGAGACTTCTATAAGGTCCAGCCCTTCTTCTTCTGCTTGGTCTAGCGCGACCTGTAAAGAGACTATCCCAAGTTGTTCACCTGAACCTGAAATCAAACGAACTTCTTTCGCTTGAATGTCCTCATTCACCCGTATTTTAGCTTTCTTTGCGATGTGCATTCCTCCTTTGGTTAATTTCTTCTTGCAGAGATGTGATAACATCCATCACCTTTATTGTCCCTGTATTTCCTTCAAAACGCCTTCGGACAGATACGGTATGATTCTCTGCTTCTCTTTCTCCGACGATGAGCATCACGTTGATTTTGGATAACTCCGCCTGACGAATTTTTGCACCGATTTTATCGGGTTTGGCATCCAGATTAACCCGGATATCTGCCTGTAATAATTCTTCTTCCACTTGTTTTGCATAGGAAAGAACTTTATCTGAAACCGGAAGGACAATCACTTGAACCGGTGCCAGCCATAGCGGAAAATCTCCGCCGTAATTTTCAATTAAAAATCCGATAAATCGCTCATGCGTCCCAAGCGGCGCTCTGTGAATACAAAGTGGCGTTTCAGATTCTCCCTTTTCATTTGTGTAGGTCAAATCAAAACGTGCAGGGATGGCAAAATCCACCTGATTGGTGGCAAGTGTAAATTCTTTACCGATAGCACTCCAAACCTGCACATCAATTTTTGGTCCGTAAAACGCAGCTTCCCCCGGAATTTCTGTAAAATTCAGTTCGCCTTCTTCAAGAGCTTCTCTCACAGCCTTTTCTGTTTTTAGCCACAATTCCGGCTCATTCACATATTTTCCGCCAAGCTCTTTTGGATCGTGCAGACTTAACCGCATCTGATATTTTTCAATACCGAAAATTTCAAAATATTTTAAATACATCTTGCAGACTGCAAGGAATTCTTCTTTGAATTGTGCTTCCGTACAATAAATATGTGCATCGTTCATCTGCATACTTCGAACGCGCATTAATCCGAAAAGCTGTCCGGATTTTTCATAACGGTAGCAGGTTCCATATTCGGAGAGACGGAGTGGTAAATCTCTGTAACTGCGCATGGACGATGCATAAATCTTATGGTGATGTGGACAGTTCATCGGCTTGACATAATAGTCAATTCCATCAATATCCATCGCGGGATACATGCTGTCTTTATAATGCTTTAAATGCCCGGAACGCTCATAGAGTTGTCCTTTGGTCAAATGCGGAGTGCGAACCTGCTTGTAGCCGGCTTTTCTTTCCGTCTCTTTGGCCAAATTTTCAAGTTCCTCAACCATAATCGCTCCATTCGGAAGCCATAAAGGCAAACCGGGACCGACCTCTTCATCAAACGTAAAGAGTTCTAACTCTTTGCCCAGCTTACGATGATCTCGTTTCTTGGCCTCTTCCAGTAGATGCAAATACTGTTTCAGTTCTTTTTTCGAGCTGAATGCCGTTCCGTAAATTCTTTGGAGCATCTTATTTTTTTCATCTCCGCGCCAATAGGCTCCGGAAGAATCCAAAAGTTTAAAATATTTTATTTTTCCCGTCGCCGGGACATGGGGACCTCGGCATAAATCAATAAAATTGTCTTGTTTATAGAGAGAAAGTGTCTCGTTAGTATCAATATCTTCTATAATCTCAACTTTATATGATTCGCCAATTTCTTTGAAAAAAGATAAGGCGTCATCCCTTGATAAGGTTATCCGTTCTACGCTATAATTTTCTTTCGCAAGATGTTTCATTTTTTCTTCAATACGAAGAAGATCCTCCGCAGTAAAAGGATTTTCGACATCAAAATCATAATAAAACCGATTTTCTATCGACGGACCAATCGTGACTTTTGCATTCGGGAATAATTCTTTGACCGATTGTGCCATCAGGTGAGCGGTGCTGTGCAATAATACGTTGTGCCCCTCAGGTGAGTTTCCTGTCAACACGCTGAATTCTGCATCTGTATTTATCGGGACGTTTAAATCCACAGATTTACCATCGACAACGGCCGCAACTGCAGATTGGGCCAAACGTGCGCCAATACTCTCGGCAACTTCCAATGGTGTAACTCCGGATGGAAACATGTGCGTGGATTGATCGGGGAACGTCAGAGTGATCTGATTCATAAAATTGTCGATGTATAATTCAAGTTAGAAAGCAAATCTTGAGAAATTAGAATGCACGAATCCACTCCCATTTTTGATGGGATAAGTGTCTGTAATACTATTTTTTTTGATTCTCATTTATTCAGTACGCAATATGTGTGGGCGATACAGGATTTGAACCAGTGACCTCCTGCATGTCACGCAGGCACTCTAACCAGCTGAGCTAATCGCCCATACAACCTAGAAATTTAACTATATAACAAATAACAGTGAAAGAAATTTCAGTACCTATTTTTCACTATTCTGTAGCGTGTAGATTGGCCCAATTTTAAATAAGATAAGGTGTTTGTTGGAGTAAAACGATGAGGTACGAATCATTTTCGTTCACAATAATTCGTCTCCGTCTCATTATTGTACTCCAAAATCCTACTTATAGAAGTATAATGGAAACCTCCCCATAACGGATTGGACAACACTGTAAGCACCTATTTTCCTGAAAATATTCCGGTGTATTTTTCACTATTTTTTAATAATTCTATTGCCCGTAAAACAGCTTCGTCCTTTTTTAAACTTACATTGAAACGTCCCGTAGCTCCACTAAAGTGATCCGCAAACTCGATCATTAAACGATGTTCAAGGTCTTCTTTTTCTCTTTCAAAGAGTGAGGATTCCTCATCATAAATGAAGGCGTCTATTTGTGCAAAAGCAATTTCAAGATTAGTATTTGTTGAGTCGAGGGCTGTCAATTTCTCCTTGGCATCATCGTACAAACGTTCACCGGATAATTGCACGTTAACATCCATAGTGTCTAAGAATGTTTGGAACCGTTCCATTAACGCCACGTCGGCTTGCACGTCTTCAAAAGTGGAATAACGATTTTTCTCTCTTTGTATAAATGAAAAGAACCATCCGTTACGCCAACATTCTCTCAACAGAGGTCCGGAGGGCTTAATGTCCACGTCAATATCCGGAGTTATTCCCCCGCCACCAGCCACTTTCCGTCCTCCAACTGTTGTAAAAAGAGAATCTTCATCCGTGGGAGCAATAATAAGATCTTCATCTACATAATCCGGTTTTTGAATTAATCGTCCGCTGGGAATGTAATATTTTGCCGTAGTAATCTTTAAGGATCTATCTTTGCCCAGCCTATAGACAGATTGCACCAATCCCTTACCAAAAGACCGCTTTCCGACCACAATACCACGATCTAAATCCTGTATCGCTCCCGCAACAATTTCGCTTGCAGAAGCACTCCCTCCATTGATTAAGATTGCCAAGTTCACCTCTTCAGGCACAATGGGTTTATGTCGTGATGTATATATTCGATTTGATTCGCGCACTTTCCCGCGTGTCGACAACAATGTGTCCCCTTTTGGAATAAACATATCCAAAATCTCAATGGCAGATTGCAGTAATCCACCTGGATTATCACGCAAGTCTAAAATGAGTCCGTCCGCATTTTCACTCAATAAATTTTCAAGGGCGTATTGCAACTCACCGGATGAATTTTTGGAAAACCGTGTCAATCGAATATAGCCGATTCCGCCATCAATCATTCCTGAATACGCAACATCTTTCACACGGATATCCTCACGAATTAATGCAAACTCGATTGCAGAATCCTCACTTTCTCTGTCAATCGTCAATATCACTTGAGTTTTTTTCTCACCCCGAATCATCTTCGCTGCATCATTGATATCCAAATCTTGTGTAAATGTACTGTCAATTTTACTGATCACATCACCACTCATAATCCCAGCACGTTTTGCAGGACTGTCATCCATGGGCGCAATAACAGTAAGTTTCCCTTCACGTTTCCCAATTTGGATACCGACACCGCCATACTTTCCGGTTTTCAGTAGGTCTATTCCATGTCTTTCTTCAGCTTCGAGGTATATGGTATACGGGTCCAATTCACTTGACATACTTCTCAACACAGATCGAGTAAACTCATCAACATTCACCTCATCTGCATAATATGTGATGATATATTTATATGCATTATTCAGCAATTTTATTGACTGGGCAACTTCTTTGTAGACATCCGTTTTTGTCAATGCCAGAGATAAAAATCCAGCCAAAAGTAATGAGGCAGGAATCACGATATATTTTTTCATAATCTTATGTTTCATTTGAAAAAACCTTTCGTTACTTGTTTCTTTAAATAGAATAGGGGTGATAGATATATCATTGAGAGTTAAGTTAATTTGTATCTATACAACCGCCAAGAACGCAAAAACTTACGCAAAGCTCACAAAGATTTCTATAAACCATTTACTACTCTCTTTATTCCATATTTTAGTAGGACGACATTGAAATTAATCAATAATCCAAGTTTATAATTACCGATTTTTAAATAGGTTAGTGTTTGAGCAAGATGAATATCATGTA
>JACKQG010002080.1_pt1 | contig 26658 bp, 24 predicted proteins | sample 8237621 | NCBI WGS metagenome assembly JACKQG01 (sample SAMN15677084, study PRJNA649215) | marine metagenome | biome: marine; feature: Black Sea; material: saline water; isolation source: suspended particulate matter (SPM) from the Black Sea western gyre | collected 2013-06-09/2013-06-10 | depth... | reverse complement strand
GACCACAAGGTCAATTTCCTCAGGCAATACATCGGCATCTTTTAATGCATTTTGGGCAGCACGCATTGCGAGATCGCTAGTGCTCTCTTCATCTGAAGCGATTCGTCGCTCACGAATGCCCGTACGGGAAAAAATCCAATCATCGCTAGTATCGACTTTCTTGCTCAATTCAAGATTGGTAAGGCGATTTTCGGGGGCATAGGAACCAAGACCCAACATTACGATGGCGGAAGAATTGGAAATCATTAAAGAATCACTCAACTGAATTTCAGGATACTTCCGGGCGCAGGATTTCGTTTGCAGAGGTAATGTCAGCAAGAACTTGGCTGATCATGTCGCATTGCACCAGATCGAGAGCAATTTTTATGGCACCACATACATGGTGTCTGTTGGATGATCCATGCGCCTTGATTACATGTTTGCGTAGACCTAATAAAGGGGCCCCTCCAAACTGTTCGGGATTGATTCTTTGCTTGAGGCTGCGGAACGCTCCCTTCGAAAGCAATGCCCCAGTTTTCCGCAAGGCGTTGCGGCGTAATTCCTCATCAAGAAAACTACCGATCAACTTACTTAAAGACTCACAGGCTTTCAGCACTATATTTCCCACAAAACCATCACACACAACGACATCCACTATGTTTTCGAAAATCTGAGAGCCCTCGATGAGGCCCGCGTAGTTTAAAATGCTGCCGTTGATGCTTTTGAGCATCTCGTGCGTCTGATGAATTAGTTCGTTTCCCTTGCCTTCTTCGGTTCCGATCGTAAGGAGTCCCACTCGGGGTCGCACCAAACCTAAGGCAACCCGAGCATAGTTTGATCCAAGAATGGCATTCTGAGCTACGTGTATGGGCTTCGGGTGCGGATTGGCTCCTGCATCAAGCAGTGTAAAGTAGCGCTCTCGACCGGGCCAAATCGTACAGAGTGCCGGCCTCTCAACACCATCAAGAGTGCGAAGGCGGATAGCTCCGCCAGCCATAAGGCATCCAGTGTTACCGCAGCTCAACAAAGCATCCGCTTCATTCTCCTTAACCATCTCCAAGGCTCGAGACATGGAAGAATCCTTTTTCTGCTTAATACCTGCAATGGGTTTTTCGCCCATGGAAATAATTTCCGAGGCATGGCGCATCTCCACATTCGCCGATTTCAATCGAGGCTTATTTTCAATCATCGGACCCAAGACATCCTCCTGTCCTACCACTACAAATCGGGCGCCACGAGGAGCTGCTTCCACTGCAAGCACAAGTCCCTCGAGAATTTCATTAGGTCCTTCGTCGCTGCCCATCGCATCGATGGCCAACGTAACTCTAGCCTCGGACGTCACTACACCGAAGCAGCCAAAAACGGCTTAGAGTTCGAGATCGAGAACTTGTCGTCCGCGATACTGTCCTGTTTCCGGGTTCACATGGTGAGAACGGATAACGGAACCGTCCGCATCCTTGGCAAGTTGTGGTGCGATGAAACGATTAGCTCCACGCCTTTTACGGCTACGTTGCTTGGATTGTTTGCGCTTTGGTTGGCCCATGGTGAATGGAATTGGTAGGTATTAAAAGTCTGCTTCCTCTTTGAAAACATTCTTATAAAATCACTTCATGGGCCGGCAGTCAAGCTCACGAACTAAACAAGCATATCCATTCCAATCATCACAAAAATAACCGCTGCGAGCACAATTCGATACCAAGCAAACAAGGCTAAGCCTCGTCGAGACAGAAAACCGACCAACCATCGAACGGCCAAGGCTGCGGAAACGCCCGCAACGAGACAACCAAATAAAACAGGGCCAAGCTCAAGGTGCTCAATCATTTCGCCACCTCCGGTAACTGTCTTGTAGCCTGCCGCCGCCGTCAAAGTAACCAGTCCAAGCAAAAAGCTGAATTCCGCCGCTTGTGCAGGACGCAATCCAACTAGGTACCCGCCAACGATAGTCATCATGGAACGACTTGTGCCCGGCCACATCGCCACGCATTGCAGGAGGCCAATGACAAAAGCGTCAATTGGTCGCATATTACTAAGCTCCGTCGATGCGCCAGAGGCGTCGACTCGTTCGCGGTTGGCTCTCATTCGCTCGGCAGCGAACATAAGGGCAGCACCGCCAAGCAAAGCAATCGCCACAGGTAATGCCCCGAAAAGTTTTTGCTCGATGATTTCATCGAGAAAAGGGCCGATTGCAGCTGCGGGTAAAAACGCCAACAATACATTGCGAGCCAGAGCTCGTCCACGAGGATCAAGTCCAAGCAAGCCCAAGCCCATAGCCCAGACATCTCTCCAATACAATAACGCAACTGCAAGAATAGCTCCGGCCTGTATCACTATCAAATACGCATTTAAGGCTGACTGAACTTCCTCCTCATTTGCTTTGCCCATCCATTCTTTAGTTAGAATCAAGTGACCGGTAGACGAAACTGGCAAAAATTCCGTAATACCTTCCACCAAACCATAAATCAAAGCATCACCGTAATCCAAAGCCGAGTGCTGATCCGGATTCACTAAAGTGGAATTATTCTCAACGCCGGAAGCAGACGTCGGAATTCCAAATACAGAGAAAAATAAGATTCCAAGAAAACTTCGCATCCTGTAAAGCTTCAAGCGACTTTTGACCTGCCTTGGCAAGATTGAAAACCGCGAGTCTTGGCAAAACGGCAATCCATCTGTTTTACTTGCGAACATTCGAACTCCAATCAACCTGTCGATTAAAATGACTGAAACGACTCTAAACAATTTCTCCGACAAAGCTGAATCGGGCAATGACCTGGACGAGACTGAGATTGAGGCTGCCTCGGACCTTCTCGCTTCGCCTGACCCGGATGCCGCGGACAAAGAACGGTTCCTTCTGGCACTGGCAGATAAAGGCGAGTCCCCCGAGGAGGTTGCCGCATTCGCATCTAGGTTTCGAGAATTGGCGAGAGATCCGGGACTTGATAGTCTAGCAAAGGCAGCCATTGATGTCTGCGGCACTGGCGGAGATAAGTCCGGCAGTTTCAATATATCTACTTTCGTTGCCTTTACTCTTTCTGCCGGAGGTGTTCCCGTACTCAAACACGGAAACCGTTCCATTACGTCGAGATGTGGAAGCGCAGACCTCCTGGAAGGTGTTGGGATTCATCTCACTCCCTCACCTGCCACCCTGATTGCCGCGGCAAAGGAATTGGACTTCACTTTCTTTTTCGCCCCAAATTTCCATCCGGCATTCAAGGAAATTATGCCTGTCAGGCAAAATCTTGCCAGTAAAGGCCGAAGAACCGTATTCAACCTCTTGGGCCCTCTAATTAACCCGGCCCAACCCGCCCTTCAGCTATTAGGAGTTTTTTCGCCGGATTTAGTGGTGCCGATGGCGTCTACTCTGAACGCTCTCGGATTACGACGAGGGCTTGTGGTCCATGGGAAACTCGACGAAGGGCGAGGTATGGATGAAATATCCTGTGCCGGTAAAAACCTTGCTGCTGGATTCGGAGAACTTGCTGATGTTCACGAGGAGAACTGGGGGCCGGAGTCTTTTGGGTTACCATCTTGCGATGAATCCGAATTGAAAGGCGGTGATCTTTCCGACAATTTGAAAATTCTAGATGATTTACTTCATGGCCTTGCGCCCGAGGGTCTTTTATCCACCATCGCCGCAAACGCTGGCGCCGCCTTTTACATTTCGGAGAAAGCTGCAGATGTTCGTGAAGGGGCGATCATAGCGAAAGAGCTGATTTTAGGGGGACGGGTCCGGAGCTGGTTGCAAAAAGCCAAGGAGTTTTACGCCGACCATGACTAAAATCGTTAATCACCGTTTTTTCGGAACGGACGGCATCCGCGGCAAAGTTGGCGGATCTTGTATCAATCAAAACTTCGCTTACAGCCTTGGGTTGGCCATAGGTAGTTTTTTAGCCCGGAAAGACGAGCATGGCGGTACCGTCCTCATAGGCCGAGACACGCGATCATCGGGCGAAGAACTGGCTTCGGCTATCGCATCTGGCCTTTTCAATAGCGGTTTTTCTCCGATGTTGGCCGGAGTACTGCCCACGCCAGCTCTTGCCCATGCGTTAGTCGTGAACGAAATGCGATTTGGCATTATGGTCACGGCTTCACATAATCCAGCGCCCGACAATGGTTTCAAGCTTTTCGACCATATGGGCCGCAAACTGTCAAAGGATCAAGAATGGTTAGTCGAGGAGCACATCCTCGGGGACTCCCAAGTCCAGGTCGCGAACGAAGGATTATCGGTCAAGTCCTTTCCGCATCTAGACACTCTGCCCAGTTACCGAGACCACATCTTGGGCATATTGCCGGAAAACGCTCTTAGCGATTTCAGAATCGTGGCCGACCTCTCCAACGGCGCAACTACAGTCACTACGCCCGAAATCCTAAGAGAATTGGGTGCCGAGGTAATTACCATTGCGGATGGTGAAGGCGCCATCAATCATAAGGTCGGAAGCGAGCATCCGAAAGTACTTGCTGAAAAAGTAAAGGCAACGCAAGCCAACATAGGTCTAGCCCACGACGGCGACGGCGACCGCGTAATTCTATGCGACGACCAAGGGAAAGTCGTCCATGGCGATAAACTCCTCGGCCTCCTAGCCTTGCATGCAAAAAGAACAGGCAAGCTTTCGGGCAATGTCCTTGTTGCCACAGTCCAGAGTAATTCTGGTCTGGAACGCAGTCTGAATAACTTGGATGTCCGTCTTGCTCGTTCAGAGGTTGGCGATCGCAATGTGGCAGAGCTCATGAGAGAGCTTGGTGGCAACTTAGGGGGTGAATCATCGGGTCATATTATTGCCAGTGATCATCTTCCATCGGGTGACGGGTTGCTCAGTTTTCTTCTTGCATCACAAGCCATGCTTGAAACGGATTCCCCGCTATCAGTTCTTGCGGATGAAATCGATCTAGCTCCATGCATTGAGAATGCTTACCGCGTTCTAGAGAAAACTCCGCTCGAATCATTGCCCGAGCTGATGGAAATCGTGACCCGTGAAGAACAAAGTTTAGGAAAAGAAGGGCGTGTCCTTCTTCGTTACTCTGGAACCGAACTTAAAATTCGTCTTCTGGTGGAGGCTCTCGCCTCAAACCAAGCAGAAGAAGTTTTCCTTACCTTGGAACAAGCGTTACGAAAAGCATTGAGATTTGCGTAAAACATGGTGCTATTGAACTTTTGACTAACTCACTTCTAGCCCTGACACCTAATTCTTTATATTGATTGAGGAAACTTCCATCGCGGATTTGGATCCCCGGCAAATCAAACAGCTCCAAGCTGCGGAGACTGCGGAAAGAACCAACCCGAGCTACGCACTGGAAATCTATGGATCTGTCCTTAGGCAAGTCCAGGGTTGTCTGGAACTTCGGAAAAAACTGCGAGCCCTTCAGATCAAGGTTACCGGTGGCAATACCAAAGGTTTCTCAAAGTTCTTGGGGAAAGTAACCGCAGCTCCTTTTCGAATGGGAAACAAGGCTGAAAAAGATCCCGAGGGCTCCTTGGTTAAGGCAGAAGAATTCATTGCTAAGAGCCCTGGAAATGTGATCGCTCACCAGTTGCTGGCAGATGCTTCAGCCAACCTCGAGATGCACAAAACCGTGATATTTGCCTATGAAACCATCTACAAACTAGAACCAGGCAACATACTAAACCTCAAAGACTTAGGTCGTTCCTACCTAGTTGTGGGAGATACGGAAAACGCTATTAAGACAGGCAATGCCATCTTGAGCAAAAGCCCTGGCGACGGTGACGCAGAGGATCTTATGAAGAAAGCATCCGTTGCCATTGCAATGCACAAGGGAAAGTGGGAGGAGTCCGAAGACTATCGAACTCAGCTAAAAGACGAAAAAGAAGCTCAATCTCTTGAACAAGCAAGCAAGTCCGTTAACGACGCCAAAGGCCTCGAAGATCTTATTCAGCAAACATACGAAGAACTGCAGGCTCAGCCCGAAAACTTAAACAACTATCGCCAGCTCAGCGATCTCTATCATCGTGCAGGAGATATCGAAAACGCCATAGCTTGGATTCAGGAGGCTCGCAAGCACGAGGCTGGTCAATCGGATGTTTCACTCGAGAACAAGGAGCGGGAACTAACCCTCGAATATTACGATGATTCCATTGATCAATGGAAAGCAGCGCTCGCCGCCGAACCCGAAGATGCTGACAATCAATCCGGATTAGACCAAACGATCGCCACAAAAGCCGAATATCATCGTAAGCAAATCGAATCTCTCGTCGAGCGATACCCGAACGATTACGGTTATCGCTATGAACTCGGTCGCCTGCTTTACGATGCAGCGGATTACGATGGTGCGATATCTCAATTTCAGCTCGCTCAACGAAACGCCAACGTACGTCTCGATTCAATCATGTATCTTGGCCGTGCCTACAGACGCAAAAAATTCTTTGATATGGCAATTGAACAGTTCAGTGCATTGAAGAGGGAGTTACAAGTCATGGACGACCGAAAAAAGCAAGCAATCTACGAACTCGGTTGCTGTCTGGAGGCAATGGAAAAACACGATGCCGCAATCGAGGAATTCAAGTTGGTGTATTCCGCTGATATCTCTTATCGTGACGTCTCACAAAAAATCGACGCCTTTTATTCATCAAAGCAAAGCAAAGCACTCTAGGTAATTCGTTTTTTTCGGCCAGTAGAGGCTCTGGTTCATCAGAAAGTGTCTTGAACAATTACAAATCTATCTCCAATACTGCTTCTAGAGCGTGAGAGCCATGGGGATCAAAATCATTGGTGGAAGCTGTAGAAAAGTACTTGTATCCGAACCGACCTGATAAGCTTTCAGTAAAACGGTGTCCTAGCCCCGTTGACAATTGGTAAGCGAGAAGATTCTTTTTGTAACTCCAATAGCCGGAAGGGCGTTGGATCTTAACCAAACTAGGACCCAAACCGACTCCAATGTAAAAGACATTGGATTCCCAGAAACCTACTTCCCACTCACCATTAATCATTAGGGTGTTTAATTCGGCATGCCCCTTGCCGGATTCGGAATTATCGTAACTGCGATGAGACAACTCCATGCCCATCCGCCAGTTACCAAAATCGATGCCTGCTCCAGCGCCAACGGAATATCCGTTGTCGTAGTCGGCCACTTTGTTTTCAGGCGATATGTGAGCGTTATTTGGCATTACATATCCGCTGAAAATTTGGAAATAATAGGTATTGTTCTTACTAATTTCTACATGCCTTGTGGGGATTGGAGTATAAGTTTGCTTATTAGGAAGTCTTTGTTTTGGTGCGATGGGTGGCGGGGCATGAGTTTTACCGGTCGAGTGGGCAGGTTCTGGCGGGGCAGCGGGTATCTTTAATCGCACGGGCAACTGTTTACCTGCTTGGAGAGCTTTGAGTCTGGCTTGAGCTTGCTCCATTACTTCAGAGTGGCGTTGCAAACGCAGTTCATTTTCATGAAGTCGTCGTTGCAACTCAGCTGCCTTTTCGTCTAAGTCTGCAATGCGCTCTTGAAAACTCTGGGCGTTAGCGGCTATAGAAACTGCGAACAAAAAAACGGAAATCCGTATCGACTGCATTATCATGAACTGGCTTTCCTTTGATGTTTGTTGATTGGAATAGACTCTTCTTACCAAAACTTTTCATTTTATCAGTTGCAAGATGAAAAATAATGGAGAAACAGAACCCGTAGAAATCCCAATTGACGGAACACTCGATCTCCATGGGTTTCGTCCCGCCGATATTGGCGACCTCGTGGAGGCTTACTTATGCGAATGTCGCTTGCGCGGGATGTTACACGGTCGTCTAATCCATGGAAAAGGAATCGGAACTTTGCGTGAAACCGTACATGCGACCCTTCGCAGGTTATCGTTCGTAAAGAGTTTCCGCCTCGGAGACGAGTCTTCAGGTTCTTGGGGCGCAACCCTTTTCGAGCTTCAACCTAAAGACAAACAGACGGAGACAAATTGACTCCAGTGGGTTCGGTCATCCTTCCTTGTAGTCATAAAAGTGGGATTAAGGCACATTGTGGCCGCACGAAAATGTGTTAAGTTACTTACTGGCAATATTTTGACAAGTTTCAGATTCTGGCTAAAATTTTGCATGATTATTGACTCTAACCCATCTAAAATCAAAGGAGGAAATAATTATGCGTATAAATCATCACAACATCACCAGTTCACTTGAGAATGAATTGAATCAATTTCTTAAACTTGGTCGCACGTTCGTCCCACTTGCTCAGGCCTTTTGGGAATCCTTAACTCATTATGATCAAAGTGAACCTCGAGCACCTATTAAGTGGGTTGACCAAGAAGACCGCGATGAAACCTTTCTGTCCTTGCCTGGTTTTTCGAAAAAAGAGGTTTCAATCAAGTTGGAGAGGGATCTTCGCTTAATTTCTGGAGAGAAAGTGGACGGGGTGGTAAACTCGATTGTCAATGAACCAAATGGTCCCCACTCTCTTAACCTGCCTGACGGCGTAGAAATCGATAAGGCGAAGGCTACTCTCTCTAACGGAGTTCTTGCCATCATGTTCCCGAGGTCCGCAAAAGCGAAGCCAAGAAAAATCAAGAGTTCTTAGATTTAGGCATCGGGTATAGTTTTGACATGGGCACGGGGGGCGAGTCTCACGAATCACCCCTAGTTGTTTGCTCGCGTTTCTCACTTTTCGAGTTTTGATGGATATCAGTTCCGTCATGCAGAGAGAGCTTCCCATTGTTTCTAGAGTCGACGATATCGTTTCCGCCGCCCGTGGTGAGCGGCGTCTGGTTGTTACCGCTCCAACGGGTTCGGGGAAGTCGACCCAATTACCCCAAATGTTGCTCGACTCCGGGTCTTTCCCTGACCAAATTGTAGTTCTTGAGCCACGCCGGCTTGCCGCCCGCATGCTTGCACGGCGCGTGGCGAGTGAACGGAGCAGTTCCGTTGGGCAAGAGGTTGGTTATCAGGTACGTTTCGACAATCAAACATCTTCCGCAACCAAAATCGCATATGTCACCGAAGGTTTGCTTTTACGACGAATGTTGGCACGACCTGATCTTGCGGGTATTTCCGCTCTCATATTTGATGAGTTTCACGAGTGCAGCCTGGAGTCTGATCTTACTCTCGCTTTGGCCAAAACCATCCAAGAGACTTCGCGACCCGATCTCGCTTTAGTAGTGACTTCAGCGACCATTTCAACAGAGCCGCTTTGTGAATACCTTGGCTCTTGTCCTGTAGTTCAGGTTGATGGTCGCTCATTCCCTGTTGAGGTTTCTTTTGCGGGTGCCGGCAGGGATGAACCTCCATGGCAGAGAGCCGCAAAACAAGTGATCCGCCTCTCCTCGGAATACAATGGGGATTTTCTCGTCTTTATGCCGGGTGCGTTCGAAATCCGAAAAACCATAGAAGAATTGAGCCGTTCCCATCACATGAAAGGATTCGATCTTCTACCCCTTTACGGCGACTTGCCACCGGACCGGCAGGATGCGGCCATTCGCAAAAGTGAACGTCGCAAAGTGGTGGTAGCGACCAATGTGGCGGAAACCTCCCTAACTATTGATGGCGTGCGAGTGGTTGTCGACTCGGGCTTAGCGAAAAAAGCGAGTTTTGATCCGAGACGTGGTATAAATGCCCTTTTGACGGAGCCAATCAGTCGTGCATCGGCGGACCAACGAACTGGCCGAGCCGGTAGAACTGCTCCTGGCTTTTGTTTGAGGCTTTGGGGAGAAAAGGAGCACGAACACCGACCTGCGGCGGAAACCCCTGAAGTTTGCCGTTTGGATTTTGCTGAAACGATGCTGAGTTTATTGGCCGCCGGGCAAGAACCTTCAACAGTCTGTTGGTTTGAACAACCCACAGAATTAGCCCTCGAAAAAGCCCAAAGTCTACTGGCTGATCTCGGAGCTCTAGACATGGATGGATCCATAACGAACCGAGGGAGGGAAATGGCCGCTTTCCCTCTGCACCCACGTCATGCCCGAGCATTGCTCGAAGCTCGAGATCGAGATTGCCTTCCTGCCGTTGCCCTTGCTTTGGCTCTAAGTCAAGATCGTCCGATTTTGCTACCTTTGCGCGATAAACGCCTCGAGAAAGAGCGGGAAGATCTTTTAGATGCCGATCAAGATGAAATCGCCACTGATTTTTTTCGTGTGCTGCGTGCTTGGAGTTTAGTAGCCGAACGAAACTTCGATCCTTCGCTCTGTCGAGATATCGGCATCCATGCAGGCCGTTGCCGAGATGCCTCCCGCCTTTCTCAACGCTATCTGTCTCTTGCCGGCATAAACCACGATGACGATCTGTCATGCTCTCCTGCAGACTTAGCTAAATGCCTGTTGTGCGCTTTTCCCGATCATATCGGCAAGCGTCGCAACTCAGGGATGCTCGTATATGCTCTTTCAAATGGAAAAAATGGCGAGCTTCGTCGGCAGAGCGCCGCCCGCGATGCCGACCTTCTTGTTGCCGCGGAATTAGATGAAATTGAAATGCGCGGAGACGTGGGCCTCGTTTTGAGTCTCGCCACGGAGATTCGCGAGGAGTGGCTCGAGGAAATATTTCCAAAAAGTTTTTCACATCGAGAGGAAACTCATTTTGACGAAGAATCCCGAATTGTTGTATGCCGACGGATTAAAAAGTTTCGCGACCTCGTTCTCTCGGAGGAAAAATCCGGGGAACCCACTTCCGAGGATGCTGCTCGCGTTCTTGCTGCGGAAGTCTTGTCAGGGCGTTTGCGGCTAAAGCATTGGAATGCCAAATGCGATCGTTTTGTAGCGCGCATAAACTTTGCCGCGACCCAATGTCCTGAGCTTGAAATTAAGCCTATCGACGATGCCGCCCGTCGCCTGGTGCTAGAGCAGTTTTGCCTCGGCGACAAAAGTTGGCGCTCTGTTCGCAACAAGGATGTATTTCCCTTTCTGTGCGAATGGTTATCACGCGAACAACGAACCGCGTTGGATCAACTTGTTCCGGAGGAGATCAATCTTCCCGCCAGGAAAAGCCCTGCTCGACTTCGCTTCGACGAGGATGGCGAAGTTACCCTCGCCGCCACCGTCCAAGACTTGTACGATCTCGACAACACGCCGACGATTGCCAGTGGAAACTATCTTTTGCGAGTAGAGGTACTGGCTCCCAATCGCAGACCCGTTCAAGTGACTCGTGACCTTGCCGCCTTTTGGAAAGATTCTTATTCGACGATTAAGAATGAGCTTGCAGGTCGATACCCCAAGCACGAATGGCGCTGAAATTCCGCCTGGAGCGAACTCCTCTGCGACACTTGTTCGAGTCTATATACTGGCGGATTGGTGGTCTGTCTAACGATGCGAAACGAGCTGAAAGAGGTCGATACGGAGAGTGGCTTTCTCGTAGATTCCTGAAGGGCAAAGGCTACTATGTTCTCGTCGCAAACTGGCGTAACCCCATGGACCGAAGAGATGAAATCGACCTGATCTGCAAAGATAAGGAGGTGCTGGTTTTCGTCGAGGTACGAGCTCGTTCGACCTCTTCTCTTGTTTCCGGTTACGATAGTCTTTCTCCTCGTAAGAGAAAAGTGCTTCTCAGGGTCTGCAAGGGTTATCTCAACCAACGGAAGCAAAGGCCGGATCACTTCCGTTTAGACGTAATTGAAGTCGATTTACCTTCTGGCGCCAAAGGCAAACCGGAAATTTTTCACCACGAAAACGTTGCGTTGTTCCCCCCTCGATTTCATTAGATAACTGTTAATCTTAAAATTTATGTCACAAGAATTATCTTCTACTCGACAAAGTCGGGATTCGAGTCGTAAGGCTCCACCGACTATTATTGTTATTTTCGGAGCATCGGGCGACCTCACAGCCCGTAAGCTTTTGCCCGGACTTTACAATCTTGGATTTGACGGTTTGCTCTCCGAGCATTTTCACCTTATCGGATATGGGCGAAGCGAACTGTCCGACGAAGCTTTTCGCCAGAGCATGCGAGATGCCATTTGGAAGCACTCCCGCCGGCCTCTTAATGAAGAGATTTGGGGGCAAATATCCGGCAACCTCCACTACCATGCAGGCCCTTACGACGCACCGGATTCTTTCGACCGACTTAGCAAACGCATCGGTGCAATCGAAAGTTCGATCGGGACCGAAACGCAGTGCCTTTTTTATGTTTCGACTCCGCCAAACGTTTTTAAGCCTATCTTGGAGAACCTTGGAAATTCAGGTTTGGCTCGTCGCCACAGGCGAACTCCTGCCTCCTCAAAGGTCGTAATCGAAAAACCATTTGGTCGTGATCTTTCTTCCGCGCAGGAACTTAATGCGATTATAAATCGAAGATTTGACGAGTCCCAAGTATACCGCATCGACCACTACCTTGGGAAGGAAACCGTACAGAGTCTTCTCGTACAGCGCTTTGCAAACTCCATTTTTGAGCCGATATGGAATCGCCGTTACGTGTCTTGCGTTCAGGTCACTGTGGCGGAGACCATAGGAATTGGGTCGCGAGGAGGCTATTATGACCGAAGTGGCGCATTAAGGGACATGGTCCAGAACCATGTCATGCAATTGCTTGCTCTTACTGCAATGGAACCGCCCTCTTCTCTCGACCCCGAAGCGATTAGAGACGAAAAAGTAAAGGCTCTCAGTGCGATTCGCCCACTCGATCTCGACGGAGATGATACCGATGTCGTTCGTGCACTCTACAAGGAAGGCTTGGTTGGAGGCGAGAAAGCGGTCGGCTACCTACAGGAAGAAGGTATCCCCGAAGATTCCTCTACCGAAACCTACACGGCGATTCGTTTGTATCTTGATAATTGGCGATGGAAAGGCGTTCCGTTCTATCTCCGTTCGGGTAAGCGCATGTCGCGCAAAGCCAGCGAAATTACGGTTCAATTTAGTCGACCACCCGCAATCCTCTTTGGTGAGGGAGACCGTTTTGACATATCTCCTAATTCTCTAGTTATACGCATTCAACCGAACGAAGGCGTTACTCTCACCCTAAATTCGAAAAAACCCGGACTTGCGACTCGACTCCAACCAGTCGAACTTTCCTTTGGTTATGACACGACCTTCGGTTCTGATACACCGGAGGCTTACGAGCGTCTCATCCTCGATGCTATGAACGGAGACGGAACTCTCTTTATTCGAGGAGATGAAACGGAAACTTCTTGGAGTCTCCTCACGCCCGTGCTTGAGCACTGGGCTGAAAGCGGAACCAAAGGACTCCGCACCTATGCGGCGGGGACATGGGGACCACTCGATGCAGACAAACTACTCATCAGAAACGGTCATGAATGGCAAGTTTCCGGCACTTGAAAATGGGAATGTCCTAGCTAAGGTGCTCAAATCGGATGGTAACACATAAGAACGACAGGATCTGTGCAGTCCGTCGCAAAAAATCAGAGATGATATAACAAGTGACTACTCGATGAAACACCTAGAATCTGATCTCCTGAAAATTGTCCATGTTTCTGCATGGCAAGATTGTGAGATCAATTCCATTAGGTCAGAATGTTTGAAAAAGAAAGTATCCCCTCACCAAGCCGAACTGATAAGATATCGGAGAAATTTCTCATTGGTTCTTGAAAGAATTCGATCGATGCGTCAATTGAGGCAGTTGAAAACTCAACCTGCCAAGAACTAGCGGGGATAGTTCCCTTTTAAATTTAAAAATCATGGACGATAATCTTTCAGAAATTGGTCTCATAGGCTTGGCCGTCATGGGGCAAAACCTTGCCTTGAACATTGCGGATCACGGATTTCGCATCTCAGTTTACAACCGAACCTCATCCAAGACAAAAGCCTTCGTGGAAAGCAATCCGGATACTCCCGGAGGCCTTGTTGATTGCGAATCACTCGAGAAGTTGGTATCATCGATTCAGCGACCCAGAAAAATAATTCTTTTAGTGCAGGCGGGAGAAGCAACTGATGCGGTGATAAATTCTCTTCTGCCTCACTTGGACAAAGGAGACATTATCATTGATGGGGGCAATGCCAAGTGGACCGATACAATCCGTCGCGAAAAAGAGCTCAAGGGGAAAGGCTTTCATTTCATCGGTTCAGGAGTTAGCGGTGGTGAAGAGGGCGCTCGCTTCGGGCCATCTCTCATGCCGGGAGGCGATTTGGAGGCATGGGCGACACTCGAACCCATTTGGCAGTCAATCGCCGCAAAAGTTGATCCTGAGAATGGAAAACCTCTTGAGGGCGCCGAACCCGGCAAACCGATTGAAGGCGGTTTCCCCTGCTCGGCCTATATTGGGCCAAACGGTGCCGGCCATTATGTTAAGATGGTTCATAATGGCATAGAGTACGGAGACATGCAGATGATCTGCGAGGCCTATGACTTGATGCAACGCCTTCTCGATCTAACTCCGCTGGAAATGGGAGAAATCTTTGACGACTGGAATAAGGGATCACTTGATTCCTTTCTCATAGAGATTACGGCAGACATTCTCAAACAAGCAGACCCTCGCACTGGCAAACCTTTCGTCGATATCGTGCTGGATACTGCTGGTCAAAAAGGAACGGGGAAATGGACCTCTGTCAACGCCCTCGACATGGGCGTGCCCGCCCCAACTGTATCAGAAGCCGTGTTCGCTCGCTGCCTAAGCGCCGTAAAAGAGGAACGGGTGGCAGCCGAATCCGTGTTGTCGGGACCTGAGCACTCTTTCTCGGGAGACAAGGTGGAATTCGTCAAGGCCATTCGTGACGCACTCTATTGCTCAAAGATCTGCTCGTACGCCCAAGGTTTTCAGCTCATGCGCGAAGCTCAAAACGAATACGACTGGGAACTGAACTTCGGTGAAATTGCCCAAATTTGGCGAGGTGGATGTATCATACGGGCCGCCTTCCTGCAAAAAATCACCGAGGCCTACGAGCGAGATCCTTCTTTAGCTAATCTCCTGCTCGACCCCTACTTCCGCGATTCTATTGCCGCCGCTCAAGCCAATTGGCGGAAAGTCGTGGCCACCGCCGCCGAACATGGTGTGCCGATTCCCACTTTTGCCTCCGCACTAGCCTACTATGACGGCTACCGCTGTGCCCGACTTCCCCAAAACCTGCTTCAAGCGCAGCGAGATTATTTTGGCGCCCATACCTATGAACGTACGGATGAGGAACGAGGGAACTTCTTCCATATAGATTGGCCCGAGTCCGAACGCGTAGAGCTTGCCACTTAGACTTTTGTCTAAGTATGGGGAAAGAGTTACCCCCTAGACTTTTGCCTCGAGGTAAATCTTCCGCACACACGAAAGATCGTGCCCCATCGATTCGCTGTTCACGCAGTAGTCGTATTCTCCATTTTGGGCTACTTCAGCTCTGGCCGTAGCCATACGGCGTTCGATTTCTTCTTCGGAGTCAGTACCCCGGCTAGTTAGTCGACGTTTCAACTCTTCCAAGTTTTTAGGCATCAAAAAAATCGTCCGAAGTTTACCCGACAAGAACCGATCCGTCTCGCTCGCCTTTCGAAACGCTTCGAAACCTTGAACATCTACGTTCAACAGAAGATCAACGCCCATTTCCAATCGTTTTCTGATCTCGCTTTTCAATGTGCCATAACGTCGCCCATGCACCAATGCATGTTCGTAAAACTCACTTTCCGAAACCTTTCTTTCAAACTCTTCAATAGACAGAAAGTGATAATCCACTCCGTCTAGCTCTCCCTCTCGAGGGGCTCGCGTTGTAGCCGTAACCACTCGTTCTAGGCTGGGGCCGAATTCCGCCAACAAACTCTCGCAAACCGTAGTCTTACCAATTCCCGCTGGTCCGGAAACAAGAAGTACAATTCCGCACGAACCAATATCGTTCATTAATATCCAAAAGCTATAGCGCCCAGTAACAAACCATAAGCCGCCATCGACACCCCAAGAATACGAAGGCGCGGGCTAGGGACATAGAGCCAGTTTAAGAAATCCCTTAACCGATAAGGCCAAGCGCCAAGGTAAAGGGCTATTGCAATCCCGACATATACGATAGAAACCATAAACAGTCGACTCTCGGGTTCTTGCATAAAAGCAGCATCCAAAGCTTCTCTCGAATAGAACAAAACTAAGATCGAAGCACCCCTAACGGCCAGAAAATCGGGAAGGAATTTAAAAGACATCACAAGCAACGCCACGGTAATAAAAGCGATCAACACCTTGTGCTCACCAAAATCCGATTCGCTAAGATGCAAAATGTGCCGGTACAAGAACCAAGCTGCTGCAATCGTCATCGTCGCAATCGCGGTGATCTTCGACCGTGGAAAACCCTTTACGATAGGTTCCGAAGTTGCTGGGTTCCAAACCAAGTAGGCACCTAATGCCAAAAGAATGCAGCCAGTGAACAAAGTATTAAAAAAGAGATCCATAAATACAGTTTCTAATTAACGGAAGACAACTCTTCCAAAGTCTGTTCGGTTAGAACAGGAATACCATGCAGAACCGTTACGGTCGCTTCCTCAATCTTAACGTCAAGTAATTGGCCGACCATCCGTTTGCTTCCGGGGAAAATCACTTTGCAAAATCCTCGCGTACGACCGATGTACTTGCCCTCACCTTTGCGGGCCGGTCCTTCGACTAAAACTTGCTGAGAAGTACCGACCAATGATTCGTTTCGCAATAGCGAGCTCTTTTCCAAAATACGAAGCAATCCCTGATTGCGGGCTTCCTTCGTGTCTCGAGGTATCTGGTCTGCCATGTCTGCAGCCTTCGTACCCGTACGGATGCTGTACTTGAAAATAAAGGCCATTTCGAATCCCACGTCTTCAAAAAGAGTCTTGGTTTGTTCAAAGTCATTCTCCGTTTCTCCGGGAAAACCGACAATAATGTCAGTGCTCAGGTGAATATCCGGCACTGATTCGCGCAAAGAATCGACAATGCGAAGAAATTTCTCTTTAGTGTATGGTCTGTTCATCGCTTTCAGAATGCGATTAGAACCACTTTGAACGGGCAGGTGTGCATATTCGCACAATTTGGGCAATTCACGGTAAGCATTCACCAAGTCCTTCCCATAGCCTACGGGATGTGGGGAGGTGAAACGAATGCGTTCCAAAGAGTTTACTTCGTGGATCGCCTCCAACAATTGAACAAAAGGACTTTTCCCTTTGGAATAAGGTATTTGCCCGCGACCATAGGCATTCACAATCTGTCCAAGTAGAGTGACTTCACGCGTGCCAGTCGATACCAATTCCTCCACTTCTGCCACAATATGCTCAATGGGACGATAGCGTTCTTCGCCACGTGTCTTTGGAACGATGCAGAATGCGCAGTTCATATTGCATCCCTGCATTATCGAAACAAAGGCTGAAACCTTGAGCTGATCTGGCGTATGCTCACGGATTTCATTTTGCGAATCCTGCTCATCTCCCAAGTCAATGACTGTTTGCGGGGAAGGACCTAAACCCGTAATTGTTGACGCCAGATTGTCGAGATGATCTGGAATGCGATGAATTTTTTGAGTTCCGACAATAAGGTCTAAATCCGGCAGTCGATCCAACAGATCTTCGCCATGGTTTTGAGCCATACATCCCATAATCCCAAACACAAAGTTAGGGTTTTTCTTTTTACGAGAGGCGAGATAGCCGGCTTTGCCAATCGCTTTTTGTTCCGCCTGATCCCTAACGCTGCAAGTGTTTAGAAGAACAATGTCCGCAGTTTTTTCATCATAGACAATAGAATAACCGCGAGCTCGCAACTTGGAGGAAACAGCCTCCGAGTCACGCTCGTTCATCTGGCAACCATAAGTCTTGATGTAAACGCGATTCATTCGAGAGCAACGAAAGGGTCAAAAGGATAAGTCGACTGGTTAGACGGTCAATCGCTAACATTATCTCACGACCATGTGCGAATCTTATCCTCCGGTACATAATTCAACAACTGTTGTGTCATGAAATCGTTTATCTCGAGCCTCTCGTCGCAGGTATGGGAAACCACACCATTCTTATGCTCGAAATCGCGATAAACCAATTCCTCGGTAGGTCTTGCCTGAGCCATTCTTCGAAAATAATCGCCGTTCATCCGAAAAGTTCCGACAGTAACGTCTCTTAACTGTTCCATTGGAAATTTGCAAAATATCTCGTTTATCAAATCTGAATATCCCTCTCGCCATCCCTCCACGGGGATAACCGGGTCAAAGCAAAGGCGGATACCCCAACCATGCGAAGCAGCCATCAAGGCGTCCTCAATACGCCTGCGTGTGACCGGGGCACCCTTTTCATAACTTTTCCCGACGGCGTGAGGAGACAAGGTCCAAGCCAAGAGTACGCGATCGTTAGGAGGTAAATCCTGAATTGCCGAAAAGTTTGCACTCTTTGTCCGGATTTCAATATCAAACCCGGAATGGTCTTCCAAAAAACGTATCCATTCTCGACAAACCCCTGATACCTTTTCGAAAGCCAGTAAATCGCAATCATGTGATATGCTGAGTAATACTGGTTTCTGCTTATTTTCTCTTTTGGAAATAAAATCAGTTATAGAAGAGAAATAATCTTCTAGATTAACAAACTGAACCAAGTTTGCAGAGGAGAACATACCCTGTAGGTAGCAATAAGAACAATCGTACAGACAATTTAGCATTAACGCAGTGTAGAAATAATCTACTTCATCTCCCTCCTGCACGAAGTGACTCCCGTCGTAAATGTAATCAGACTTTTTTTTAGCTAGAATCAGTTTTTGGCTTAGTTTCTGAGCTGCGAAACTCTGGTTTCTGCGATTAAAAACCTCTTTGTAGTTATTAATAAAGATTATTTCAGCACGGGGGAAACTTTCAATAATTCTAATAGTCGTAGGATAGTCCTTCGCACCGTGCTCAATATATATATGAGAGAATGGTTTATTGAGCCAATTCACGACAAAGGTTTCTAAATGCTATGTTACGATCAGTTTTGGAGGTTGGTTGCACCTGTTCGGAATTGTCTATGATCAATCCAAAATCAGCACCACGTAAATGTGCGCCAATCGCTGTTCGGTTTAGTTTGTGAGCTTGTGTCTTCGTTAATCTCCAAGATTTTGATATCGCGTCGACGGATTCCTGGAAATTAGCAGGAATTTTTGGAGGAGAAATAATAACTGACCTACAAATGCGTTCTAAAAAAATAGAGATTTCAGAAATCCTTAAATGAATTAAATCCTCAATCACTTTGATGCTTTGCTTTGAGACATTTAAATAATCTGAGACTATTTTTATGCAATGGATGGAATGGGGCGGTAGAAAATGGGCCGCTGCTTGAAAGAATCCCGCAGACTCCATATCCACTACCTCGGCTAGAGGATCGAAATTCATAACCTTTCGGTCCTGTACCGGCAAATCGTGGCATTGAATCGCTGATTCTTTCCACTGATGGGAAATCAAAGGGTCCGGAAAGAAATCTCGACCTGTGCACATCTCTCGAATCCGATTCACATAACGCATTTCCCCGATTTCGTGTTTGGAATCCCCAGAACCACAGAGACCAAAGTTGAGAGCTGATTCATAATCACCGTTCAGGCAAAAGGCTTTTGTCGTAGAGATGGCGGATGCAATTCTTCCAACGCCTGTAATAATCAAAGTAAACTTATCATTACGATATTCCCCATGAGAGTAAAACTTGAGATTTAAGGCAGAAGCAAGCGGCCGAGCTTCAACTGGCAACGCAGCAACCAACAATACGGGACGCTTTTTTTTAAATTCACTCAAGACACCCACTCCAGCAATTGATCCAATTCGTGAATAATAGGGGAACCGGTTTGAGCTAGTTTTTTCTCTGAATGATGACCTTTCGAGAAAAGCAGGCAATCAATGCCCAAAGCTTGTGCGACTTCATAATCATGCAAAGTGTCTCCAACGAGCAAATACCTTTGATCCTTCAACACTGAAGTGTTCATAAAGCTTGTTGCTCGATCTATCTTTCCATCAGCGTAGATATTTGTAGTGCCGACGACGGCAAAAAAGAAATCATGTAGATTATGATGCCGAACAAAAGATTTCACATGATCTTCCTTACCCGCCGAAAGCAATGATTGATATACCCCAAGCGAGTCTATTGTTGAAACGACTTCCCTTGCGTATTTCTGCAGAGGGCATTCTTTCCAGTGAATATGATACTTTTCGATAAAATAAGATGAGATGTCAGTGAACTCTGCCCCTTTGTCTGGCAACCCAAGACTTTTGTAATATTCTCGGACGGGAAAATCAAATTGCTCTCGATACTCCTCTATCAAAAGTTCAGGCAACCCTCTAGCCTCTAGGATTTCATTTACAATCGAGACGCATAATTCGGCATCGTCGATGATGGTTCCGTTCCAGTCCCAGATGATGTGAGAATACTTTTTTATAAGAAATTCGCTTTCGCCATTAAGAAAAACAAGCCTAGCTCAAAGCCTATGAAAGCTTTTGAATAATTGCGATGCATGCTTGTTGACCTTTTCCCAACCGAGCAAGCTTTTCTTCCGAGTCGCACCCCAGTGGTATTCGCCCGTTTCACCGTTTGCTGGAAGTACGCGATGACAGGGAATGAGGATTGCCACAGGATTTGCCCCAACTGCGGTTCCAACCGCCCTAGCCATACTCTTCCCTCCAAGTGACTCGGCAATTGTTCCGTAACTCACGGTCTGGCCCAAAGGCACCTGGAGCAAGGCATTCCAGACCATAAACTGAAATTCAGTTCCTCGCGGAAGCAAGGTGCTTCCCTTGCCCAATTGCTTTTCGTTAAAGGCACATTGCAAAGCTTTGGGAATGGCAATCGGAGTTCCAAAAAGGTTCTTTTCAATGAATTCTAGTTCCATCACAGCATTATGTTCACATGCAATCCGGACACATCCGGCGACTGTCTCTGCAAAAAAGATATCCATTGATAGGTAATAGACCTTGCCGTTTTTTTTCACAGATTCAACACAGTAAAGAAACGGACATGAACACTTGGAAAATTGCAGTCGGTCTCTTCCTCTTCTCGTCTCTCACCGTCTTTGGAAAGACCGTTGTTAAACCAGTGGAACACGAGAAGGTTCCTTTCCGAGTACATGTCTTCGAGGATTACGAAACGGACATTGAAAAACGGTGGTGGTTGCGAGGGGAACCCATCCGAAAAAGTCTGCCCCTTGGTTTATCGGAATCATTACCAAATAAAAGAGCATGCCGATCGACCGAGACAAAAGATTTCGACCGAAAGATGGGCGACCGATCCAAGACCTATCAGGCAGTAATATTTAATCCTGTGCCTGGCCCACCGATGGCGGGCAACACGCATTTGAGCTTTCGTTGCCAATTGAAGAGAACGGATGTCCTTCGCTGCCAAATATACAGTTTATCAAAAGGCTATCATCGGCATCTTGTGCTAAGGAATTTGCCAAGAGACAAATGGCAGGCGTTGACGGTAGACATGACCGCAGCAAGAAGACCAGACGGAAGCGGAGGTCCACTGGAAAAGGACGAACGCATAGACGACATCCAGTTCTATGTTGAAGAGGGGGCAGAGGTGTCGGTGGATGACGTCGTGCTCTTCGAACCTGCCCGCATTGGAGAAAAGGAAGCCTTTCCAAGACGGTTCATTTTCACTGGCTGGTTTGATACGGGAAAACAAGGAAAAGGCCATGAATGGCCCGGCGACTTCGACATCGTCTTGCACGAAAAGCCACTTGCATGGGATGCCGCCAAGGCCGTTCAAGACGTAGCAACGGGAAACCCGTGGCTTCGAGTGAACTTGCGGGGTGTACGCCCACTAAGCGAAAGAAACCGTCTGCGTTTCCGATGTAACACCTCGGCCAAGGAAATCCAAGTAAGCTTGCACGACACCGTATCGAACAAGGCTTGGGAAGATGTAGTCAAGGTTTCAAAGCAAGGAATCTGGCAAAACGCTGCAGTGGATTTTCAAGTCAAGAAAGGTTCTCGGGCAACGGACATCATATTCCGTATCCCCACAGGGGAGAACCTGCAAGTGGACGATCTCTTACTCTATGAACCCGACGAATAAAGTTTTTCCAATTGTCACTTAGCCGTTTGACCTAGGTTATTCGAGAACCCAGTTTAAAATAATGAAGATTTGCGCTTTGTTCTCTTTGTCTGCAATGGGAATGCTTCCTTTGACAGCTGCCCCCGGAGAACCACTTTTTCTCGAAACTTTGGAGACGAAAATATCCCACATTTCCACCGACAACTCCATCAAGTACGACTACGACATCGTCTATGTTCGTGCCCAACGAGCGGGCGACGAAAAACACAAGCGCTACTACGCTGACTTTTCACAGCCCATCACCATGGAACCAGGGGCAGATCTCATGCTTCTTCACCCGGACGGTTCCGAGGAACTGCTCGTTGCAGGGGGGCTAGGCTCAGTTACGGACCCCGTGGTTTCCTTCGACGGAAAGTGGGTCTATTACGTCAAGATTCACTACCTCGAAAAACGCAGTCAATGGAATCCTCCCGCCCAAGGCGCCGACATCTATAAGATCAATCTTAAATCGCGAAAAATCGTACAACTTACGGACCAAACCTTCGAGCCAAACCTAGGGGCGGCAAATTGGGCAACAGACTTTCGCACCCCCGAAAAAGGGAAAACCTATTATGAATACGGTGTCTACAACATGGGACCCTACCCTTTGCCAAACGGCAAAATCATTTTCACAAGTAACCGCCACGGTTACAAACCATCCAACGGTTATCCCGCAATCGCCCTGCAGTTGTTTGTTATGGACGACTCCGATAAGGGGCTGGGCAAAAACATCGAGAAAATCGGCCACCTCAACGTCGCAGGAGCTCTGCACCCGGTAGTCCTTCGCGATGGTCGCGTAATATTCAGCAGCTTGGAATCGCAAGGTATCCGCAGCCGAATATCGTGGGGTATCTGGAGCATTCATCCCGACGGAACCTATTGGGAACCCGTCATCAGTGCATTCGATCCCGGAGGAGCCTCAAACGGCTTTCACTTTCAGACCCAGTTGAGTGATGGGTCTATTGTCATTGAGGAATACTACAACCAAAACAACAGTGGCTTTGGGGCCTATGTAAAGCTTCCCGAGCATCCCCCTTCGGGACAACCTGCATTCGGTCCCGGTGATCGCAAGGATCCCCGCAACAAACCATGGCGCTTTGGCCGTCACTACAATGGGAAAGGCCGTTGGTATCGAATGGCATTTATGCCAACAGGCTCGGTTTCGATGACGCCTTTTGCCCTCAATGGGGAAGGTCCCGCCGACCCTTCGGTATTGGCTGAGAAGAAATCGCCCAAGACGGGTAAGTTCACCCACCCATCGGGAGCCCCCGACAACCACATGCTGACCATTTATTCGCCTGGGCCGGTCAATCACCAGTACGCTTACCTGCCTCAACTTGACGGGGGCATTTACCTCTTGAAAAACGGGGAAGTGATCGATGAACCCGGAAAACTCCTGCTAATCAAGAATGATAACAAGTACAACGAGTCCTGGCCTCGAGCCGTGGTTCCATATGAAAGGATCTATGGAGTAAAGGAACCCGCCGACCTCCCCGCCTTGGCCAACGATGGCTCGGAATCCAAGGATTTGCCCGAAAGTACGCCATTTGGCTTCGTCGGCGGTTCGAGCCTATATAAAAGAGGCAGCTATCCCGACGGCACCGTACCGGAAGGTTCCGTAACCGCGTCCTATCCGGGCGGTAAGGATCCATGGAAAGGCTTGGATGCGTTCACTAGTCACGGAAACGGCATGCCCATTAACTGGCACAACCAAGGAGCCGATGCCGGGCTCTATGAAAACGAAGCCATTCATGCCATTCGCATTCTCCTGATGGATCCAACCACGGATCGTCATAGAGGAGACAAGCAAGGCCGTTTGTTCTACAACCATGCCAGCGAAAGATTGCGTATCGCGGGAGAAATACCCGTGCGGAAATTCAAGCAGGATGGTTCTCAATCAAAGGATCCCGACGGCAATCCCGATACTAGTTTCATGGCCAAGATTCCCGCCGACACGCCCTTTACTTTCCAAACAATCGACAAGCGAGGAATGGTCCTCAACTCCTCGCAAACTTGGCACCAACTTCGACCCGGGGAAATACGCAACAACTGCGGCGGATGTCATGCTCACAGCCAAAACCCAACGGATTTCACCCTCACTCTCGCATCCAAGTCCGACTATAAAGTTTGGGACTTGGTAACATCAACACCCCTCGTTACCTCGAAAAAACACGATCACACCAATAAACGCTGGGACACGAAAGAATCCAGCGGTTTGCGATACTCAAAGAATGAGATCTACAACGTCGAGTACTTCCGAGATGTGAAACCCATCTTGGACCGAAGTTGCGTGGCTTGTCATACGAAGAAATGGCAGAAGCCGGCGGGCAAGCTCGTCCTCGATGCGGACAACGAGGATAAACAGTTCGGGCATATCGGGAAATTTCCCGGCACCTACTACCGCTTGGCCCTCGATGAAAAGGCGGAGTTCGGCCACAAACCATTCGGTTACGACAGTTGGGGTTATCCGAACGCTTCACGCTATATACGTAAAATGCAGGCTCGGCGCAGTCTCCTCACATGGAAAATATTCGGTGACCGTCTGGATGGCTTTTCTAATGACGACCATCCTTCCGAACCAGAGCCCGGTTCGGGCAAGCTCGTCCTGAGAGGTGTGGAAATGGACGGCAAAAATTATCGTGCGAAATGGGATTTGGACTACCTCGGGAAACGCATGCCGCCACCTTCCGCCGTAGCTGGAACCTACGAAGCCCCCAACGGCAAATCCATCAAGGTGCCGGATCTAACCGAGGAGGATCGCTTCACCCTCGTCCGCTGGATCGACCTCGGCTGCCCGATCGATCTCGATTTCGATCCCGACAATCCGAAAGAAAGAGGTTATGGCTGGATGCTGGACGACGCACGCCCCACCCTCACGCTCTCCCATCCACTGCCAGGCGACAACTCACCTCTTGAGCGGATCCTTCTAGGTGCCCACGACTATGACTCAGGTCTCGACTTGCCGAGCTTGTCCGTGGTCGCCGATTTCGACGTAGCAGGTCGCAAGTCAGGCGAAGATCTTGCTTCTCTCTTCAAGCCCAAGTCCCAAGGCGTCCATGAGCTTCGTCTCCCAAAAACCATCAAGCAACTCAAACAGGGACGCCTCGTCGTGACCATTCGCGACAAACAAGGCAACCAAACGAAAATCGACCGCGTTTTCTCCATTGGAAGAAAAAAAACCGCTTTACGATAATCACTTTTTGCGGCTCCTTAACCCTTGCAACGGCACCTAGTTGCACGCTAAAATATATTCGATGAAATCCCCGACCATAGCCAGTTTCCTGTTCGTCGCATGCTTTGCGACGGCAACTACCGCATGGACCGAGGAAACGGCGGAAGGATTGGCTTTCTTCGAAAAGAAAATACGTCCTGTCTTGGCTGAGAGTTGCTACCAGTGTCATTCGGCCAAGGCGAAGAAACTCAAGGCGGATCTGTATCTGGACCGCAAGGCGGGTTGGGTGCATGGAGGGGAAAACGGAACTGTCGTGGTGCCGGGAAAACCCAGTGAAAGTCGTTTGCTTACGGCCATTCGATACAAGGACAACGACTTGCGTATGCCTCCAAATAAAAAGTTGCCCAAGCATGTATTGTCCGATTTCGAAACATGGATCGCTATGGGAGCTCCAGATTCTCGAGACGCACCCATGGAAGTTGCTCATGAAAGCAGTGGACCACAAAGCAAGAGCTTGGAGGAAGGTCGTGGATTCTGGGCTTTTCGGCCTTTGGTTGCTCCAGAACTACCAAAGGTCAACGACGGGACATGGGCTGCCGATGAGATTGACCATTTCGTCTTGGCCAACCTCGAAGAGAAGAATTTGAAACCCAACGCTCCGGCAAACAAAGCGACCTTGCTTCGACGAACCTATTTCGACCTAACCGGCCTTCCTCCTACTCACGAACAAATCGATGCCTTTCATGCAGATGACTCATCCGAAGCCTTCGCCAAGGTGGTGGACGCTTTGCTCGACTCCCCGCGCTTCGGTGAACGATGGGGACGCCACTGGTTGGACGTGGCCCGCTATGCCGATACCACGGGTGGTGGTCGCAACTTCGCATTCCCTAATGCTCCCCGTTACCGAGAATATGTTATCCGGAGCTACAACGAGGACAAACCATTCGATCGATTCGTGAAGGAACAGGTTGCGGGCGACCTGCTTCACTCCTCCACAGATGCCGAGTACAACGAGAACCTCACGGGGTCGGGCTTCCTCGCCCTAGGACCACACAACTACGAACTGCAGGACAAGGCCTTGCTGCGAATGGAGATCGTGGACGAGCAAATCATCGCCGTGGGACGGGCTTTTCTAGGAGTTACCATGGGGTGCGCCCGTTGCCACGACCACCCCTTCGATCCCTTTCCCACCGACGAATATTATTCCCTCGCTGGAATATTCCGGAGCACGGACAGTTCGGTGCCCGGCAACGTGGCCAATTTCATCGAACGTGAACTCCGAGACGAATATGCCAACATTAGGGAAAAGCACTCCGAAATGCAAAAGACTTGGGAAGCCGACCTGAAGCAAGCGGAGAACAAACTGAAATCTCTGGGTGGTAAAGCCAGTTCCGGCAAAGACCCCGCAAAGTCCCTTGATCCCAAGAAACTTGAGGGCATTGTGGTCGATGACGATGAAGCCAAAATCGTTGGAGAATGGGTTTCCTCCACTTCCAACACAGGTTATGTCGTGACCCTTGACATTCACGATTCGGCTATCAGCAAAGTCGTGAAATCGTGCACCTGTCCCGCCAGGAAACCAAGGTCCGTGAAATAGGAATGCCAGTTTGCCTACACCATGGTGACAAATCGCGCCCAAAACGTCCCGGACTCCATCATTCATGACCTCGGTGACACAGACGTATGACTCGT
>JACKQG010002079.1_pt1 | contig 26661 bp, 23 predicted proteins | sample 8237621 | NCBI WGS metagenome assembly JACKQG01 (sample SAMN15677084, study PRJNA649215) | marine metagenome | biome: marine; feature: Black Sea; material: saline water; isolation source: suspended particulate matter (SPM) from the Black Sea western gyre | collected 2013-06-09/2013-06-10 | depth... | reverse complement strand
CCGCGGTTTTGGTGTCCGCCTCTACGCGTTTCACCAGCACGCGGTCATGCAGTGGCTTAAGCTTCATCGTTCGTTCTCCATGAACTCGTTTGATTTTCAAAGATTTAGGCTGCGCTGTTAGCACTCGCCTGTTATGAGTGCCAGTGATTTAGGGGGGATCGCCCGTCCTGTCAAGGCCGCCGCCCGTGTTTTATTCGTTAACAGTCTTTACGGTGTTTTATGGACCGGCCCATCAGCGTTCGGTAACACCGGGGTGGCGCGCCACCACGGAAGCGTCCCAGATGGCGATCAGGCGCGAGCGGAACCTAAAGGTCATCAACGGTTCGGCGAGAAGGATCGGCTTGTCGTGATAGGCGATGATCCTGCCCTTCGGATGGGTCTTGATGAAATTCGCCGTGTCGGGGCTGAACATGCCGACCTGGGCAATCGGTTTGGTCAGGCGGCCCAGGAAATTGTACTGGCCGTGGTACTTGCTGTAGTTGGCCAGCGGTACGCCCTGTTTCTGCCACTCGGCCAGTTGCATGGCCACGGGTTTAAGGTCGTAAACGGCCCTCAGAACGGGGCGCATGGCGAGATGGCTGGCCACCACCACCACCGCGCTCAAAGAGCCGATCACGGCGATGCGCGCCGGCAGCGCCCAGCGCCCGGACGTAAACGCGCCCAGGCCCGCAGCAACGATCACCAGCCCCCATGGCGCGGCGACCATACCCAGCCACGGCGGCATTGCAGCGGGAAGCGGCCAACCATGCAGACCGGTCAGGGCGACACCCAATCCCAGAACAAACAGGCCCGGCAGCACCGGGTCCCAGGCGGATTTTTTGTCCTCCGCCTCCACAGCCGTCAACAGGCGGACCAGAACCAGAGCAATCGCCGGCAGCTCGGGCAGCAGATAATGCGGCTGCTTGCCGCTGATCAGGGAGAACACAACGAACGCCGGCACGATCCAGGCAATGCAGAAACGGAGACCGCCGTCCTTGTTCCCGTCCTTGAAACGCCGCCCGGCTTTAGAAACGGCCCGCCAGATGGGCGGCCAGATCAGCCACGGCAGCAGCATTACGGGCAGCACCACCATGTACCACCACCAGGGCCGGGCATGGGCGAAGGAACTGGTCACCCGGCCCGCCGACTGGCCCCAGAAAATAGCCTCGCGGTATGCCTCGACGCCGGCGATGCCGGCCGGGATCGCCCAGGCCAGCCCGATCGCGGCGCCTAATAGCACTGCCCCCAAAATGCCCGCGTACCAGCGCCCCCAACCGGCGGAACCACCTTGCAGATGACGTCCCCATAGCGGCGCCATTAGCGCCACCGGCAGGATATGCAGCAAAATCGCCGGCCCCTTGGTCAGCACGCCGAGGCCGATCCCGAGGCCCATCAGGGCGAACCCGGTCCAGGGTTTCGAGGCCCACGCCCGCACCACGCCGAGCAGGCCCAGCAGCGTACAGAAGGCCAGGATCATGTCGAACATGGTCAGCGTCGTATAGAGCGACCAGAAAAGCCCGCCGAAGGCGACCAGCGGCGCGTACAGGGTGATCGGGGCGTTATCCTCACCCGGCCACAAGACGCGGGCCAGCCGGGCCGTCAGGAAAAGACTGGCCAGCCCGAACAGCGGCGCCACCAGACGGGGCCACCAGTCGTTGACGCCGAAGACGCCCCAACCCAGGTTAATCAGCCAGAACAGCAACGGCGGCTTGTGGCTGTAGGTCTCGCCGTTGAGATGCGGCACCAGGAAATCGCCGCCGAACCACATCTCCCAGGCGACTGCGAGATAACGGGTTTCGTCCATCGGCAGCAGCGGCCGGGCGAACAGCGCCGCCGCCATCACCACGAGCCACAACCCCGTCCATATCCAGGGTGTCCGAAAGGTCGAAACAGTCATCAGGAACCGGTTTCCGTACCCAGTTCGCGATCCACATCGTCATCAAAAGTCATGCCGTGACGATAGCGGCGATAGAGGTAAACGCCAAGCACACCCGACAGCACGAACAGGACGGCGGACAGGCTGATGCGGAAGGCCGGGTCAAAGCTGATGCCGCTGCCGACCAGCGCAAAGACGATGGTCTGCGGCAGGTAGCCGATCAGCGAGCCGGTAAAAAACGGCGTGGCGCGCACGCCCGACACCCCGGCAGCCAGATTGGTCGCCAGATTGCTGCCGACCGGCAAAAACCGGATCAACAAGGTCATCAACAACGGGTTGTAGCTGAGGAAAGCGTCGATGCGTTTCACCTTGGCGGGAAACTTGTGAACGACGAAACCGCGGCCGAGAAACCGCGCATAATAAAACGCCGCGACACAGCCCAGCGTCGTCGCCGCCAGCGCCATGCCCGTGCCTTCGACAAAACCGAAGGCATAGCCGCCGAGAAAGCCGATGATCTGGCGCGGCAGGCCGAGAGCCGTAAACACCAGCCCGAGACCGAGGAAGACAAAGATCCCGTTCGTCCCCCGGCCACGCACATAGGCGTCGATCCAGGCTTCGTCGAACATTGCGCCCAGCCCGGTGGACTTGAGGGCGAAACCGACCAGCACCAGCGAGACAAACAACGCCAGCCCGCGAAGCAGAACACCCGAGCTCATGCGCCAGAATCCCCGGGCTCGCCCGGTGTCTGTTCGGAGTCCCTTTGCGCCCGTAACACCCGGCGCTTCAGCCACAACACGCCGAACAGGTCGACGATGCCGACGCCCAAGCGGTCGAATAGCCCGTAATTGCTGGCCCCCCGCTCGCGGGGCCGGTGGTTGACAACAACTGAAACCACGCGCCCGCCGCCACGGATCATCAGGGCGGGGAGAAACCGGTGCATGTGATCGAACGCCGGAAGGTCCAGAAAGGCCTGGCGCGGGAAGACCTTGAGTCCGCAGCCGGTATCCGGTGTCGCGTCGCCCAGAAGGCCGGCACGTACGCCGTTGGCGATGCGCGACGACAGCCTTTTAAGCAAGGTATCGCGGCGTTTGGCCCGGTGGCCCGCGATCATCAGGCGCTCACGGTCCCGGGTCTCCGCATACGCCGCCAACAGGGCCGGAATATCGGCCGGGTCGTTCTGTCCGTCACCGTCCAGGGTCACGATCACGGCCGCGCGGGCGGCCTTGACGCCGGTGCGGATGGCGGCGCTTTGCCCGGCGGATGCGGCGTGGCGGATGACGGTCAGTTCGGGACAGGATTGTTTTTCGCGCGCCAGCGCGTCCGGCGTAGCGTCATCGCTGCCGTCGTCCACATAGACAATCTCGTAAGGCGCCCAGCCTGCAAGCCCGGAAAGCGCCGCCCGGATTTCGCCAATCAGGGGCGCGATGTTGTCGGCCTCGTTCTTCACCGGCACGACGACAGAGACGCCGGGAGCACCGCCGGTGGAACTGGATTTGGAAGCGTCTGCGGTCAAAGAATTTTGCCTGTCCGATGCAACGGAAATTCAAGGGGCTGGTATAGCGCCCGGCCCGGTCAACGAAAAGCCCTTTCCCGCCAAAACAACCGGTTTCAACCCGCCTCCTTCGCCGTCAGGCGGTCCAGCCGGAGCCGCTGGCGTTCGTCCGTCAGCCGCCGGGACGCCGCCAGGACGGCGACAAAGGTGCCGAGCCCGGTACCGCCGGCGATCAGGAAGATGATCAAAATCTGGTATTTGACCGCCTCCACCGGCTCGACGCCGGCGAGAATCTGCCCCGTCATCATGCCGGGCAGCGACACCAGTCCGGCGGCGGCCATGCTGTTGGTGATCGGGATCAGTCCGGCACGGATGGCGTCGCGCATGACGCCTCGCATGGCGTGTTTCATGTCCCGGCCCAGCATCAATTGCGCCTCTATTGCCGAGCGCTGCTGCACGGCGCCGGTCAGCAACCTGTCCAGGCCAAGGCTAACGCCGTTCATGGTGTTGCCCAGGATCATGCCGAGGATGGGTAGCGCGTAGCGCGGATCGTACCAGGGGTCGGCTTGAATTTGCGTCGACAGGCCAAACACGGTGACGATCAGCCCCGCCGTCATCATCGACCCGGTGCCGATGCCGTACGACCAATAGCCCGCGAAGCGGCGGTCCTGGCGGGCCATCGCCTCGCGCCCGGCGAACAGCACCATGACCAGCGCGGCCAAGCCCGTGTACAGGGGCGAGGACAGCGCAAACAGGGCCTTCAGCACCAGCCCGACCATGGTCAGTTGCACCATCATGCGGGTGCCCGCGATCAGCAGCCGTTTGCCGAGCCCCAGGCGGAAGGCTAGCGACAGCCCGGCGTTGACAAACAGCAGGCACGCGGCCAGCGCGATATCCCAGTAACTGAGTACGGCGTAGCTCATGGCGTCTGCGCCAATGGATCAACGGGAGAGAGCACGCCTTTATCGATGGCGAACCGCCGCGTCGCCAAACGCGCCGCCTGGGCTGCATCATGGGTGACGACGACCAGCCCCAGGCCCTGGCCGATACGCTCATGCAGCATGCTTTCGACCTTGGCGATAGCCTCCGGGTCGAGGCCCGAGGTCGGCTCGTCCAGCAACAGCACCTTCGGCGCTGCCTGGAACGCGCGGACCAGCGCCAGACGCTGACGCTCGCCGGTCGACAGGCGCGATATTTCCCAGCCCATGGCGTCCGCCGGCAACCCCAGCCGGACGGCCAGGGGAAGGGCGAGATCGGGGTCCTGGAAATGCGCCGCCACCCGGTCCGACCACCAGCCGGCTTCCGCCGGAACATAGATGACATCGCTGCGCCAAACCGGCGCCGGCACCGCGTCGCGGGATTGGCCATCGAGCGAGACCTCGCCGGTGTTGGGGTCGAGGTCGGCAATGGCGCGCATGAGAATGGATTTTCCGGCGCCCGACGGGCCGCTGACGGCGATGCATTCGCCGTCCTCAAGGCTCAGGTCCACCGGCGCCAGGCCGGGACGGGTCAGGTTTCGGATTTCAAGCACGGCGGTGCCTCCCCTTAAAACATCTTGGCCGACGCCACGCCCCCCGGCAAGCGGCAGGCCCCGGCGGACCCGCCGGGAAAAGCTAGAATCAGCGCGCGGAAGGGGATTCCGGGTGTCCGGCACACCTCCGGCGTGAGCCCTTCAAGCATATGTTTTCGTTGACTCATTTACGCCTGCATAAAAAACACTTGGCAGCAACACCTAAACCGGGGTATTTCCCGCTCAACATGCAAAAGATTTCGAAAACCGTTTTCGAAATGAGCGCGATGTCCCGTCGTGTAAACCGGGACTCCCTCCAATCCGAACCCCAACTCCGGCTAGCGGCCGACACACCGGCCCCTTACCCTGCACCAAGGCCCAAACGGCCTGCCTGCGGGTTGGCTTCGGACGTCTGAAGTCTGGCCATGAATCCGGTCAGAAAAATCTTTAATAAAAGCATGATCGGAAATTAGGAAAGATGTCAGAGCAATATAAAGAAACCACGACCAAAGACCTCAGCAAGTTATTCAAACTCGAACGTACCATCCACGAAATATCAACCGTACCGGTCATCGGCATAGGCATCGCCGCGGTGTTCCTGTCCGTCATCTGGCTGGCCACCCACACCCTGACCGCCGGGGTCGATAACCAGGCCTACATTGTCGCCGCCGGCGTCATCGGCGGCTATATGGCGCTGAACATCGGCGCCAATGACGTCGCCAACAACGTCGGACCGGCCTTTGGCGCGAAATCCCTGACCATGCTGGGCGCCCTTGCCATTGCCGCCGTGTTCGAAACCGCGGGCGCGCTGATTGCAGGCGGCGACGTGGTCAAGACCATCTCGAAAGGCATCATCGATCCGGCGCTGATCCCGAACACCGAAATTTTCCTGATGTTGATGATGTCGGCGCTGTTGGCCGCGGCACTCTGGATCAATTTCGCCACCGTCGTCGGCGCGCCGGTTTCGACCACCCATTCCATCGTCGGCGGCGTCCTCGGCGCCGGCATCGCGGCCGCCGGGTTTTCCGTGGTGAACTGGTATGTGATGAGCAAAATCGCCGCCAGTTGGGTAATCTCCCCGGTTCTGGGCGGCATCATCGCGGCCATGTTCCTGGCCTTCATCAAGAAACAGGTGCTCTATCAGGAAGACACCATCACCGCGGCCAAGAAGTGGGTGCCGATCCTGGTCGCCCTGATGTCCGGCGTGTTCGCCGCCTATCTGTCGGTTAAGGGCCTGAAACGAATCTGGAAGCCGGAACCGTGGATGGTGACGCTGATCGGCGCGGGCTTTTTCGCCGCCACCTACGCCATCATCAATCCGCTGATCGCAAAACGGGCGGACGGCATGGAGAACACCAAAAAAACCATCCGCAACATGTTCCACCTGCCGCTGATCTGTGCCGCGGCGCTACTGTCCTTCGCCCACGGCGCCAATGACGTCGCCAATGCGGTGGGGCCCTTGGCCGCCATCGTCAACAGCGCATCGACCGGGGCCATGGCCGGGGGCAAGGTCGGCATCCCGCCATGGGTGATGTTCGTCGGCGCTGCAGGCATCACTATGGGACTAATGTTGTTCGGGCCGAAGCTGATCCGCACCGTCGGCAACAAGATCACCCGCATGAACCCCATGCGGGCCTATTGCGTGGCGCTGTCGGCCGCTATCACGGTGATTGTGGCCTCCGCGCTGGGCCTGCCGGTGTCGTCCACCCATATCGCCGTCGGCGCGGTGTTCGGCATCGGGTTCTTCCGCGAATTCCACGGCGCGCGCGGCGCGCACATGGGCGGCTATAAGAACAAAGACACCGCCCCGTCGTCCCAGCGCCCGCCATCGAAATGGGACCTGCTGCCGACAGCCGAAAAGGCCAAACGCAAAAAACTGGTGCGCCGCCAATACCTGTGGACCATCGTCGCGGCCTGGCTGATTACGGTGCCCCTGTCGGCGCTGTTCGCTGGCGTGATCTTTTTCGCGCTCAAGGGTGCTTTCAGCTAACGCCTTCCGCTGAAAGACTTTCTTTACCCCTATGCCCTAATACCAAGGAACAGATATCCTTGGTATTAGGGCCCGTCGAACGGCCCCTGGGGGGGATGAGCCATGCTCACCTATGACGCCATGATTAAACGGCTGCGCCGCATGATCGGCAACGACCACCTGATTCTGGTGGTCATGGCGATGATCGTCGGCACTGTCGCCGGCGGCGCCGTGATCGGCTTTCGGGAAACTATATCCTTTGTTCAATTGGCGCTCTACGGGTCCGGCTCGGAACGCCTATTCTCGCAACCCGGCGGACTGCCTTGGTGGCAGATTTTGTTGGTGCCCGTCGTCGGCGGCATGGTTGTCGGATTGATGGTGCATTTCCTGATGCCGCAAAAACGCCCCGCCGGCGTCGCCGACGTGATTGAAGCCAGCGCGCTCCATGGCGGGCGCATGTCGTCGCGTGTCGGCTTGGGTGCGGCCCTGGTCAGCGCCGTGTCCATCGGCGCGGGCGCGTCGGTCGGCCGCGAAGGCCCCGCCGTGCACCTGGGCGCCAGCCTGTCGGGCTGGATAGGACGCCGGCTGCATCTCAGCCGATCGCTAACCCGCACGTTGCTGGGCTGCGGCGTGGCCGCTGCCGTCGCGGCATCCTTTAATGCGCCGATCGCCGGCACCCTGTTCGCCAGCGAAGTGGTGATCGGCCATTACGCGCTACGCGCCTTCGCCCCCATCGTCATTTCCTCGGTCGCCGGCACCGCGCTGTCCAGGGCCTGGTTCGGCGATTTTCCGGCCTTCGCGCTGGCCGATACGCCGCTGGCGTCGTTTTGGGAATTTCCCGCCTTCCTCGGCCTCGGGCTTATGTCGGCGTTGGTCGCCATGGCCTTTATGCACGCCATCGTGCTGGCCCAGCGCTTGAGTGTGGTCACGCCCCTGCCGCTCTGGCTCAAGCCCGCGCTGGCGGGATTGACGATCGGGCTGGTCGGGCTGGCCTTCCCGCAGGTGCTTGGCGTCGGCTACGGGCTCACGGAAAACGCGCTGCTGGTTGAGATTTCTCTCGCCATGCTGCTGGCCCTGGCCGCGGCCAAGATTTTCGCCACCGCCGTCAGTATTGGCTGGGGCTTCGGCGGCGGCGTGTTTTCTCCGTCGCTGGTCATCGGCGCGCTGACCGGCGGCGCGTATGGATTGGTCTTCACCGGACTGTTTCCCGAATTTTCTTCCGGCCCCGCCGCCTATACCCTGGTCGGTATGGGAGCGGTCGCCGCAGCCGTGCTGGGCGCGCCGATTTCGACGACGTTGATTATTTTCGAGATGACCGGCGATTATGCCTTGATGCTGGGCGTCATGGTCGCCGTGGTCATCAGTTCGGAGCTGACCGAGCAGCTTTACGGGCGGTCGTTCTTTTCCCTGCAGCTGAAGCAGCGCGGCATCGACCTGCGTGGCGGCTTCGAGGCCGAGATCATGCGCACCATCCGTGTCAGCGAAGTGCTGGCTAAGGATTCGGAGCTTGTCACTCTGGATGTCGGACTTCCGGATCTGCGCGCCATGCTGCAGAATTCCAAGATCGGCGAAATCTACGTGCTCCGCGACGACGGCGCGCTCTACGGCACGATCACGCTGGCCGACCTCAGCGACGTCGCCTTCGACAACGTCATCGACGATCTGCTGTGCGCCGGCGACGTCGCCCGCGTTCAGCCGGCGGTGCTGTGCGAAGACGACGATCTGGAGGCGGCGCTCGCCCTGCTGGCGGAAACCGAGGAAGACCGCATCGCCGTGGTCGAAGACCGCGACGCCATGCTGTTCCGCGGCTATGTCACCCACGCCGACGTCATGGCCGCCTACAACAAGGCCTTGCTGAAAAGCCGCCACGAGGAACACGGCGAATAGCCCCCGATGTCCTTTATGGGCACGCCCCCTAGATTCCCTTGTTCAGCTTCAGCCAGTCCAGCCGGTCCCGGGACTTTACAGTGACGGTCCTGATATCGAGAGACGCGGCGCCGATGGGCAACACGTCAATGGGGATTTCCGCCCCGGCGCTGCCCCGGGCCCATATCTTCCGGTAGAAATCGGCCATGCCTCTTACCAGCTTTCCGCCGACGCCCATAATGATGTCACCGGGCTTGATCCCGGCGTCATCGGCGGGGCCGCCGACGGCGACCCGCATGACGAATACGCGGCCGTTGTTTTCGTTGGTGTAGATTCCGAGCCACGGATGGGCGGGTGCCGTCGAACGCCCCTTCTTGACTAGGTCGCTCATGATCGGTTTCAGCACGTCAATGGGAACGAACATGTTGCCGGGAGCCGGCGTGTTGTCCGACACTGCGTCGTTGACAGCCAAGGAGCCGATGCCGACCAGTCGGCCGTTCGCGTCGATCAAGGCCGCGCCGCCGTATTGCGGATTGGGCGGAACGGTGAAGATGGCGCGGTCCAGCAGGTATTCCCAGTAGCCGGCGAATTCGCGGCGGGACGACACCCGGGCCGGCATCACCGGAACCTGCCCGCCCTTGGAGATGATGATCACCGGCGCGCCCTCGGCCAGATCGGCGGAGTTTCCCAGCTTTACCGGTTTGAGCCCCAGCGGTTGCGTCGCCCGGAGCAACCCGAACCCGGTCCCGTGGTCGTAGGCGATCGGGACCGCGGGTACCAGGGCTCCTTCGGCGTTGGTGACCGCCACGCGCTCGGCCTCCATCATCAGATAGCCGATGGTCAGCACCAAGCCGTCATCGTCAATGACGACGCCGTTGCCGGAACGCATTACACCGAGATGCTCGGCGGTGCGGGCGTCCTCGGGGATGAGGGCACTGATGCCGACGACGGCCCGGATGATGTCGTCCTTGGCATCCGGTTCGGCGGCGCGGGCGTTGTTCGCGCCCCACGGCACCCCCGCGAGCGCCACTGCGAGCAACACCGCGCCAGCGAGGCCGGTGCGCCGGACGGTTTTCCCGAAAACGCGGTATCCCAACGAAGTGTACATGAGAACGTTTCCCACGGCCCTTGCGTCAATTACCCCGCCATACTAGCACAAACCCGGGCTCATCGGAAAACATCGGCCGATTTCCGAAAACACTGGCTGAACCGCCGGGGCCTGCCATGTTATACACATGGGCATGAACGATCTTCCCGACCTCACCGAACCGGAGCAGGCCGCGCCAAGCGCGCCGCAGGCCAATGACGCCGCCTGGTATCTGGACAGCCTCAACGAAACCCAGCGCGAAGCCGTGGAATCGCTGGACGGGCCATTATTGGTGTTGGCCGGGGCCGGCACCGGCAAGACCCGGGTGCTGATTACGCGGCTCGCCCATATCCTGATGCAGGGCCGCGCCCATCCGGGCGAGATTCTCGCCGTCACCTTCACCAACAAGGCGGCCCGGGAAATGAAGGAACGCGTCGCCGGGCTGGTCAACCGCCCGGTCGAGGGCTGGTGGGTCGGCACCTTCCACGCCACAGGGGCCAGGATTTTGCGCACCCATGCTGAGCTGATCGGCCTGAAAAACAACTTCACCATCCTGGATGCCGACGATCAGGTGCGGCTGATCAAGCAGGTCATGGAACGCCACGACATCGACGACAAAAAATTCCCGGCGCGCGCAATCAACGGCATTATCCAGCGCTGGAAGGACCGGGGCCTGACGCCGGAGCAAGTGCCGCAGTCGGAAGCCATCGCCACCGCCGGTGGCGGCGTGGTGGAATTGTACGCCGATTACCAGGACGAACTGCTGCGCGTCAACGCCGCCGATTTCGGCGATCTGCTGCTGCACGGGCTGAGCCTGTTTAAGGACAATCCGGACGTGCTCAGGCAATACCAGAAGCGCTTCCGGTATCTTTTGGTCGACGAATACCAGGACACCAACGTCGCCCAATATCTGTGGCTCAGGCTGCTGGCGCAGGAGCACGGCAACATCTGCTGCGTTGGCGACGACGACCAGTCGATCTATTCCTGGCGCGGCGCGGAGGTGGAGAACATCCTGCGGTTTGAAAAAGACTTCCCCGGCGCCGGCATCGTCCGGCTGGAACGCAACTACCGCTCTACGCCGCACATCCTGGCCACGGCGTCCGGCCTGATCGCGCACAACGAAGGCCGCCACGGCAAGACCCTGTGGACCGACCTGAACGATGGCGAAAAGGTGCGCGTCACCGGGGTCTGGGACGGCGAAGAAGAAGCCCGCGTCACGGGCGACGAGATCGAAGCCCTGCACACCAGGCAACAGCCCCTGAACGGCATTGCCGTGTTGGTCCGCGCCGGCTTTCAGACCCGCGAGTTCGAGGAACGGCTGATTACGCTCGGCGTGCCCTACCGGGTCATCGGCGGGCCCCGGTTTTATGAGCGCCAGGAAATTCGCGACGCCGTCGCCTACCTGCGCGTGCTGGCGCAGCCCGATGACGATCTGGCATTCGAGCGCATCGTCAACCTGCCAAAACGCGGCCTCGGCCCGGCCACCATGCAAACCCTGCACCGCCTCGCGCGGGCGGATCGCATTGCCCTGACCCGAGCGGCGGAGGCGCTGGTGGAAACCGACGAAATCAAGCCCAAGGCGCGCGGCGCACTGGCCGGCGTGCTGAAAAACTTCGCGCGCTGGCGCAAGGAGCTCACCACCGAGCCCCACCCCCAACTGGCGGCGCGCATCTTCGAGGAATCCGGCTATCTCGACATGTGGCGGGCGCGCAATGAGCCGGACGCGCCGGGGCGCATCGACAACGTCAAGGAACTGGTGGTGGCGCTGGAAGATTTCTCTACCCTTGCCGAATTCCTCGAGCACGTCAGCCTGGTCATGGAAAACGACGATTCCGGCATTACCGACAAGGTCAACCTGATGACCATCCACGGCGCCAAGGGGCTGGAGTTCGACACCGTGTTCCTGGCCGGATGGGAGGAAGGCCTGTTCCCGCACCCGCGCACGCTCGACGACAGCGGCGAAGCGGGGCTGGAAGAGGAACGCCGCCTCGCCTATGTCGGGCTGACCCGGGCTCGCAAGCAGGCCACGGTGTCGTTCGCCGCCAACCGGCGCATCCACGGCCAATGGCAAAGCGCCATGCCGTCGCGCTTCATCGACGAACTGCCCGCCGAGCATATCGACATGCGCTCGGCTTCTGGACTGTATGGCGCCAGCCGTCACGGCGGGGGCGGGAGTTTTGGCCAGAGCCGGGAGCAGCGAAAAAAAGCCAAGGACCCCTTCGCCGATCACTTCAAAGACGAATACGCCGACGGCTTCCCCGATGAGTATTCTCAGGACGGGAAAACCGGCGAAGCCCTGACCAAGGGGGCACGCGTGTTCCACCAGAAATTCGGCTACGGCAAGGTCAAGGCCCGGGACGGCGACAAGCTTGAAATTGCCTTCGAGAAGGCCGGGATCAAAAAAGTCATGGCCAGCTTCGTCGAGCCGGTCTGAGGCCCCGACGATTATTATGACCCCGCCGAAATTATGCCGCCCCTGAGCGCCCCCGCCCCGACCTTCTTGTGGCGCATCGCAACCCGCGTCCCGCCACAGGCTCTGGCCGCCTTCGAGGCGGCGCTGGAACCGTTCTGCATGGCCATATCGACGCAAATGCTGGATTCCGATGACGATGGCAGTTTATGGAATATCGAGGGGTTCTCTGACGCCGAGCCGGATGAACAAGCCATCCTGCGCGCCCTCGCCAAAACCGCCCGGAGCAACGGCATTCCGCCGCCACCGGCGAAGATCGACCTGGTGCCGCCCAAGGACTGGGTGGCGGGAAACCTCGCCGACTTCCCGCCCATCGCGGTCGGGCGGTATTTCATCCACGGCACCCACTTCGACGGCAAGCCGCCAGCCGGCGCGATGGCGCTAAAGCTGGACGCCGGCCCGGCTTTCGGGTCGGGCGAACACCCGTCCACCGCCGGCTGCCTGACGGTGCTGGATCAGTTGGCGCGCAGGCACCAATTCCGGAACATGCTCGACATGGGCTGCGGCTCCGGAATTTTGACTATAGCGATGGCCAAGACCTGGCGGGTTCCGCTGGTGGCGTGCGACATCGACGACGAAGCGGCCCGCGTCACCGCCGCCAACGCGGTCCGCAACGGTGTCGGCAACCTGGTCCGGGCCTGCTTCGGGCCGAGCTACCGGACACCGGATGTCGCCAAGGCCAGACCCTATGACCTGATCGTCGCCAACATCCTGGCCCGGCCCTTGCGCGTCATGGCCGGCGACCTGGCCTGCGCCCTTGCGCCCGGCGGCGTCACGGTGCTCTCGGGACTCCTGAAACGCGATGCCCGCTTAGTTCTCAACGCCCACCGCGACCGCGGCCTGACCCTGGTCCGCACCGTCCTGATCGGCGACTGGGCGACGATTGTGATGCGGAAGTAGGGGAGGCAGACGGAAAGCCTACGCTTCCAATTGCGAGTCCCTTTCGATTATGGTTGTTTGGAACCGGAGCTTGCCAGGGAAAGGCGCGCAAACGCGACCGAACCGCCCTGCCCGCGGAAAAACCCGAGAAAACACTTATGAATTCCAAACATGAACAACCGGCGGGCCTTTCATCCGGGCAACAGGGCTTATCGGTCCAGCAAGCTCTAAATCTCGCTTTGCAACACCAAACGGCTGGACGCTTGCCGGAAGCCGAGAGACTTTATCGGCAGATTTTGCAAGCCGACCCCGAACAACCGGTGGCCTTGCATCTCCTCGGCGTTCTCGCCCACCAGGTGGGGGAAAACGAAATGGCCGTTGATCTTATCAAGCAGGCCCTGGCTGTCGATTCCGCTTATGCTGAAGCGCACAACAACCTTGGGCTTGCGCTTCAGGCCCTGGGAAAGATAGAGGCGGCCGCCGCCGGTTTTCAAAGGGCCCTCGCCATCAATCCCGATTTTGTGGAGGCGCATAACAATCTGGGAACGGCTCTTCATGATCTGGGGAAACTGGATGAGGCTGCCGCCTGCTACCGCAAGGCCCTCGACATCGCCCCCAATCACACCGAGACGTATTACAACCTTGGGCTTGCGCTCCAGGACGCGGGAAAGCCGGAGGAGGCCATGGCAAGCTATCAACGGCTGCTTGCCGACGCGCCCGATTTTGTAGAGGCACATAACAACCTTGGTAAGGTCTTCAGTGAACTGGGCAGGACGGATGAGGCCCTGGCCAGTTGTCAAAAAGCCCTCTCGATCAATCCCGACAACCCCGAGGCCTACAGCAACCTTGGCAATGCCCTTCGAGAACAGGGAAAGCTGGAGGAAGCCGTGGCCAACTACCAAAAGGCCATCGCGATCTATCCGGATTTTTCCGAGGCCCATGTCAATTTGGGAAACGCGCTTCAGGAACTTGATAGGCTGGAGGAAGCCATCTCCCACTACAAGCAGGCGCTATCGTTACAACCGGACAATCATCGGACCGCCTTGTATTTGGGCCGCACGCTGGCAAAACAGGGAAAGTCCAAGGAAGCGATTGCCTTTTATCAGCGATCTTTCGCCGACCGCACCGGCATAGGGCAAAAAGGAAACGGGGAATGTTCCCCGGCAACCAGCACCGTTCTGTTGGAACTGACGAACAAATGCAATTTTCATTGCACATTCTGCCCCTCGGATTCGCAAAAACGGGCCCAGGGCTTCATGGACCCGGATCTCGCCAAAAAAGCCTTTGAAGAAATCGCCGAAAAGAACCTTGCGCTGCAGATCGACCTCCACTTGATGGGAGAACCGACCTTGCATCCCAAGCTGATCGAGATTTTAGACTTGGCCGCTTCGAAAAAAGTAAAAGTGGAACTGGTAACCAACGGCAGCACGCTTGTTCCTAAAGTCGTTCCACGGATTTTGGAACACCTGTACGGCACCATCGTCGCCAGCCATATGACGCCAACGGAAGAAACGTATCATTTCCGGGGCAAAGTGGGCCTATCCTGGGACCGGTATATCGGCAACATTCGCCTTTTGGTTCGGGAATACCTGAAACATCTGGCCAGCGGCGCGCACATCCGAAACGAAATAGATTTGCGGGTCATGGTCACCAAGGACACGGCATCGAATGTCAGCATCATCGAAACCTCGAAAGAGGCGCGCGCCATTTGGATGGAGTGGAGTGAATTCGTTGCCGGGGCCGAACGGGAATTGGGCCTGCCTCCTTTTAAACGCCACGACCCGGGTGCCGGCGGCTTGTTACGCACAAAAGGCCATTCCATCCAAAAATACCCCTTACAGCGGGGAGTCGTTCTTACGTTTTGGGAAGCCTTTACCTTTGCCAATAACCGAGTCGGCGATGACTACGACCTGGAACCCGTGGAGGAAACGGCTTACTGCACACGCCCGTTCGAGGACTTTGGCATCCTGTGGAACGGCGACGTGACTTTGTGCTGCATGGATTACGACGGCCAATTGAAAGTCGGGAACATCCGGGACGCTTCGATTGAATCCGTTCTGCAGGGCGACGCGGCAACCACCTTGCGAGCCAGTATGCTGGGACAAAAACCCCTCCAACCCGTGTGCCGGACCTGCCTGGCAAGGCCAGTCAAACGCGAAACCACGCCGGCCTAGGACGGCCGCAGGGTCCTTGGCGGCAAACAATCCCGGTGATGCGGAAGTAGGAGAAACAGTGAAAAGACAGACGCCAAAGACAGGGCCCGCGTCCCGAAGGACGCATTACAAAGATTCAATCCAGCCTGGGCAGACCTTTTTCAGCCCTGGCGTTTATGTCCGGTTTTGACCCGTATCGGATATTCGTAGGATAGGTGGGAGAACTAACCGGCCCGTCGTTCCGGTCCGGCGAGATTTTCTTTTTTGCGCCGCCGCCGACTCGGTCCGGTGAATTTCTCCGATTCAACGAACTCTCGCGGACGTGAGGCGATCGCCTCGATCCGCTGAAAGAGTTGGCTAATCGAGCAAGGTTTGACTGCGATTTCATTGACTCCCGCATCGCGCATCGAAACAAGGTCCGACGGACCGACGTTGCTTGTTACCATGATGATCGGAATTTTACGATTTGGACTGGCGTCATGGTGGCGCAGGAACCGGACAAATTTCAAATCGCTATGTGTGATCAATAGATTCGGGCTGGCATCGCGAATTTGAACCAAGGCCTCTTTCGGATCGGTCGTGACCATGACTTCCCGAATTCCGGCACCCATGAGTTCGCGCCGGATGGTGTTAAGCCATTGCCGATCTGAATCGATATGAAGAACACTAAATGATCTAGCCTTATCGGAGAGGTTCGTCATTGGAGGGTGAAATCCCTATGTTTCCTAAACAATCTAAATCACCTTTGGTCATATTATGTCTTTAGACATAGCCGTATTATCCGATATTTCAGTTTATGTCGAGGCGGTTTTGGTTCATTACCTGCACGGATTCCCATGTATTTATGTATGTTTATGATGCTGTGGACGGCCCCTCCAGCGGTATCGCAATGTCTTTTTATGACTATTGGCGAACACCCAGAACAAAAATTCAGGGTGGTAAGGTGGCCAGTCTGAAAGGATTGACCCACATCAACGCCGTCAGGGGCGGCTCATGTTAGCATTACGCTTCAATTTTGACGTCAGGAGGAAAAACCATCGTGGCCAGGAAGCGTTTTGTTGCAACCCGGCAGAACGCACCGGAGGATATGCCTGATACCCTCACGCTCAGTTCCGAAGAGCAAACGAGGGCATCGGCCTTACAGGAACCCGCTTTGCCGGGGATTGCCGAACTTGATCATCTATTGCATGCCCTGCAGGCGCGTGCCGTTGACGGAATTTCACCTGCGGCGGTAATGAATGCGCGCCTCGACTGGCTGGTCCATATCGCCAATTCGCCGACCAAGCAGGCTTCAATGGCGCAAAAGGCGATCACAGATTGCATGCAACTCCTCACCTATGCGGCCCAGTCATTGTCTGACAACGAGACGCCGCCACCGGCCCATATAGACCGTCGCGATCCGCGCTTTCGCGCCGAGGAATGGAATGTTTGGCCGTTCAACATCGTGGCCCAGTCTTTCCTGTTGACCCAGGACTGGTGGCACGAAGCCATGACAGGCGTGCGCGGTGTCACCAAGCAACACGAACGTGAACTGCAATTCATGGCGCGCCAGAACCTGGACCGCTTGGCGCCTGCCAATTTCCCCTGGTCCAATCCCGAAGTCATCGCCCATACCTTGCAGGAGAGCGGCATGAATTTCGTGCGCGGCGCCCGCAATCTGGTCGACGAGTGGCAACGGCGCTGGACGGGGAAAAAGCCCAAGGGATTGGAAGCCTATGAGGTCGGACGCAATGTCGCCGTGACTCCGGGCAAGGTCATCTACCGCAACCGGCTGATCGAACTCATCCAGTACGCGCCGGCAACGGACGAGGTCTGGCGGGAGCCCCTGCTGATCGTGCCAGCCTGGATCATGAAGTACTACGTTCTCGATCTTTCCTCCGGCAACTCATTGGTCCGGTATCTGGTCGGCCGCGGACACACCGTATTCCTGATCTCGTGGAAAAATCCGGGGGCTGATGACCGAGACCTCGGTATGGACGACTACCGTCGTCTTGGGATCATGGCTGCGCTCGATGCCATCGGCAAAGTCATTCCGAAACGCCGTATCCACGCCTGCGGATATTGTCTCGGCGGCACTCTGTTGGCGATCACCGCCGCCGCCATGGAGCGCGACAAAGACCATCGCCTGGCCTCGGTCAGCCTGCTCGCGGCACAGACGGACTTTACCGAGGCCGGCGAATTGATGCTGTTTATCGATGAGAGCCAACTCGCCTACCTTGAGGACATGATGTGGGCACAGGGGTATCTCGACACCAAAGAGATGTCGAGTGCGTTTCAGCTCCTGCGGGCCGCCGACCTCATCTGGTCGCGTATGATCCGGGAGTATCTTCTCGGCGAAGATGAGACATACAACGATCTGATGGCCTGGAATGCCGACCAGACCCGGCTTCCCTACAAGATGCACTCGGAATATTTACGCGAACTGTTTCTTGAGAACCGGCTTTCCGCTGGTAAATACGAGGTCGATGGCCGGCCCGTGTCCCTGACGGATATAGACGTCGAAATGTTTGCCGTCGGTACGATCCGCGACCACATCGCGCCCTGGCAGTCGGTCTTCAAGATTAAGATACTGTCCGACACCGACGTCACTTTCGTTCTTGTCGCCGGTGGCCACAATGCCGGCATCGTTTCCGAGCCCGGCCATCCCCATCGCAGTTACCAGTTGATGAAGCTAAAGGAGGAAGATACCTACAAAGATCCGGAAGCCTGGCGCAGACAGGCGCCGCTGCATTCCGGCTCATGGTGGCCTGCATGGTCGAAATGGCTGGCTGAACGCTCGACCGGCAAAGCCAAACCGCCTCGCATGGGTGCGCCGAAACGCGGCCGCAAGCCGCTCCGGGATGCCCCCGGCGCCTATGTGCTCGAACCCTAGGCGGTGATCGTTTCAAATGGAGTCATTTTGAAACATGCGTTAAGTCCCTGGGACTTGGTCTTTCAGGCAACCCGCAAGGCTATTCTCTTGCGCAGGTAATCAAGCCCGAAGATTAGGGGCACGCCGACCCAAGCGATGGCATAGACGTGGGCGTCCACGGGGCCGCCGCCGATGATTTTGCTCACCGGCGGAAAGTAGAGGATCGCCCAGGAAAAGATGATTTCGAAACCGATTCCGGAAATAATCAGGGGGTTCCTGAAGGCTTCCATGTCGATGCCGCTTTCGTAGCGTGAGCGGCGTCCGAACAGATTTCCAATTTGCATCAACAGAATCGAAGAAAGCGCGATCCCCGTCGCAGAAAGGTAAAGCGGGTCGGTGGAAGCCAGTTCTTGCCCCCATTCCCAGCCACCGGAAAACAAGACCCAGAAGAACAGTGACAGGGAAAACGCCGCCTCGATCAGGCCCAGAAAGAAATAACTGTGGGCAATCAATGGAAACGACAGCAAGCCTTGACGCCGGTCGCGCGGTGGTTCCTGCATAGTGCCGGGTGTCGGTTTTTCCTGCCCGAGCGCCATCGACGGGATGATGTCGGTACCGAGATCGATTGCCAAAATCTGGATCACGGTTAGCGCCAGCGGCACAGGAAACAGCATGTAAATAAGGTAGGGCAGGATTTCCGGGCCGTTGCTGACAAGCACATAGTTGGTGAACTTGCGGATATTGGCGAAAATGGTGCGGCCTTCCTCGATGCCGGCGACGATGGAGGCGAAATTGTCGTCGAGTAGTATCACCTGCGCCGCCTCACGGGCTACGTCCGTTCCTCCGCGACCCATGGCAATGCCGACGTCAGCGGCCTTAAGCGCGGGCGCGTCGTTGACTCCGTCTCCAGTCACCGCCACCACGCGTTCCATCTGGTGCAGCGCAGCAACGATCTTCATTTTCTGTTCGGGGTTGGTGCGGGCGAAAACGGTGGTGCCCTTTTCGAGCCGGGCGATCAGATCGCGTTCGCGCATATTGGCTAGTTCGCTGCCGGTGACGGTAGCCTGCGCGGCGCTTGCTCCTTGTGTCAGGATGCCGGCGCGCCGGGCAATTGCCTCCGCTGTTTCAGGATGGTCGCCGGTGATCATAATCATGCCGATACCGGCCTCGCGGCACTGTCGGGCCGCATCCGGCACCTCGGGACGGATCGGATCCTCTAGTCCTATAAACCCCTCAAGGATCAGGTTCCGTTCAAGATCATCGATGTCGGCGTCCTCTTCCGCAACGTCAACGGTGCGGGACGCCAGGGCGATGACCCGCTCGCCTGCCGACGCCATCCGATGCACCACGTTGTCGGCGGCTTCCAGCTTTTCCGGATCAACCGCGACGGCAGCGGCATTGTCACCATCGCGCACCGAGGCGACAAGGGGGCGCAAAGACTCCCAGGCGCCTTTCACGACGAACCGGGTGATCGCTTTGTCCTTTGACAAGCCTCCGGCCCGGCGGCGCTCGGTGTCAAATGCGAAGCGGCGGGATATCAGACTGGTGATAGCGACAGGGTCGCCGCCATCCGCCCTGTAGCGTTCCGCAACCGCGATATCGAGGGGATCGCCGGTAAATTCTTCATCGCTCACGCCAATATCGGCGGCCGTCAGCGCCAACGCGAAAACATCACGGCATCGGTTTCTTGAGTCAATGTCTTCTCCGGACAAGGGGTCCGCAAGGCGCGTGACGCTCAGGCGGTTCAGCGTCAGCGTGCCGGTCTTGTCGGTGCAGATGACGTGCACCGCTCCAAGCGCCTCAACTGCGTTCAGGCCTTTGACCAGTACGTTCCTGCGGGCCATGCGAAGGCTTCCCATGGCCAACGACAGGGTGAACGTTGGCAACAGACCCTCCGGTACGTTGGCAACGATGATCCCCATCATGAAGACGAGGTTGACCCAAAGGGAACGTTCGGTGACGACGCCATAGGTGAAAAAGACTAGGCCCATGGAAACGGCGATCACGGTCAGCACGCGTACCATGTGGGACGTTTCGCGCTCAAGGGGAGACGCAACCCGGGGAATTTCATGCGACAGCTTCGCGATGCGCCCGAATTGGGTGCGGAACCCGGTGGCAAAAACGACGGCACGGGCCGATCCCCTCTGCACCGTACAACCGGCAAACACGAGATTATTGCTTTCCATCAAGGCCTTGTCGGTGGCCGCGGAATCGACCTGTAGTGGAATAGATTCGCCCGTCAGCGGTGCATTGTTGACGACCAGATCGCGGCCCTCGACCAATCGGGCATCGGCGGGCACCTTGTCGCCCTCACGGATCAATATGACATCCCCCGGAACCAGTCGGTCTGAGGCGACTTCGCCATCCTCGCCCATGCGCCGGACGACGACCTTCTGGGGCAGGAACTTGCGAAGTTCCTCCATGGCGCGCTCGGCCCGAAACTCCTGAGCGAAGCTGAACAGGGCGTTAAGCATTGAAACGCCAAGCAGTGCCCAACCCAGGATATTCATCTGTTCGCCCGGTTGGATGAAATCGGCGACGAAACAGATAGCCGCCGATATATCGAGCAGGACGGTGAAAAAATTGGTCAATTGACGTACTAGAGAACTAAGCCACCAGAGCCCCTTGGGTGCTTCCAGGTTATTGGGGCCGACCTCGTTCAATCTCGCCGCCACTTCGCGGTCGTCGAGGCCACCGGGACTCGAGTGCAGATAGTCGTAGACATCCTCAGGATGGATATTTTGGATTTGCCCGGTCACCTCAGACCACTCCCCGATAGACGGCGACATCGCAGGGGGTATTGCCGAGCAGGCGTTCGACCTCGTCGCTGAAAAAGAAACGGCGGGTTAAGCTTTCCTTCGGGGCTTCGATGAACATAAGGCCTGCGTGCAACCGGCTCGCCTGGATGATCGCCTCGCGGGCCCAGTTATCGGCGATGGCGACATGGGAATCGACGTATTCCGGAGCGATGGCCAATTGATCCAGGAGTTCGGCCTCGATGCCACGGATATAGGTCATGGCCCGGGCACGCTGTTGTTTGGTATGACCCGGCGATTTCAGGCGAAATGGCGATCGCCTGCTCTCGACGATATTGAGAAGATGCAGACGCTGAATGTCGGGAGCCATCAGTTCAAGCATCGACAGCCCGACCTTGAAACCCTCCGGATCGCCGGAAACCGGGGCAAGCACATTCCCTGGCAACCCCATCAAGCCGGGTTGAACCACGCGTAGGGCCATGACGTTATAGCGTCGCTGGCTAAGCAATTGTTCTGAAACGGTTCCCGTGAGGAAGCCGCGGCGGCCTTTTTTGACGCGGGCACCGCAGATGACGATGGATTGTGGGCCGGCCGGGATGTGTTCGACCAGGCCGCCAAAAACGCCATGGCGCATCGGGCGCAATTCCAGTTTCGCCTCGACGCCGACAGCCTCAGCCTCGATTTCAATCCGTTTCATGCTGGCGCTGAGCTCGGGCGTAGGAGTCTCTGCGACCTCTATATAAACGACATGGAGCTGTTTTTCGGGATGGTTAGCGGCGATACGCACCGCGTACCGGGCGATCCAATTGGCGTTGATGGAACCGTCATAGGCGAGATAAATCGACATTTTATTCGACACTCCCCATGTCGCCGTTACCGTGGATGCTCAAACTTGCCAAAGTCTCTCGTAGGAACAAAATTCGCGCCACGACCAAGGTGCCAGTGCCAATTCGGCGGAATGGTATGAAGCAACTCCAGGTATCCATCAACGGATGCGGTGCAATCTGGTGCATCATCGGATGGGCCACGCAAAATTTTTTTAATGTCAGTGTCAAGGCCATGGTCAGTGCCTTTTGCGGACTCGATGCGGTCTTGAAGAGATTGCAGAGATGAAAGCATCCTGATCCACCTTCTTATCACCAATCCGCAGGGCACTCAGTTTCGGTAATGCCATAAACATCTCTAGTCACGGTTTCTCTTCCTGAACTTGATGCTCAAAGGTCAACCTTTCGCCAAAACGGCTATTATAGAACCACTTCATTACTAAGGGGGGGAGCAGGGTGGTCAGCACGATGACAATGATCAGTGCGGCATAGGTTTCATTATCCAGGACACGGCTTTCACGCCCCAGTTCGGCGAAAATCAGACCGACTTCGCCACGCGGGATCATGGCAACGCCAATTACAAAGCGTGAACTCCATGATTCCCTGATAACAAGCGCGCCTGCGAATTTTCCAACCCCTGCCGCCACGAATAGAGCCAGTGACAACCCCCATATATGGAAAGAGCTCCAGTCGATTTCACGCAAGTTAAGGGACAGCCCCACCATGACGAAGAAGATCGGTGTGAACAGATTTACGATCGGCCTCATCTGCACTTCGATCCGCCGAGCAAACCTGGGATCGGCATGAAGGGCCACGCCCAGAGGTATAAAGAAGCGTCGCGACAAGGCAAGTCCCGCAGCAAACCCGCCCAACATTTCCGGAGCACCAATCATCTTTGCGAGCCAGGAGAAAAACAACACGAGTGAGACCATCATGGTCGGAATCAGGCCAGGCACTTCGGTGGTCCTGGCCAGACGCTGAAAAACCACGGAAATTATCTTTGCCGCTACGGGCGCCAGCACGAAAAATACCCCGATGAACAGCAACACCTTGCCGGAATTGATCAGGCTGACGCCGCCGCCGATAGCGAACTCATAAAGCAGCGCCAACAACACAACACCGAAAATATCGTCCAGCACGGCGGCTCCGAGCACAATCTGGCCCTCGGGTCTATGCTGAACTTTCAGGTCAGTTAAGACCCTTACTGTAATGCCGATACTCGTGGCGGTCAGGGTTCCGCCGATGAACAGCGATACCAGCAATGACAGGCCGAAAACCTTAAAACTAAGTAGAGCCCCAAGCACTAAGGGCAGAAGGACCCCCCCAATAGCCACGATGATCGACTTCCAGCCCGTCTGAGCCAGCTGCACCAGGTCGGTTTCGAGCCCCACCTTAAACAACAGCAGGACAATACCGATTTCCGCCAGCAATTTAATGGCTTCGAATGGCTCTATCCAACCCAGTAGGCTTGGTCCAAGCACCACTCCGGCAACGAGCTCGCCGATCACAGAAGGCGATTTCAGGCGGGTCGCCAGCTCCGCGAAGATCCGGGCCGTCAGTAGGATGATCAGTAAAACTTGCAGAAAGACATGGGTCTCCATCGCGTGTCCTAACCCGTCAGCGTGACCGGTGAGACAAACCCCTTGGGCTTCAGCGTGAGTACGGAACAAGCGACTTGTTGCAAAATAGTTTCGGCCGTGTTGCCGATGAAGAAGCCGGAAATCCCGGTCCGGCACACTGTTCCCATGACGATGCAATCAACTTTCTGGGTTTCAGCCAGCAGCGGTATGACCACCCCGGGATCGCCGCGCTCGAGATGTGGCTCCAGACGCACCTGGCCAAGGTCGATCCCCTCCAGAAGCTCGTCGAGACGAGTGCTGTGACGGGTCTCGTTTTCTTCCAGAAGTTTCTCCAACTCTCCGTACGGAAGCTCCATGCGGCTGTGTTCCAGGTCCGCCCCCTCCAGGTCCCAGGCATGGGTGATCACCAACTCGCTGCCGTCATTGCGGGCCAAACTAACGCCGAGCTCAAGAATGCGGCGATTCAGGCCTTCATGCTCGGGATCGCCGACTGCCAGATCCAGCGCCGCCATAATCCGCTTGTATGGCTCGTGCTTCACCGGTTTCATCACCCAGACCGGGCACGGCGCCTTGCGGATCAAGTGCAGGGAGTTGGAGCCGAAAAACAAATCCCGCAATCCGCCTCGGCCGTCCGCCGTTATCATAACCAGATCGATCCCTTCCCGGAGCACATGGCGGATGATGGCGATAAAGGTGGGACCTTGCAGTACCACTTCATCGACTTCGATTCCGGTAGACCGTAATCCGCCCACAAGGCGCTCAAGATGTGCGGCGCGTTCATCGATGAAACCCAAGGTGTTACTTCTCTCCGGCACATGCTCAACGACCTCAGCCAACGTCAGTCGGGCCTTGTTATCTCGTGCCATCTCCACCGCCCGGTCCAGTGTTGCTTCATCGCCGATCTTGCGGTCGAGCAGGACGAAAATGTTTTTGAAATTACGCATGGCACATACCTTTCGAGATCGATGTCCCCCAAAGCTCAACACCTCCCTTTCGAAATGCCCTTAACATTCATTGGCAACATTCATTGGCACGCAAATGCGTTCTTGAAGGGATAGCGACACGGGAACAGCCCGATAGTAAGCCGTTGTTGTGAAAAGTCTTTGATATGGGTCATGTCGCCCTCCGAACCGTTCCCGGCGATGCCCTTCGGAGGAGACACAGGCTGTGTCCTGATGTCCGCTTTTCCCCTTAAAGCAGACAAATTTCAGGGATGGAGATTACGTCCGGTTTTGACCCGAAGGGGACATTTTGGATTATCCAAATATCCTAGTTTTCGTCGGGAACCAGACCGTCCATAAGACCGTGTCCATCGTTCAACGATATGCCCGCCTGGCACCAGAATACCAAGAGCGGGCCATTGAGCCGGCTAACGGCTTTGGGCACAGCAGACTCAAATGAGCCTGCCTCAATATCACCTAAGTCTTTGAAAGAAATGGTGGGCGCGACAGGGCCCGGCGCGCAAGCGCCAAGACAAAGACTCGATCCCTGCCTGGGGAAACTTTAAGTTTTGAGAAAATGGTGGGCGCGACAGGGATTGAACCTGTGACCCCTCCCGTGTGAAGGGGGCAAATTAACTAAAAACACAATGTTAACAACAAGTTGTTCGGGTGCTGTCGCGGCTTTTAACGAACAAAACCGGTTAAAACCGAATAAGGCCGAATAAGAAGGGCGCATTTTGGGCACAGTAAATTCATTCAAGCGACGGCCACATTGGCGAGGGGATCGTCTGCAAACTTGACGGTGATTTCTGTCAGCCGCGGGGTGTGCAGGGTGAGATCGGACTTCTCGTCATTGGCCCAAGAGGCGAGTTCGACGGCAATGATCACTTGTCCTTCCGCACCAGAAACTTCAATGGATTCCCATATGTGAAGTCCGTCTGCAGTTAGATAAAACGTGTGATCCCCAAAAGCTTTTATGAGTTCGCTCATGGGTGGGTAATCCTCGGGAATCGGGTCAATTCCCTTCCTGTCGTGTATCTGTTTGATTTCTTCGGTAGTGAGTTTCATTGCGATCCCTCCCAGGGGTCAATGAACTACAAGGTGCTTAGCCCGCCGTGGGGCTAGGCTTCGTAAAGCAATTTTTCCACTTGTTCTAAAATTTTCTCCCAATACGTTTTATTTTCTTTGTCGCCGATTTCCTCCATCTCCTTAATCTTCATCTCGACGTAGACTGCGGCACTCACTCTCTGTGTCTTAATGATATTTTCAGCAACGCAGCATAAATCCACGTCACCTGAAACCCGATCAATATTGCTCACCCCCCCCTAAACGTGAATTTGCGTTTGTCCTGAAACATCCCGTTTTCTCGCGCTGATCAACTTACGAGGAAATCGGCGTACCTTGTTTATTCTTCATTTGCATAAATCAATAACTCGACTTGCTTGGAAATTTTTTCCCAGAAGACATAGTAGTTTTCATCGCCAAGTTCCTGCATCCTGTCCGACATCTTGCAAGCGTACTCAAGTGCATTGTCGCCCTTAGATTTAACAAGCCTTTGGGCGTTGCGCATGATTTCTCCCTGCATCGAGGACGAACCCATCTATACCTCCAAATAGCGCTGAAGCACTAAAAAATTAGAAACAACTATTCATTGTCTATTTTATAGTATTTATACGCAATGGGGGAAAAGTCTTTAGAGTATAGGGTATTTCCCTAATGCCAAATTTTGACACCTCATTCCTCAGTTATTTAATGCATCAATTTCCATAACTGTTATTTGCATCGCTTCAGCCATAACTTCGATACGACTATCCTCAGTCGACAACTGAATATCGGCAAGAATATAAAGCAAATCTGCAACCTGTTCTTCGATTTCCATTAAAATTACGCCCCCTTAGAGAATACAAAAGACAATAATTACTTTAAAATAAGCACATACATAATTTTATTTCTTATATTATTCTATCAACGTGATAACTTTTTCACAGACTCAAGGAATTCATTAATAGAAATAGGTTTGGCCATGTAACTGTCACAACCTGCTGCACGTATTAATTGTTCATCGCTTTTCATGGCAAACGCTGTTACCGCCAGTATGGGAATGCCTCTAAGTGTATCTTTGGCCTTAAGCAACTTGATGAGATCCACACCCGAAACCCCAGGCAGCCCAATATCCATAATGATCAGATCGGGATGATGGTCTTCCGCTAATTGCAAGACATCCCTTCCATCAACCGATTGAAGGAGGTTGTAGCCCTGCGCCTGAAGTAAATCTGTTTGAAGCTTCATGTTCTGTTCATTGTCTTCAACGAGCAGAATTGTTTTTGCACTTTCAGGAGGTTGGGATATGTCCTTGGGCACTGGTTGAACGTTCCTCAGAAACGTCACAATGCGGAACTAAAGCCGCGGAGATTTTCCCGATCACTAT